>Ga0209039_10002623_pt1 | contig 15010 bp, 9 predicted proteins | sample BogFormECP12_OM1_FD_188238 | JGI IMG/M metagenome (GOLD analysis project Ga0209039, IMG submission 188238) | Bog forest soil microbial communities from Calvert Island, British Columbia, Canada - ECP12_OM1 (SPAdes) (version 2) | ecosystem: Environmental > Aquatic > Freshwater > Wetlands > Bog ... | reverse complement strand
CTAGAGCGTGATTAACACGTTCTAGCCTTTCAGGACCTGCTCGACAGTTTGTATATCCACCAATCCGCAAACCCCGTAGATCGCCGGAAGCACTCTCTCTGCCGGATACTTACGCCGCAGTTCGGCAACTCTCTCCGTGCCCGAGCGGTACGCCGGCAGATACATTCGGCCCAGCAGGGGATGTCGTCCCCAGGCGCCAGACAATTTGTCGGCGCGTTCTTCGGTGACCAGAAAATCGCGGCGCAGCGTAGCCGCGACTTCGGCCTGCGGTCTTCCTTCACCCCAGGTCAAATAAGACGACTGATTCTTGGCGTCATCCTGCAGCAGGGCCAGCAGTACGCCGATCTGCAAATCCTCGTCCGGCAACTGTTCGACTTCAGTTACGCCATGCGCGATCAAAATCGCATTGTTGGCCATGCCTTCAAACAATGTGGCGGCGCGCGTGTTCATAGTGAGGACGGTCGCCTCGAAGTCAGCCTTACCCCGGACATACAAATGCTGCAAGTACGCAAACGTAGTGACGTGCCCGGGCACAACCTCGTGACTTACGAGCTGTTCAAACTCCGGAAACGAGATCTGCAATGATGCGTTAATCTCGTAGGTCGCTTCGTACTTGGGATTGCCGTCAGGGGTTCGCGCCCGTCCGATGTAGTTCATCGAACCGGAAAACCAGGCATCCTTGATGGGAAGGAAATCAATGTTGGCTCGCGGCACCTTTGCCAGTTCGGCGGGAAGATAAGGCAAAAGATTCTCTGCGCTGAGATTGTCAAAATGCGCGATTACCGCCCCGCTCAGGCCGCGCACCGATGCCATGGGGATCACCCGCTCCCGGCGCCAGGCATCCACCGCTGGCAATAGCCCGCCTGAAGTCGCCGAGGCGTAGCCTGCACGGCTCAGCAATTCGGCAACGCGTTCCCGCTTCGCTTTCGGCTGCGAAGGCTCCGGCGGCTTGCCTGTAGCCGCCTCCACGCACCGGGCGTAGGGCACTTTATCGCCCTGGCCCAAAACTTCCATGGCGAGGTCCCACATCACACGCAGCGAATCCGCCAGGCCGATCAGATAGGGCTTTCGCAGCCCGCCGGCGTTTTCGGCTTCGTCGCCGATTCCGGCGATTGCCTGGAGAACATTCACCGCGCGCAGGTATTCGTCCACCGCCGCCCGATCAACATTCTTGCCCGCGACGCCACCCGATTGCCGCAGGCGCGCGGCGGCCGGATGCGTGTAGGCAGCGGGCAGCGGTTCGTCGGAAAACCAGCAGTCGGCAATAAACCGCCCCGTGCCCGAAGGACACATGACGTCGCCACCCCAAAGCGTATCAATGCCGAGAACAGCGTCAGCGATAAATTTTCCTGCTTGATCCATCACGCCTCCTTGTTACGGTGGTGTCTCCGTTTGAATCTTATCGTTCCTTGGGATGCGTCATCCCGAAGGCCCGCGCTTTCACCAGCGGGCCGAGGGATCTCGCGTGAATTGAAGGTGCAGCCGGTACGCGCGAGATCCCTCGCTCCGCCTGAAGTACGGCTGCGCTCGGGATGACGCCATCGAAAGAAAATCGTCAACAACTCAGACTGAAGCATTCTCCTTCTCGGTTTTCAGCGAACGGAACCAGACATACAGGCACAGGCCGATAAAAAGCAGAGCGGAGACAATTTGCGAGACCAGCATATTCTCGTAGAACGGCGTCTGAATCCACTCTTCCTTGAAGCGCGGCAGCACGCGCAGCGCCGCTCCAATCACTCCGCCGAGTGCCCCGCCTGCCATCAAGCCGCCGGCAATGATGATGCCGCGCTCGCGGACGGTCTTGGCACGCTGGCCGCCCATCTTCTCGCCACGCTTGTTAACCAGGTGGGAGAGGACTCCACCGGCCAGGATCGGCGTGGTCAACTGCAGCGGCAGATAGATTCCCAGAGCGAAGACCATCGAAGACAGGCCGAGCATCTCCAGCACCACCGTGACCATGGCGCCAATGCCGAACAGGATGTAGGGGGCCGGTTGCCCGCTCATGAACCCCGAGACCACGGCTTTCAGTGCCGAGGCCTGCGGCGCTACCAGCACCTGGCGCGGATCGCCGGGCATGGCCTCTCCGAATTGGAATGCCTTGGCCAGCAGGATGATGGTTAACCCCGCGGTGATGGCCGCTGCGACCACCCCGATAAATTTCACCTTCTCCTGCGCCGCAGGCGTGGAACCGATCCAGTAGCCCGCTTTCAGATCGGTAATGAACTGTCCCGATGCGCACAGCGCTACACACACCATGCCGGCCAGCGCCATCACAAAGAACATGCCGGTAGCGCCGGAGAGTCCAAACTTCAGCAGCACCACCGCCGACACGATGACAGTCAGCAAGGTCATGCCGCTGGCCGGGTTGTTTGCCGTGGTAGCAATGGCGTTCGCGGCCACCGTGGTGAAAAAGAACGAGAACAGCAGCGTCAGCGCCAGGCCCAAAGCCAACACCGTCCAGGAAACATGAAGGCTTCCAAAAAAGGCGGCCACTCCGATTGCTCCCAGCACCACGCCGAGGAGGATGGTGAGGATGGGAATGTCACGGTCGGTACGCTCCATCTGCGGCGCCTCGCCGTGGCGGAAGGCGTGCAGCGCGATGCCGAACGATCCGGCCACCACGCGCAACGACTTGAGGATGCCGACGAGGCCGGCGCTGGCGATGGCGCCCACGCCGATGAAGCGCACGTAATAGCGGTATATCTCCGCGGCCGTCATGTGCGAAATGGGGATGGTAGCGGGATACACCGTCACGTCGCCCATGTGGCTGCCGATGAACCAGATCAGCGGCACAAGCACGAAGTTCACCAGAATGCCGCCCGCGCAAAAGATCATGGCAATCCGCAATCCCATCACGTAGCCCAGGCCGAGGATGAAGGCGACCGCGTCGAAATTGAAAACCATGCGCCCACGCTCCGCCAGCGCCTTCGCCGCGGGCACGAACTGGAAGTTCAGGTACTCTCTCCAGACGTGGAACGTCGTGACAAAGAAGTCGTAAACTGCGGCGATGACGGTGGCCTGAAGCAGCAGCCTGGCCTGCGAGCCGCCCTTCTCGCCGGTGACGAGCACTTCGGTGATCGCCGTAGCCTCCGGGAAGGGCAGCTTGCCGTGCATTTCGCGCACAAAGTAACGCCGCAGCGGAATGAGAAAGAGAATGCCCAGGCAGCCGCCGGCCAGGCAGATGAAGATGGTCTGCACCGGGTGCGGGTCGAGGTGAAGGGCGTAAAGCGCCGGCACCGTGAAGACCGCACCGGACACCACAGCGGCAGATGCCCCGCCCATGCCGGTGATGATCATGTTCTCCAGCACCGTAGAACGCCGCCGATACATGCGAGCCAGGCCGATGGCAAGGATGGAGATGGGAATCGCCGCCTCCATTCCCTGGCCAACTTTGAGCGCGGAATAGGCCGACGCGACTGAAAAGATCACGCAGAACGCCACACCCCAAAGGACCGACCGCAGCGTGATCTCCGGCAGGTTCGCTTCCACGGGCACGATGGGCAAATACAGTTCTTTGGCCTCCAGCGGCCGGTAGGCATTCTCGGGAAGGGACTTGGTTTCGAGTTCGAGTTCAGGCATCGGCTGATCTCCGTAGGGGCGGTCCCGCCTGTGGGCGGCGCTATCCGCCATGCAAAACGCTCAATGGTAGGAGGTTCATCCTACATCGTCTGTGAGGTCAGTCACACGGGCAGATGACTGTGCGCGTGGCGGAACTTCTTGAACTGGTTTCACAAATAGGTTTTGGGTAGGGCACGGCTTTAGCCGTGCCGTTCAGGGCCGCAAATAATGCGGGCTTTAGCCCCTGCGGGCTCGTCATTCATCGCGAGCAGGAGCATTTGGGAAACCAGTTCTTCATCTTTTCCTTGAAAGCCACCATCGCCCGGCCCGCGTCCGCGCCCTGCTCCCGTGCCGTGGGGGTACCCGAGATGTCTATACCCTCCCCGTGCCACGCGGCGTTATGGTTGCCGTGTGGGGAACTGGTTGCGTGCGAGCGTGCACCGGTTCCCCGCTTTCTTGCGCGAGGAGCGGCCTCGCACGCAAGAACCGATTCCCGATTCTGCGTGAGCCGTTCCGGGAGCCTCAGCGCGATGGAGCGCTACGTTTGTATCCATTGCCATTTCTACCAGCCGCCACGGGAGAATCCGTGGCTCGAAGCCGTAGAACTGCAGGACTCAGCTTCTCCTTATCACGATTGGAACGAGAGAGTCACTGCCGAGTGCTATCTGCCCAACGGCGCGGCGCGGATTCTCGACGGACAATTCAGAATCGCCAAGATCGTCAACAACTACTCCCGCATCAGCTTCAATTTTGGCCCCACCTTGCTCTCCTGGATGGAGCAACACGCGCCGCATGCGTATGAGCAGATTCTTGCCGCGGACCGTCTGAGCCAGCAGCTTTTCGGTGGTCATGGATCGGCTTTGGCACAGGCCTACAACCACATGATCTCGCCGTTAGCCAACCGTCGCGACAAGTACACGCAGATCGTCTGGGGCATGCGCGACTTTCAGCGCCGCTTCGAGCGCGATCCCGAGGGTATGTGGCTCCCGGAGACCGCCGCCGACGTGGAAACGCTCGATCTTTTGAGTGCGGCGGGAATCAAGTTCACGGTGCTTGCTCCCCACCAGGCTCGACGGATTCGCAACTGCCTCTGGGAGCAATGGCGCAACGTGGAGGGAGGCACGATTGATCCCACCTGCGCCTACCAGTGCTACCTTCCCTCCGGCCGCTCCATCAGCTTGTTTTTCTATGACGGACCGATCTCGCACGCGGTCGCGTTTGAGAACTTGCTGGTGGATGGGGTGCGCTTTGCCAACCGTCTGCTCAGCGGTTTCAACGAGGGCCGCCAGTGGCGTGAGCTTGTGCACATTGCCACCGATGGCGAAACTTACGGCCACCACTGTCCCCATGGCGACATGGCCCTGGCTTATGCGCTTGATTACCTGGAACGCAACCAACTCGCCCGCATCACGAACTACGGCGAGTATCTGGCCGAAAATCCGCCCTCGCAGGAAGTGGAAATTATCGAGAACACGTCGTGGAGTTGTTGCCACGGCATCGCACGCTGGACCAGCGATTGCGGCTGCAGGTCTGGCGGGGACACAGCCTGGACTCAACAATGGCGCCGTCCTTTGCGCGCCGCTCTGGACTGGCTGCGCGATGATCTCAACGCCGTGTACGAGACCCAGGGCACCAGCCTGTTTACCGATCCCTGGGCCGCTCGTGACGACTACATCACGGTGGTGCTCGACCGCTCCCTTCAGAACAAGGACAGCTTTCTGGCCAAGCACGCCAAGGGGCCGCCGTCCCCGGCCGAGCGCGTGCAGGCCTTCCGCTTGCTCGAAATGCAGCGCCACCTGATGCTGATGTACACCAGTTGCGGGTGGTTTTTCGATGAACTGACCGGCCCGGCCACCTTGCAGATTCTGCAATACGCCGGGCGTGCCTTGCAGCTTAGCCAGCAGGTTTCTGGGGAGGATCGGGAAGAAGCATTTCTTCAGCGCTTACAGGAGGCCTGGAGCAACATTCCGGGATTAGGCAATGGCCGGCACGTTTACGAGCGCTTCATCAAGCCCACGATGCTGGACTTGGCCGGCGTGGGCGCGCATTACGCCATTCGCTCCATGTTTGACGGATACCACGACCACGATTCCGTCATGTGTTATCGCGTTACTCTGGAGAGATCACAGGTCCTGGAGTCCGGGAAAACGAAGTTCGCTGCCGGCGTCGCTCGCCTCAGTTCCGAAGTGACGGACACTTCGTTGATCATGGGGTTCGGAGTGCTCCACTTTGGCGATCACAATCTGAGCGCCGGGGTGCGGCCGTTGGGCGACGAGCAAAGGAGCGACGAGCAATGGTTCGATCGCTTCTTGGAACAAGCCGGCAACGCTTTTTCCGGCGCCGATCTGCCCCTTTGCCTGCGTCTGATCGACCGCTACTTCTCCGGCTCAACCTATTCCCTCAAATCGCTGTTTCGAGACGAGCGAGCCAGAGTTCTCAACCAGATCGTGGACTCGACCCTCAGCGATGCCGAGGCGCTCTATCGCCGCGTCTACCAGGACCACGCTCCGCTGATGTGCTTCCTCGCGGATCTGCAGTTTCCCCTGCCGCCGGTTTTGCGCCTCACCACGGAGTTCGTGCTGGCCAGCACCGTGCGGCACGCTTTGGCCGATCCGGCGGCGGGTCTGGATGTGGTTCGATCCTTGCTCGATTGCGCCCGGCAAAGCGGCTTCAACCTGGATGCTTCCAGCCTGGAATCCGCGCTGCGTCACCGCTTGAACACGCTGGTGGACCGCTGGATGCAGAACCCCGGCAATCCGCAGATTCTGGAAGAAGTGGAGAACGTGGTTGCCCTTTCGCGGATGCAGCCCTTCGACCTGAATCTGTGGAAGTCGCAGAACGCGTATTACGAGCTTTCGCAGGCGATCGCGGGCAACGGCCGCGGCCCTGTGCATGAGGACTGGCTGGAGCACTTCCGCCGCCTGGGCCAATGGCTGGGCATTGCGATGCCCCAACTGGTTGCGCATACGGAGTGCGCGAACCAGAATTCGGCAGCGTGACTCAGCACTCGCGGAGTTGGGAGGCTGCAACGAAACTGATCGCAGGCCAGTGCCGGAGGCACCTCTGAGAATAGCCCGCCAGTTCACTGGCGGGAAAGATGAAAAACAAACGTCCCGTGCCGGAGGCACGGCTGAAACTCGGCATCTGCCGCCCGTTTCAGTCGTCCCTCCGGGACGGGCGTTCCTAAGAGGAGGCTCGAACCCGGCCTTGAAAGGCCGGGCTATTTTCGGCCCGTCCCTCTGGGACGAGTCAACCGGTACAATCTCGAAGATCCGAGAGCAGATAAAATTTCCCATGCCGTGAGCCTGCCTCCATGCTCCCCATTTCCCCAACCGATCGCGTCTTCATCCTCAGCGGGGCCGGAGTGAGCGCGGAAAGCGGAATCCCAACCTTTCGTGGCGCGGGCGGCCTCTGGCGCAATTACCGGATTGAAGACGTAGCCTCGCCTCACGCCTGGCAGCGCGATCCCCGGCTGGTGTGGGAGTTTTATTCCCTGCGCCGCCGGGTGGCTTCCGCCGCCAAACCGAATCCAGCCCATGCGGCCCTGGCGAAACTGGAGCACACTCTCGGAGATCGCCTTTTTCTCTGCACGCAGAATGTGGACAACCTCCACGAGGAGGCAGGCTCCCAACGCGTAGTTCACATGCATGGAGAGCTTTTCAAGAGCCGGTGCGACACCTGCCGCCGCTCGCCCTTCGACGACACCAATCTCTACGAGCCTCCGGCCGAGATTCCCCGCTGTCCGTGCGGCGGCCAGATTCGCCCACACATTTGCTGGTTCGGCGAAGTGCCCTTTGCCTTGGATCAGATCTATGCGGCACTCAATGACTGCACCATCTTCATGGCCGTGGGAACTTCAGGCGTGGTCGAACCCGCGGCCAGCTTCGTGGCCTCGGTCCGGGGCCGGGCCCGAACCATCTATGTGGGCCCGGAGCACCCGGCGAACGCGTCTTCCTTTACCGAATGCCATCTGGGTAACGCCGGTGAGGTGCTGCCGCGGCTATTTGGCCCCTGACACAGAGATTTTGCTCGTCGCCTGCCCGCATTCCCCAGCCTCGTGGCCTCCTCTTCCCGAAAGAGGATTCCGGTCACGACGGCGCGTGATTCTGATCACTGCGTCCATTGATGTGTTCGCTAAGCTCACTTAACCGCCTTCAGGGAAAAAGTGTGAGTCGGCGTCGGAAGCGACGACTGCGCGCCCAGGGCAAAAAAAGGGAGTCACCCAAAGAGATGGCTGTATCCTAGTAGGATTCCAATATGCACCGGAAGGGAAGGGAAACGTCATGAGTCTTAGTCAGCTTGCCCGGTCCATCAAAGAGTCAGCCACTCTCAAGCTGAATGAAACGGCCGCTCTGCTGCGCGAAAAAGGAGAGCCGGTCATTCATTTGGGAGGCGGCGAGCCCAAGAGCAAGTGCCCGATCGATGCGGTGATCAATTGCGCCGCCGTGTTGAACACAGGAGAAGTCCGCTACACGGCGCCCGACGGAATTCCCGCGCTCAAGAAAGCGATCATTCGTTATACAGAAGAACACTATAAGAAGCTCGTCTCCGCCGACAACGTGATCGCTTCGGGAGGCGCCAAGCAGGCGCTGATGGTGCTGCTGCACGCCATCCTCGATCCCAAAGAAGAAGTGATTTTTCCCGCCCCGTACTGGGTGAGCTATCCGGAAATGGTCAAGCTGGCGGGTGGCGTTCCCGTGCCGGTGACGGCGGAAGATGGAAGCTTCTGCCCCACAGTCAAGGAAATTACCGACGTCGTCAGCTCCTACACCAAGGCCATCATTTTGAACAGCCCCAACAATCCTTCGGGCGTGATGTATTCGAGGGATTTCGTCCAGGAGATGGTTGAGTACTGCGAGAAGAAGAGCATCTACCTGATCATGGATGACATTTACAACCGGCTCACGTTCGACGGCGGCACTGCCCCGATCTGCTATGACTTCATGAAGGCGCCGCTCGAACAATCGAAGATGGTGGTGATCAACGGGGTTTCCAAGATGTATGCCATGACCGGCTACCGCATCGGCTGGGCCATCGGCAATAAACCGCTGATCGAGGCCATGGCGACGATCCAGTCGCAGCAGACCTCCGGGCCGTCGGCCCCGTCGCAGTGGGCCGCCGTGGGCGCGATCAATGGCGTGCAATCTTCCATTGAGAGCCTGCGCGTCACCTTGCAGAACAACCGCAACGTGATGGTCGACCGCCTGATGGCTTTTGACGGCGTGAGAGTGAATCCTCCTCACGGCACGTTCTACTGCTTTCCTGATTTCAGCGCCTACATGAAGGATTCGCAGAAGCTCTCCAATTTCCTGCTCGAAAAGGTCCGCGTGGTAACGGTGCCGGGCAAGGAATTCGGTTTCGAGGGCCACCTGCGGCTCAGTTACTGCGGGGCGATCCGCGATATCACTGAGGGACTGGATCGCATCAAATGGGCGCTTGACCCGAATTCGGCGAACGAACTCTACCTGGGCGACCGCAAGCTGGTGAGGGAGTGGCTATGAACATCTACCTCGATGTCCAATCTCCTGCGGTGAAAGAGGCCGGAAAGCTGGCCTCGAGCTACGGTCTGCAGAATCACGGGCTGGTGAATCTGCGGCGCGTCTATTGGAACCTGCCCACGCCGGCGCTTTACGAAGAGAGCATTTTCCGCTCGGAATGCAGCCTGTCGCACCTCGGGCCGCTCGTGGTCTCGACCGGCAAACACACAGCCCGCGCCGCCGCCGACAAATTCGTCGTGCGGGAAGAGTCCACCGAAGAAAAAATCTGGTGGGGTCAGTACAACCGGCCGTTCACCGGCGAGACCTTCAGCGCGCTGTTCGCCCGCCTGCAGGGCTACCTGCAGGGGCGCGACGTTTTTGTACAGGACTGCTTTGCGGGCGCGGACCCGGAGCACAGCCTCCCCATCCGCATCATCACGCAAAAAGCGTGGCACAGCCTATTTGCCCGCACCATGTTCCTGAAGATCCGCAGTCAGGACGCCCTGCAACGCCACGTGCCCGAGTTCACCGTAATCGCAGTGCCAGCGTTCCAGGCTTCGCCGATGGTGGACAGCACGCGCACGGAAACGTTCATCATCATCAACTTCCGTGAGCGGCTGGCGATCATTGGAGGCTCGAGCTACGCCGGCGAGATCAAGAAGACCATCTTCACCGTCCTGAACTTTCTGTTGCCGCTCGAGGGCATTCTCTCGATGCACTGCTCGGCCAATGTCGGCGCTGACGACGATGTCGCAATTTTCTTCGGGCTTTCCGGCACCGGCAAGACCACGCTTTCGGCTGACCCCAAGCGCCGCCTCATCGGCGACGACGAACACGGCTGGAGCGACAACGGCGTGTTCAACTTCGAGGATGGCTGCTACGCCAAGGTGATCCGTCTTTCGGAGGAAGCCGAGCCGCAGATTTACGCTTGCACGCGCAGATTTGGGACGGTGCTGGAGAACGTCACCTTCGATCCCGTCTCGCGGCGGCTGGATTTGAACGATTACACCGTTACGGAGAACACGCGGGCGGCGTATCCGCTCTCCTACATCGAAAACTGCATGCCGGAGAAGCGCGCCGGACATCCCAAGAACGTTATTTTCCTGACCTGCGATGCCTCCGGCGTGATGCCGCCCATTTCCAAGCTGAACCCGGACCAGGCCATCTACCACTTCATTTCCGGCTACACCAGCAAGATTGCCGGAACTGAAATCGGCCTGGGCACGGAACCGGAGATGACGTTCAGCACCTGTTTTGGCGGGCCGTTCATGGTGCATCATCCGCTCGCCTATGCCGAGCTGCTGAAGAAAAAAATTCAGAAGCACGGCGCGAACGTGTGGCTGGTGAACACGGGCTGGACGGGCGGGCCGTTTGGCGTGGGCAAGCGCATCAGCATCCGTCACACGCGCGCCCTGCTCAACGCCGCGCTCGACGGATCGCTGCTGAAGGTCGAGTACAAGAAAGATCCGGTGTTTGGCTTCGATGTTCCGGCCGAGTGCGAGGGCGTGCCATCGCAGATTCTCAATCCAGCGAACACCTGGCCCAGCCAGGAGCAGTATTACAACAAATACGACGCGCTCGCGGCCCGCTTCATCGAGAACTTCAAGCTGATGATGACGGAATGCCCCGAGCATATCCTGGAGGCCGGGCCCAAGCGGATGACCACCAGCGCGGTGCGGTGAGGGAAGCAGTTGGCAATTAGCAATTAGCAATTAGCCCATGTGGGGACAGCCGCCCTCGGCTGTCCAGCGGAGCGAAGCTCCGCAGCGCAGAGCGAGTCTGCTTGCTTAGGGCAGCCTACCCCGCTTCTTGTCATCCTGAGCGAAAGCGAAGGACCTATGCACTCCCCGACGAGTTGCACAGGTCCTTCGCGGCAAAGAACGCCGCTCAGGATGACAATCCGAAAAAAGGTTTAGCCCCGCCGTGGGCGGCGTTCATTAGCCTGGAGTGTGATCCCCGCCAACTGCTAATTGCCAACTGCTAAATGCTAACTGCCAATTGCTAACTACTGAACCAGCTATGTGATGCTCACTTCCGTATACGTGCCGTACACCTGCCGCAGCGCTTCGCAGATTTCGCCCACGGTGGCGTAGGCACGAACCGCGTCCACGATGTAGGGCATGGTGTTGGCGGAGGAAACATTGCCGTTCGACGCCGCGTTCGGCTCCTGGGCCGCCGCTTTCTTCAGCGCGTCCAACGCGCGGCGCACCTCGTCGTTGGAGCGGCGCGCCCGCAGCGTTTTCAATTTCGCTGTCTGCTGGCGAGCGACGGTCTCGCCAATGTAGAGAATGTGCGGCGATCCCTCTTCGATGACGAATTCGTTTACGCCGACGATCACCTTTTCGCGGGCCTCGACCGCACGCTGGTATTGGTAGGACGCCTCCGCAATCTCTTTCTGCGGATAACCGCGCTCGATGGCCTTCACCATGCCGCCCATGGCGTCGAGCTTGCCAAAGTAATCGAAGGCGCCGTTTTCCATTTGCAGCGTTAAATTCTCTAGGAAATACGACCCACCCAGCGGATCGACCGTCTGCGTCACGCCTGATTCATAAGCAATAATCTGCTGCGTGCGCAGCGCGATGCGCGCCGCTTCTTCGGTGGGCAGCGCCAGAGCCTCGTCGTAAGAATCGGTATGCAGCGACTGGGTCCCGCCCAGTACCGCAGCCAGCGCCTGCAGCGCCACTCGCGCAATGTTGTTCATGGGCTGCTGTGCGGGCAGCGACACTCCCGCCGTCTGCGTGTGGAAGCGCATCAGCCCGGTGCGCTGGTTCTTCGCGTGGAACCGGTCCGTCATCACGCGATGCCAGATCTTGCGGGCGGCTCGGTATTTCGCGATCTCCTCGAAGAAATCGTTATGCGCATTGAAGAAAAAACTAAGCCGCGGACCAAACTCATCCACATCAAGCCCGCGCCGCCGCGCCCACTCCACGTACTCGACGCCGTCGTATAGCGTAAACGCCAGCTCCTGCAGCGCGGTCGAGCCGGCTTCGCGAATGTGATACCCGCTGATGGAAATCGTGTTAAACCGCGGCGTGAACTTCGACCCGAACTCGAATGTGTCGATCACCAGCCGCATCGAAGGCGCCGGAGGATAGATGTATTCCTTCTGCGCAATGTATTCCTTGAGAATGTCGTTTTGAATCGTCCCGGAAATCTTCTTCCAGTCCGCGCCCTGCTTTTCCGCGACCACCAGGTACATTGCCCACAGCACCGACGCGGGCGAGTTGATGGTCATCGAGACCGTCGTGTTTTCGAGGTCGATGCCGCCGAAGAGAATCTCCATGTCTTCCAGCGAATCGATGGCCACGCCGCACTTGCCCACCTCGCCTTCGCTCGCCGGATGGTCCGAGTCATAGCCCATCAGCGTAGGCAGATCGAATGCTACGGAAAGTCCGCTGCCGCCATGCTCGAGCAGATATTTGTAGCGCTGGTTGGTCTCCTCCGGCGACGCGAACCCGGAGAACTGGCGCATGGTGTAGAGTTTGCCGCGATATCCCGTGGCGTGAATGCCGCGCGTGAAGGGCGGTTGGCCGGGATAGCCGAGATACTGCTCTTCGTTTTTGCTCCAGTCCGCGGGCAGATCGGCTTGCGTATAGAGCCGCCGAACCGGAACTCCGGAAATCGTGGTGAAGCGCGCCTGTCCGCGCTCGTCGAGATTCACGCCGGTGGGCGCGCCGATCGGCCGTTCCGGAGCTTTTTCGAGCGTGGGCGCGAGCGTTTTTTCGGCCCAGTTCTTCTCGCCTTCAGAAGGATGGCGGCCCTCGAAAATATCGGTGAGCGGACTCTCGGCAACTTGCGGCTTGGACGGCTTCCTTGGCATGCGAACCCCAGTGGTCTTTCACGATGATAGGGAAGAGCGCGGAGCGGAGCAAGGCGGAGAGGCGGGTTCAGAACGACCGGTCGGTAGGAGGATCGAGAGCTTCACCGCGGAAAACGCGGAGGGCGTGAAGAAGTTGGATAGACCGCTATCGGATTCGGAAATTTTGAGTGTGGGGGATTACTCACCATCTACCAGTTGGTGGGAGCTTTCTGCGTAAGCGCACTCTGATCAGATTTACTCCAGGGTCTGTTTAGAGTAAGCCCAAGAGGTAATGCGCCATCCTGCTTGGGTACGTTTCAGCGCCACCGTAAAGGACGCTGACTCCTTAACGGATTTCCCATTCTGTTTGTAGGTGTATGTCATGGGAGCCACGTAATACGCCCGGTCCCCAGTAACGTCCACGGTCCATGGCTTCCCCAGTTCGGCATCCCCATCTGTGATTCCGCTCTTTTCGTCATAGGCGAGCAGTCCCTTCCACCAATCGGCGCACGCCGTTGGGCCATGCCAGGCATGAGGTGGAAATTCGTCGAGGATCGACACTTCTGAGTCGCACATGGCTATGGCCGTCTGTATCTTCTCTGTGTCTAAATTAGCGAGATAACGATTCACAGCATCCACTACGTCGGTCTTGTCAGAGGCAAATGTGGGTCGTGGAGCGATAGCGAAAGCTGCGGCGACTACCAAAGTCACTGTGACGCTCTTGAAGTCCATAGCTCCTCCGGATCATTGGGGGGAGTATACGCATTTGGATATGGGCGCAGCAATCGGGCCAAAAATGGCTGGCGCAGTCAGGCGATTACCAAACTCCACAACCGAAGGATCTGCCCGACAGCAGCGACCTCATTCAACAGATGGGCGTTTAGTACTGGCAATCCTCATTTCTGGTTGCGGCTCATCTCCCACGCCTTGGCATACTTCCACGAAACGTAGCCGGCGTGGTAAAGGTGCAGCAGCAGGCCTTCGCGGCCATCGAGGATTCCGAGGCGTAAGAAATAGTTGTACACGAACGTCGCCAGCGGGCGCAGGACGATGTTGACGAAGCTGAAGCTGCGGTGTCCCTTAGCCACTGCCAGTTGCGCCCCCAGCGCGGAATACCGGTTCATGTGCGCGATGTAAAGGGTCAGGTTGGGATAGGTGTAGTGCACCAGCGCGTTCTTGAATTGGCGTGCCTGCCCGGTCACGCCCGGCACCAGTTCGCAGCGATCGTGCGGATCGTGGCCGGTGACGAATCCCTGCCCGCGGCGGAACAAGCGCAGCTTGGGATCCGGGTAGAAACCACCGTGACGCATCCAGCGGCCCAGGAATAGATTCTTCCGCGGCAGCCGGTAGCCGCTCGCAGCCTTGGGGTCGGCGATAGCCGCCCGAATTTCTTCCGCCAGACCGGGGCTGACCTCTTCGTCGGCGTCGAGCAGCAAGATCCAATCCTTGGTGCACAGATCAAGCGCATACTGCTTCTGCGCCACATAACCGCGCCACGGCTCCACGATGACCCGGGCCCCGTGCTGGCGGGCGATCTCGCAGGTGCGGTCTTTCGAGCCGGAATCGACCAGCACGATTTCATCCGCCCAGCCCACGCTGGCCAGCGTGCGGCCGATGTTCGCCTCTTCATCCATCGCCGCAATGGCTACGGAGATCGTCATAGGAAATTACCCATTGTTGATTGCCGATTGCTGATTGAAACAGGGAACCGCCCAACTTACCAATGATCAATCAACAATCATCAATCAACAATCAGCTCCTCCGCCACTGACTTGCGCTTCCCGGTCTCCGACAGCAGGAACACGATCAGAATGAGCAACTCCGGCTCCATCGGATGCCGGTAGCGCGCGTGCGGAAATACGAAGTAATACACCGTCGGATACGTCAGGACCAGTCCCGCGAAAAGCCACGCCCCCGGCCGCTTTTGCCGCAACGCTCGACCGAGTCCCCAGATCGCCAGCACCGACGTCGCCAGAAACGCCGAACTGCGGAAGTCCACCGGGGCAAGGCTACTGGTCGACCGGGGCACGCCGTTCCAGAAATAGAAGAAGCGCTTCAGGCTGATGACCGCAAAGCGAGAGGGATGCTCGCGAATCCAGTCAAACGCCAGCCGTTTGCACTCGGCGGCATACCCGAGTTCGCCCATGCGCTGGAACTTCTCCAGTTCCAGCTTGTT
>Ga0209039_10002621_pt1 | contig 15017 bp, 12 predicted proteins | sample BogFormECP12_OM1_FD_188238 | JGI IMG/M metagenome (GOLD analysis project Ga0209039, IMG submission 188238) | Bog forest soil microbial communities from Calvert Island, British Columbia, Canada - ECP12_OM1 (SPAdes) (version 2) | ecosystem: Environmental > Aquatic > Freshwater > Wetlands > Bog ... | reverse complement strand
CGCCAGCGTCGCTTCGCTCCGACCGTGACCGGCATCACGTCGGAACCGGCGCCCGGGATCAAATCGGAATCAGTGACCAGCTTCATCGGAATCAGCACGAAATCTGATATTAAAGGGCAAAGCGACCTCGGCCCGTTCCTCTTTGGAGCAACTCCAGAGCGAGACGAAAGGGGTGCCGGTCTCCGATGAACTGCGGTTCCGCATAGCAACCAACCTTGCTTTGTGTGCATTGATCCTGAACGAGATCGACACCGCCAGGCAGATGTTTCAGGCCGCGCTCGTATATCAACCCGACAGCCCGAAAGCTTTGGCAAATGGGGCACTGGCCGCGCTCCTGGGCAAACAGTTCCAACAGGCACTCGACCTCAGTGCAAAGGCCCGCCGAATTTCTCCAAGAGATTCGCACGCGACCGCCATGCATTTAGAAGCCTTGTATCGCCTCGGACATCAGGCCGAGATCGATCGCCTGATCGCTGAAGAAACCTGGATTGAGGAGGATCCGGAATGCACATTCTCTCTTGGCAAGATCGCATTCGAAGGGGGCAACTTCAGTCGAGCGGAGTCGTGGCTTCGAGCCTCGCTCCGAACCGGCCTCGAAGAGTTTCAAACCTACGAACTTCTTGCCGTAGCAATCATTCGTCCCGTCCAGCAGGCTCTGCGTGACGACCCACCGTTGGTCGAACAATTCGTAGGAGACGCCGCAGGCCGGCTTGCGGAAGGGGAACAACTTTTGACGAAGTCGGCTGCATGCCTGGACGGTTGCGAATCCCGAGAGCTGTTTCACGGGGTCCTGGCTAACAGGGCCAACGTTCGCGGAATGCTGGATCGCGTCGAGGATGCAATCAAGGACTGTGACCGCGTGTTGCTCGAAGATGAAACTCACGATACTGCTTTACACACGAAAGGACTCCTCCTCCTACAATCAAGAAGGTCTTCGGAGGCGATCACCTGTTTCGAAAGGCTGAGCGGCCAAGCGGAAAGGGCATCGGTCGTTGTCCCGCTAGCGCGAGCCTACCTGAACAGTGGTCAGCCACAACGAGTAATCGAACTGCTAAAGCCGCGATGGGAATTGGATGCCTTGAACCCTACCCGTGACATCGATCTGGCCGGCCTACTCGCGCAAGCCTACACAGACACTGGTCGCCCGGCAGACGCTGAGTCAATCCTACACACCCTCATTCCGACAACACCAAGAGATCCGGAGGGTCTGTGTTTGCTCTCTCACCTGCGATACCTCCAAGGAAGGAGCAAGGAGTCGATCGAGCTTCTGCAAGAAGCCCTGACAAACGCGGCCTCAGTAAATCAGCGGAACAGGATTCTACTACAGTTGGCCAACATTCACGGCGCGGTGGGCGAGTGGGCAAGAGCTGCCGAAATCTACGAAGCCATCGTTGATTCGAGTCACGACATCCTCTGCTGCGTAGATACGTAGTCTCCCTCTTCAACTCTGGGTCATACAAGAAGGCCTTGCCAATAGCACAGCAACTCCGAGGCGCTGGCGATCCGATACCGGTTATCAGCGAAATTGAGTCCGTTATTCTGGAGTTCGCTGGCGACCTCGATCGTGCAAGGGACCTTCGCTCTAAACTAGCCCAGGTTGAGCCTGCGAGGGTGATTCATAGGGTGACAACCGCCCTCATTGACATCCGTAGGGGCAACAGGGACTCGGCCCGAAATCCTCTCAGAACTTCGGTTCGAGGAATTAGAGGATGACGCAGAGTCCCTGTTCCACGTTGCGGAAGCTCGGGTCTTTCTCGGACTGCCTGACGTGCTTCGTCTCATTTACAGAGCCAGGAGCCTGGATTTTGGCCGCCCTGAAGCGCACCTGGCTTATATCGGCCTGTTTATGAGCCGCGAAGAGCTGGACAAGGAGCTGCTTCAACCAGCAGTCGCCGGAATTGACACCACCGTGCGCCTGACCCAAAAAGGTGAAACGAAGGTCTTCACCATCCTGGCGCAGACCTCCGTCAACAGGGAACGGGGCGAGTTGACTGCGACAGACCCGCTGGCTCTCGCCCTACTGGGACATAAAAAAGGGGACACAATTACTCTGCGAGAGGGTCCGTATGAAGAGCTCGTCTACGAAATTGCTGATGTGCAGAGCAAGTACGTCTTCGCCTTTCAGGAGAGCCTCAACAATTTTTCCACGTGGTTCCCCGGCAATCTCGAGCTTCAGAAGGTCGAAGTCACGCCCAATGACTTCTCCAAGATTTTCGTCGCCATCGACGAGCGAGACAAGCTGGTGACGACGGTAATGAACCTATACCGTGAGAAGCCTTTTCCCCTTCCAGCCATTGCAAGGCTCAGCGGCAGCACTGTTGTAAGGACCTGGGCCGGACTCATCGGGCGCGCCGACGGATGCGTAATTGCTGGCACCCCTTCGGCCCTCGACGCCTTGGGAGAAGTCCACGCTCTTGCCGCCGTTTCCAGCATCACCCTCGATCTAACCGCATTGTTAACTCTCGGGTACCTTGAGATCCTTGAGAGGCTGAGGCAGAGATTCAGCCAGATTTACGTCCCGCAGTTTGTCCTGGACGCTCTGAATGCCACGTTAGCGCAGGACTACTTGATGGCAAGGCCATTCATGACGGTCGGCAAGGAGGCGGGGAGCTACGTCCGCGCGGATGTCACTCAGGCGAATCTAGACGCGGGACGCAACTTCGTAGAGGCTATGCGCAGTTTTGTCGAGTCCGCTACGGTAATTCCGTCAATCATGGCCCTGGATATTGAACAGAAGCAGTTTGAGTTCCTCACACAAATCTTGGGACAAGACGGGATTGCGGCGGTTTTGGCCGCCAAGGAACGCAGCACGCTTCTGTACTCTGACGACCTACGTGTCCGCCAGATCGCAGCCAAAGAATGGCAGGTCCAGGGAGTTTGGTCGCAGTCCGTGCTGGCTGATATGCGCACTCGGGGACTCGTGACGGATGACGAATATCACGATGCGCTGAGAAAGCTAGCGTTGGCCAATTACCTTCTCGTAAACATGAATGTGGACGACTTTTTCTGGGTTTTGACGCAAAACGCCATGCGCGTGACCGGCGAGGTGAACCGCTTCTTGGCGCTGCTGCAGAGTCCGACCGATGAGAACGCAGCGATAAAGCTCGCTGCTGGTCTACTAAAAAGGGTGTGGCTGGAGCCAGTCATGGACCACCAGAAGCTCCTGCTGCTAGATGCTTTCCTGCAGTCTTTGACGGTCGGTCGATTGAGCGTTCGGGTCATTAGGAAGCTGCGGGCTGTGCTGCAAATTGAGTTCCGACTACTGCCGCTTGCCCTGGCGAAGATCTATCAGAACATAGATCTTTGGCAGCAACAGCATTTCCTGCCGACCGGACCTCTTTAGGAAGGCGTGGCGGCCACGATCCTGCACTATTCCGAATTCGGAATAGCAAGCGCGGGCCCCCCCCCTTGGCCTGCGGCTTTCCCTTCCAAATTAATTCTCGCGGCCTCCCGGCCGGCAGGAAGCGGGGGCGACGCACTGGAAGGTGGGAATTGCGACTCGAAAGGAGGGCCAGCCCATGAAGCCCTACGTCTCCCTGTGGTTGTCGAACCCGACGAAGATGTGTGGCGGGCCGCGACTTGGGGGCATATTGAGGGCACACCGGGGAGGAAGCCCTCAAAAACGTGCAAGAGGTTGCCCAGATGGTGATCGAGGAACTGCTGCCAAGGCAGGACGATGGCGAACGCTTGCCTCCCAGCGTGACGTCTCGACCAACCGATCGTTGGGGTTATGGTATGAGCATCGACTTTTCCCGGATCCCGTCCCTCACCCCCCGCCAGCTCGCTTCCACCCTTCATCAACGCGCCGTGTCTTACGAAATACCTGCTATAATGAACCTGGTCCGGAGCAAAGAAAGATGTCGTCACACGTGATCGAAGGCACATGGGAAGAGATCGAGCGCCATAAGGCGGAACTGATAGGCCGCCACCTGCGGGTTACGATCACCCCTGAAAAGCCGGCGCTTCACAAGCAGAGCGCACGATCCAAGAAATCGGCAGCAGCCACCCAAGCGAAAGGGCTCACCGGTTTCGGAGCCTTCAAAGGCAAAATCGGCAGTTCGGAGGAGTTCGCAAGAGAGAAGCGAGCGGAGATCGAGCGGGAGGAACGTAATTTTTGAACTACGTCCTCGATGCTTGTGCGATGGTAGCCTACACCGAAGGAGAACCGGGTGGGGCTGTCGTCGCCGCTCTACTTTCCGATCCTACCGCCGTTTGTTATGCTCATTCCCTCAATCTGTGTGAAGTCTATTATCAGGCTATACGCCGTTCTGATCCTCGAACCGCGCGGGCAGCCATTGCCTCACTCTACCGAGATGGCGTGCCAGTATTGCAAACAAAGGGCGTCGCGATATGAGTCGACGTTTTTGGCAGCGTGTCGGCGGGCATAAGGCACGGGGCCGGATCTCCCTTCCCGATTGTATCTGCATTGCGCTTGCTGAGGAGCTTTCCGCCGAGCTCGTCACCAGCGATCACGGCGAGTTTGACCCGCTCCTAGCGCTCGGCATCGCTCCCATCAAGTTCATCCGTTAGAAGCCGTACTCAACTCACGGCTGCCGGCTTTGGTCCATCAGTTGCCGGAGATAGCTGTTGATCCGAGTCTGATACCTTTCCCCTGACGCCTTCAGCCACGCTAGGACGTCAGCATCAAGTCGAGTCGTTACCCTGGCCTTCCTGGGTCGATAGAACTTGCCGATCACGGCGTCCGATGGTATCTCCCGAATTTTCAGGGATGTCGGAGAGGTCAATCTCGTCATCCGGCCTGTGGGCCAGAACTTCAAGCTCCTTACGCCTCTTCACCGATAACTTGGACATCGAGTTTCCTTTCATGCCTGGTCGCGGGGCGAGCGGAAATAATGCGGATTACCTCATCGGAATGCTCTTCCCGATACGTGTGGACCACAACCAGAACGATGATGTTCTCGATCGATCCGATTGCGTGCCACCGCTGCTCGGCGTCAGTCAGCCGTTCAACAAACGTGACGCAAAACGGGATGATCGTAAGGCGAGCTGCGCGGGAAGACGAGTTGGGCGGTTTCGAAGTCGATCCCGTGTTTCGCCTTGTTGGTTTCGTTCTTCGCCTGATCCCACTCAAATCGAAGCATCTGTAAGCACATTATAGTACAGACAGGCTGCATGGAGTCAACACCCCCTCTCGATCAACGCCGGGCCATTTTCGCCCCTTGACAAATCTAGTACCCCGCCTTATACTTACTTCGTCGGTTAAGCTAGTCGAGTGGCCGACCAAGGTGTGCCCGGAAATTGTGAAGGGTGAAGGGTGAAGGGTAAAGGGTGAAGAAATTGACGATTGATGATTTTCGATTGACGATTGGAAGAAGGCGCCAGAAGCCAGGGGCCAGGAGTCGAATGAAGAGCAACGGCGATTCACAGATTACCAGATTTGCTCAGATTCTGGCGATGAAAGCGAACCTGATGGAGAAGCTGTTGAAAACAAAACGCTTAAACGAAATTCGATCGATATCTCACGTCTTTTCTGTAAGATGAGCCATTCTCGGGCGATCGAAATATTTGGCGTGGGACCTCTTATTATGTTACAGATAGGTGCTGGTTGGCGGGAAAAACTCACTCGTTCTTTTCCTTCCCGATTGCTGAATTCGGGAACTCGAAAATGGAAACTGGAAACTGGAAAATCGAAATTCGAAACTCGAAAAGACGGGACTCGGGGCTCGCAGAAGCACCCCGAACCGAGGACGAAGCCAAACGAAGCCAATGGACTTAACGCCACTATTGTCAAATAGATAAGACAAAAATGGGAGAAACGAAGCCACTCAAACTATCGGTCATGTTATCAATCGCTTACAGCGATTTCAGGGCCGATTTTCGAGAAGTTTGGACCAGTGAAGGGTTCCTCTGTATTGCCGATTTGGGATGGAGGCCAACAGACCCAAACAAACCCAACACAGCTAACACATTTGTTGTCAATAACATGACGGAGAAATTGGCGAAACAAACCCAACGAACTTATACAATTGTTATCAGTTGGTTACAGCGATTCTAATCCCGATTTGCCGGAAGTTTGGATGGAAGGAAGGTATCTCTCTACCGGGAATTCGGGCTCAGGGGCAGCGTTCCCTGTTCCCAGTTCCCTGTTCCCTATTCCCAGCGCCCTACCCGGCCAGGAAGCGCACCCGGCAACCATGAAAGGGGCATCACATAACGTGGCAAAAGTGACGCGCCCAGCCTGGAATCCTTGGAGGCGGAGAGAGAGGTAACGCCCTGAACGCACCGAATCCTAGTCCCGTCGACGCGAAGCCGCTGGACGCGAAACCGTCGGAGACCAAGCCCAAGCGCAAGCCCAACCCGAAGGCGCCACGCCAGGACGTGCTATTGCTGGAGCCGGACGTCCGCCTGGAAGGCTGCTACGAGGTGGCCCTCGGGTTCACGCCCGAACAAGTCAAAGTGGAAGTGCTGCGCTGCCTCCAGTGCAAGGACCCCAAGTGCATCGACGCCTGCCCCCTGCACATTGATATCAAAGCGATGATTCTCGCCCTGGGCGACGGCGACATCGAAGCGGCTTTTGCCAAGATCAGCGAGCAGAGCCACTTCCCCGGCATCTGCGGGCGCGTCTGCCAGCACGAATTGTTCTGCGAGAAGGATTGCCTGATGGGGAAGAAACTGGAGCCGGTGGCGATCGGCTCGCTGGAGAGGTACATCGCCGACCAGCACCGGGCGGCGGCGCCAACCGAGGCCGAGGCGGCAGGCCCCTGCAATCCCTCGGCGGGACCGGCCACCGGTCCGCGGGTGGCGCTGGTGGGCAGCGGACCCGCCTCCCTGATCACCGCCTTCGACCTGGTGCGCAAGGGCTATCGGGTGACGGTGTTCGAGGCCCTGCACCGGCTGGGGGGCGTGCTGGCCTATGGCATTCCCAACTTCCGCCTGCCGCGCGAAATCCTGAACGAGGAGATCGAGCGCCTGCGCCGCATGGGGGTGGAGTTCCACACCGACTTCATCGTGGGCAAGACGGCTACGCTCGACGAGTTGTTCGCGGCGGGCTACGCGGCGGTGTTCCTGGGGACGGGTGCGGGCCTGCCGCACCTGATGGGCATTCCGGGCGAGAACCTCACCGGCGTCTACACGGCCAACGAGTTCCTCACCCGCATCAACCTGATGGAGGCCTATCGCTTTCCTGAAGCGGATACGCCGGTGCGCGTGGGCCAGCGCACGGTGGTGGTGGGCGGCGGCAATTCGGCCATGGATGCGGCCCGCTGGGCGCGGCGCTTCGGCAGCGAGACCACCATCCTTTTCCGGCGCGGGCGGGCGGAGCTGCGGGCGCGGGTGGAAGAGATCGGGCACGCCGAAGAGGAAGGCGTCCACTTGGAGTTCCTGGCCGCCCCGACGCGACTGTTCGGCGACGCGCAGGGCAACGTGTGCGAGATGGAGTGTATCCGCATGACGCTGGGCGAGCCGGACGAGTCCGGGCGGCCCTCGCCGGTGCCCCAGCCGGGGTCGGAATATCGCGTCCCGGTGGATACGGTGGTGATGGCCATAGGCCAGAGCCCTAACCCCACGGTGCAGCGCGCGACCCCGCAACTGGCCACCAGCCGCGGCAAGGTGGTGATCGACGCCAGTGGCGAAACCAGCCTGCCGCACGTCTATGCGGGCGGCGACGTGGTGCGTGGCGGGTCGACGGTGATCCTGGCTATGCGCGACGGGCGGGCGGCGGCGGCGGCCATCGATCGCGCCCTGCGTGAGCAGCAGTCACGCGATGGCGGGCCAAATGGAGCCGGCGGGACTGTCGCCGCACCGGAGCACGCTGTGAAGACCATAGCTCCGGCATCGCACGGATACCGCGTGATCGAGAAGCGATGGCTGACGCCGGAGGTGGCGTGGCTGGAGATCGAGGCGCCGGAGATTTCGCACCACTGGAAGCCCGGGCAGTTCGTGATCCTACGGCCCACGCCGGAGAGCGAGCGCATCCCGCTGACCATCGTCGACGGCGACCCGAACAAGGGAACCATCGTTCTGGTGGTGCAGGTGTTGGGAAAGACGAGTCGCGCCACGGCGTCGCTCGAAGCCGGCCCCCACGGCGACGCACTGGCCGACCTGCTGGGGCCGCTGGGCCTGCCGGCGACAGTGGAACGCGTGGGGCACGCGGTTTGCGTGGCGGGCGGTGTGGGCGTGGCCGAACTGCTGCCCGTGGCGCGCGCTTTCCGGGAGGCCGGCAATCGCGTGACGGCGCTCTGCGGGGCACGGTCGGAAGCGCAGATGATCCTCGACGCGCAACTTCACTCTGCGGCCGACGAGGTGAGGTGGTCCACCGACGACGGCTCGGCGGGATTACACGGCACGGTGGTGGATCTGACGCGCGACTGGCGGGCCGGCCAACCCGCGGCGCCCGACCTCGTCCATGTAATCGGGCCCATCCCCATGATGCGCGCGGCCGCTGCGCTGACGCGCGAGTGGGGCGTACGGACCCTGGCCAGCCTCAATCCCATCATGGTGGACGGCACGGGGATGTGCGGCGGGTGCCGGGTCACCGTGGGCGGCAAGGTGAAGTTCGCCTGTGTCGATGGGCCGGAGTTCGACGCGCACGGCGTGGACTTCGACGAGCTGGCGCGGCGCAATCGCGCCTACGCGGCGCAGGAGCGCGTCAGCCGCGAGGACGAGGCGTGCAGGCTCGGCCTGAAGTAGGGAACAGGGAATAGGGAATAGGGAACAGGGAATAGGGAGCAGGGAACAGGGAATAGGGGACAGGAAAAAGCGGAACAGGGAAGAGCTACCCAGACCCATTCTGCTGTTCCCTATTCCCTGTTCCCTGTTCCCTACTTGCTACTGGTCGTGAATGGTGACTACTTCCCGAACCTCGAATTCGCGGGCGCCGTTGGGCGTGACGATGCGGACCGTGTCGCCTGGCTGCTTCCCCATGAGGCCGCGGCCAATAGGCGACGAGGTGGAGATCAGCCCCTTGGCCACGTCGGCTTCTTCCGTGGTCACCAGGCGGTACTCGATCTCGGAGTCGCGGGAGAGGTCGTAGAGAATCACCTTGGATCCCCAGGCGATCTTGTCCTTGGGGATGTTGTTCATGTTGATGAGCGACAAGTCGGCGACCCGCTGCTTGAGCTGGACCAGTCGCGCCGCGACATATCGCTGGCGCTCCTTGGCCATCTGGAATTCGGCGTTCTCACTCAGGTCGCCGTGGGCACGGGCCACCTTGATTTCTTTCGGCAGCTCGTGGTTAAGCTCGTGCTCCAAAGCTTGTATCTCATCTTGAAGCTTCTTCACGATGTCAGAAGGCATAGGAATGCGTCCGTTATTCGGAAATGGCGCCTCTTCTATGATAAGAGAAACCGGGCAAAGGCACAAGACGAGTCAAAAGTCGAAAGTTGAAAGTCGAAAGTGCAAGAAGGCCCCGTGATTCTTGACTTTTAACTTTCGACTTTGGACTTTGGACTTTCGCCTCGAATAGGGTATTGACATGAGACTTTGGATCTTAAGCGCTCTCACGTTGCTCTGCTCCCCCGCTTTCGCGTTTCAAACCCAGAGTTCAGCCATCCCGCACCTGGAAAAACACGGAACGGCCACCGAACTCATTGTGGACGGTAAGCCGTTTCTGATGCTCGCGGCCGAACTGCACAACTCCAGCTCGTCGAGCCTCGATTACATGCGGCCGATCTGGCCGCGGCTGGCAGCAATCCCGTTGAATACCGTGCTCACGCCGCTCTCCTGGGAACTGGTTGAGCCCCAGGAAGGCAAGTTCGATTTTACTCTTCTCGACGGCTTGATTCAGGATGCGAGGCGAAACAATCTGCGCCTCGTCTTTCTCTGGCTCGCCAGTTGGAAGAACGGAATGTCGAGCTACGCTCCCGTGTGGGTGAAGCGGGACACAGGGCGGTTTCCGCGGGTCATCGAGAAGGACGGCAATCCGGTCGAAATCTTCAGCCCGTTGGGCACGGAAACCAGGGATGCCGATGCCCGCGCCCTCGCTGCCGTCATGCGCCGCATCCGCGAGGTGGATGGCGACGCCCACACGGTCCTGATGATGCAAGTGGAGAATGAGGTCGGGGTTCTGGGAGATTCCCGCGACCGAAGCCCCGCTGCCAACCAGGCATTCGACGGCCAGGTTCCGAAGGAGTTGATCGCCTATCTCGAGCAGCATCGAGATACATTGATTCCGGAGTTCCGCCAGGTTTGGGAAGCGGCCGGGTCAAAGGCGTCCGGCGCCTGGCAGGAGGTGTTTGGCGCCAGTCACGAGACCGACAAGATCTTCATGGCCTGGCACTACGGTCTATACGTCAACCACGTTGCCGCCGCCGGAAAAGCCGAGTATCCGATCCCCATGTATGTGAACACCTGGCTCGCAGGTCCCAAGGCTTCCCCCGGCCAGTATCCCAGTGGGGGCCCCTTGCCCGAAGTGATGGACCTCTGGAAGGCGGCAGGCGGCGCCATCGACATCTACGCGCCCGACATCTATGCGGCGAACTTCGCCGAGTGGTGCGACCGATACAATCGCGCCGGCAACCCGATGTTGGTGCCGGAAACCAGAGGAGGCGCGGCGGGCGAAGCCAACGTGTTCTATGCCCTTGGCGAGCGTAATACGATCGGGTTTTCGCCTTTCGGAATTGATTCCTGGCAGGACCCGGATAACGATTTGGGCAAGAGCTATGAGGTTTTGGCGCAGGTGGCGCCGATCGTCCTGAAGCACGAAGGCACGGGAGAGATGGCCGGGTTTCTGCTCGACAAGGACCATCCCCAGACTACCGTGGAGATGAACGGATATCAGCTTGCGGTGAGCCTGGATGAAATCTTCGGCGACGAAGCCAAGACCGGATACGGGCTCATCATTGCCACCGGTCCCGATGAATTCTTGGGCGTTGGCCGCGGATTTCGGGTCTTGTTCTCGCCCAAAAGCGCCGGACCCCCTCATGCCGGCATTGGTTACATCGAAGAGGGAACCTTTTCCAATGGGACCTGGATACCGGGCCGGCGGCTGAACGGCGATGAAAACGATCAAGGCAAATTCTGGAGAGTGGCGCCACAGCGAATCAACGTGGAGAAGGCGGTGGTTTATCGTTATCGGTAGACGGTAGTCGGTAGACGGCATGAAGGAAGTCTTTCCCCCTCCTGCCGTCTGCCGTCTATCGACTACCGTCCAGCGCCTGATAGGCTAGTCGGATGGCTTTCCCGTCAACATCCAGGTCGCCCGTGGGATGAAGCTGTCCCATGAAGATGGCGATCATGTCCTCCTTGGGATCGATGACGAAGCTGGTATAGAAGAATCCGCCCCAGTAATACGCGCCCAGCGAGCCTAGTTCAGTCAGATACTTGGAATCGCTGGTAACGCCGAAGCCGAGCCCGTAATCGAACCCATCGGTCTTGCCCTGGGTGTGGTTGAGGGTCATCAATTCCACCGACTTCCGGCTCAGGACGCGTGTCCCGTTCAGCTCCCCGCCGTTCAGCATCATCTGGCAGAACCGGTAGTAGTCTTCCGCCGTGGAGCACAGGCCGCCTCCGCCGGAAAAGTACGTTCTCGGCCCTCGATACGGATAATCCGCCGAGTAGGCAAAATTGCCTTCCTTGATCACCTTGCCCTCGGCAAAGGGTTGGAGTCCCTTGTCAGCATAATAGGTGTACGCGGTGGCGAGGCGCGCCACCTTGTCGCCGGGCAGGAAGAAGTACGTGTCTTTCATTCCCAGCGGCTTGAAGAGCCGCTCCTCCAGGAACCGGTCCAAGGGCATGCCGGAGACCTTCTCCACCAGGTAGCCGAGCACGTCGTCCGACAAGCTGTACTCCCAGGCATCGCCCGGCTGAAACAGCAACGGAAGTGCCGCCAGCTTTTTCACCGAATCCCCGGTGGACCCTTCCTGCTGGAGGATCCCGGTGCCGAGCTTCGCCTCGTCATAGGCTTTGCCTAACCGGGCATTCCAGGGATAAGTCAGCCCCGACGTGTGGGTGAGCAAGTGGAAGATGGTGATGGGGCGTTTAGCGTCGACCAGGGCACCGGGCGGAGAAGTCTTGTCCTGAGGAAAGGGCGGGTCCAGGACCTTCATGTTCTTGAATTCCGGAATGAAGTCGGAGACCGGCTCATTCAGGGTGAAGCGGCCTTCTTCGTACAACATCATCACCGCGGCGGTCGTGATCGGCTTGCTCATGGAGCAGATCCGGAAGATGTTGTCCGCGCTCATGGGCTTCTTGGCTTCCCGGTCGGCCATGCCGAATGCCTTGAAATAGGCGATCCTGCCGTGGCGGGCCACCAGGCTTACGGCGCCGGCGACGCGCCCCGCGTCGATGCTTCTCTGGATGGTCTCGCCGATACGCTCCAGACGCTGCGACGAGAGGCCCACCTCTTCGGGCGAAGCGATTGGGCCCGGTGCGCTCGCTGAGGCGGCGATGGCTGCCGTCGTCGCACCCGGGGGGACCTCCAGAGGGACGAAATTCGAACGCGTCTCGGATGGGATGACTAAGCAAAGAGATAACGCCAAGCCGGCGAAGACCACGAATCCTTGCCAGAGTTTTCTCATCGATCTCACCTCATCAAGCCAGAAATCTCGGCCGGCTCGACCGGCGCTGCACTACTATGAGCAGCAAGACTCTACACCCAACGGCCTCGGTTCGCAACGCTTCCGTCGAGGGTGAGCTTTCTTCTGGGTTGCTACGTCCGCGCCAAATTGGCTGCGTGACCGGCGTCACATCAATGGAAGCTCAACTCTGCCACGATTCCGGCCGTCAGCGCGGACTACAGTGCTCCGCGTAAGTTGCCGGCGCGTGGTTGCGTTCTATTCCGGTGGAGAGCGGCGGCGGTTTCCCGGACGATGGGAGAGTTGAACATGGCTGGAAGGCGATGGAGTGCGGTCGCAGGAGTTGCCAGCGCCGCTTTGTGCGTGATGACGTTAGGGTGCGGCGGAGGCAGCACGAGTCAGGGGCCGACGGAACCTGCCGGCCCGGCGATCACCGGAGTATCGGTAACTCCGAGCTCGCCGACGGCGACCATCGGCACGACTCTGCAGCTCAGCGCCACGGTGAGCGGGACGGGCAGCTATAACACAGAGGTGAACTGGTCGGTGGCGGGGCCGTCGAACTGGACGGGCAGCGTGGGCTCCGTCAGTAGCTCGGGGCTTTACGAGACTCCTTACCCCGCGCCCGCCTCGGTCGCCGTGACGGCGACGGCCGTTGGCGATGCAACCAAAATGGGCACCGCGACGGTGACGCTACAGCCTGCGGCGGCCGCGGCAGGACCGGCGCTGACGGTGGACGCCGGCAACCAGACGCATCCCATTAATCCCTACATCTATGGCATGAACGCGTACCAGTTTGTCAATTCCGTGGACGGGCCTGCCAACCCTGCCGTCATTCGCTGGGGTGGAGACAATACCTCCCGTTACAACTACCAACTGGGCGTAAGCAACGATGCCGCCGACTATTTCTTCGAAAACGAACCCAACTCCTACGGCGTGGGGCCCACGGGCGAGTTCAACGACCTGGTCACAAGCAACAACTCGATCGGGGCCATCACCCTGGGCACGGTCCCCGTGCTCGGCTGGGTGGCAAAGGACAGCACGTCGTGCGGGTTCCCGGCGTCGAAGTATCCCAATCAGCAGCATGTGGACGCCACCAGGGGTTGCGGCAATGGCGTGTACCCCGACGGGGTCGAAGGCTGCACGAATTCAAATGGGTGCAACATCACGGGAAACGATCCCACCATCACCAGCATCGCGGAGGGTCCCGCGTGGACTGGCAGTTGGGTGACTTCTCTGGTACAGAAGTTCGGTACGGCGGCGAACGGCGGCGTAGCCATCTACGACCTGGACAATGAGCCCGACTGGTGGGACGCGACCCACCACGACGTGCATCCGTTGCCCTTCACCTACGACGAGGTGACCAACAACGACATTGCCACCGCATTGGCCATCAAGGCTGCCGATCCCACCGCCGAGGTCGCCGGACCGGTGATCTCCTTTTGGTGGGCTTTCTTCTATTCGAAGCAGGACATCGAGAGCGGGTGGAGCACCGGGCCCTGTTATGTGCCTTGGGACAATCCCGTCGATCGGAAGGCGCACGGAGGCACCCCCCTCATCGAGTACTATCTCCAGCAATTCGCAGCGTACGCGGCCGCGAACAACACCCCCCGCCTGCTGGATTACCTGGACCTGCACACCTATTTTGGGGCTGAGTATAACGGCTCGGGCGTCGGCCTCGCGACCGCGGGAGACACGGCAGAGCAGCAGGCGCGGCTTAACTCGACGCGCGTCTTCTGGGATCCCACCTATACCGATCCCAATTACCCTCAACCCAACTACGTCACCGACTCCAACTACACTTCAAGCTGCTCGCCCCCGCTTCAGGCTCCGCAAGTGATTCCGATGATGCAGAAGTGGGTGGCCGACAACTATCCCGGCACCAAGACGGCGATCTCGGAGTACAACTGGGGAGGCCAGGAGCACATCAACGGCGCCCTGGCGCAGGCCGACATTCTTGGCATCTTCGGCGAATACGGCCTCGACCTGGCGACTCTATGGGGTCCTCCGGACGCGTCTCAGGTCCCCGGCCTGATGGCATTCGAGGTCTACCGCAACTACGACGGAGCGAACTCGAAATTCGGCGACATTTCTCTGGCCTCGACCAGCGCCAATCAAGGTATGCTCTCGGTCTACGGGGCGCTCCGCCCTTCCGACAACGCCGTGACCGTGGTGGTGATCAACAAGACTTACGGCGACCTCACCAGCACTCTCTCGCTCGCGAACCTCGCCCCGAGCGGCCCCGCGAAGGCCTTCCTCTACAGCAACGCGAATCTGGCCGGAATCGTCGCGCAGCCCGATGTGACGGTGACCCCGCCGGCGACGGGGAGCACCACCAGCACCCTCAGCACAACCTTCCCCGCACATTCGATCACCCTCCTCGTTGTGCCCAAGGTGTAAGGGTCTTTTCGCAAACTGCCCGCAGGTCTCTCCGCCATAATGCGCGAAGCGCCTTGATTCCATAATGGCGTCGGCTCCTTCCAACCGGTAAGCTTGGTAGTGGTCACGACCAAGGCTGCCGGGAAAGGAGCCGAACATGTTAATTAT
>Ga0209039_10002620_pt1 | contig 15019 bp, 7 predicted proteins | sample BogFormECP12_OM1_FD_188238 | JGI IMG/M metagenome (GOLD analysis project Ga0209039, IMG submission 188238) | Bog forest soil microbial communities from Calvert Island, British Columbia, Canada - ECP12_OM1 (SPAdes) (version 2) | ecosystem: Environmental > Aquatic > Freshwater > Wetlands > Bog ... | reverse complement strand
ACGACAACGACCTGGCGTGCATCAAGAACGTTCCCCTCTCCGATCTGGAAGTGGTGGACAACTCGGCGTTGGAAGTCTCGGCGATCAGCGGGCAAACCAGACCGTACGTGGTGACCAAGACTTTACCGAACGCGGTTCAAGGGGCGCCCTACAGCGCAGCGCTGACGGCCATCGGGGGCAACCCGCCTGGTTGGCAGTGGGCGTTGTCCACGGGATCGCTGCCGCCGGGGCTGGCGCTCAACCCTGCGACGGGAGTGATCAGCGGCACGCTCACCGCCGCTGCGGGCAGCGTCTTTGGCATCGGAATCACGGTGACGGATGTGACTGCCGGTAACACCTCGATGCCGCAGGCTCTCTCCCTCACTGTGGCCGCGCCCACCAACACGGTCGCCATCACGTCCATTACTAATGGCGCCAGCGGCGGGGGCGGCGCCATCGCACCGGGTGAAATCATCACGATCAAGGGCAGCACGCTGGGTCCGGCGACGGGGGTTTCATTCTCGCTCGATCCAGTGACCGGCACGGTGGCGACCACACTGGCGGGAACAAAGGTGTCATTCGGAAACTATGCGGCGCCAGTTCTTTACGCGTCGGCGACGCAGATCAACGCGATCGTGCCGTGGGAAGTAGCCGGGCAATCGTTTGTGACCATGCAAGTGCAATATGCGGGCGCCGGTTCGGCGAGCCTGATGGTGCCGGTGACGAGTGCGGCACCGGGCGTATTCACGTTCGACTCCACCGGCGCGGGGCCAGCGGTGGCGGCCAATCAGGACGGCACGTACAACGGCCCCACGAGTCCAGCGGCGCCAGGTTCGTACGTGACACTTTATTTTACGGGTGGAGGCACAACCAACCCTCCGGGCGTCACCGGCTCGGTGACCGGCAACGTGCTGCAAAACCTCACCCAGAGCTATTCGGCGACGGTCGGCAATGTAGCGGCGACCGTGACGTTTGCCGGCGCTGCGCCCGGATTGGTGAACGGCGTGAATCAATTGAATCTCCAGCTATCCGCCAACACGCCCACAGGCAATGCCCTGCCGTTGGTGATCACGGTGGGTGGCCAGCCGAGCACAGCCACCGCTACGCTCAGCGTGCGTTGACGCTATGTCCCGGGCGCGAAGTCGGCCGGGCTAGCGGAGGTGTGCCGGAAAGCGTTCCCTTTCAAAACGTCATGCGCGCACCTAATTCCACGCTGCGGGCTTGGTTCTGCTCCGAAGGCGTCACTCGGCCGAACGTGGAATCGCCAGGATTTGTATCGGGCGCGCCCAGCCGCGGATGATTGAAGGCGTTGAACACATCGAAACGGAGTTGCAGCCTGATGCGTTCGATAATCTGGAAATTCTTGCGCAGGCCGGCATCAACGTTGTTCACGCGGCTGGCGCGCACGTCGTTCCAACGGGTTGGAAAAGTCTGCACAAAGTTGGCGAAGTCCTGGTAGACGCCGTTCTTGATGGTGTCGCCGGCCTGCGGAACGTAGTTATAACCCGGCAACGACTGGACGCCGGTCCACGAGGGATAAGTGGCCAGCTGCGCGGTGGTGGTATTGGCGTTGGGGAAGGGATAGAAGCAGGTGGTATCGAACCACTCGTTGATCGATTGCTTGCTGCGGGAGAGCGAGAAATTGTGGCCGCAGAAGAAGCTCGCGGTGCCGAATACCACGGGCACGCCGGACTGGATATTAAAGTTCCCGGAGAGTTCCCAACCGCCGATCACCGCGTCCGCCCACTTGGGCATGTTCGCGACGAAACGCAGCTTACGGCCCACGGGAATCTCCCAAATCGGGGACACCGTGAGGTGGAACGGCCGGTCTTCACCGCCCAGTTTGTGCTCCACGTGGTAACCGGCGATCTGCGGGCCGAGGAACGACGTGTCTTCAAATAACTTGGACCAGGTGAAGCCCACCAGGATGCTGAAGCCTTTCGTAAAGCGGCGTTCGATCTTTCCCAGCCCGGCATCGTACTGGTTCGTGCCGCTGGGCTTCGACTCGGCTATTGCGCTCGAGCTGAACATGGGATTGGGCGAAAGGAAACTGCTGAAGTTGAGGGTTGAATTGCCACCCAGGGAAGTTCCGGCCAGCGCGGCAATTCCTTTGAAGGGATTGGGCACCGGCTGGTTCCACATCAGTGTGGCGACCGGTTTGCCGGTGGCATCGAAGGTCGGCGTCTGATACTGCTGCCACAACGCGAACGGCTGTTCGTTCTGGTACCACGTTCCGAAATTCCAGATGCCGTAGGTTTTGTTGTGGGAAAAGCCGATTTCGAAAAGCCAGTTCTTCCACTGGTGTTGCAGGTGAACGCTGCCCTCCAGCGAATACAGGCGACCGAGGTTGGCGTCGTACCAACTCGGAAAGCTGGTGGGATTCGACAAGACACCGAGCGAGTTGCCGACGGGCTGCAGGATGCCGCTGCGGAATGGATTGGCCAGCGTATCGTAAGGCGTGATGCCATTATCATTGGAGGCGATCAGGGACGTGGTGCGGCTGAATCCGCTCTGGCTGCCGGTGATGTAATCGGCCTGCACGAAGCGTCCGAAGCCGCCGCGGAGCACGGTGTTGGGACCAATCTGATAGGCAAAGCCGGCGCGCGGCTGCCATTCATGATAGTCGTTGTTGACATTCGTCCGCGGAGCCCCGTTGACGCCCGCGTAAACCGGGACACCGAGCACCTGGAACTTGCTGGCCGGCACGAGTTGCGCCAGAAGTTGCACGGCAGCGTTGCTGGCGTTGGCCGGATTGGAAAGGATGGCGGCGTAATTGGCCTGAGCCTGCGCCGTGAGGGGATTCACGGCCGTGGGATCCCAGGTTGCCACCTCGCGATTGAACCGCTCCACCGGCTCCGCTTCGTAATCCCAACGCAGGCCGAAATTGACGGTCAGCCGGCTGCTCACGCGCCAGTCGTCCTGAAAGAAGCCGGCGGTATAGTGCTGCGACCAGAAGGCCTGCGCGTTGTTGTCCACCGCGCCGCCGGAAGGCAGGCCGAGCAGGAAGGAGGCCAGCGTGGAGCCGACGCCCGTGCCGCCGCTATTCAGATAATTCTGGCGCGTGTAGTTGCCGTTGAAATCGAATTCCGGCTGATGGCCGATGCCGTTGTTGGCTTGTTGCAGAACCCAGTATTCGCCCCCGTAATGGAAAGTATGATTGCCATGAACGTGAGTGAGAGTTGCGCCCCAGGTGTAATAGCTGGTCCCGGTAAAGCTGCCGCCGTTGTTGGTGCCGAAGTTACCGGCAATGCCGGTAATGTACGGGAACGCGGTCCGAGTCAACTCGCCGGCGAAGCTGGACGAGAAACCCAGCTTGGTGATGTCGAAGGCGGCGCCGGCGTCATAACTCGGCTCTTCGTACCGGCTGACGTTGAAGTGCAGGTCCAGTAATTTGTTGGTGCTGATGGTCCAGACGTGGTCCACGCCCACGCTCTTGTCGATGCGCACCTGGTAAGTGCCGGACGCGATGTCGCCCGCGCCGAAATCGTCGCCCGTCAGCTCCGTCAGATGGTGCCAGCGGATGGTCACGAAGCTGCGCTGCGTCTCGCTCCAGTTCTGGTCGCCGCGAATCGAGAGCGCCGGAAACTTATCGGTGCGCACAGCCGGCGGAACGTAGTTATTGGAATCGTTGCCGGTCGGGTCCGCGGGAGTATTCGGCATCGGCACGTACGCCAGGATGGCCTGCGAGATCTTGCTCAATTCGTTCTGGGGAATTACATTATTGGGGAACGGTGTGCGATTTCCCGTGGTGGGATTGGTGCTCAGCGGATCGTATATCTGGATCGGAAAGCGCTGCAACACGCCGCCGATATTCTGCGTAGTGAAGGACTGGCTGAAATCGCCGCTGCGCTCCGCCGCGTCGGGCACAGAACGAGTGCCGTCGCCCAGGAAATTGTTGTTGCGGGTATCGTCGAAGGAGACAAAGAAAAACGTCTTGGCCGTGCCCTTGTAGACCTTGGGAATCCATACCGGCCCGCCGAACGTGCCGCCAAAGTTGTTGAAGTGCACGGGAGCCACCGCGCCGCCGATGAGGTTCGACTGGAGCAAGTTGGCGTTCAGAAAGCTGTTCTGGTTGAACTCATAGAGCGTGCCGTGATAATCCTTCTTGCCGCTCTTGGTCTGCATGTTGATGGTGGCGCCGGCCTGCCGGCCGATGGACGCGTCGTAGGCGTTGGTCTGCACGCGGAATTCCTGCACCGAATCCATGGGCGGGATGAATGCCACGTCTCCGCCGCTCTTCATGTCCTGCATGCCGTCAAGCTGGAAGTTGTTCGAGTAAATATTGTTGCGGCCGCCGTCGGCGGTGACTTGCGAAGCGGCGTTGTAGGACCACAGGTGTGCTACGTTGTTGTTCTGGTCCTGCGCCAGAACGCCCGGCGAAAGCACCGCCAACAGAGTGACCACGTGAGAGGAAGTCGGCATCTCATTGATTTCCTGCTGTGTGATCACCGTGCCAGAAGTTGCGGATGTGGTGTCGACCAATGGCGTCTCCGCCACGACTTCCACCGTCTGGCTGGTGGCCCCCACTTCCAGGTGTGTATCGAATTGTTTGTTGTCGGCCGCCTGCAAAGTGATGCCTTTGCGCGTCTCCCCCTTGAATCCGGGCGCTGCGATGGTGAACTCGTAGCGGCCGGGAATCAGGAATTCGACAAACCAGACACCCGCCCCGTTGGTCTTGGTGTTCTGCTTGACAGTGGTGTCGTCGTTGACGACTTCGATTGTGGCGCCGGGCACCAGTGCGCCCTGGGGATCCATCACGCGACCGCCGATCGTGGCACGCACTTCCTGCGCCCGGAGCGGCACTAGCGGGCATGAAAACGTTACCAGCAAAAAGACAAACAGAGTCTGTAATCGATACATGCTCAGGATAATATTCACCTGAGCTGCCGTTGTCAACGGCTTGCGGGGCCGAGGGTGCCAACAAAGGCGTTGGGCCGCGGAAGAATCGTCGCGGCCTGCGAAGAAAACAGGGAATGGCCAAGTGAGCGAAGTGGATACCACCTTGCAATCCATCGCCGATTAGAACGACAATGACCGGGAGTTCCAAGACGACCATGAAGAATTCGCAGCAGTCGCGTACTCGGGCAATTGCAACCGATCCGCATTTGTGGTTGCCCGTCATCGTCCTGATCATCGGCATCGGTGTGCTGGTGCTGGTGAAATGACCACCTTGCCATCGAAAGCCAAGCTTTCCACATACTCCCTCCACGTACTTGGCGTAGCCTGCGGTTTAGCGGCTGCCACGTGGTTGGCAGCCGCCGAAGCCCCGACTAAATTGGTGACGGCCGGCTTTTCCCCCTTCCTGATCTCGCTCGGCATGGTGGCCGGCGTGTTCGTGGCCCGATGGACCGTGCCAGTGGCCTTGAAAGGAAGCGGCTATGTCCTGCAGGATCTTCGCGAAAAACCGCACCTCATCGTCTGGGCCATCCTCGCGGGAATGTTATGGGCGGTGGCCAACACCCTGACGGTCTTCGGAGTGCGAAATGTCGGGCTGGCCGTCGCCTTTCCGCTTTGGAACATCAACAGCCTGGTGGGTTTGTTCTGGGGCTGGCTGCTGTTCAATGAGCTGCGCGGAACCGGCTGGGGACGCGTGGTGGGAGGCGCCGTGGCCATTGTGGGCGGGGCTTTCGTGCTGGCCTATGCCACCTCACGGCATAGCAACACCGCGCCGGGCGGCGCGGCGCTCGGTATCGTGGCCGCTCTCACCGCCGGATTGCTGTTCGGCACCATGTATATTCCATACCGAAAGGCCTACATCAGCGGGATGAACCCGCTCTCTTTCGTCACTGTATTCACGTTTGGTGAACTGGCCACGGTTTCGAGCTTGACCGTGGCCCTCGACGGAGGGTGGCAAGCCGTCATGGCCGAACTGGTCAGGGCGCGGCCGGCGCTGTTCTGGCTTTTTCTGGGCGGGTTCTGCTGGGTGGTCGGAGACCTGTTTCAACAATATGCCGCGAAGTACATCGGGATTGCCCGCGGGATTCCGCTGTCCAACACCAACCAGCTCTGGGGTCTGGCCTGGGGCGTCCTGGTTTTCGGAGAGCTCGCCGGCCAAGGCCTCAAGGCTCACGTCCTGGTAATCACGGGCTCGATCACCATGATCGCGGGGGCCGGCGCGATCTGTTCGGCCAAGGCGTCCGAATCCGAGCAGACCTCGTGGAAAGCGGCCGTGGAACGGGAGTGTGCCCGTTACGGTCTCGACCCGGGACGCGTGGCGTCGAGCAATCTTGGCGAAGATCCATTAGCCAAAGAAAAGCCGGCCCGGCATTGGTGGGAATTGGTGATTGTCGCCCTGGCCACGGCGGTCTTCGTGTGGCTGGCTATCGGCGCCAAACATCAAGCCGTCGCGGTGAATCTTCCCTGGATGGCCGTTTTGCTGGCCACCACGCTGGTGTGTCTGATTGTTTGCGGTGTGCTCTTGTGGAAACGTACACGATTCTCGTAGGAGTATTGGAGCTTGATCCGCCATCGCCGCGGGGCGAGAATCCCTTGCCGCTACAGACAACCCACGACATAGTTCTGAGCTGTCTGCTGGAAGCTCCGCAGTTGTTCGGCCTCCCACTCCCTGCTCTGGTCGAGCTCCCGCGCCATGAGTTCCGCAACGCGGGGCGCCATCCGGATGGCAGCTCGGGCATTCAGGAACAAAGCCCGCGTGCGACGCGCCAGAACATCCTCCAGGGTGCGCGCCATTTCATGACGCACCGCCCAGACCACTTCCGCGCCGGTGTAGGGGAGCGCGCCATCGAGCGGCTCGGCCCATCCGGGCTCGCTTTCCTCCAGTTGCCGGACCATCGGCGCGTCTGAGCCGAACATCCACAAGTGGCCGAATTTCGCGGAAGCCTGATGGAAGCCGTGGATGTTGAGATGAGCGGTGACGCAAGGCCGTTCCGGCAAGCGGGCCAGCGTGGCCGCCTGGTTGACACAATCTTCGGCCATGTGGCGATAAGTAGTCCACTTGCCTCCACAGACCGTGATCATGCCGGAATTTTCGATGCGGATAGTATGGTCTCGCGAAAGCGCCGCGGTATTCCCGGACTCGCTGGAACGGACCAGCGGGCGAATTCCCGCGAAGACGCTGAGGACATCGCCCCGCGCCGGCTTCTTTTCCAGATACAACGAAGCCGTCTGGAGGATGAACTCGATCTCTTGTTCCTGGGCAACCGGCTCGATAGTGGCTTCCGCAATCGGCGTGTCGGTAGTTCCGACCAGGGTGTGGCCATGCCAGGGTATGGCGAACATCACCCGCCCGTCACTGGTATGCGGGACCATGATGGCGCTCTCGCCGGCCAGGAACGAGCGGTCGAACACCAGGTGGATGCCCTGGCTGGGCGCGATCATCGGCTGAACCGAGGGGTCGGCCTTGCGGCGCAAGTCGTCGGCGAACGGCCCGGTGGCGTTGATCATCACCTTGCATCGGGCTTCGTATTCCTCGCCCGTCTCGACGTCGCGGAATCGCACGCCGTCCACGAAGCCCTCGCCGTCCTGGGTCAGTTCCGTGACCGGGGCATAGTTAAGCAAGGTGGCGCCCTGCTCGAAGGCGGTCGCGACCAGGTTGATGAGCAGCCGTGAATCGTCGAACTGGCCGTCGAAGTAAATCACGCCGCCCCTAAGGCCTTCGGGCTTGATGGTGGGCAGCCGCTCGAGGGTTTCTTCGCGGGAGAGAATGCGCGACGCCCCGAACCCGTACTTGCCGGCGAGCAGGTTGTACAGCTTGAGGCCGATGCCGTAGAAGGGCGCTTCCCACCAATCGTAGTTCGGCACCACGAAGCCTAAATTGCTAACCAGGTGCGGCGCATTCTGCAGCAGCAGGCCGCGCTCCTTGAGGGCTTCCATGACCAGCGATACGTTGCCCTGTTCCAGGTAACGCACGCCGCCGTGGACCAGCTTGGTGCTGCGGCTCGAAGTCCCCTTGCCGAAGTCGCTCTGTTCCAGGAGAAGGACGTCATATCCGCGAGCAGCGGCGTCGATGGCCACGCCAACGCCCGTCGCGCCGCCGCCCGCTACGACGATGTCCCATGGCCCCGCGTGGGCACGCAGGCGCCGGCACATCTCGGTCCTGTGCATGTAGCTTCCGGCCTCCAGCTCCGATCCTACCGCCGTTGAGGCTGCGCTTTGATAGGGCGGACCCTTGGTCCGCGCGGGTCCCCCTGGACCCGCTCTTGAGCGTCTCCGGGAATGCAGGCGGCACAAGCACGCGCCAGGCCGACGAGGGCGTCGGCCGCGGACCAGGGGGTCCGCCCTCCTTGCTTTCCGCTAGAAAAGCAGCTTCAGCGCAAACTGGCCCTGCCGCGACGGATAGGTGCTGCGAATGGTGCCGAAAGCGGCATTGGTCGTAATTGTATTCGGTATCCCGAAATTCGTGTGGTTCAGGACGTTGAAGAACTCCGCCCGGAATTGTAGCCGAACAGTTTCGCGGATGCGGAAGTTCTTATCGATCGATTGGTCCCACTGCTCGAAGTTGGGAGCGCGGAACGCATTGCGGCCCACGTCGCCGAATGGCGCGCTGGTCGGCGGGGTGGTGAATGTGTACCCTGCAAAAAAAGTGTTCAGCATGGCCGAGCGGCTCTGGCTGATCGCATTGCCGGTCACGTTGGGGCGCGGGAAGGGCTCGCCGCGATAATCGTTGCCCAGGGAGCTGAGCTCGGCGGCGCTCCCGCTGGTAGCGTAGATTACGTCGAGCGGCGTGCCCGTGTGAGCGGTGTTAATGGCGTTGATCTCCCATCCGCCCAGAATCGCGTCTAATGCAGGATGCATGTTCGCAAGGTATTGGCGGCCCTTGCCGAAGGGAAGCTGGTAGACCACGCTGGTGACATTGTTGAGCTTCACATCAAAGCTGGAGAGCCCTTTTTCCGCGACCAGGTTGTGAATGTTTTGCGGATTGGCCTGGAAGTAGCCCGCATAATACTCCAGCGCCTGCTCGGAATCACCCATCCCTTTCCCCCAGGTGAACGAGTTCAGGATGTACAAGCTCTTGGTGAAACGGTGCTCCACGCGGGCCGAGAGACCATTGTAGTGATTGTCACCCGCCGGATCGAGCCACGTGATCGGTCCGAAAGTCGGTATCGGCACGCGGGCGGTATATGCCAAGGTTTGGCCCGGCAGGTTCGGAGTCGCCTCATTGTAATCCGCGATGATCGGAAGCCGCGTACTGTGGCTTCCGTTGTAGGACAACTCGACTACCGTGTCCTTGGGGAGCTCCCTCTGCACTGAGAAGAACCAGTTCTGTATGCGCGGCCACTTGCTGTCCGGCGGCGTATAAACCACATTGGAATTGGCCGGGTTGAAGGCCGCGGGGCTGGCGATGTTGGTGCTAAAGCTGTTCCCGGTGGTGAGGAAGCCCGGCGCCAGAGGATTCGACTGGCTGAGGACGCCGAAAAGGGCTTGAGGAGCATTGATCCCCTCCTCGGCGCTCCCGGGCCGGTTGAAGAAAGTGTAGCTGATCCCATATCCGCCGCGGACTACCGTTTTGGGGTCCATGCTGTATGCCATGCCGATTCGCGGCCCCAGATCATGATAGTCGGGGTGGACCAGGCCGCGTTGAAACAAGCTCCCATTGGTGGCTTTGATCATGGTGTTGGTGGTGGGGTTGAAATTCGAGTAATTGTTGTCGCGCTCATAGAGCGGCGATGCGAACTCCCACCGCAGCCCGACGTTGAGCGTGAGCTTGGAGCTCACCCGGTAGTCGTCCTGAAAATACAGCGAGTGCACGAACTGCCGCAGATTGACCACCGTATAGCTCCCCAGGTAAATGGTGGCGGGGAGGCCGAAATAGAAATCCGCCAGGCTATAGCTGGTGGTGTCGGTCGAGACCGTGCAGCCGGTAGGCTGGCCCAGTTGCGCACAGGTGGGCTTGCTGAACTGCCCGTTGTACTGGTCTTCGCCGTACAGCGGATTGGTGTCCAGAATCTCGGTGCGGATGTTCAAGTATTGATAACCCACCTTGAGAGAATGCCGGCGCAGAGTCTTCGAATAATTGAGCTCCGGATCCCAGGAAGTAGGATTCTGGAACTGCGGATTGCTGGTCTGGCGGCCCATGGTAGGTGTAGTGAATCCGGTGAGGTACTGCGAGTTGAGGCCGCCGGTAAGACTGGGTGTCGTCGGCAGGCCTTGAAATTCGCCGGGGAACATGGTAGCCATGCTCGGGCCACCGAGATAGGGCGGTTCCTTGCCGGCGACGATATGAGAAAAGCCCAGGCGCGCTTCGAAGAGCGACGTGGGCGTGATGGTCCAGGTGTAGCCCGCCGAAGCGTTCTGATCGATGACGTGAATGTAGCCGTTCCCGTCCCCGCCGGACGGCCCGGTGATGTCAGGTTCATAATATTGCAAGTCCTTGCGCTGGCTGTAGCGGAGGAATGCCGACATGCGATCGTTGATCTGGCCGTCGAGTTTAGCGTCGAATTTGTCGCCATAATCGCGGATCAGCAGCAGCGCTTCGTCGTTGTTGGAGCGTCCGGGGCCGTTGGTCGGCGGCAACCCGGCCAGGGCCGCGGCGGCAAACGGGTTCAACGTCGCGATCGGGATCTGCGTGTTCGCGGGATAAACCACACCGGTCAGCGGGTTGACCACCGGCACGGGGAGGATCCCCTGGCGATCGGTTGCGTCCGGAATGGAGTCGAAATTGAGATAGCGCTGCAGTTGGCGGAAGCCTTCGTAATCGCCGAAGAAGAAGAGCCTGTTCTTGACGACAGGTCCGCCGATGGTGGCGCCGAACTGGTTGCGCTGCAAGGTGGGCTTCACGAAGACGCTGGGACTGAACAGGAAGCCGGTGGCGTTCAGATCCGTGTTGCGCAGGTACTCATAGGCCGAGCCGTGAAAGTCGTTGGTGCCGGATTTCATCACGGCATTCACCACCGCGCCACCCACGCGCCCGTACTCCGCGCTGTAATTGCTGGTGATGACCTTGAATTCGGAGATCGCATCCGGCGACAACTGCACCAGCTGGGCGGAATAGCCCTGGTTGCTGGTCCCATAGGCGTTGTTATCCAGGCCGTCCAGCAGGAAATTGTTGTACGTGCTGCGCATGCCGTTCACATTGAAGGCGCCTTCCCGCGGCGTGCCGCTCGCCGAGAACGAGATTGCGATCGGAGACTTGATGGCGTTCGTGGATAAGAGCGCCAGGTCCGCATAATTGCGTCCATTGAGCGGGAGTTCCGCGATCGCGGCCGTGTTGATTACCTGGCCGTGTTCGCTCGAATCTGTCTCCAGGGCAGCGGCCACGCCCTTCACTTCCACGGCTTCCGTAACGGCGCCGACCTGCATGGAGACATCCACTCGCTGGCGGGCGTTCACGTTCACGGCCACGTCGGTGGTAGTGAATTTTGCGAATCCTGCATGCTCCACCATAACCGAGTAGCGGCCGACTCTAACGTTGAAGAAATCGTAGTTGCCGTTGTCGTCGGTGCTGGTCTGCACCTTGATGGCGGTGTCCTGGTTGGTCAGTGTGACGGAGGCCTTCGGCACGGCCGCGCCCGACGCATCGCGCACCGTTCCCAAAACCTCGGCGGTTTCAAACTGAGCGAAAAGCGCAGTCCCTGTCATCAGAAAGCAGCCGAGGAATAGCGTTGTCGTTAAAAGTCTGTTCACGAGTCTAACCCCCAACAGATTTTCTCAAGCGAATATAGACAGGCGTTTACATCCGAATTACTATTCTGTGACAGTTGTGGAACTGCGCGCCAGAGCAGGGCGAAGGCGCCGAGGCGACGCGCGTACAGGACCCACAATCGTTCTGAGTGACGAACGGATGCAGCGCAACGCTGCGCAAACGGATCCGATACCATCCCCCAGATCAGGGATGCGGGTTCGGCCGGTACTCTTAAGCCGTTGGCTAACAGGGGACTAGTAACGACTTTCGGGCGTAAGTTTACCAGACAGCCTCGTTACAATCTGCACGTACGTTCATTCCGTTGAGGCTCGAACAAGAAACATCTGATGGTTATGTGGAAGAAGTGGACCGGCGGGCATCGCCAATACCTGATCGTGGGAATCGGGGCGGTGGCGGTGTTGGCGCCGTTGGGGGTGCATTTCGTCCGGACGCACAGGCCGATCGAACGGACGCTGCGAGTCGGTTTCCAGAATTCGCCTCCGTACCATTTTCCAGATGCGAACGGGAACGCCACGGGCCCGGCGGTGGAGATCATTCGTGCGGCCGCGCAACAAAGGAACATCCACCTGGAATGGGTTTTCTCTCCGGAGGGTCCGGAGAAAGCGTTGTCTACGGGCGCGGCAGACCTGTGGCCGATCATAGCCGATTTGCCGGAGCGGAGGAAGCTCCTGCATGTGAGTCCTCCGTGGGCGCGGATTACGTATGCGCTGGTGTTTCCGCAGACAGTACGCATCAGCCGTCCGGAGGATATCACTGGGAGGACGCTGGCGGCGATCGTGAAGATCAGCAGCGACGCGCGGGTGGTGCACGAACACTTTCCCGGGGCGATGGTTGTACCCAAAACCAGCTTGACGGAAATACTGGCTGCGGTGTGCAGCGGCGAGGTGCACGCCGGTTTGGTGTCTTTGAACGCATTTGTGGACTCGCGGTTTCTGGGCTGTCAGGTCGGACCGCTGCGGATTCAGCCGGTGGACGGGGCGACGTTCTGGCTCGGGGTGGGAGCGGAAAAGGACCGGTGGGATTCGGTGGCGGCGGCGGACATCCTGCGGGATGAAGTGGGTGCGATGGCCGCGGATGGCAGGCTGGCGGCGATCGATTTCCTGTGGAATACGAAGATTGGGCTGGAAGTGAGCACGATATTCGCCTACCGGCAGTCACAGATGTATTCGACGGTTTTTCTAAGCGCGCTGGCGGTGTTGTTCCCGATACTGGTGGCGATGGCATGGCTGACGCGGCGGCTGCGGGTGGCGCAGCGGCAGGCGGAAGCGGCGAGCTACGCGAAAAGCTCATTCTTGGCGGTGATGAGCCATGAGATCCGGACCCCAATGAACGGCGTCATCGGGATGACAGGGCTGCTGCTGGACACGGAACTGTCCACGGAGCAGCGTGATTACGCGGAGACGGTGCGGCGGTCGGGCGAGAGCCTGCTGAGCGTGATCAACGACATTCTGGACTTCTCCAAGATCGAAGCGGGACGGATGGTGTTCGAATCGTTCGCATTTGACCTGCGCCTGGTAATCGAAGAAGTCAATGAAATGCTGGCGCCGAGGATCGAGGACCGCAAGCTCGACCTGGTGCTGGAGTATCCGCCAGACGTGCCGCGGCATTTCATCGGAGACGCGGGGCGGGTCCGCCAGGTTGTCACCAACCTGGTAGGCAATGCTGTGAAGTTCACGCCTCGCGGCCACGTGCTGATCATAGTGAACTGTGAATCGGACGACGGCGAGAAGGCGCAGATCTGGGTTGCGGTTGAGGATACCGGTCCGGGAATTCCGGCGGAGAAGGTGGGCGGGCTGTTCGAGGAGTTCAGCCAGGTGGATGGCTCGATCACACGGAAATACGGCGGCACCGGGCTGGGGCTAGCGATTTCCAAAAGGCTCGTGAACCTGATGGGCGGCCAGGTGGGAGTCACGAGCCAGTTGGGCGAGGGCTCAACGTTCTGGTTCACGGTGCCCTTGCAACTGGATGCGCAGCCGCACGCGGAGCCGGCGCCGGTGGCCGACCTGCGGGGCTTGCGCGTGCTGATCGTGGACGACCACGACGTGAACCGGCGGGTGCTACACGAACAGATCACCGGTTGGGAAATGCGTAACGGCAGCTATGCGGGGGCGGTGGAGGCGCTCCAGGCGCTGCGCGAGGCGAGGGTGGCGGGCGATCCATACCAGGTGGTGCTGCTGGATTATCAGATGCCCGATATGGACGGAGCGATGCTAGCGGCGGTGATCAAGGCGGACCCGTTGTTGAGCGACGCGGTGGTGATCATGCTCACGTCGGTAGGCCACTGGACCGAAGTGCAGCACATGCAAGGAGCCAGCATCGATGCCTGCCTGGTGAAACCGGTGCGGCAATCGCAGTTGCTGAACACGCTAGCGACGGCGTGGTCGAAGAAACTGCAGAGCGGGCTTGCCACGCGGACGAAAGCGCTGCACGAGGTCGCGGCGGTGAAATCGAAGCTGGCGGACAGATTTGCGGGGGCGCCGGTGCGGGTGCTGGTGGCGGAAGACAACGTGGTGAACCAGAAGGTGGCCGTGCGCATGTTGGAGCGGCTGGGGCTACGTCCCGACGTGGCCGGCGACGGGCGCGAGGCGGTGGAACTGTGCGCCCTGCTGCCGTATGACCTGATCTTCATGGATTGCCAGATGCCGGATATGGACGGCTACACCGCGACGGCGGAGATTCGGAGGCGGCAAGGGTCGAATAAGCGGGTGGCGATTGTCGCGATGACGGCAGAGGTGATGGAGGGCTACCGGGAGCGCTGCATCGCGGCAGGGATGGACGACTACATCGCGAAGCCGGTGCGGCTGGATGACATGATCGAAGCTCTGAAGAAGTGGGTGCCGCTGGCCATCCCGGCGCCGAAGGGGTTGTAGGGGTGTGAATGGCCCATCGGCTTTGTAGACCGCGTTACGAGAATATCGGGATGCCTCGACAAGCGTTTCAAAGGGAATTTACGGGGATGGCGATTTTCGGGCGTTACAACGAGGATGAGCAGGATGAGAACTGACAGCCTGGTACGCGAGGCACCTGAGATAGCGCGCCCCCAAAGTCCACGCGCGCCCAAACTCCTGGAGGCCATCGTGCGGCCGGCGGCGCTGCTCGACGTGATGATGGAGCAAATCGAATATCTGGCCGGTCACGCGGTCGAAGCTTGTCCCTCCGGATGCGCCGACTGCGCCCGGCTGGAACAGGTCAAGCGCTGGCTGCTGGCGCCTTTTCGCTAAGCCCACCGATGGCCCAGGTACCTCGGGCGAGCGACACCCGTGCCGCGGGAGCGTTACGCGGCCATCTCATTAACTATCGAGTCCCAGAGTGGCGGCGCTTTCTGGCCGCGCTCCCGCGCGGGAGGCCACCCTGTGACGGTCGATTAATTCTAAGTTGCCGGAGCTACGAACACGCCGAAGAACAGAATCACTATGGCCAGGAGTGCGAGGATTAAGG
>Ga0209039_10002619_pt1 | contig 15026 bp, 15 predicted proteins | sample BogFormECP12_OM1_FD_188238 | JGI IMG/M metagenome (GOLD analysis project Ga0209039, IMG submission 188238) | Bog forest soil microbial communities from Calvert Island, British Columbia, Canada - ECP12_OM1 (SPAdes) (version 2) | ecosystem: Environmental > Aquatic > Freshwater > Wetlands > Bog ... | reverse complement strand
TACAGTTTTCAGGGGTCAATAACGGGCGGCTCGACTTCGGGCTACTACTTTTTCAACTACCAGGAATCCGGAGTAGAGAACTCGTTTACGTTTGCCGGCGTATGGAATACCGGCTTAACCGGAACCGGCAGCGCTGACTTTGTTTGCCCGTTTTCTTGTTTATATGGCGTCGGGTACATTGACGTTAACACAGGGGGCCCCGTTCCGGAACCAAGCAGTTTAGTTCTGTTTGGCTCATGGGTTCTCGCAATTGCCGGAGTGCTTCGGCGTAGATTGAGAACATAACCTGACAGCACAAAAGGCCCAGGCGTATTGCCTGAGCCTTCGTGGTTTGTGGCAGGCGAGCGAGGTTGCACAGCACGTGGCTGCGCACTCGAACGCGAAAACCACTGGCCCGCATGCCACTATGCGCGGTGTAATATCCCGCAAAGAGCTCGTCGCAGATCATCTTAAGGCCCTTCAGGGGAAATTACCGCATTGCAGAGCCGAGCAGGCTATATGCAAGAACCGCCAACACCGCAAGCGTTATTCCGACGTACAAGTAGTCACGTTCCAGCCAGAATGCAATCGCCGAGAACGCGACACGCGCAACTGGCGTTGCGATCAGCAACAACAGTCCGAGTTGAATGATCGACTTTCCGCTTCCGTGGATCGAGCCGGATATGATGCCGGAAAAGGTGCGTAGCTGAGGGCTTGCGCCGCGGAAAGTCCGGAAGTCGACCGGCTCGCTTCCGTGACGTAGCAGATAAATTCCGGCTCCGATTAGCACCACAGCGGCAGCGATCAGAACGCCGGCACGCAGCAGGACTCCAATGATCACTTCGATTCGGTGGTCGTTCCATGATTGCGGCTTCATAGGCGTCCCGTGAATCCATTAAAGATCATTTCCACTCCGAGCACTACAATCACGGCGCCAAACACAACTCGAAGCGATTTGCTTTTCGTCTTTACCAGCACTCTTGCCCCTGCTAACGAACCTGCGAGGACACCGAGCATCACGGGCATGGCAATTCCCGGATGAATGTACCCGCGAGCGAGATAAACACCGCTGCTGGCTGCGGCCGTGACTCCAATCATGAAATTACTGGTCGTCGTAGAAACCTTGAAAGGGACCCGCATGGCCTGATCCATCGCCAAAACTTTTACCGCTCCTGAGCCGATACCCAACAGTCCTGAGAGTGTTCCCGCTCCAAACATCAGGCCAAATCCCAGCGGAACCCGGTGCACGGCGTAGGCTTTCACGCCTTCGCGTGTGGGATACGTGCCATTCAGCTTGAGAGCTTGCGCGAGACGGTCTGGCGCGGTGTCCGGCGGCAGTTCGGTCTGGGGGCGGATAGACAAGTACGCGGAATAGAGCAGCACCAGTCCGAAGATAATTCCTAACGTACCCGTGCCCACCTTGGTCGCGATCATGGCTCCGACAACCGCACCTACGGTCGTGGCAATTTCCAGGAACATGCCAATCCGGATATTACTGAGTCCTTCTCGGACATACGCCGCTGCCGCTCCCGACGAAGTGGCGATCACGGACACCAGAGACGCCCCGATCGCGTAGCGAATGTCGACGCCAAAGACAAGTGCCAACAGCGGAACGATTACAACTCCTCCCCCTAGGCCCGTGAGCGCTCCGAGGAAACCGGCCAAAAAAGAACCAAGGCTGAGGAGAAGTGTAAATGTGATTACTGTCATCATCCGGGCAGTAATACCACGATAGCAATTTCAAATGGTTGCCGTCTCATTTCAAGCGCCTCCACAGGAAGCGGTGATTACGTTTCGCTCATTTGAAAGCGGAAATGCGACGCGTAGCTGGCCTTCGGCCACGCAGCCGCCGGATTTGCGCCACACTCCATAACGCGCAGGCCAAGGCAACCGGAAACAGCCACACACCGTCGGGCTGAATCTGTTTCAGTCGGGGTTCACCAACTGGTGCCCGATGATGACGACTCTGCGCAAGGTTGGGGTGAAATCGGCGGACGGCGTGTAATCGAAGGTGGCCAAGGCCGGCGTGTCTCCAATCATTTTGTTCCCGAGTCTGTTACTTGGCCGGTGGGTTTTGGTTTTCTGGTTCGGGTGAGACCACGCGCAACAACCATCCACTGCCGCCGCGTACGTGGACGGATTTGGGCGCGGTCAATTGGATGGTTCCGAGGGGAGGAGTATTTCCGTGATGGGCGATCGTCAGGTCCTCGAAACCATAGGTGCCGCACGCCCAGGGGGAGAAGACCCATAAGGACTGTTCCCGCTCGCCCTCGGCAGTATTCGCGGGACATCCCCGTTTGGGAGCGGGCAAGAGTTTGGCCGTGACCACGCCATATGCGGGGGCCCGGCCAACGATATCCATGGCGTCGCGCACGGTTTCATCCCCGAGATAGACAGCGGCACCACCGACCTGAACGGTGGTCCAGTCGCTGGTGGATGTGCCGTACTCGTCGAACGCGCTGACGGGCAATTGGGCGTAGAAGACGTCTACCATCGAGGCCAGAGCACGCAGGCTGGCAGTGATCGGGTAGTGCTTTCCATCCGAGATCAGACTATCGAAGCGAACCAACAGACGAGCTCCGGCGGTAGCGGACGGGCCGGACGATTCGATGACTTGTCCTGCGACTTTTGCGCCGGTGCGAATTCTTTCGCCGGAAGGCAGCAGGACATCCTGCATTAGCTTGCCGGAAAACTTGTCGCCGGGCTTGGCTTTGGCGGAATCCAGAGAACGCCCGGCCATGATCGGCAGCACGGTGCCGGCGGGGATTTGTTGGGAAACTCCGGCTGCGGCCGGTAGCAGCATGAGCGCGGCTACCATTAGGAATACGCGGGTCGTCATGGTTGCTTCCTGCCCAATTGATGCGCTGGCAGGGGCCTATGATGAAGATTTTCTGGTATGTCCTTGCAGGATTCGCTGGCGGGAGAATCGCTCTGATACTGCTGACGCGACGCTTGCTGGTGATTCGCGCAAGAAAATGGGTGGCCCGGAGTTCCGAGCCACCCTTGATTTGGTGAAACGACACTTCGTGCCTGCTTACGGCAAGTAATAGCGGAACGAGGTGAACCACATGTTCTCGATCGCAGTTGGATTAATCGTCGCCTTGGTCAGACCGGTCGCGAATGGTGGCAACCCGTAGCCTGCCCAGGCGCTGCGCGTCAGATAGGAATACTGCATGCCCATCTGCAACCGGCCCTTAGGACCATTGTACGGCTTGTACCAGAAGCCTACCGTACCCTCGATCACATCACGGGTCTGGCCAACGCAGTTCCCCAAGACTCCAGGCTGGTAGCCGAGTCCCGTTACGTAGTAGTTGGATCCGGTTGCCTGTCCGGTCCCCGGCAGAGTTTCGGTACCGCAACCCGTGTTATTGAACAGCGGAGAACCGTAGCCCTCCGGCTTCTTCGCCGAGGTCAGGTACCAGGTCTTGCCCGCGTACTCGCCGCCTCCGTAGCCGTAGAAGTCCCACTTCGGCGAGTGCCATTCCAAGCTGGCCAAAACCTGGTAGTTTTGCAGCTGCTTCTCTTGACCTAAGGGGTTGACCGTTACGTCGGGAAGCGTCGCATCGCCGTAGCGGCCGACGCCCTTGCCCCCTAAACCGTGTAAAGCCACTTCGATGTGTTTCTGGTAGAACAGCCAGCGCGCGTTGGCGCCCCAGCCCCCGCCCCAGATGGTGCTGTTGTACGCACCAGCCGCCGAGGGAGCCGACAACCCGGTGATGGGGTTCACAAACGAGGCGTTAGGGTAAATGCGGGTCCGGAAGGGGCTGGCTATGCCGAACACTTCGTAGTGTCCGAAGCCCGGCTGAAACGCCAACTTAAGCACGAAATCCGGCGAGACGTTGGACGAGTAGTTGGCAAACTGGTTATACAGGCCGCCGCCGTTGCCCGGACCGCCGATGAGGAAGTTGTTAAAGCTCCCGCTCGAGCAGGTCGCTACAAAGCCCGTCTTACTAGTAGAAGACGACACCAGCGTCGAGCCGTTGGGACAGCTTGCCGGAACGGTCGTGTAGGTCGTCACGCCCGACGCCGTCAGCAGAGTTTGTGCATTTTCTACCGACATTCCGAGCCAGATCTTGTTGTTAAAATTCCTCGTGACGCGGAAGGCATACTGACGAGCCCAACTGAAGCCAGCAGTGTAATTTGGGTCAATCTGCAGCGGCGTGGCTTCGGTGCGGTTGTCCAAGCCGACCTTGGTCTCCGTGACCAGGCTCCACATCTGGCCGCCGGTGAGGCTCCAACCATTGTGCAAGGCTGCCTGACCCCACAGTTGACGCTGACGGAAAACGTAACTGTTGGTCTGGTTGGGATTCGAGGTGACCGCGGAACCCAAGAAGTCGGCCTCGACGTAGCCCGTCATCTTAATGGTGCCGGCGGTGCCTTGCGCCAGCATCGACAAGCGCGACTGGCTGCCGGAACCATAGAACTCCGAGGAGCGCGCCTGCCCGGCGGCGGAGAACGGTATCGCGTTGAGTGGCGTGGCGAAGCCGAAGGTGGCATGCGGACGCCACACAGTTTCACCCGCCAGGAAGCCCCCGGGCGTGATGGTGATCCCCTTATAGTGGATGGCCAGCGGGCTCTCCAGATCGCCAACGCGCTTCTGGGTTTCCTGCAATCCTTCCACGGTGTTAGCGGAGACCGCCTTCAGGTCCGTAACATCATGCTGCAGCGCATTGAATTCCTCGGTACTCAGCGCGCCTTCCTTTTTCTCTCCGCCGAGCGCCGATTGCGCAGTGGACTGCGCCTGACTGGCTGCAGACTGCGCTGCGCCTACCTGCTGCTGAAGCTGCTGGATAGCCGCGTCGCGGCTTTGAATCTGCTGTTGGAGTTGTTGGATTTGCTGCTGTTGGGCAGCGATGGCGTCTTTCATCTCCTTCATTTGGGAGGAACTCTGCGCGAAAGCGCTCGCCGTCACCAAGAGGGACAGAGCTATAGCTAGAGTAAGTACTCGAGTAGGTTTCATCTTCTCTCCTGAAAAATCAGTGGCACGATGGACTGCAACCCAGATCACAAACGCCGTTGTTACTGCGAGAAACGGAGATCGGATCGATACACCCGCTACCGAATCGTAGGCGCGCAAAGTTACGAAATTGTGAATGGAGTATGAAAGTTCCGCGAAGAGCCCAAAGGTGCTGGAGGAGAAAACACCCTATTTACAGCCTTTTTACTAGGCGCTGATTCCCGGGGGCGTTATGCTAGGGGTGTATTTGTTCGAGAAGTCCCACCGAGAACCCGAAGACGAGGATAGGAACCATGGAAAAAGTTGCCCGCCGGAGCAGTTTTACGGCTGTCATGTTAGCGAGTGTTGTGATCGCCATCGTGCTGATTGGTACCGCCCACCAAGCAGTGGCGCAGACGGTTTCCCCGCAGACACAGGCCTTTAATCAAAACGTAAAGGAAGTCTACTTCCCGTTCAACATCTACAACCGGATCATCGACAAGGCAGTCCTGAACGCCAACGCCGCGTGGTTGAAGCAAAACCCCGATGCGAAGATGTGGATCCAAGGGTACGCCGACCCGCGTGGCGACATCGTGTACAACCTGGTGCTCTCGTATCGACGCGCACAGTGGGTCAAAGCCCAGTTGGTGCAGCGTGGAGTGGATGAATCGCGTATCGGCTATGCCACTGGTTGGGGGAAGCTGTACCAGAACTGCGAGCAGAAAGACGACAAGTGCTTCCAGCAGAATCGGCGGGTCGACGTCCTCCCGCCAGAGGATCTGCTGTTTCACTTCAGCGGGGTCTAGCCGGCCCTAGCGAACCATTGATTGGGGGCAGATCGATGCTCCAGGCGCTGGGCGTAGTGGGAGTGACCGGCTAGTCTGCCCGGTGCCACGTTTCTCGGTCAAAGTAGAATTGTGCGCCGGCGTCGCTCGACAGGTATATAGTGTCGGGCTGTCGGGAGATAACAGGGAAAGTCCTGCTAGAAATCTCCTACACAGTTGGGAAAACGGATGTCAGGCGCCGAGAAATTCGCTGCTGCTCGTCAGTTTCTGCTCGATCACCGGACCGACTATGAAAAGGCATATAGGGAGTTTCGCTGGCCCGAGCTCTCGGACTTCAACTGGGCGCGCGACTGGTTCGACGCTTATGCACAGGGCAATACCAAGACAGCCTTGTGGCTTTTGCGTGAGGGCGGAGACGAAGTCAAGTTAAGTTACCAGGAATTAGCCGAGCGTTCCGATCGCGTGGCGAACTTTCTGCAACACCAAGGGGTCGAGCCTGGCGGCCGGATCGTCCTGTGTCTTCCGAACGTCACCGCCATCTGGGAGCTGATGCTGGCGGCCATTAAGATTGGCGCGGTCATAGTTCCGACCACAACGCTGGCCACTGAAAGTGAAATTCGCGATCGGCTGGCGCGCAGTGGCGCACGCATTGTGGTGACGGATGAAACCGCGATCGATCGCATCCCCTCCGATGCCGAGGTCAAGCGGATTCTTGTGGGCGGTCAGACCGCTGGTTGGATGCCATATGACGCCGCCCTGGAAGAGACTCGCGACTACCGGATCATTCCCACGCAGGCAGACGATCCATTCCTGCTTTATTTCACCTCGGGAACTACGGCCAAAGCCAAACTCGTGCTGCACACTCACCAGAGCTATCCGGTGGGTCACCTCTCGACCATGTATTGGATTGGCATTCAGGAAAGCGACATTCATCAAAACATCAGCTCACCCGGGTGGGCCAAGCATGCCTGGAGCTGCTTCTTCGCTCCTTTCAACGCCGGCGCGACTACCTTCGTTTACGATGCTCCTCGATTTCGTGCTGCCAATGTGCTGCGCGCGCTCGATGAAGTCGGGGTCACCACACTGTGTGGTCCTCCCACGGTCTGGCGCATGATCATTCGGGAGAATCTGGGACAGAAGCCACGCGCCTTGCGCGAATTGGCAAGCGCAGGTGAGCCTCTGAATCCAGAGGTGATCGAACAAGTCGAGAAGGCCTGGGGTCTGGTCATCCGGGATGGCTTCGGCCAGACAGAGACGACAGCACTCGTCGGCAATTCGCCGGGGCAGCCGGTGAAACTCGGCAGCATGGGGCGACCGCTTCCGGGATTTCAGATCAGCCTGGTCGATCTGCAGGACAAAGAGTGCCCGGAAGGCGAGGTCGCGGTGAAACTTGATCCCCGGCCTACAGGCCTGATGACCGGCTATCTGGACGATCCCGAGCTCACGCGGGTCATGACGCAAAACGGTTTGTACCACACGGGAGATCTGGCCTATCTCGACGAGCAGGGCTACTTCTTTTTCGTCGGCCGCGGCGACGACGTCTTCAAGTGCTCCGATTATCGAGTCAGTCCCTTTGAGTTGGAAAGCGTCCTCATGGAGCATCCCATGGTCGCTGAGGTTGCCATCGTTCCCAGTCCAGACGCCTTGCGTACCAGCGTCCCAAAAGCTTTCATTACTCTCGTCGCTGACGCGCCCCCCTCAGATGAGATTGCCCGTGAGATCCTGCTCTTCGCGAAGGAGAAGCTGGCTGCTTATAAGCGGGTGCGGAAGCTCGAATTCCAGGAACTACCCAAGACGATCTCGGGAAAGATCCGCAGGGGCGAACTGCGCAAGCTGGAGGCCCAGCGTGTGAAGGATGAGGAACGAGGTGCGCTGGAGTTTTGGCTGAAGGATTTTGAGTGATTGCGGTTGAGACGGTGCTATGAAGCACGCAATTCTGGGAGCAGGCGCTATTGGTGGACTGGTAGGCACAGCCTTGGCGTCGCTCGGCGACGACGTCACCATGATCGTCCGGCCTGACAAACTGTCTGGTTATCCGCGAACGTTGTCGCTCGATCGTCCCTCGGGCACCCTCACCGCCCCGGTCAACGCCGTCGCCCGCATGACCGATCCCTCCGACGTGCTATGGATCGCAACCAAGACGTACCACCTGGGAGCCGCGCTGGACGTGGTTGAGGCGACGCCGTCCATCGTGGTCCCGTTGCTCAACGGAGTAGACCACATCGCGGTGCTCCGCTCGCGCTTCGGACATGATCGCGTGGTTCCCGCGACCATTGCAGTCGAAGCGGAGCGCACCGACGCCGGCCACTTCGTGCAACGCTCGCCGGTGCGTCTCGGCATCGCCGCCAGCGGAGAGGCGATGCTGAAAGCGACAGTAGCCGGACTGCAAGAACTCGGATTCGTTTGCCAGTTCGTCGCCAACGAACAAACTCTGTTGTGGAGCAAGCTATGCTTCCTCGGACCGTTCGCGCTGGTGACTTCCGCGTCCGGGAAGAACCTGGGCGAGATCCTGGCTGACCCGGAGTGGAAGGCAAAACTGGATTCGGCTCTCTCCGAGGCGCGCTCCGTGGCGGAGGCGTCGGGCGCGGAAATCGACCCGGCGAAGGTACAGGCGATTTTCGCTTCAGCGCCCGCAACCATGCGCAGTTCAATGGCCAAAGACCTTGCGGCCGGGCGGAGACTGGAACTGGACGGCATCGCCGGTCCCATTGTGCGAGGCGGTACACACTTCGGTATTCCTGTGCCGGCCACGGCCAGCTTGATCGCTACCATTGAGTCACGGATCTCCGCGCAGCACCCCTCCTGACCGGACTCCCGACGCAGTCTGCTCTCGGGTATGCACAACAGTCGGGTCTGGTCTCTTTTGTGAGCAGCATCACATTCTCGCGTGACTCGTGTCCTAGGTTGCCCCTAAACTGCCGCCGTACGCTGACATCGCCCCTTAGCTTCTCAGCTACCGCCGAGGATCAACCGTGAAACGACTCGCCCTCACCGCTCTTTTCGTACTTGCGCTCTCCCTTACATTCGCCTTCTCCCAAAACATCAACATCGGCTTCACAGTTTCGAAGACCGGCGCCTTGAACGTGGATTCGCTGGAGCAGTACCGCGGTTTCGAACTGTGGCGCGACCAAGTCAACGCGGCCGGGGGCATCAAGGCTGGCGGTAAGAACCACAAGGTACAGTTCGTCGGCAGTTACGATGATGAATCCAACGTCAAACGCGTACAACAGCTGTATACGCGCATGATCCTGCAGGACAACGCCGATTTTTTGTTCAGCCCGTATTCTTCCAGCCTTACCGCGACGGCGGCGATTGTAACTGAGCAGTATGGCAAGATCATGCTGACCAGCGGCTCGGCCGAGGGCAAGACCTACACACTTGGCAACCATTATCTGTTCCAGATGTTCGCACCAGCCACGGAATACCTCAAAGGCGTGCTGGACATGCTGAAGGCCAAGGACCCGAAGGCGACGGTGGCATTTGTTTATGAAGACGCTTCGTTCTCGGTAGCGGTGGTGAATCCGGCAAAGACTTATGCGCAGCAGGTTGGTTTCAACGTGGTGTTCAGCGAAGCATACGCTCCGAACACCACCGATTTCAGCGCCATCATCGACAAGGTGATTGCCGCGAAGCCCACGGTGCTGATCGGCGGCGGGCATTATCCCGACGGATCGACCTTGGCGCGGCAGCTGTATAACCACAAGGTCAACCTGAAGATGATCACCTTGCTGGTGGCTCCGGACAGCCCGCAATGGAGCGAATTGGGCGACGCCGCAGCGGGAGTCGTAGTACCTTCGCAATGGGAACCGCAGACGGTATTCAAGGTGGAATTCGGGCCCAGCGGCGCCGATTTTGCCAAGGCCTACACGGCGAAATACAATGTTCCGCCGAGCTACGAATCGGCCGGTGGCTACGCCTGCGGCCTGATTCTGCAACGCGCCATTGAGCAAGCCGGCTCAACCGATACGGCAAAAGTCGCCGCGGCGCTGAACGCCACCGACATCACTACGTTCTATGGTCGAACGAAGTTTGCGACGGCCCCGAATGAGCACGGTTTGCAGATTGGCCACTCGATGGTTCTGGCTCAGTGGCAGAAAGACAAGTCGGGCACCCTGGTGAAGCAGGTGGTCTGGCCCCTGGCCGGCAAGAGCGCCAATTTGGTGTATCCGATTCACTAAGAGTGAGGGAACACACTTATAGAAATTGCGCGGCCACGCCTCATCAACGCGAACGGCAGCGCAAGGGTGAGATATGTCTGGAATTTTAGCGTCCATGATCGACGGCCTGCTCATCGGTTCGGTGTACGGACTGGCGGCGATGGGACTGAGCCTCATCTGGGGAGTCATGGATGTCATCAATCTCACCCATGGGGCGGTCATCGCGCTGGGCATGTTCGCCATGTATCTGTTGTTCACAGCCCTCCATCTGAACGCCTACCTCTTGTTGCTGCCGATTATCGCAATGGGGTTGATCTTTGGCACGCTGGTGTACTGGACGTCGGTGCATTGGGTCATCGACCGCCCGCAGTTGTCGAGCCTGCTCTCCACCTTCGCTGTGAACATGATCATCATCGGCGCAGGGACTGCAATTTGGAGCACTAGCCCCTATAACGTGAACTTCAGCTTGCCCGGCTTCACGGTTGGCCTCTATACCTTCACCGGGAACCACATCGCGGCAGCCTCGGCAGCGGTAATCATTGCGTTGGCGCTGGAGCTTTACTTGCATCGCACCCGTCCCGGGAAGGCGATTCGGGCCGTAGCCGACAATCGCGAGGCGGCGGAACTGATGGGTATCTCCTCGACCACGGTTCTCGCGCTTGCCTTCGCCATCGGCATTGCGCTGGCGGCGGCCTCGGGCGCACTGGTTTCGACTCTATTTCCATTCACGATCCTGTCCGGCGGGGTTTATCAGCTGAAGAGCTTCGTGGTGACGGTCTTGGCAGGACTCGGTAAGCCGCTCGGGGCGCTGCTCGCGGGGATACTGCTGGGCCTGCTAGAGGGAGCGGTAACCCCGTTTATCGCGGTCAGTTGGATCCCTTTGATTGAGTTCGGGCTGTTTGTGATTGTGCTGGTTGCTTTCCCCAAGGGAATTTTTGCGAGGTCGGCAGCATGAGCCCGCAGCCGTCTACCGGGGCACAAGCCGCTGCCGGCCAAGCTGTTCCGCTTAGTTCGCGGCGGGCTTCTCTGCCGGAGGTGGGCCGCCGCGGTGGCATTCTGCTGCATCCTGTCTTCTGGCTGACTCTGGTGTTCGCGGGCCTCATGATCGCCGTTCCCCTGCACGGCAACAATGTGGCGCTGCGCGAGGATCTCATTTTGGTCGCGGTGGCCATTATTCTGGCCAGCAATTTAAATCTGATGATCGGCTACACCGGCTACGTAAACTTTGGACACATCGTTTTTTATGGCCTTGGCGGCTACGTGGGTCTGTACCTGGCGACGGTTCGGAACTGGAACCTGGTGTTGGCGGCGCTGTCCGCTGGTGTGACCGTCAGCCTGTTGGCGCTGTTATTCGGAGTCGGCATCCTGCGACTGCGCGGAGCTTATTTTGCGCTGGCGACGATCGGAGTTCTGGTTGCGGTCCACTCGTTCGTCTCGAACTTCGATCCCTGGGGCCGCTCCACCGGAATGTATGTCTCCTTCGACGCCTATGCTCCGCTGGGCGGACCCATGCGTGCTCTGTGGATCACCTACATCCTGGTCATCGTCGTGATGGCCCTGTCGATGGTTCTGAGCCTTGCCATCAAAAAGTCGAAGTTTGGGTTGGGCCTGTTTGCCATTCGCGAAGACGAGGACGCCGCGGTGGTGCTCGGCATCAACGCCCGGGTTTTTAAAGCGATCATTTACAGCGTGTCAGCGTTCCTGCCCGCAGTTGCGGGCGCGCTGATGTTCTACAAGAACGGCATGATCGATCCTTCCATTGCCTTCGAGTACATGCTCTCGCTGGAAGGGATCGTGATGCTGATGCTCGGAGGGCAGGGAACTGTCGTTGGTGCTGCGCTGGGCGGCGGACTCTACGAACGATTGCGCTCCTACTTACTGACGTCCTCCAGGTTGTCGAACTTCCACCTGGTGATCGCCGGCGGACTGCTGTTGCTGGTGGTATTGTTTGCGCCTGGCGGCCTGATTGGGTGGCTCTATCGCCTGGCGCCGCGGGCGAAGAAGGTGATCGAATGACTGCCTTGCTGGAAGTCACCGGCGTCAGCTTGCGATTTGGCGGATTGCACGCGGTTTCCAACGTGAGCTTCAGCATAGCGCGGGGCGAAATTCTCGGTCTGATCGGTCCCAATGGCGCGGGGAAGACCACGCTGTTCAACATCGTCAATGGTGTTTACAAGGTCGATAAAGGGAAAATCGTCTTCGAGGGCAAAGACATCACCAACCGCCCTCCCAATGAAGTTGTCCACTTGGGAGTGGCGCGCACACATCAGATCGTTAAGCCGTTGAACGGAATGACCGTGCTGGAGAATGTGACGGTCGGCGCCTGTTTTGGCCGTGATTACCTGAGCCTTAAACCTGCGCGCCAGGAAGCCATGGAAGTTCTGGAGCGTGTCGGTCTGGCCGACCGTGCCGAGACATCAGCGCGTTCGCTCACCATAGCCGGCAAGAAGCGGTTGGAGGTGGCCCGCGCACTGGCTGCCCGCCCCAAACTGCTGTTGCTTGACGAGGTGCTGGCGGGACTCAATCCGACCGAGATCGACCAGATGATTCAAATCATTCGTGGCATTCGCGGGAGCGGAATCTCGGTATTCATGATCGAGCACGTGATGCAGGCCATCATGAACCTGTCCGACCGGATTGTCGTGCTCAGCTTCGGTCAGAAGCTTGCCGAGGGGCTTCCCGAGGAGGTCGCGCGCGATCCGCAAGTGATCGAGGCTTATCTGGGAGATCCCGATATCGCCGATAAACTCCTGGAAAATGCGTGATGGACACTATTCTGGAAATCAAGAGCATCGAGTCCGGCTACGGCGAGGTCCAGGTGTTGTGGGGAATATCGCTGCAGGTGAAGCCGGGCAAGTTGACCACGATCATCGGTGCAAACGGCGCGGGAAAAACGACGACTCTGCGAAGCGTCATGGGCAGCGTGCGCACCTGGAAGGGCAAAGTGGTGCTGAACGGTGAAGACATCACCAGGCTGCCACCGCATTCACGGGCCAATCGTGGCCTGGTGCTGGTGCCCGAAGGGCGGCAACTCTTTGCCGATATGTCGGTGGAAGAGAACCTGGAAATGGGGGCTTACTCTCGGCGCGCGCGCAAAGGGCAAAAGCACAACCTGGACCGCGTGTATGACACCTTTCCCCGATTGAAGGAGCGCCGCAAGCAGCTATCATCCACCCTTTCTGGCGGCGAACAGCAAATGCTGGCCATGGGGCGCGGCCTGATGCAGGAACCGCTCGTCCTGATGATCGACGAGCTCTCGCTCGGACTGGCGCCCGTGCTGGCGCAACAGCTCTTCCTTTCGCTAAAGAGCCTGCGCAAGCAGGGACTCACCATCGTATTGGTCGAACAGAATGTGCATCTCGCGCTGGCGCTGAGCGACTATACGTATGTTCTGGCCGAGGGCCGGGTGGAAATTGAAGGCAAATCGCGCGAGGTCGCCGGAATGGATGGGGTACGGAGAGCTTATCTGGGGTTGTAATGGCCCGCCTTCAATTCTGCGCTTGATCTCTTGAGACTGCCCGAGCCCCGCTGCGCTCGATTCATGACGCGCCGGACGTTTTCCTCCTGGGGAACCCATGTTGCACTAGAATAGGCGGAGAAAGCGGCCGAAGGAGGCCTTGCATGTGTAACACGGTGACGCTAACTCTACTGCTACTTATGTCTGCCGCTTGCTTACAAGCGGAGCCGGCGAGTCCGTCGTCGGATAAGAGCCAGAATTCCTCTGACCTGAACACTATTCAAGGGTGCCTGCAGAGCGCCATGGGTCAGTACAACCTTACAGACAGTGACGGGACGGTCCATCAGCTTTCCGGCGCAGCCAAAAAACTCGGCCCCCAAGTCGGCCACGAACTCGAACTCAGTGGCAAGCCCGGGTGGAGAACCCTGGATACTACGAGTGCGGGTGGAGCGTCGAGCGTAATCCAACAGCCGGTCTTCGAAGTAAAAAGTGTGAAGGAGTTGGCGGCCGAGTGCAAGCCGGCTGCCCAATGATAGATTGATCCTCGTCGTGCATGGCGCTACTGCCTGTCCATTCAAGATGCAGCAAGGATCCTGGCACCTCAGGATGGTTCCCTCGCCTGCGGGCGAGAAAAAGGGGCAGCTCGCTTACGCGGCCGCCCCGGTAGAATCCAAGCAGGTTTGTTCTCCTGCCTGAGGTTGTCAGAAGGTGAATATCGGTCCGAACTCTGAACGCCAATCGGTTGAAGTGCAGGTTGGCAGCCCGGCGACCTTGGTGGTGCAAACACCTTTGTCATTCGGAAGGGCGAAGCCTTGGTATTTGCCCTCTTCAAAGCCGAACTGGACCCAGGGGTTCATCTTATAGAACACGGTGACGGCTTTGAGCGTGTCCTTGATGGGGCCGCCACCGCTTGCCCCTATGTCCTTGGCGTACCGGAAGTCATTGGCGTTGGCTGCGTCTATACCATATTCGAAGTACGCCTGCCAGCCCGCATTTCTGCCTTTTGGATTGGCGTTGAACCAGCGCGAGACGGGTAACCCGACCTGAACGAATCCCCCGTAGCCCCGTACCGGAAGCTGCGGAGCCGCTACTGCCTGGCCGGCAGCATTCGTCCCAAAGACCACCGTCGAAGAGCGATCCACCGAAAAGCCGTTTGCGGTGGCAGTGAGCCCGCCCGCCTGGTTGTAGGCGGATAAGGTCTCGCCGCCGAAGAAGAAACGCAAATCGGCTCCCTCGTAACCGCTTGCCACGAGCGTAAACCAGCGGGTTGGAAGTGAGACTGCCAACTGATTGCCATAGCCGTTACTGGTGGCGTCATAACCTCTCGGGAAAGCAGCCTTGTAGAAGTCGGGGTTTGTACCCGTAGCCGTATCCAACGGTACGGCGGACGAAAGTACGGTTGCCTGACGCCCGGTGTAAAAGCCGCTCCAGAGAAGCTGTGCCGGAACCACGCCGGGAGCCTTGTCGAGCTGGAACTGCAGAACCACCCTGGATTCGACCTCGGGTTTCCCCCAGTCAGCACCCTGACGCTCGCCGTATCCCAACTGGTTGCCGAGTCCGTTGACGACGGTGCAGGTGGTACCCGCCGTAATATTTGCAGCCGAGCAGGTAACAGCATCTGCCGGGAGGTTGCCCTCGGACGGCATCATAATCGCAAACTCGGGAGAGAGCCTCCAATTACGCGAGCCGCCCAGCTTCTGCACGAGACCGAG
>Ga0209039_10002618_pt1 | contig 15039 bp, 10 predicted proteins | sample BogFormECP12_OM1_FD_188238 | JGI IMG/M metagenome (GOLD analysis project Ga0209039, IMG submission 188238) | Bog forest soil microbial communities from Calvert Island, British Columbia, Canada - ECP12_OM1 (SPAdes) (version 2) | ecosystem: Environmental > Aquatic > Freshwater > Wetlands > Bog ... | reverse complement strand
TAGGTATTGATGAGCGAGTCGTTGTTGTCGACCCCGTCGAGCATGAAGTTGTTGGACTGCTCGCGCGCGCCGTTGACGCTGACGGATGCGCCCAGGGTGGAGTTCTGCGATCCATCGGCCGGCAACTGGGAGCCGGGAGCCAGGAGCGTGAAGTTCAAGAAATTGCGTTCGTTCAAAGGCAGCTCGCTGATGCGGCGCTGGTCGACGACGAGACCGACGGTGGTGGAGTCGCTCTGGACCAGCGGAGCGCTGCCGGTGACGGTCAGCACCAGGTTCAGCTCGCCGAGAACCAGTTGAAAATCGACGCGCTCGGTCTGGTCCACCTCGACGCGGATGCCGTCGCGGACGGCCTTGCGGAAACTCGGCGCTTCGACGGTGACCTGATAGATGCCGGGCTTGAGAAGAGGAGCCGAGTAATCGCCGATGCCGTTGCCGGTGATGTTCCGGGCCAGTCCGGTTTCCTGGTTGAGGACGGTGACGGCGACGTTGGGAATGACGCGCCCGCTGGGGTCCAGGACGGTGCCGACGATGGCGCCAGTGGGACCTGATGCGAATATCGGAGAACCCAATAACGCAAGTGACAACCAAGCGGTTCGGAGTGACGGCATCAGAAACTATCCTATTGTAAGCCGCATCACATTGGCAACGCTTTTATAGGGCGTGCGGAAAAAATGGCGTCTGGAAGCCGTGAAGAAATCGGTTGGCAGGCGAAAGCGCCTGCCCCACAGGAACGTAAGCCCTTGCGCACCCCTTTTCTTATCCGATGGTGATGAGAGGTTCGGTAGCGACGGCTTGGGCCTCCACCAAGGCGTACGCACTTGCGGGGCGGTTGCGGTCGACCGCAAGACTCAGGTAGCGGCCTTCCATCTCGACGGTCAGTTTGCGCTCCACCAGGTGGTCCAGGGCGGCTTGCACTTCGGCGACGCTGGCGGAACAGCGCTGGGCCAGGGCTTCGGCGCTGTGCAACTGGTCGCAGACGGTGTAGAGTTGCGCGTCGAGGCCTTCCAGCAAATGCAATGGCGCGAGGGCAATGGGACGGGTGTCGTGGATTACGATTCGGCCGCCGGCCCGATACATGTCCAGGCGGGGGCGTTGGTCGGATTGCCAATAGCGCCGGTACCAGAACTGCGAAGCGTCCACGAGCTTACGGCCGTAGCGGAGGGGCTCGCGGCCATCGGCGTAATCGAAGTCGAAAAAGTAGCCCAGGCGCATCAGCTCTTCGGACGTTAGCGGGAACGAGTAGGAGTAGGCGGCGGCGGGACGGATGTGGGCAATTCCGAGCTCGTCCGCCTGGAAGAAGAAGGGGCTGAAACGCTCGAGTTGGATAGGCAGACAGAACTGGGCGGGCTGGAGATGGGTGAGGCTGGGGATCAGCTCGGCGATGCGGTCGAGCTCGGAGGGAGACTCGCCGGGAAATCCGTAGATGCAATACCAGATGACATCGATGCCGAGCTCTTCGCACCAGCGCAGGAGCTGGAGGTTTTGCAGCCCGGTGGTGCCTTTACGCATGAGGCGGAGGAGTTGGTTGCTGAGGCTCTCGATACCCGGCAGGATAGTCTTGACGTTTGCGGCCTTGAGCAATTGGAGCTGATCGAACCTCAGGCTGGCCTTGGTTTCGTAAAACAGGCCGAGATTCAGGCCGCTGTCGATCAATTTGGGAAACAGGGTGCGGAAGTAGTTCAGGTCCAGGATATTGTCGGCGCACTGGACGCGGTCGCAGCCGCTTTCGGCGGTGATGGCGGTCAATTCGGCGATGACGCGATCGGCGGACTTGCTGCGGAATTTCATGGTGCCGCCGTTGAGACCACAAAAGGTGCAATGCTGCTTTTCGCCCCACCAGCAACCGCGTGAAGATTCGAACATGAGCTCGATACGCATGCCGGGGTAGAGAGGGGACCGGTGGAGGCGCTCGAAGTAGTCGGAGAAATCGGGGAAAGGCAGGGCGTCGAGATCGGCGACCGGTCCGGGCATAGAGAAGGCGTCGCCGCGTGCGAGGATGCCGGGCATGGATGGCGCCGCACCATGACGGATGAGATGTTCGGCGAACGCCGGGAAGACCTCGTCGCCTTCGCCGGTGCAGATGTAATCGATCCAAGGGAAGGACTGGATCAATTGATGGCCCATCTGGCCTTCGCAGTTGCTGCCGCCGAAGACGATCACGGGCGGGTCGGGGCCTTCCTTGAGCGCCTTGGCTACCGACAGGCAGGCGCAGGTCTGATCGAAGACGGTAGTGAAGCCGACCACCTTGGGGCGATGGCTGCGGATTTCAGCGGTCCAGCGCTCGACCAAGGCGGCATTCTTGCGGCGGGCGGCAAGGATCTGGTCGATGTAGCGGCGGCGGCCGGAGTCGGGACGGAGAAACATCTCGACGTACTCCTCCGCGGAGGGCAGGCGGCCGGGGAAGACGACATCGGCGAAGAACCATTCGCCGGTGAGCGCGCGGGTGAGGTGGACGTCGGCGAAATCCACGAGCCGGCCGGCGATTTCGAGAGCGTTGTAGAGTTCGAGGCCGATCTCTTCGGCGAGATCGAGGTTGAAATAGCAGACGCGCGAGAAGATCCCGCGAGCCTTGAGGGCGGCTTGCAGCAGACTGACGCCAAGCGCCGGGTGCTCGGGGGCGGCGAAGGGGAGGACGGCGAAGAGAACCTCGGAGTTGGCGGGGTTCATGGCTCCAGAGCCTTCAGCAGGTTGACGCCGACGGGGCTGCCCCAGCCGGTGCATGCGTCCCAGCCAACACGGGCGTTGAACGACTGGGTGCCGCCCTTGACGACATCGCGCATGGCCTGCCTGAACCCGCTGCCGTACAGGAGGGCGGTGAGGTAACCGGCGCGAGTCTGCATTTTTCGATTGATGCGAGCGATCAGGCCGGCCCAGGCGGGGGCGGCTGCGCTGGTGCCGCCCATGGCGGCATCGACGCCCGCAATTCTCACGCTATATCCGGTCTGCAGGTCGGCCTTGGCGGCAACGTCGGGCACGCCGCGGCCCGCGCCGCCATCCGGGGCGGCCGCCGCGGTCTGCCAGGCGGGCAGGGGGAAGATGCCGCTGAAGCCGCCGGAGCTGGCCAGAACCAAAGGCCCGATCGGTTCGAACCAGACCGTTTCCTTGGAACCGCCCAGGCTGAGGCTGGTGCCCCCGCAGGCGAGAACCAACGGGCTGCTGGCCGGGAAGTTGATTGGCGTGGAGGCGGGAGATCCAGCGTCGCCGGTCGAGATACAGAGGGTGATGCCGCTCAAGCCGGCTTGCACGAACAGGTCGGTCATGGCATTCAGGCTGGTCGTCGTCGAGTCGGTTTCCGCCTCCCCCCAACTACAGGCGATGACGGATGGGTTGCGCTTACTATCCGTGACGGCGTTGGCCAGGGCGTGGACTTTGCCGTCGTCGGTGTTGTTGCCAAAATAGACCGCGATCCGGGCACCGGGGGCGAAGGTGCCGGCGAGCTCGATATCCATGGTGGTTTCGATGGTCCACTCGATCTGTTCTTGCAGGTCGCTCGGAAACGAGGTGGTGGGCGGCACACCGGTTTCCACCGCTTTGCGGAAAACGTCCAGATACTTCTTGAGGTCGCTGCGTTTAGCGGGCTGATTCTTGACTCCATCGGCGAAGATCAAATCGACTTTCGGCTGGGGCAAACCGCGCTGTTGGAAATACTCCTTGATATCGGAGCGATAGATGCCGCCGCCCAGGGTCACGATGCCGATGCACTCACCCGCCGCACTGGTTCTCGGGAATTTGTAGATGCCGGCGACCTTGGTGGCGGCCTGCGGTTGTTCCGGAAACGCGGGGAAAAGTTGGTGGGGCCTGGCCATGGAGCGGTTGTCCAGGCCGATGATTCCGGTGACGAGACGCTTCACCGCGGCGGGCAAGCGCAGACGGCCCTTGTAGGAGCGGTACGCGCCTTTCGGGTGATTATAGATAACAAATGCGATGCCGAAGGTTTTTTCGTATTGGGCCACTTTGCCTTCAATGACGACATGGGATGCTTTGGGATCGGCGCCGAGGATCTTGAAGCCCCGGCCGCGAAGGAAACTGGCGACGCGATCGATGTCGGCGGGATCGGCGCTGAACGCCTTAGCCGCCTCGGCCGCTTTCAGATAGTGGCGTTTGGCGGGCAACTCGAGGGCCATGGCCTCGAGCTCGGCGGCGCTTTTGCCGGGAGGGACAATGTGCCGCACCATGAAAACCGCGACCACCTTTTGGTTGGGGGCTGGGTGGCGGCCACTGAGGATAGCGTCGGGCGGCTGTTTCAGCAGCGACTGTTTTACCAGCGGCTTTGTCACCGGCGGTTGTTTCGCCGGCGACTGTTTCGCCGACTGTTTCGCCGGCGACTGTTTCACTTGCGCGCGCTTCACTTTATTCAACATAAGCTGAACCTATATTTACCCGTGGATTGATTCTACACCAGCTTTCGCAGAGTGTAGAGGCGATATCGCGCCCGGCCGAGCGCCAATTCCCAGCGCACCAGCTCGTGCATGCGGATCAGGTGCTCCACCAGCGCGGTGTTATCGGCGTCGATGGACGAGCGGAGAGCGGCGGCGAATCCATCATTGGCGCGGAGGGCTTGAAAGACCTGTTCGGTGACATCGAGCGAGCGGCTTATGCCGAATCCCGAGGCGGCGAGATCCGCCTCGCGCTGCTGGTAATCGCGCTCAAAAGCACTCAGGAACCAGACATCGGCGAAGGCCATGACGCCGCCGGGCTTAAGGATGCGGTAGACTTCGCGGAGGAAGGCCGGAAAATCGTCATAACAATGCGAGGATTGAATGTTTAGGGCGACGTCGAAGCCGGCGGAAGCCAGCGGCAGGCGGTGGGCATCGCCGCAGACAAGATGCACGCTGGGATCGAGCAGCAGAGAGCGGCTGAGGGAAAGATATCCGGGGCAGAAATCGAGGCCGGTAACGCGGGCGGCGTGGGCATAGTGCAGCAGGTACCAGCAATTTCCTCCGCGGCCCGAGCCAATGTCGAGAACGCTCTTCCCGGCGATCTCGATGTCTTCGAGGCTGTGGCGGACGAGCGCGAGGTGATATTTGTAGGGCAGATCCCGGGGATGGATCCAAGCGTAGTCCTCACCCCGCGGTTCGGCGTACCCGTAGTTGAAGAAAATCAGCTTGGGATCGGTGACTTGGCTGGCGAACTGCGCGTGGAAGACATTCACACGGTGACACCCATGCGGCGCACATAATCGCGGACCAGGGGATCGGTGCGACAAGGGGCCCACACGGCGCTGATGTGCAGGGCCAGCATGTAGTCGCGCGCGGCGAAGGCCTTTTCCAGCCATTCCGTGGCAATCTGGCGCTCGCCCATAATGAGGTAAATGTAGGCGATCTCGGAAGGACGCTCGAACTGGATGTCGCCGGAGCGATGGAGTTCGTCGAGCAGGGCGCGGGCCTCGGCGTGACGGCCGGCACAGGCGTAACCGATGCCCAGGAGCGTCTTGCGCCAGGTAAAGAGCTCGAGGTAGCGGATGGCCTCGTCGTACATACCCTTGCCTACGTAGGCGTGCCCGAGTTGGGAGAGGGCCGGGCCGCAATCGGGCTCGACCTCGAGGATGTTGTTGAGGTAGCGGATAGCTTCGTCGAAGCGTCCCATGAGGGTAAGGGTCCAGCCGAGAACCCGGCCGACGAAGGTAGAGAGCGGGTCGAGATCGAGCGCGCGGCGAGCCTCCTCGAGGGCCTCTTCGTGGCGGCCGAGCAGGCAGAGCAGCCAGGTGTAATACATGCGCGCATCGACAAAATTGGGATCGAGCTCGATGGCCCGGCGGAATTCGCGGTCGCTGGCCTGCCAGTCCCACTCATTGAACAAGGCCAGGGCCAGGGCGAGGTGCGGCTCGGCGAGTTGGTCGTCGATCTCCAGCGCGGCGGTGGCGGACGCCTTGGCTTTGGCGAAGGCCTCCGCGGGGGACATATAGTCAAAGTGGCCGCCGATGACGTAGCAGCGCGCGAGACCGGCGTGACACAGCGCATTCGAGGGTTCGACCTGCAGGGCCTCCTGGAAGAAATGGATAGCCTTGGGGAGGGCGTCGGGCGCGGCCTTGTTGGCAAAGAAACGGCCCTTCAAGTAGAGCTGATAGACCGCGGTGCGGGCGGGCGGGGTGGGGCTGATGAGCGAGATGGAAAGGGTAGTGCTAAGCGACAGGCAGATCCGCTTGGCCACTTCGTTCTGAATGGCGAAGATGTCCTCCATCTCGCGATCGAAGACATCGGCCCAGAGTTGCGTGCTGGTTTCGCAGTCCACCAGGGCGGCGCTGATACGCACGCGGTTCTTGAAGATGCGGACGCTGCCCTCGAGCACCGTGCGCACGCCCAATTCGCGGCCGATGACGGGCATTTCCGTCTGCGTGTTCTTGTAGCGCATGATGGACGTGCGCGCCACGACGCGGAGCCCGGGAAGCCTGGAGAGCTGGCCGATGATGTCTTCGGTAACGCCGTCGCTGAAGTATTCCTGTTCGGGATCGCCGCTCATATTGACGAAGGGAAGCACGGCGATGGAACGCCCGCCGGGGCGAGGCGGGGGATGGGCCGGGACCGAAGACAGGCCGGGACCGCGGAAGGCCTCCCACAACTCCCGCATGGTCTGGCAGCGATCGGGGAGTTCCTTTTCGAGCGTGCGGGCCAGTAACCGGGAGATCTCGGGAGGGCAGTCCTTGGCATAGCGATCGACCGGCAGGGGGATGGCGTGCAGGACGGCGCTCATGGTCTCGGCAACCGAAGCCCGCTGGAACGGGTGAACGCCGGACAGCATCTGGTAGCACAGCACACCGAAGGAAAAAATATCGGAGCGGGCGTCGACGCGAGCGCCGCGGAGCTGCTCGGGGGACATGTAAGCCGGGGTGCCGACGGCAGTGCCGGGCCGGGTCATCTGGCCGGTGCTGAGGGTCTGGTCGTCGGCGGTGGCGATGCGCAGGGCGAGCCCGAAGTCCAGCACCTTGATGTGCCCGTCGTTTAGAAGCATTACGTTGGAGGGCTTCAGGTCGCGGTGAACGATGTTCTTCTCGTGGGCCTTCATGAGCGCTTCGGAGATTTCCAGCGCGATGCCGCGGGCCTGGTCCCACGGGATAGGGCCGGAGCGGAGACGCTCATCGAGGTTGCAGCCCTCGAGGAACTCCATGGCGATGTAGGCGCGACCCGCATACTCGCCGGCCTCGTAGATCTTGCAGATGTAGGGATGGTCGATGGCCGCCGCGGCGCGGGCCTCACGCACGAACCGGCCGCGGGCGGCCGGATCGTCCTGCAAGGCTTCAGCGAGAAACTTCAGCGCGACCTTGCGGTCGAGAGAAGCGTCGTACGCGAGGAACACTTCTCCCATGCCGCCTTTACCCAGCTTCGGGAGAAGTTGGTAACGGCCGAACACATCAGAGGTCATAGCGGAACCAGGGCGAAAGCCCCTGCCGCGTCATCCGCAGCAGCAGGTAAACGGGTTCTGGTGCCCCTTCCGCTTTTCCGGCGTCCCCCACTTGGCTGTGAGAGCCTTTTCCAGATCGTCCCCCGAGAACGGAGAAAGTTTGTGCGCCACTGCCAGATCGCTCATGATAGACATTTTCCGGATTTCGTCACGCAAGTGAGGGTCTTTGTCCAGCTCTTCGAGGAATTTTTCAGCATTTGCTTGGGACATTGTTGTGTGGCTCCTTTCAAGTCTGTATCGTCGGCGGAATGCCGAGAGGGCTAATCCCCTGACGCCATTCCGTTTTAAATCCTACCACGGAACCAGAGGGGAGAAGATACCTTGCAAAGCCGAGGGAGTACGAGCGTCCGGGCGATAGCGACCGCGCCGGGACGATTAGGGCCGCCGCCAACGGGTGCGATAACTCCAGATAAGGCTGGTTTGCCGAACAGCCTGTGGGATACACTGGCTGGGTGCGCCCGCGTCTACCCGATCCGGAGTACCTCAAACTCCTCCTGCCGTACGGCGAAGTGATTCAAAGGCTCGCACTGGCCGCGCGAAAACTCATCCTCGAAGAGGCTCCGGAAGCCAGCGAGTTCGTCTACGAGGTGTACACCATCGCCGACCATTTCACATTCACGGAGCGACCTAGCGACGCCTTCGTCTTCACCACCACCCATGCCAATTGGGTGAACCTTGGCTTTAACTTTGGCTCGCTCCTACCCGATCCGGACGGCCTCCTGCGTGGCGAGGGCAAATTGATTCGGCACGTCCGGATCGCGCAGGCGACGGATCTGGACGCCCCCGGTGTTCGGGAGTTGGTAAGAGCCGCCATCTCGCAAGCGGAGCGGCCCGAAAGCAAAGCGGGGAAGCCTCGGACCGTCGTACGCACGGCTCAATCCGCCAGGAAGACGCGGGATTCAGCTAAGTTTAGGCGATCAAAGGGTGGGTAGGGAATCGATAACGGCGCATACGGAGACTATCCCCACGCGGGACCTCGCCGGTTTCTCGATGCGAGACAGAGTCTTGTTCTCGGCGATCACTCTGCCCGGTGCGACGCGTGCGTGTCGGGCCGAGCAGTGGGCACGAGCTTCCGATATGGCCGCGTATCGTTCCGTTTTCAGAAATCGATAAGGCTGTGCGACTACCCCGCGCGGAGTAGTCACCGACCGGGCAGGGGTCGCAGGCACTTCGACGGGTCGTCGACAATCCGTCGGTAGTGCGCTAAAAGTGTGTCCCTGCTGATCTCGCCAGTAACCTCACGATCCGAGCTGCTAAACACCAGGCCAGAGCATGCTCACTTCCTGCGCTCACGCCGGGAAACTGCGTCGGATACCGGATGTGGCAGTCAACTACAATAGCGGAGCATGGCGGAAATCAGGAAAGTGCTGGTGCTGGGTGCGAAGGGCACGCTGGGCGGGCAACTCATGCGGCTGTATCCCGAGGCTACCGGCTGGGACCGCGAGGAGGTAGATGTGCTGGACGCCGCCGCGCTGGGAGCGCGGCTGGACGGACTCGGGTCCGTGCCCCTCGCCGTGGTGAATTGCGTCGCGTTCAACGATGTGGACGGCGCGGAAGATCGCCCGGAGCAGGCCTTCGCGCTGAATGCCGAATTCCCGGGCTGGCTGGCGCGCTGGACGAAGGAGAAGGGCGTCCCGTTGGTTCACTACAGCACGAATTACGTGTTCGACGGAGTCCGCGGGGAATATCGCGAGTCGGACGCGCCGGCGCCACTATCTGCCTACGGGCGATCGAAGTGGCGCGGAGAGCAACTCGTAGCGGAGAACGGTGGCCGCTGGTACGTCGTGCGCACCGCGGTGATTTTCGGGCCCAAAGGAAAGAGCGAGCTGTCGAAGAAGAGCTTCGTCGACATCATGCTGGACCTGGTGGCGAAGCGGGATACGATCGAGGCGGTGGCGGACGAGGTCAACAGTGTGACGTATGCGGCGGACCTGGCGGCGAGCACGCGCGGCCTGCTGGAGGCAGCGCCGCCTGCGGGCATTTATCATGTGACCAACCGCGGGGGCGCCAGTTGGTACGATTTCGCGCGGGAAATCTATCGCATCGCAGGGAAGAGTATGACGGTGCTGCCGGTGCCGTCGACGCGATTTCCGCGCAAGGCGAAGCGCCCGGCGCGGGCGATCCTACTGAATACGAAACTGCCGCCACTGCGCCCATGGCAGGAGGCGCTGGCAGACTTCCTAAGCATGAAGTAGCGGAAACTATAGCAGTCGTCGAACTGCCGAAGCTCTGACTCTATGCATTCTCGTGCTTGTCGACGCAACCGCAGTTCTTGCCCCATACTAAAAGGTGGCTGGGCGGTCGGCAGAACCTCGGCGGTCACCCAAACCCGGCCAACGAGAAGGTAGCGCGCCAGGGGAGGCTTCTGGCAAGCCTCGCGAATTATGGATACGACCGGCGCGGGCCGCGAGGCCGCCAAGAATGTCAACCAGTGAACCTTCCGCGATTCCGGAGGTTGTACAACGCATCCAACAGTTTTTACGCCTCCGGCGCTCCGAGATCGGCGCACTCCTAAAAGAGACAGGCAAAGCCTGGATCGACGACAACGCACCGCGCCTCGGCGCCTCCCTGGCGTTTTACACGCTGCTGTCCCTGGCTCCTATCCTCATCGTCGTCGTTGCCATCGCTGCGCTTGCGTTTGGCCAAAAGGCGGCTCAAGGTCAGTTGATATGGGAGATCCAGGATCTGGTCGGAAGGGAAGGGGCGCGAGCAATCCAGGATTTGATTCGGTCCGCTTATCAGCCCGCAACGGGCACGATGGCTACTGCACTTGGCGTCCTCACGCTGGTTTTGGGAGCGTCCGCGGTAATGGTGGACCTGCGCGACGCGCTGAACACAATTTGGCATGTTCCGGTGGCGCCTTTTTCAAGCCTTCGCGGCTTTCTTCGTCTGGCAAAGGAGCGGTTCTACTTGTTTGGATTGATCTTGGGTGTGGGCTTCTTGTTGCTGGTCTCGTTAGCGGTGAATGCCGCTATTGCCGCCTTGGGCTCCCTGTTTGGTTTGCTGCTGCCCGCTTCAGTATCCGTATTGCACCTGGCCGTGTTTTTGATTTCGTTTCTGGTGATCACATTCCTGTTCGCAGCCATTTACAAGTTTTTGCCGGATGTTCAATTGAAATGGAGTGACGTAATCGTGGGTGCATGTTTTACCTCCTTACTGTTTACGATTGGAAAGCAGCTTATCGGAATTTATCTCGGCAAAGCGAGTTTTGGCTCGACTTACGGGGCGGCCGGTTCTCTCGTCATCGTGCTGGTGTGGGTGTATTACTCATCCCAATTGTTCTTCTTTGGCGCCGAGTTCACGAAAATCTATACGGAAACTTTTGGTTCTCACCTGGACGCGAAACTTGAGGTGTATCCTCCTAAGCCTGAGAGCGTAATTGTATCTCCCACTACTGGCTTACCGGCGGGAAAAGGCAACGAGGAGGCTTCGGTTAGGTTGACATGACCATCGTTTATATCTGATTTCCTCGATTGGCGTCGCGTCATGAACTCGTCACCTCCGTTGCGGCCGCGATGGCCTCCGGTGCCCGGCTGCGCTGAAGATTTACTACCCGGCGCCAGCGAAGCGTCTGAAGACGATCTGACAGAATAGCTTCCGATAACCCCAGTTTTGTTGAGGGAATATGATTTGCGCGCTTCTCGGCCAGAACGTGGCTGATCGCGACCGGTTCCCGGGCCCGCCTTTGGGCGTCGTATCTTTGATTGGGGATAAACCGATCGTGGGAACCGAGACCCAGCTGATGCCTGCGCTCCATGGTTCACGGCCGGCATCCCCGACCTACGCTTCAATCAACACCTCGCAATATTGACCGCAACGAATCTATCATTGACGACAAGATGCCGGTTTAACCTGGCGCGCCTCGTGAAACGCCCTTACAGTAATGTGCCCGAACGAGCAACTTTCTTGGGAACCGCGCTCTAGCTCGCCGCGTATCCCCTGTCATGATTCTCCTCTGGCGCGATATTCGTTCCGCGGCCCGGGGCCTTGGTCGGGATCGCACCCTTACTCTTCTCGCCGTGGCCGCGATGGCCCTCGGAATCGGCTCCACCACCGCGATATTCAGTATCATTGACAACGTCCTGCTGGAGCCGTTTCCCTACGCCGATTCGCATCGGCTGGTCACTATCGAAATTCATGATTCCACTCGTAGCGACCCCGGCGGCAGAAGTGGTTTCCGGGTGCCCGAGTTCCTCGATTATCAGGAACAGAACCATATATTCGATCGCGTGATCGGCAACTGCAACATCAACGTGCTATACGACAACGGCGAAGGAACCGAGCAGTTCAGTGGCGTTCTAGTGGTCCCGAACACATTCGAGTTTCTCGGCATGCCGGCGCTGCTCGGGCGTGTCATGGGGCCTGCGGATTACAAACCCGGCGCCCCTCCCGTCTTCGTTCTGCGCTACAAGGTCTGGGTTTCACGCTTCAACGCGGACCCGAAAATCCTGGGTCGCACGTTCGTGCTGAACGGCGTGCCGCGCACACTGGTAGGCGTGATGCCGCAGCGCTTCGGCTGGGGCGACGCCGATTTGTGGATCCCCACGTCGCTGAACCGTGCGGACGAGGTGGCGGCGGGCCAGTTCCCGAACTACTTCTGGATGCTCGGCCATCTTCGGCCGGGCATGACCATGCGCGAAGCGCAGGCCGATATCAACCTGATCGCGCACCGCCTCGCCGAAGTTTACCCGAAAGAGTATCCCAAGCAGTTCACGATTCATATTCAGACACTAGCCGACACAGTTGTGGGTCAATTTCGCGTGATGCTGTTGATCGTGATGGGCGCGGTGGGTATGCTGCTGTTGATCGCCTGTGCCAATGTGGCCAACCTGCTGCTCGCCCGAGCAACCGCCAGGGAGAAGGAAATCGCCATCCGCTCGGCCCTCGGGTCGAGCCGCTGGGCGCTGGTGCGGCAGCTTCTGACAGAGAGTCTGTTGCTGGGCCTGTCTGGCGCGGCCTTCGGTTGTTTGCTGGCTTGGGGCGGCATTAAAGGGCTTATCGCCATTGTTCCGCCGCAGATCATTCCGGCGGAGGCATACATCCACATCAACACGTCGGTGCTGTTGTTCGCTCTCGCCACCGGGATTGTCACCGCGCTCGTGTTTGGAACGGTCCCGGCGTTGCACGCCACGCGGCGCGACCTCAACGAGGTGCTGCGCAGCACAGGCAAGGGAGTTTCCGGCGGATTCCGGCACGCGGGGCTGCGCAACGGGCTGATCGTGGGAGAAGTGGCCCTGTCGCTCGCTCTGCTCACCGGCGCTGGTCTCCTGATGCGAAGCTTCTTCGCTCTCCAACAGGTGCAGCTGGGAGCCGATCCATCACACGTTCTGGCAGCTGAATTGCCCATGCCGCCCGAGCGCTACAAGACCGCCGCGCAGATCACCGGCTTCTTCCGTCCATTGCTCGATCACCTGAAGACCACGCCCGGTGTGGTGGTGGCCACCGAAGCAACTTCGCTTCCGCCGTTTGGCGGCCCTGTCAGCAAGCTTGACATTCCCGGCAAGTCGGCAGGCGAGGACTGGCGCTCGCAGGTTGAACTGTGCAGCGAAGGTTATTTCGACACACTTCGCATCAAGCTGCTGCGCGGGCGGACCTTCACCGAAGCCGAAGTGAATGGCGCACGCAAGCTGGGCGTGGTGAATCAGACTTTCGCGAAGAAGTTCCTGGGGAGCGATTCTCTGGGTCAGCGCGCGACACTGCCCGACCTCAGCACTTTTCCCGACCCATTGAAGGACCCCACATTCGAGATTATCGGTATCGTGGCCGACGTGAAGAACCAGGGACTACAACGGCCCGCGCAGCCCCAAATCTGGGTGCCCTACAGTGTAATGGGCGGCGCGTTCCGTGGCATTCTGATCCGCACCGCCGGAGATCCGAAGTTGCTGCTCAACACGCTGCGGCGGGAAATCTGGACGGTGGATCGTAGCGTGGCGCTGGGCTTCAATGGAACCGACGAGGACTTCATCAATCAGTTCGCGATGGCCCAGCCGCGGTTCGGCTTGTATCTGCTAACCGTTTTCGCCATGGTCGGCCTTACTCTGGTGGCTATCGGTGTTTACGGTGTCGTGGCTTACGCGGTAACGCGACAGACCCATGAGATTGGCGTGCGAATGGCCTTGGGAGCAGACCGTTCGGTGGTATCGCGCATGGTGCTGAGCATGGGGCTACGGCTACTTGCTCTGGGAACGGGCATCGGTCTGCTGGCCAGTTTCGGTCTCAGCCGGGTCCTGGCGAGTCAACTCTTTGGCGTGTCGACCTTCGATCCGGTCACGCTCGTGGGCGTGGTCGCTCTGGTGTTCGTCGCAGGTGTGGCGGCCTGCCTCTTCCCAGCCCGCGCGGCCACACGCGTGGACCCGATCATCGCTTTGCGGTACGAATAGCATTCAGTCCCGTCGAATCAAACCGACCGAGGAGTGCCCGTGGCCCGCCGAGAAGATTTCGGCGTGGCTGGCGCAAAAAGGAATCGCGGGGTGAAAACGAAAGCTCGATGGAGACGCAGGAGCGGGTCCTCGGCAATCTGGTCGCGCCGGCGGCGAAGTGATAGGGGCGGCGAGGCGAGACGTCTCGATGGAGTTCTTATGGGAAGAGTACATTACGCTCTCCTGGCGGGCGGTGGCTGCCTTGGAGGAAGCTCACCCGCGGTTTCCAATATTCGCTCAAACGCTTCGCGCGGAACAGGTGTCACCGCGGCGATTGCGGCCATGTTAAGTTTGCTGTTAGTATCGGTGGCGAATGAAGAGACCGCTCTTCGCCCTCGATCGACGCTTCGTGACGGAACTGGACCTGCCCGGGTCTCCTCAAGCTATTGAGTGGGAGTCGCGGCTGTTCTTACTTCAGTCGGACGATGTTTACGCCGAGGTGCGGGAGTTGCCGGTAGGAGTTCGCCCTGAACGGGTCTCGCTTCCTGATAAGCAGCCGGCTCGACCCAGGTTCAGGTTTAAGGGGCGCCCGAACTGGTGATCCCGCCGGTACTCGGCGCAGGCGAGGAGTCGGGATACAGTCTGGCGACAATACGAAATAACGCTGCCGCCGGGCCCACAGATTCGCGCGAAACGCTTCGGGGAAAAGCGACCAGTCTACGAGAGATCGTTTAGAGCGACGACTTTCAGCACCCTGCTTTAGACGCCGTTCCCTTTTCTGAGGAGAGGTCGCCATGGCCAACCCAACTCGCGCCAAGCTGATCTTCAGACTAATCGCTGCCGTCACCGCGCGGACCACCGTCTTGGGGTCACTGCTGTTTTTTTCAGCGGGAACACTGGCGTGGTGGCGGGGTTGGGTCTTCCTGGCCGTGATGTTGGCCGCGACGGCGACCATGATGCTCGGCGTGAACCAGGACTTGGCCGCCGAACGCCTCAAGGGGCCGTTCCAAAAAGGGTCGCGGGCCGACAAGATCCTGGCCGTCGCGTTGATCCCCGCGATTGCCGGGCAGTTGGTCTTCATTGGGTTGGATGTGTCCCGGCTACACTTGCTGGGGAAGCCGAACGTGATAATTTCGTCGTTGGGTCTCGCCCTCTGCATCGCGGGGTTCTGGATCATGCACGTCGGCATGCGCGAGAACGCCTTCGCCACGACGGTCGTCAGGTACCAAGAGGAGCGCGGGCAGGTGGTCGTGGACACCGGTCCCTACCACGTCGTGCGGCA
>Ga0209039_10002617_pt1 | contig 15040 bp, 10 predicted proteins | sample BogFormECP12_OM1_FD_188238 | JGI IMG/M metagenome (GOLD analysis project Ga0209039, IMG submission 188238) | Bog forest soil microbial communities from Calvert Island, British Columbia, Canada - ECP12_OM1 (SPAdes) (version 2) | ecosystem: Environmental > Aquatic > Freshwater > Wetlands > Bog ... | reverse complement strand
ACCGCTTCGACGACCAGATCGGGGCGATCGATCTGGATATAGTGCGCGCTATTCTTGGCGATGGTTTGCGTGCCGCGCGAGGAAAGATGCGCCAATTCCTCCTGCATTTTTTCCCACGCCTCGTTGGTGGGCTTGGCGAGATCAGCGGGCAGCTCGCTTGAAGGTTTGTCGGGATCATGCGACAACACGGCCAGTGGCAGATCGCCCAGTGAGCCCGCCGCGGCGGTCTCGGACGCGCTCTGGGTAAGTGCCTTCATCTCCTCAAGGCCTTCCCGAGCGCTGTGAAAATTGCAATCGGCGGCGCGGCACACGGGGTCTTCGTCGCACAGACCCAGCAGACGGGGAATGCCGAAGGGCGTGGTGTATGCCAAGAATTCCGCCTCGCGCTGCCAGCTTGCTTCCAAGCTTCGCAGTTCCGGCGGAAAACGGTTCTCCTGGTCAGGATGGGACGCGTCCACCAGCACCATCCCGGCGACCTCATTGCGGTACAGGCTGGCATAAAGGCGGACATTGTATCCTCCCATCGAGTGGCCAACGAGCACGTACGGCGGCGCGATGCCGGCAGCTTGGAGCAGAGTGTGCAACTCTTCAGCCATCACTTTGCTGGTTCGCGGCTGCGGGCTAGGGTCGCTATAGCCAAGTCCAGCGCGATCGTAGGAGCAGACGCGCGTGAATCTTGCGATCTGCGGTTGCGCTCCCAGCCATGAGACATAGGAATCGCCCAGGCCGGAGTCGAGAATCACGGTGGGGCTTCCCTCCCCCGTGCAGTAAATGTGCATTTTGTATCCGCCCACGTCGAAACGCTTGCCCAGCATGGGATTGAATCGGCGGTTGCGAGCTTCGGAGATGTTCTCGTAGAGAAATCCGGTCGCGGCGAGGATCAGGACAAGCACGAGCAGCCCGCGCGCGATACGGCGGAACAACGAGGGTTGTGGAACAAACGTTGTCGCCGTCTCGGTCATGGGGAAGTTGGAATCGGCACCAATAATAAATGCCACTACCACGCGCACGCTCTATCCCGGCATTTTACATGACGGGCGGCACGGTGATTCCCATAACCGACAGAGCGCGGATCAGTTCTCTTCGCACCACGAGAACAGTCATCAGCAGGAACTGTTTCTTCTTCTCATCCGGTTCGCTGAGGATGGGGTGGCGATGGTAAAAGGTGTTAAAGAGCTGCGCCAGTTGGAAAACGTGTTTGGCCAGATAAGCCGGCTCGGTCGTGGCGATGCACTGATCAATCACATAGGACGTTTTCGACGACGCGAGCCAAAGCTCCCAGATTTCGTCGGCGGCGCGGCCAGTGAGAAATCTCCCCAAATCGGAAGGAAGCACGTTGGCAGCAATGTTTCGCCCGAAAGTTTCGGGATCGATCTCCGCCTTTCTGAAAATGCTGGTTGCCCGCACCACGGCATACTGCGCATATGGCCCGGTTTCACCTTCAAAGCTGAGCGCTTCTTTGAAGTCAAATGCAATGACCGAGGGCTTGGTGTACTTCAACATGAAGTAGCGCAGCGCACCAATGGCAATCTGCGTGGCGATCTGCCGCCGCTCGCCTTCCGGGATGGCAGGATGGCGAGAATCGACTTCTTTTTTGGCCGCGGCGATGAGTTGATCGAGCAGATCGTCGGCCTTCACTCCGAAACCTTTACGTCCGCTCACTTCAATGTAGGAGCGGGCTTTGTCCTCTTCGCTGAGCGTGTAGCCCAGTTCGGCGGCGCAGCGCGGAGTGAGCGCCACCATCTCGTAGGAAAAGTGGGTGTAGTGGTCGGCGGCTTCGTCGTGGCCGAGTCCGCGCAGCGCCTCGATGACCGTGTTCTGCGCCTCGGACTGGCGGGCGTCAATCACGTTGTAGATTTCGGCGACGTCGCCGAAGTGGGGATGATCTTCTTCGCCGTCGGTCGTTGAAATCCAGCAATCGTGCTGGTTGGGATAGCGATAGAACTTGCGATAGCCGAAGTCACGTCCCAGCAGCCCGAATTTCCACATGTGGTACGCGATGTCTTTGCCGACGTAGCCGACCGTACCGTTCGAGCGCACGATGACTTTCTGGTCTTCTTCGGTTATTTTGCTTTCCTCTGTGTTCTCCGTGTCCTCTGTGGTCGGATTTACCTTTCCGGTCCCGGCGCGCCGCATCACCCAGCACCCTTTATTCTTGCCTTCAGCCTCGAAGGAAAGGACGCCGGCCTCTTTCAGCTTGGTGAAGGCCGCATCCCAGAAATGCAGGTGCAGAATTTCGCTTTCGCGGGGCAGAAAGTCATACTCGATGTCGAGCCGGTCCATGGTTTCAAGATGCCGGCGCAGGACAGCGATCGAAATCAAGTCGGCGATCGCGGCGGTGTCACTCGTGGCATCTTCGATCGCGTGCAACGTCGCAAGGCGCGCCTGCACATTCTGCTTATCCTGCTCGTACCACTGCGAGACGCGGGCGTAGAGATCCCAGCAGTAGTAGTCGAATCGTGGCTGGCGGCTGAGGGTTTCAATCTCGGCGCGCGATTTCTTTTCCAGGTGAATAAACCCCACCACCACGTCGGCGACCTGGACTCCGGTGTTGTCAATGTAGTTCTGGATGTCCACTTCCCGGCCCGCGTAACGCAGCAGCCGGACGAAGCTGTCACCGAGGATGGCGTTGCGCAGGTGTCCGATGTGCGCCGCCTTGTTGGGATTGATGCTGGAGTGCTCGACCAGAATCTTGCCCGACGGAATGACGGCATGCGGTTTCTGGTCGGCGGCGAGGCCCGCGGCCAGATAAGCGCGATCGGCCTTGACGTTCAGATAGCCCGGAGGGGCGACCTGCATTTCCGCAATGCCTTCAATCGAACCGATCTCCGCGCGAATCGCTTCGGCGATTTTCATCGGCGCCGAGCGCAGAGGTTTAGCGAAGGGAAAAATCGGAATCGCGAAGTCCCCCAGTTCGACCTTCGGCGGTTGTTCGATCACCACAGCCGGCAGGGTGACGCCGGGATAGCGGCGCGCAAGACACTCCCGCACCCTCTGCGCCAGACAATGTTCGAGATGACGATACAAGGAGTTCCTCTAAGCTGTTGAAGAAACAGTGATTTTAGCAGATTGGGCCGCAGGCGCAGGTTTGACGGAGGCGCAGGCGTTCCCTATGATGAAGGTTTCTCTCGCTGGTCGTTTGTCGTTGGTCGTTAGCTACTCCGCTCTTGGGCTGGAGCGATGGTTTTCGCCAACGACCAAGGACAGACGACCGACGACGGTTTTTCCTATGCGCATTGCTTACCTCGAGTGTTTTTCCGGCATCAGCGGCGACATGTTTCTCGGCGCGTTGGTGGATGCCGGAGTTCCACCCAAGACATTGGAGGATACCGTCGCGGCACTGGGAGTCGGCGCGCGGCTGGAGATTTCACGCGTGGTGCGCAGCGGAATCTCGGCCACCAAAGTTGACGTTTGGGTCGCTGGTGAAAAAGATCTGCCGCGGGAGGAATTCTGGGCGAAAGAAAATGCAGTGCGGGCCCCTGCGGAGTCTGCCCAACAGCACGACCGCCATCATCACGGGCACGATCATCCGCATGCGCATGAACATTCCCACTCACCTGAGCATCGTGAGCATGAGCATCGCGAGCACGCGCATTCTCACTTTGGCGAGAGTTCGCAGGCGGAGCCTGCCCTGAGCCTGCCGAAGGGAGCGCCCGCGCCACATGTTCATGCCCGCGGCCTGACCGAGATTCGCGAAATTATCCGCAAGGCGGCGATCAGCGGCACCGCCAAGAAGACTGCCATCACGATCTTCGAGTCTCTGGGCGCAGCGGAGGCGAAGATTCACCAGGTACCGGTGGAGCAGATTCACTTCCACGAAGTCGGCGCGGTGGATGCGATCGTGGATATCGTGTGCGCGGCGGTGGGGGCGGAGGCGCTTGCGGTGGACGAGATCGTCTGTTCACCTTTGAATGTGGGCGGTGGGACCGTGCAATGCGCGCATGGAACATTTCCGGTACCCGCTCCGGCGACGGTCGAGTTGTTGAAGGATGCGCCCGTGTACTCCTCAGGAGTGCAGGCAGAACTGGTTACGCCAACCGGAGCCGCCATTGTAAGAACTCTGGCCCGGCGATTCGCGGCGTTTCCCGCGATGAAGATCGAAAAGTCCGGTTTTGGCGCGGGATCGCGCGAGCTTCGCGGACTTCCCAATGTCGTGCGTTTGACGGTAGGCGAGGCCGCTTCCCTTCCCGTCACGAACGCAGCGCAGGAGTTGGTCGCCGTGCTGGAAGCAAATCTCGACGACCTCAATCCGCAGGTATTCGGCTACGTCATGGATCGCTTGCTGGAGGAAGGTGCGCTCGATGCCTTCGGGATGCCGGTGCAGATGAAAAAAAACCGCCCCGGAACTCTGCTCAGCGTATTGTGCAAGCCTGAGGATGCCGGCAAGTTGACTCGGTTGATCTTTACCGAGACAACCACGCTCGGGGTTCGGCAGCGAGAAGAAGTGCGGCAGTGTCTGGCGCGGCGGTGGGAGAGTGTACACACGCCGTGGGGCAACGTCCGAATCAAGATTGCCAGCATGAACGGAACGGTGACGAATTACGCGCCGGAATACGAAGACTGCCGGCGCATCGCGGCCGAGCATCACGTGCCGTTGAAACAAGTGATGGGAGCGGCGGTTGAAGCCTACTTACATTGCAGAGGCAAAGAGAAAGCAGGTTCCTCACCGGCTCGCGCCGGTTCGGAATGACAGACTCTAATGAACCACGAAGACAGGACATGACCCGGAAGTTCTACATCACGACTCCGATCTACTACGTGAACGCGCGCCCGCACATCGGGCATGCTTACACGACCATCGCCTGCGATACGGTGGCGCGGCGGCAGCGCATGCTGGGCGCGGACACCTTCTTCCTCACCGGCACCGACGAGCACGGGCAGAAAATTGAGCGGGCGGCGCAGGCTGCGGGCAAGACCCCGCAACAGTTCACCGACGAGGTCGCAGGAGAGTTTCGCGCGCTCTGGCAGCGCATGGGCATTTCCAACGACGACTTCATCCGCACCACCGAAGAGCGCCACAAGAAGCGCGTGCAGGAGTTGTTCCGCCGTATTCGCGACAACGGATTCATTTACAAGGGCCGCTACACCGGTCAGTATTGCTTTTCCGACGAACTTTACGTGGACGGCGCCAAACCGGGCGATCCCTGCCCCATCTGCGGCCGGCCGACCGAAACCGTGGAAGAAGAAAACTATTTCTTTAAGCTATCAGCGTTTCAGGACAAGCTGCTGGAGCTTTACGCCAATCCCGACTTCATTCGTCCCGAGACGCGGCGCAATGAAGTGATTTCGTTCGTGCGCTCGGGACTGCGCGATCTCTCGATCAGCCGCTCCACGTTCTCGTGGGGCATCCCGGTGCCGGACGATCCGAAGCATGTGATTTATGTCTGGCTCGACGCACTGGCCAACTACATCACCGCCATCGGCTTCGGTTCAGCCCATGCGGGCGCGCAAGAAGCGTTCCAGAAATACTGGCCGGCCGACGTGCACATGATCGGCAAAGAAATTGTCCGCTTTCATTGCGTTTACTGGCCGGCGTTTCTGCTGGCGGCGGGACTGCCTCTGCCCAAGGCGATCGTGGCCCACGGCTGGCTGCTGTTTGAAGAGAACAAGATGTCGAAGTCGCGCGGCAACATCGTGCGCACCGAAACCATTCTCGACGTCCTGGGCGCGGATGCCCTGCGCTACTTCCTGCTGCGCGAGGTCGTGTTCGGGCAGGACGGATCGTTTTCCTTCGACGCTCTGGTGCAGCGCTACAACTCCGACTTGGCCAACGGCCTGGGCAACCTGGCCAGCCGCACGCTGACCATGATCAACCGCTATTTCAAAGGCGAGGTGCCGTATCCATCGCACACGGCGGCGAGGACGGCGGCCGATGATGCGATCTCGGAAGCGGCGCGCAAGACGATCCAGGAGTTTGCCGCACTCTTCGACCAATTCCAGTTCTCACGCGCGCTCGAATCGGCCTGGAGCCTGGTTGCCGCAGTGGACAAGTACATCGTCGAAAACGAACCGTGGGCGCTGGGAGAGAAGCAGGATGAGGACAGCCGCTCGCGTCTCGCCACGGTGCTCTACACCTCGGCGGAGGCGCTGCGGATTGCTACCGCGCTGGCGCATCCGGTGATTCCGGATGCGACCGCGAAGATATGGGCGCAGATGGGCCTGGGGGACATCAAGAAATTTTCACTCGGCGATCTTGCCTGGGGCCAATTGCGGCTGGGCACAAAGCTGGGCGAAGTGCAACCTGTATTTCCCCGCGCTGACAAAAGTGCTATCGAAAGGATGCAGCAGATGGAAGATCAGCAACGAGGCTCAACGGTGGAAGACGCGAAGATCGTGGCCGCGCAGCCGCCGGTCGCGCAGCCAGCTGTGACGGCTTCGGCTGTAGTGACCCCGGCAAGTCCGTCGCCGGACAGCGGAAAGATTACGATCGACGATTTCGCCAAAATTGAGTTGCGCGTGGGCGTCGTGAAGGTTGCCGAGCGCGTGCCCAAGGCCGACAAGTTGCTGCGCCTGGAAATTGATATTGGCACCGAAGTGCGGCAAGTCGTGGCCGGGATCGCCGAAGCCTACGCGCCGGAAACTCTGGTCGGCCGGAAAGTTGTGATCGTGGCGAACCTCGTCCCGCGCAAACTGCGCGGCTTGGAGTCGAATGGAATGATCGTGGCGGCATCGCCGGAAGGTGGGAAACCCGTGCTGGCGGGCTTTCTGGAGGATGTGCCGATTGGGGCAAGACTTAAGTAGCGGACGTCGGACCTCAGACCTCAGGCGTCGGACCTCAGGCGCCGGACATGAGACCGACGGAACGCTGAGGTATGGAGTTTGTGGTCTGTGGTCTGAAGTCCGAGGCCTGAGGTCCGACTTCCGATGTTCATCGATTCTCACGCTCATCTTGATGGCAAGCAGTTCGACGCCGATCGCGAGCAGGTCATCACTCGGGCGCGGGAGGCCGGAGTGTCCAACATTCTGGTCATCGGCAACGGCGATGGGCCGGTGAACTTTGATTGTGGGATTCAACTGGCCGAGAAGTACGACTTCATCTATGCGACGATCGGTATCCATCCGCACGAAGCGCGGCTCGCAGATCAGGCCGCATTCGACCGAATGGCGCAACTGGCGCGGCATCCCAAGGTGATCGCCTGGGGCGAAATCGGCCTCGATTACCACTACGATCACTCTCCACGCGAAACACAACGCCAGGTATTTGCCAAGCAGATGGAACTTGCGGCGGCCGCCAGGCTGCCGATTGTCATTCACTGTCGTCCCTCGGACGGCAGCGACAATGCCTGGGAAGACTGCCTGCGGCTCATTCAGGAACAATGGGCCCCGAAAGGACTGGGCGGCATTCTGCACTGCTTCACCGGAACCTGGGAGCAGGCCAGACGCGGGCTCGACATGGGCTTCATGATTTCCTTCGCCGGTAATCTGACTTTCCCCAAATCCGAACAGATTCGCGACGCGGCGCGGCAGGTGCCGCTCGACCGCATGCTGATTGAGACTGACTGCCCGTATCTGGCTCCGATACCTTACCGCGGCAAGCGCAACGAGCCGGCCTTTGTCAGGGAAACGGCCGGCAAACTCGGCGAATTGCGCCGGCTTTCCAGGGAAGAGGTGGGCCAGAGAACCTCCCGCAATTTCTACGACTTTTTCAAATTGGCTGAAATGGTTGAAAACAAAGTTCCGGCCCAGTGAGCCCAGACTTCTGTTAACCTCAGCTAAACATTCCTTTATTTCAGAAAGATTAGAAATATATGCCCGAGAACACTTTCGATGTTGTGAGCAGGATCGATTTGCAGGAGGTCTCTAATGCCATCCAGCAGGCGTTGAAAGAGATCCACACGCGCTTCGACTTGAAGGACTCGAAATCCAACATCGAACTCGAAAAAGACGCGATCGTCCTGCACTCGGCGGATGAGTACAAACTCAAAGCGGTCAACGACGTGTTGCAGCAGAAACTGGTGAAGCGCGGCGTTCCGCTGAAAGGCCTGACTTACGGCGCGGTGGAACCGGCGGCAGGCGGCACGGCCAAGCGGCGCATCACCATGCAGCAGGGCATTCCGATCGAAAAGGCCCGCGAAATCGTGAAGACCATCAAGGACTCGAAGAAGAAGGCGCAAGCGTCCATTCAGGGGGATCTGGTGCGGGTCTCGAGCCGGGATCGCGACACCCTGCAGGAGATCATCGCGCTGCTGCGCCAGAGAGATTTCGGCATTGACATGCAGTTTACGAACTACAGAACGAACTAAGAAACCGGACGTCAGACCTCGGACCTCAGACAACACCTGACGGCTGAGGTCTGAGGTCTGACGTCTGAGGTCCGATTCCAATTGAGCGCGCCAGCTGCCATTAACGGGAAGGAAGTCTTCGATCTGCTGCGGGACGATCTCGTCGCGCTGGAGGACGAGTTCGGGCGCGACACCGTCTCGGGCGTTCAGGCTATCACCGAGATTGGCGAGTATCTGCGCGCGGGCGGAGGCAAACGAATCCGCCCGGCCCTGCTGCTGCTGGCGGCGAAGCTGTTCGACTACCGCGGGCGAGGCGCCGTGCGACTGGGGGCGGTGGTCGAGATCATTCACACCGCAACCCTGGTTCATGACGACATCATTGACGAGGCCAAGACGCGGCGCGGCCGTCCCGCCGCCAACACCCAGTGGGGCAACTCCAAGTGCGTGCTCGCGGGCGACTGGCTTTACATGCAGGCCTTTAAGATCGCGGTGCAGGAGCGCAATTTCCGCATTCTCGACACGCTGATCGAGCTTACCCAGCAGATGGTCGAAGGCGAGCTGCTGCAGATGGAAAAACTCGGCAAGCCGATCACGCTGGAGGAGCACTTCGACCTCATTTTCCGCAAGACCGCGTGCCTGTTCTCGGTCTGCATGCGGCTGGGAGCGATTCTCGGCGGGGCCACTGCCGAGCAGGAAGCGGCTTTGGGTAAGTACGGACACGACCTGGGCATGGCTTTCCAGATCGTGGATGACGTGCTCGACCTGACCGCCTCTGAAGCCGTGCTCGGCAAACCCGTAGCCAGCGACCTGCGCGAGGGCAAAGCGACCATGGCAGTGATCCACGCCCTGGAGCGCTGCACACCACAGGAGCGGGCAAAGATCGAGACCATTCTGCGCGACCGGGCCTTCAACGGAGTAACCCATGCGCAGATTCTGGAAATCCTCGAGCGCTACGGTTCGCTGGAAGCTGCCACCGCGCGTGCCGCCCGCTACGCGGAGTCCGCGCGGCAAGCGATCTGCACCTTCCCCGATTCGGAGATTAAGAGGGCTCTGCTCTGGGCCCCCGAGTTTGTTGTGGCCAGAGAGAAGTAGTAACTTCCGGAATATCCCCAAGTAACCATGTGAGCCGGAACACAAAAAGGCTCACCGAGCACTCTTGATCCGAGTCACTGCGAGCCGTGACCGCGGCTACAGACTTTTTCGTGCTGGGAACCGAAAATCCCGGCAGTTGCTGGGACGTGTCCGCCAGAGCGGAAGGCTAATGAGACGCACTGGCATGCGATGGGCCGCGGGCTAACGCGGCCTGACTCCTCTCCCCCCGGCACCTGAGAAAGGCAGGTCGCCGAGGGACCTGTCCGCAGCGGACGAACCATCAACCCGAGACGGCGGCCTCAGTCGAAGCCTTAGATGAAAGGCGTCCTGATTCTTCGACGCGCCAGCCCGTTACAGGGCCGGAGAGACTCCGAGTGTAGGCCGCTGTCTCCCTCATCTTAGACGGGGATAGTCCTCCTGAGAGATGCACTCCCCGTGCAGCAAAGCCGGACGTGGACTCATCCGAGACGCGCCCGGCTTTGTTTATACTGAACCGTTTTGCCGGTTCCTGGAATCAAAGACCCTGCGATTTAAGACCAGCGGCTCCAAACAAACCTCATGAATGACCTGCTCTCGATGATGGCGCGCCACGGGTATGCCCTGACGTTTGCCCTCCTGCTGGCCGAAGCTATGGGCTTCCCCTTCCCGGCGGCGATCGCGCTGGTGGCGGCCGGCGCTGCCGTCGCCTCGCACACTCTCTGGGGACCGGGAGTACTGTTGGCAGCACTGCTGGCGCTCATGATCGGCGATACCTCCCTATTCTGGCTGGGACGCTATTCCGGCTGGGCGTTGCTCGGTGTCCTCTGCCGGCTATCCATCAATCCGGAGACCTGCATCCTGCACTCGGCCGAGTCCTTCTACAAGCGCGGCAAAGTAACGCTGGTGATCGCCAAGTTCATCCCCGGCATCAACACCATGGCATCGCCTCTGGCCGGCAGCATGAACATGCGTTACAGCCAGTACCTGCGCCTCGACTTCGCGGGCGCGCTGCTGTACTCGGTAACCTACCTGCTGGTCGGATATGTGTCGCGGGATTTTCTCGCCGCCACTTTGAACAGCTTCCATGCAGCGGGACGCGCCTTGGAAGTCGCGGTCATCGCAGCCTTGGTGATCTACGCGGCCTACCGCGCCGCGCACTTCCACAGATATCGGAAGTACAACATCGTGCCCCGAGTGCAGGTACAGGAACTGGCGTTGCGCCTGGGCTCAGGGGATGCCGGCCACGTGCAGATTGTGGACGTTCGCAGCCACGGCTATTACGACTCCGGAGCCGAGCGCATCGTTGGCTCCATCCGCATCGAGCCCAATAACCTGGAGGAGGAAATCAAGAACCTCCCGAAGGACAAAGACCTTTACCTCTACTGTACTTGAGTGCGCGAAGCAACCAGCGCCCGGGTGGCGCATCTGCTGCGGGAAAAGGGATTTAACACATTCGTGATCGTCGGCGGACTGACTGCCTGGCGCAAGGCGGGAGGGCACCTGGAGTCCGTGCCCAAGGACGATCTGGTCAAGTTGCCAACGTTTTCCTAGCCAGCCTCGATCTCCCATAGTATTTTGTGAAGGCTGAGCGCAACTTTTGGCCAGGATCGGGTTGAAGCAGTCGTGCTCGCGTCTGGGTCATCAGGAGTAGTCATGAGGCGGATCGCCGCCGCAGTTTTGCTTGCCCTGGCAGGGATGGCAGTCTGGGCATCGGTCGCCTTCGCCCATCGTCACCGGGCAGAGACTTCGGCAGCCATCTACGATCCTGATCCCTCGCACATTTGGAACCGGCTCCACGCAGTTCTTTTCGTCCGCGAGGATCTTCCCGACACCAGGCTCGTGCCAGACGCTCTCGACCCTCCGCTTTGGTACAACACGCGGTACCTGCTGGCCGAACCCTCTCACCGACGAGCCCTGAGGATTCTGGACGAGTTTCTGCGAAGGCACGCAGAAAATCTGATTCACGATCCCCTCAAGAGGGCGCTGCTGCAGCGTGATCTATGGTCCGTCTTTGACTGGTCCATCGAGAGAGTCCCCGAGGGCAACCGAGGTCCCCCATACGACGCCGAAAAACGGGAATTGCAGGCTCGATTGGCGGAGGTGATGCGGCGGATCGCCTTAAGCTCGGACGAGATTCGCACGCTGCCGAACAACTACGAACAGGCGGTCGCGTCGGGCGAATTCGCCACGGAGTACGATCCAAATCTCAAAGACCGCGCCTTCCTTCCGCCTGACCTGTTCGATGCCCGCGGCCCATGGGTCGAACTCGAAGGGCCGGGTGACATTCAGCCGGTAGCAGAGCAGCACTTTTCCTACTTCTTCGGCCGATCCAGTTTCTTGATCTTTATACGATTCCCGCAGGGGAGGAAGGCGGCATTCGACTATCTCGAGAAGTTGTGGAACTTCCCGCAGCCGACGGTCCCGAGCCCGAATTTCGCTCCGGGTCAGGATGTTGCGCCCAATCCTAAACTGCCGCAGTTTCCGGCCGGAACCCAATTCGCATTAGTCCGGCAAATGACGCTGTTCGACAATCAGGGTCAACTCGTTCTCACGCCCATCACCGAGAGCGTGCAAATACGCGTTTACGGCAACGTTAGCGCCGAGGATGATTTGGGAGCGGTGGCGAACGGCTTTGATGAAGAGATCGCCAGAAGCGGACAAACCTTCTATGAGATTATGTTGAGCCGGCCGCAGTTGTTTGCCCATAAGGCCGGAGGACTTCGAGCAACGGGACGCGATGAGAAACAGTATTTCATTTTCAATTTCATGGGGCCGGATGAAGGTCGTCCCCCGTATAACGCATCCCTCGAGGGGTCCACTCCAGCTCTGAAGGAGTGCGTGGTGTGCCACGCGAATAAGGGCCTCAACTCGGTGCGCAGCCGAGTCCGGCTGCTGAAGCCGCATGAGTTGCAGCGCGACCGCTCGCACGACGCCGACGGACCCGCGTGGTGGCAGGATCCCAGAACCATACCGTGGAAGCAGGGACAGGATGATTGGGCTCTGCTGAATCAATACTGGAAGGGCGCATCCGCTGCGCGATAAGCACGGGCCGATGTGCTGTCAGGCTCCGAATTGTCCCAAGGCCGGCAATATCCGATTCGACGAAAATCATAGCACTGGGAGCCCTCCCGGAGGCGCTTGCAGCGGGAGTGTACAATTGGGCGGCTTTGTCATGATGCGGCTTTGTCCATGATGAGCATGCGTGCCAATGGCGAGGAATTTCGCACGGGGACAGCGGATCAGCCATCGCACCTGTCCACGCGCCAGCCCCATCCCAGCATGAACCGTGTGCTTTTCCTGCTGACCTTTTCGATTCTCATCAACTACATTGATCGCAGCAATCTTTCCATCGCGGCGCCCCTGCTCAAGGGCGAACTGGGCATTTCCAACACGCAACTCGGCACTCTGCTGGCTGCGTTCTTCTGGACCTACGGGCTGATGCAGATCCCGGCCGGATGGCTGGTCGATCACTTCGACGTGAAGTGGGTCTTTGCTGCAGGCTTCTTTATCTGGTCTGTAGCCACGGCTACCACCGGCATGCTGCATGGGTTTGCCGCTCTCGTCGCGGTCCGCGTGATTCTGGGCGTGGGAGAGTCGGTGGCCTTTCCGTCTTACTCCAATATTCTGGGCACCTACTTTACGGAAGCACGGCGGGGCTTTCCCAACGCGCTCATCACGGCAGGGCTTTCCCTGGGCCCAGCCGTGGGCATTCTGGTAGGAGGGATGGTGGTCGGACGCTTTGGGTGGCGTCCTTTTTTCCTCGCCCTAGGTTTGGGAGGCCTGGTGTGGCTGGCGCCCTGGTTTGCCTGGATGCCGCGCAAAGCTTCCCCGCCCCACGGGTCCGCTTCTCACGGGATCGGGATCGTTTCCATCCTCCACCAGCGATCAGCCTGGGGTACGTGCCTCGGGCAGTTCTGCCTCAACTACTTTCTCTATTTCCTGCTGACCTGGCTGCCGTCTTATCTGAATCGGGGCCGCGGTTTCTCGATGAATGACGTCGCGAAATACGGAGGCTTGCTTTTCCTGATGTCAGCAATTTCGGCCCTGGTCTGGGGCAGGCTTGCCGACCAGTGGATCAACGCTGGCGCCACTCCGACGCTGGCCCGCAAAGGATCCATCGTAGTCGGACACGTGGGAATCGGGATTTCTCTGCTCTTGACTGCGGTCACCGAAGGTCGCCTTTTCATCGGGATGCTGGCCCTTACCGGGGTATTCCTGGGGATGGCCTGCTGCAGCAGTTGGGCCATCACTCAGACGCTGGCCGGCCCTTATGCCTCGGGACGCTGGACCGGAGTGCAAAACTTCATCGGCAACTTCGCAGGATGGGTAGCGCCCGTGTTGACTGGCTTTCTGGTGGACCGCACGGGCCACTATTATTGGCCGTTCTTCGTCACTGCGGGGGTAGCCTGGATTGGCGCCATGAGCTGGGGACTGATCGTGGGACCTGTCGCACCAGTAGACTGGGGACGGATCGCTTCGCGCCCGGCGATCGTGGCTGGCCCAGCGCCGAATACCGCCTCGCCGTAATACACTGCTTCCATGCAGCGGGAAATCGAAATCAAGTTTCGCGTGGCAGACGTGCGGACACTGGTGCGCCGGCTGCGCCGGGCCGGATTCCGCGTAGTCACGCGCAGAACGCACGAGATGAATACCCTCTACGACCTGCCGGGAGAAGTGCTCCGCAAACGCCACGAGTTGCTGCGCATCCGCCAGTATGGCTCCTTATGGACGTTGACCCATAAGAGCGGCACCGTACGAGGACGCCACAGCAGCCGGGTCGAACTGGAGACGGCGGTCGCGGACGGTAAGAGGATGGATGCGATCTTACGCGCGCTCGGGTATGCGCCTTCTTTCCGCTACGAGAAGTTCCGCGCGGAGTGGGCCGATGGCAAAGGCCATGTCGTCGTGGACGAAACTCCGATCGGCAATTTCTGCGAGATCGAAGGCCCGCCCCGCTGGATTGACGCAACCGCGAAGAAGCTAGGTGTGAGCGCCGCAGATTACATCACGAAGAATTACGCTACGCTATTCTCAGACTGGAAGCGGGAAACGCACAGCCCGGCGGAAGAGATGACGTTCAAAGCGGTTAAGCGATGAACGACTTTAGAACGGTTGCGGGTGCCCCATCCTAACGCCGCGCCTTTTGCGGCGTTAGGGTGGGGAATTTGAACTTTGAAACTCCACCGCGACGCTCCCCAAGATCAAATGCCCCACCCTGTCGCAGAAAACGCGACCGGGATGGGGCACCCAAAGTCTCAGTTTGTTGCGAATCACGCCCCGTGGCACTTCTTGAATTTCTTGCCGGAGCCGCAGGGGCAGGGATCGTTCCGTCCCACTTTCTGCTGCGACCGGATCACCTGCTGCACCGGAGCCGCATCTCCGCCGCCCGCCATGCGCGCCTGTTCCAGTTCGCGCCGCTTGCGGCGCAGGAAAGCTTCTTCCAGTTCGTCGGCGGTCGTCGAGACCATGCGCGGGGGACGCTTGCCATTACCGTCCGTGCCACCATCGCTGCGACGCACCGGAACTCCGGCCTCCGGTCCTCCCTCGCCCGGCGGACGCTCGCCGCCGCCCACGCCTGTGGGGCCCGTATCGCCACGGCCAATGATCTGCATGAGATACAGATAGCGGACCGTATCTTCCTGGAAGCGCTGCATCATCGCTTCGAACATGTCAAACGATTCTTTTTTGTACTCAACCAGCGGATCGTGCTGCCCGTATCCGCGCAGTCCGATGCCCTCTTTCAGGTG
>Ga0209039_10002615_pt1 | contig 15048 bp, 19 predicted proteins | sample BogFormECP12_OM1_FD_188238 | JGI IMG/M metagenome (GOLD analysis project Ga0209039, IMG submission 188238) | Bog forest soil microbial communities from Calvert Island, British Columbia, Canada - ECP12_OM1 (SPAdes) (version 2) | ecosystem: Environmental > Aquatic > Freshwater > Wetlands > Bog ... | reverse complement strand
CCGCGGGATTTGCTGGTATTTGCCGGTGACGGCGCGGAGACCCGGGAAGAGCAGATCGCGGATTGAGGAGAGTGCGACGGGCATTTGTCAGATCTCCCCTTATGCGCCGGTAAGCTGGCGGTAGAACTCGTTGTTCCACATCACCTGCACCAGGTTGTACTGAGTTGTGTTGTCAAGCCCGTTCGATGCTGGAGCGCCTATCCATGGATCGGCCGGCAAGGCCAGAATCCTGAATGGCAGCGTCGCGCCGACCGCTGGCGCGGTGGTCAGATCGATGTAGGCACCGGAGAGATTGGCGGCGCTCGGGGTACCATAGGCATATGTGCAGTTGTCCCCGACCATCGCCTGCGTTGCCGGGCCTGAACCTGAGCCGCTGTAACCGGTCTGAACCCAGAAGGTGACGTTTGGATCGTCGATCACGAAGGCGGTGACGATGTTGCCTGATACCTGGGTGACATCTGCGGTTCCAGGCCAGAAGTTGTTGAAGACCAACCGTTGTTGGGACTTCGAGATGTACTGACATCCCATGAAGATCCCCATCGGCATTACCGTGCTCGATATCGAGCCCGGGGCCATCTGCTGGATGTAACCAGCGGTCAGCTGAACGGGATCACCACGGTAGAGCGCGGTGTTGTAAGAGTAGAGGATCTGGTAGGCGGTCTGATTACCCGACCAGGCAGCGCCATCCATGCGACTCGCCGGATCGAAGCCGAACGGGTTAAAGGTATTCGCCATCGGGGGTTCCCGGTGTCGTCGCCCTCACCCGTAAAATGTTCGGTCTTGGGGTTTCGGCGGATAATGCAGTCGGCTTACCTGCAGACTGCCTTTACATTCTCCGATGCAACCGTCGTGGCATTCGCGGAGAGAAACTTCGGATCAACCCTTGGGGACCCGCCTTTGCTAATTTAAGCTTATCGTATAGATGACGAATCAATGTCAAGCGGTCTTCTTGAAGCTTCCCCAGGGGAAGGGCGATCAGGTTACATCAAGGCTCCGATTCCAAGCTTCCATCTTCGATCGGAGAACCGGGCGACCACTGCTGCACGACTCGGTTACCAAGTTTGGGGTGCGAGCGGGTGAAGCGAGCCCGAGCTTCGTCCTCGCTGGTACCGTAGAGTTTGTCCTCGGTTACCTTAATCGGAGCCATCGCATCGTTGATCTGCTCGAGCACCGCCTCATCGGTTAAATATTGCGGCCGCTGCATCAGGATATCACCGCCGTTGCGGATCACGGTCTCGCCGGGAAAGGCGAGTTCGGGATGCCGATCGGCCGGCACCGGTGTCCAGTGATTTTCGCGGAGTTCGCGTTGATGTGCCTGATCCTTCATCGCGAACACGGAGTCGCGCTTCCACTCATAGCTCATGCCGGGAGGGGCATAGGAAGCAGCAAGATTGACCATATCCGAAGTGCGGCGCCGGCGCGTCAGCCTCGACTCGCCCGGGGCGGGTCCGCTGATGGTCGGCATGGCTTGGCGAGGGGTCGCCTGACGGTGCCGCTCTTCGACAGCTGCGCGATAGGTGCCGCGAGCTTCGCTTTGATAAGGAACGCCTGTCACCTTAACCTCGCATTTGGACCCATGTTGCCCTCTTTGATGCCCTCGCGCTTATTGACCGCATAGTCGACCTCGGTCATCCCGAGCGTTCGTGCCATCGCCTTTTCCTCGCGCGTGAGGTACATCTCGTTATCACCTAACGGGCGCGTTGCGGCGGTATTTGGCACGCTGCCCCCGGCTGGAGCAGCCACTAGTCGGCGAGAAGCCTGATCCGATCGTGCTGTGTCGATGGGGGTTTCCGTCTCAGGCACTCGACGACCGCCGGGCTGAACAGCGGGAGGTTCCTCCCGGCGAGTCAATCCCAGCGACTCATTTACGTGCTTTATATAATCTGCCCCGCCCTCCTCGTGCCCAAGTACCTTAACAGAATAATTCGCAGCTGCAGCGACTTGCTCTTGCCACGCCGGATCTTCGAAGAAGCGATTGTGCGAGCGAAGCCATTCTTGCACGAGCGGCATCTTGCTTTGAATATACGCCTCTCTGTCGAAAGGCTGAGGCTGTTGAGGTTGAGCCTGCTGTTGTGCTTCGCGTTGTTGCTTGCGCGCTTCGATGTTGTCCTTGCCGGCTTTGAGTTGTGCGATCTCGCCGCCAAGAAGTGCCATCTTCGCTTGCACGTCAGCCATCTTCGCGCCGTCACCTTCTGAGTGAGCGGCGGCGTATTGCGCCTTCAGCGCATCCATTTCGCCCATGCGGGCGGTGAACGCGCTATTGATCGACTGGTACTGGAATTCCTCGACTGAGAGATGGCTCGTATCGACTGCAGCTCGCGCTTGGCTTTCAGCGTTGCGAGCTTTTGTTTCAGCAGCTGCTGCACGGCCACGCTCTTCGGCCACGCGTCGCCGATTTGCAATGGCCTCTGCTTCGTGCTCGGCATCCCTCGCTTGCATCGCAGCGAGTTCACGTTTCAGATGCTCGATCACATCCTCCGGAGCCGCTGCCTCATCAATCAGTTCTTCTGTCTGTGCGGCGCGCGTAACCTGATCGGTCGCGCCAGAAGGTAGCGTTCCTCTATCGCCAGACATGAGTTACCACCACCTTCCCGGGTATTTGACGATGCCCCGAATGTGCGCGTCGTTCAGGACACGACAATGGCAAACATCGTATTCGCCACTGAATTGCACATGCTTGTTCCAGCCATCGGTCGCGCGATAAAGCACCCAATCCCCTGGCTTTACCGGCGACTCGCCATGCTTCTTGACGAGGCCCATCGAGATCCATGCATCCCAGGGGAACTTCGTGATCGTATCATCCTGGAACGCCGTCGGGCCGACGATAAGCACGCCGCCGACCACGCCTTCATAATAGTCGGCTCTCTGGGTGTCGGCCGGCGCAACGAGATGTTCTGAGACTTTCTCGCGCTCATATTGAACGACGAGGATATCATTGAACAAAAACGCCACGTCTATCATGCCGAGACGGCGGATCTTGTTTTCCAAGTAGACCCGCTCTTCGTCGAATTTTGGAGCTCTAGCTCTGGTTTTATCCTTCCCAGCCAGAACATCTTGAGCGATACGCTCATGGTAGTTCAAGGTCTGAATCGGCGCCCCGTCGAGACCGATGATCTGTGATTGCCCTCCTTGAACGCGGTTGCGATGTTCGCTCATTGCCTGTCCATCTCTCGTTTGATTTCGTCGGCGATCTCGGTGGCGAGGCGCATCCCTTCAATGACACCGCATTCGTATCTGTAGGCACCGTAGTCAGAGCAAGTGCCTTGCCCGAGAGCGGCTGCTCTCTCAGAACGAGCGGCATCCGTACGACGGAGCAACTCTTCACCAAACCAAGGATGATAGCCCCCAATCATTCAGTCGAAATCCTGAAAGTCACCGCGGGCGCCCCGTGAAATGCTCATCGGGGATCGGTGTCGGCCCGAAGCGATGATCGCCGGATGCTATCCCGATTGTCGGCACCGGCATTGATTCCGGGGGAGGATGGCTATGGCCCGTCGTCACTGGCTGCTGCGGCGGTCGCAACATCGCCGGATCGACGAGGTGCAGCACATCAATTTTGCCGCCGCAGCCGGTATCACATTCGATCGCGATCTCAACCGCTTCTGCGGCTGAAGCACCGTAGCGCATCGCTCCAAGTGCAAAATTCCCACCCGTGCCGATCGCGTAAAAAGGCGCGTCGAGCTTTTTGAAGACGAGCCGTTTCCCACTGCTTAGATAGACCCCGGCCGGCGAGATCAGGATGACGACCGTGTCATCGATAAATTCTTTCGTGGGCTCGATCTTCTCAGGCTCCTCCAGAGGACAGCCTCGTGCCGATAGCAGCCGCCGCGCCTCTTCTGCATCGCCGGACCGGCCTGCGGAACCGAACATTCCTCGGGACGTGTTGAAAATCTTGGGTCCGTAGCCGTAGCGCGTGCCGTAGCAATCCTGCGTCAGCGTATCTGCCGCCAGGATGCCATCCCGATAAGTTATGATGGTCGTAACCGCTCTCCCGTGCTTACGAGAGCGACACCGCCTTGCGATCGGGTGATTTTAGCTACCGACGACCGCGAATGTCCCGATCGGGGGACGGGCTTTCCCGGGCCGTCGCGGCCCGAGGTTCGCCGAATAGATAATTTCCCTACAACCGGCTTCTGTATTCTGTCAAGGATCTTTCAATCAATCTCCCGCTGCGCGCTCGCTGTGCTGGGGCATGCGCATCTTCTGCAGCCGGCCCATCCCGCTCCGTGCGCCGGCGGTCTCTTTGAACGCGAGTTTCTTGCCATGAGCCTCGCCAGCTTCCGAAAGACGCCCTCCATCGGCGCGCATCGGCGGCATTCCCGGAGGCATACCACCCAGTCCCGGACCTGTCGGAGGAACACCCCCGCCTAGCGGCATCATGCCGGGCGGAGCCATCGGCGGTCGCGGCGGCGGCATCGGCGCGCCACCAGCAGCAGGTACCGGAACCGGCATTGGCCGAGCCGGTTCCTGACCGGGCGACACGTTCACGATTACATGAGAGCCTTTATGGCCCTTGCTACGTCCACCGCGATCGAGCCGACGAGCGCTGGCGCCTCCGTCTGCCATACCTCCGTCACGAAGCTTGATACGCGTATGCTTGCCGGGATGAAGCTGCGCATCGTGTTCCCCCATAGCCCTCTTTATCATACGCGTATCTTCGGCCTTATCCGAGACGCCGCCATCCGCACGCCCAAGGATATGGTGCACCCGATGCGTACTGCGTCCGTGGTGGGTCTCCACATGAGAGCGAATAGAGCGGTGGGTATGCATCATTTCTGCTGTTCCTTTCTCTCGGCCGCAGCGATTAGGTCAGAGTGGCTTTAGGGTTCCCCATGACAGCGCGCGCCATCACGCCCTCGCTACTTATCTTTGTTGCTTTTCAGCCAAGGCGTGCCATCGAGGTTCTTCGGAATGCCGAGCGACTCGCGATCCTGCCGAGTGTTGCGATCCAATTGCCCACGCCAATCCTTGTCGGCGGCAGCGCGTTGATCATAGTCGGCGGGCAGGTCCGCGCGGCGACCGCCACCCTTGAAAGGCGGATCAAGGTCACCCGTCTGCTGCTCCGACGGGCCGCGGCGCAAGTCGGGAGTGCCGAGGTTGGGTTTGCTCGATCCGCTTCTCATCGCAACGTCCTCTTCCCAGGGAGACTCACACGATAACACGATCTCAATCTATCGGGAAGACCGTCCACTCACCAGGAGATTGCGGGGATTTCGCCATGCCTGAATAGCGCCCGCTATGGACATTTTGTCCATTAGGCAGGCTCTGATCCGGGAGGAGCAGCAGCGGCATCAACGTGAGGCTTCACGAATGTGTCGAGCGCATGCTGGTGCTGCTGAGCGCCGAGTTGCTGGGTGGCCTGCCGTTCTTGCGAGCCGACCTTTTCACGCTCCATCTGAAGTCGAGTATTTGCCACGCGTTCACGCGATGCCCGATCCGCGGCGCGATCGGCGCTCTCGGTCACGGCGGTCTGGGCCTGTACTTGGCGGTCGCGCTCTTGAGCTTGTGCATCTGCCCCCGCTTCTGCCATCCGGGCTTGGTGTTCTGCCGCCGCTTCCTGCATTTTTACGCTCAATTCCTGGAGCTTAGCTTGGTTCTCTTGTTGTGCGGACGCCGCTTTCTGTTGTACCGCAGCCAACCGGACGGGATCGGGTCCTTGCGCGGCATTGCCCTGTTGAGCGGCCTGAGCAGAGGCAACTTGTTCTTCAGTCGCCAGGAATGTATCCGGGTCCGAAATCCCGAGGACGACAGCAACTTGGCGAACGAGCGTGCGAAGATTGAACAACATCGGCTGCTGGATCGCCAATTGTACGAGCGCATACCATTTCATCAGCCGATGCATGTGCGATGGCGTGTTGGGGTCGGCAGCCGGGACGACTTCGCAATCATTGAGCGCGCGCAGGAATAGGGCCTCTTCCCAGTCGTAGCCTTTCTTCTGCCAACGCCAGAAGCTTTCCGGATTTGCCTTGTAGCGTTGCTTGAGCAGATCGAGTTCTTCAGCGAGGCTCGCGCAGATGCCTATATGCACTGCGGCCATGATCTTGGTCGCTTGCTCGATCAACGCCAAGGTAGTGCCGACCGGTGCATCTTGGCGTCCCTCGCCCACGGGCATTTCGGCAGTTCCAGCAACGCGGTCCATGCGCTGCTCGATATGCTGAATCAGCGCGATCATGCCAGCGCCTACATCTTTATAAGGCAACGGCATGAAGACATCCTGAAGCCGAACGCTCGGCGGCGCTTTAATGCCATATGCCCCACCAGGGGGCACGCGCACTTGATTGGTTATATTTTTGATTACGCCTTCGTTATATATCGATCCAGGGAAATTCCCGTACATACCGCAATCAAGAGCGATACGCCAAGCAGCGGTCAACGCCTGATCGCCGTTCCCCAACAAATGGAGAAGGCCGAGATCGTAAAATCCCATCGCTGGGATAAATCCAAACTTGACGAATACTCGACGAGCCTGGCAGGTTTCGTCATCTTCTTCCCAATTCCGCCGAAGCTCCAGCATCTCGCGGGAGTCTTTATCAATCGTAACCTTGTATGGCAGTTCCAGCCCGGTAACCTGGCCGGAGCGTTGATGCTCATACCCTTTAATGTCGAGTTCGACGTAGGATTCGTAGATTGTGTAGGGCTGGTCCTCCTGTCGTTGTGGTTTGTCGGAGAGACCTTGCGCGCGCGCAGCGGCTTCTTCGGGGGCCGTCGGCTGGAACTGCGGTTCATGCAGATCGACATTGCGATAGACGCCGGCCAGCTGCATCCGTTTGACAACGCTCTGCCGCATCTTGATCCGATGTGTGACCCGCCCGCAGTCGCTGATCTCGGATGCGGCATTTGATACGATAACATCGGCTGCATCGACATACCGGGACATGGGGCGTTCCCGGATCGGGCAATCATAAACCTTCTTGAAGCCGCACCCGCCGAACCAAACCCAAAACAGCATCTTGACCGAATCGGCCCGATAGCCGCGATCGACGGTCGTAAGATTGTGGTTGAATCCCCTCTCTAACGCCTCGGCGAGTTCGTCGCGTGTGGCCTGGGCAATCGCTGCGACATCTTCCGGTGGTTCGGCGAGCAGATCCTCTAATTGCGGTCCGCCGTTATGACCGATCTCAGGCTGCTGCGCTACACCAGCGGGCTTGATCGGGCGATCATCGCGTACCTTAACCGGCCCTCCGGGGGGATAGAGTTCGCCGGCCGCATTCATTTGACCTTTGACGACCGCCTCGAACAACAGCGGGTGGCGGATTGTCGACATGCCCTCGAACGGCCCCGTCGAGTTTCCGACGTCGCCCTTCGGTTTTTCGAGCATCGTGCCGAGCATCTTGATACCCTCGGCACGCATATCGAGCCATTCCTGGCGCTCCTGATCATCAGCCTCGATGCCTCGGAGCACTTCCTCAACGATACGGCTGCGGACCTCCGAGTCGATTCTATCGGCGAGGTTATCGAACCACTTCTCGTTTCCCTTGTCGGATCCTCCCGGCCGTGGATCGAATTGAATAATGACGCCACCGTCTTCGGTCGGGATCGACATGGCGCCGGTTTTCGGATCGATCTCCGGTGCCAGCTTCGGGTCATCGGTGATGACGACAATGCTGTCGGTCACGTCCTCCGGGAGAGGATCCGGCTGTGGATCGGTTAGACGCGTGAAACCGCGGGCGAGGCGATCCTCGGACATCGGGACATCCACGCCGCGGTCATATCGGCGAGCCGCGCCGGCAAATTATCTTGAAGCCGCCGATCGAGGCGGCTCGCTACAGACTACTGCTATTTTCGGGCAATGACGAGAGAGAGCAGGTTTGGTGGCGCCCCGACCCCTTGGTGTTCTTCCCGGTCTCGCCCATTATCAAAACGAGATCCCGAAACCATCCGGCCCCGCGCCGCAGATTTAGATTATCTCCTGTTCTCCATAAACTCGGGCGGGACGAGACAACCCATTTTCCCGGGCGGCGGCCCCCAGTCTCGCTCCATCCACATTTTTTTCTGTAGCCAAAGTCTGAGGCGCGGTCCCCACACCTCCTCGGGCGAGGGCTCCTGTAGTATGGCCTCTTTGTCATCGGCGCTCAATTCGGCGAGTTCATCAGCTAATGTAAATCCCGCTTCCTTCGGATCGAACTCCACTCTCGGTAGTGGTTCCTTTATCTCAGGAGAAGGCTCAGCGGATTGCGGAAGAGTGAGATTCAACACCTTCAGCGTGGGATCCTTTACCCATTTCTCCACGGGCAGCATTTGGTCGATCGACATCATGCCTGTTGGGAATACACCCTGTATCGCGGCGGCCTCTTCGTCGCTCACCTCGGACGGCGGCGGAGGCCCTAACTTCTTGCCTCTGTGCTCGGCGCAACGTTTCGCGGGCGGAAGATAACCGTCCTTGGTTTCGACGAATACGGGCGTCTCACATACCGGGCACTTCGATCGCCAAGTCACACCAGCCTCGGTTAGCGCAACACATTCGAAACGCCTCCCGTCCATGTGTACCTCGGTCCCGACCGGCCCAAAGATGCGGATCATGCGTGCTCAACCCCTCGCAGGAAACTATAACCACACGGCTATCTCCCAGATAACATAGGATATGGGAGTTCTATATTTGGGCGTATCTTTTCGTACAAAGACAATTCTTCTTCTTCTTGATCGTATTCCTGTTTTCTTTCCAACAACCCTCTCTCACGAAGGTGCTTCAGACCCATAGTGAATGTATCGACTACGTCGTCATGTTCGGTCTTCGGGTAGCGGCATATTTGCTCGATCAGGGGCGTCAACCATTGCGGGTGCGTGCCGTCTTCAAACATCGGTACGTACACCTGCCCATTCGACACAAGGTGCTCGACTGCGCGGGCGCGTGCATACTTGTCTTGCTTCGCCGGCACGAGGTCGATTCCATAATCTGGCGTCTGGTGCAGGCGATAGAGTTCGTCCTTCAGGTCATGGCCACGAGCCTGAGTCTCAATATCGAGAGCATCAACCTTATACCGCTTGCAGGTGTAGTGAGTCCACTCCACGAGACCCCATTTCTCGCTGCGCCGATCCAAGTACAGCGGCGAGTTCCACTGTTCGCGACTCACGCCATAGGGAATCTCCTCTGGCGGTCCGTGCAGGGCCAGCCGCTTCATCCAGCCATTAAGGACCAAAACCTTGGGAAACCCGACATCGTCAGGAACGCGAACATACTGGTCTCCGCGGCGCTCGATTCGGCCCTTACCTTCGGCCCGCCAGATCCCGAGAACGAGCATTGCGCAATAGTCGTTTTCCTCGTTCTGGGTAAACGCCGTATCCACAGATGCACAGACATATTCGAGTGCCGGATATTTGATCGTGCGCCGACCAAGCTTATCGTAACCCACCCAACCCTCCATCAGCCGCGTCCCGTCCTGTTCTAGCGGTGGCCATGGCTGGAACCATTCGCGCTTGAAGATACCGCCACCGCGAGGGGTGGGCATCTGCTGGATCTGGCCGGCAAATGCATATCGACTGAGCTTCAGCCTCTTGAAGGCCGCATCACTCCAAACGCTGGGCCACAATATTTCGTCACGTTGAGTGCGGGGATCACCTTCACATGCTCGATCGGGATCAAAATATCCCGGAAACATCAGGTGTACTGGATTGTCCCAATTTTCGAGTGCCCAGTTCGTACAGTCCTGTTCATGCAACCGCTGCATGATCAATACCCGAGCCGAGATCCGAGGATCCGTAACACGGCTTGGCAAGCTTTCGGTAAACGCCTGCATCGTTGCGGCGCGCTGGGCATCTGACTCCGCGCCTTCCACAGAGTGGGGATCGTCCACGATCTGAACGTCACCTCCGCGACCGATTAACCCAGCCTCAACTGATGCGCTATACCTGGATCCTCCGCCCGTGTTACCGAAATCCGTGCGGCTCTGCTGATCTCCTCGGATCTGTACTCGATCGCCCCACAGGGTTTGATACCAATGCCCCTGGACGAGCCACAACATCTTGGTTGCATTACTCTCGGCAAGTCGGCTTGCATACGATACGGAAAGAAACGAAACGTGCGCCCCTGATAGAGGTAATCTCTCTGCTCTACACCACGTCCATGCGGGCCACACAATATTGACAAGAGTCGATTTCGAGTGGCGGAAGGGTATATTGATCACTACGTCTCGTGACCGACTTTCGCCAAGCGTTATAGCTTGCAATGTCTCGCAAATGACTTCCTGATGCCAGTTCAATTCAAGCTTTTTTGCCTCGATTTCCCGCCACGCCCGTTTGAAGAACTCGAATAGCGAGCCCTCATACAGTTCGCGCTCCCACTCCAGGTTCTGGTAATCAAGAAGCTTGATCGCGGTCGCGAAGGCATTCGGATCATGCTTCTGGAGCAACTCCAGCTGCCGGGGGTGGAAAGGCAGGCCCGACTCAGCCATTTGTCGGCACCTCTTCTTCGTCGTGTTCGATGACTTGGAGTTCTTCTTTGGTCAGATATTTCTCCATCGGGGCCAGCAAATCATGGAGCATTTGCAGTCTCTCATCTGTAGTCATGTTCTTGATCCTGATATCAATATCCCCCTCCACCCGCGTCCGATCGAGGAGCATTCCTTGAACGCGCGCAAGGGTGACAAGGGCGGCCTGCTTGTCATGGAGCTTGAACTTGACTCGCTTGACTTGACGCGCGTCCTCGCCGCGACCGTCGACATAATCTTCAACAACCACTTCGCTGAGTGCCGCCGCCCGGTCGCGATCGATCGCTTCAAGATTTGGGATAGGATCGCCATCGGGTGAGAACTTTAGATAGTCACCCATGTTGGCAAATCCGATCTTCGCAAGCTCCCGAATTGTTTTGTCGGGTCTAATGCTAAGACGATCCGCACGCTCGGCTTGGCACAAGTCGATGGCTCGTGACACATAGCGACGATTGGAATATTCCTTGCCTTTCTTGGCCGGCAGACCTGCCGCAATAGCCGCACGCTCAGGATCGGGGTCGTCGAGATATGCCGAAACGAACAGCATGTCCCGATCCGTCAGCCGGTGCCGGACTTCCACGATCTCGGCCGCGTAGGGGCCGTGCGGATCAATCTTGGTCAGCGCATTCGTCATTTACCGCTCCGCCACCCAGCCGTTCAACTCCATGCAATCGTTGAATTCCGCCTGCGCCCGGTTCGTATTCGAGATCACGCTCCCGACAGCATACCCCAGGATGAACGCCGGTGGCCCGATCGCGAAACCGCCTCCTCCGCTGTCACGGGCTAACATCGCACACCTCGCTCGATCCCGGCTGAAGTCCGACACAGCCACCTGCGGCCCGGGGGTCCATTCGTGCGATGGTACGCATCCATCAAGGGCACACGCCAGCGCCAAGCCAATTACCAACCGTCTCATCGACCCGCTTCCTCCGCCAGCCGCACAAAATTATAATCCGGGTTCTTCCGAAAATGTTTGTGGAAGTGAGCGCCCTTGCTCTTAGCTGCAAGGAACTCTTCGTAGACCTCCCGTGATATCCCTTGAACCTCGTAAGTAGCGCCCGGGGCCATCGTCCCGCTCTTCACCCGACGCTCGGGAAAAAATCGCACGCGCATCCTTTGCGTCTCGGCGTCGTATCCGATCGCCGCGATGTTCGCTGAGCCTTCAACTGGTATCATTTCCATTCCACTTTCCTTCATCCGATCCGCCCTGTTTCTTTTATCCCAAAAATCTGTAAAAATCCCCATCCCAGAACAGGAGTGCAAATATGCGGCGCTTGGTTTTTGTCCTGCTATTTTCCCTTTTCTGCGCCGATCCCTCCTTTGCTCAGCTGATGCGCTTCCATTCGGGAGGCGCGCTGGCTTGGTCCCTGCCATATGTGTCGACCTATGGTGCAGATGTATCCGGGGGGACGGATGCGAGTTTCGCCGTCAATTCCTGTTTGGCCGCAGCCGGCGTTGGCGGTGTGTGTTACGTGGACGCGGGAGCCAAGTTGTATATCGCCGGCAATATCCCGATCCCCGCCCACACGACACTGGATTGTCTGCAAAATTTACCTGACTCCAGTGATGCCCCTACCTCGGCGTATGGTACGAATCCGGCCATTAGACTAAATCCAACCTACGTCATATACGCCAACGGTCCCTCAGCGGCGATCAGGAATTGTCTGATCTACAGGGCCGGGATGACCTTCCCGGCAACCGATTCGAGCGCTTTTAGCGGCATGGCGCTTTGGGATGACGGAAACATAAATTTCAACGTGACGAACAGCGTGATCATAGGGTTCGACACCGCAATCTGGATGCAGGGCGCACGGCCATACATCAACAAGGTGTACGTTGACGGAACCGGCGTCAGCAGAGCAGTAATCGAGATTGATACCGGGAATACCGACAGCGGTTATGTCCGCGAAGTCAAAATTCAGCCGTTAGCTCAGCCGCCGGTGAGGACTTGCGCTGGGTCAACGAGGCCGGGGACGGGCTTGAGAATGGGCGGTTCTGGCGGCCCCGGAGCGTATCTCGACGATATTGTGTCCCAGGATTTCCAGACTGCCCAGTATGACTTCGAAGGCGGAGGCATCAACCTAATTGGGAAAATCTGGGCGGATAACATCAATGGGGTTATCTCTTGCACTTACAGCGGCTACGGCGTCATCGTAGGCGCTAGCACGAGCATCGCGGCAAACGAAATACAGATCTCTCAGCAAGCCAATGGAATGCTGCTCCTTGGGAACGGGGCGCTGAGTTCGATCGCAAGCCTACAGATCACTAATACCTATAATAGTGGGTCTGGTGTCAGGCTTGGCGACGGTTCCCACAGCGGCAACCTAACTGTCGGCTCCGCGCAAATAGTCAACGGAGGAAATGAAGCGATTTTTTGGGCGCACGCCAACAGTTTCTTTAATGCCGGCACACTGATCATCGCCAACATGCCCGGCCATCCCTATCTGCTCACCGCTACCGGGGTCGGAGTATCAATCGATGCCCAAGGCGGCGGATTCAATGCCCAGACCATTATCGACGATGCAGGCCACACCATCTTCAATCCGTTCGACGGCACAAGCGGCTTCTTCGCCGGCTCGACTCCCATCAGCTCCTGGCCGACCGGGGGCATCGCGCAGCTTTATTCTCCATAATAGATTATGATCTAATGGACATTTTTTCCATTAGGTTCATCGCCTGACAATCCTCCGATACCGATCGTAGTAAACCGCCACACACCGAACGCACTTCGCCGTCAACGCGTACCTGAGACCGTCGTGCCCACGCTTGCATGCCGCACCCCAGTAATGCGTCGCACCAGAAGCAAGCGCGACTTGCCGAGCTGCAAGCGGCCGACGCCCAACCTTCATTCCTCGATCTCTTCGGCGACCTTGAGCACGTGCGCGTCGATGGCCTCCCAGAGTGCGGCGGCGTCCTCTATGGCCTGCTGTATTCCGCATCCTATCGGGGCGTACATAATCTGCGGCACTACTGCGAACATGAACGCGCGGTACGCCGGCAATTCGATAGATTTCATCATTCCATCTCCGCTAACATTTTGACTACTGCTTGAAACGCCTTGTGAGCACGAGGGGAAGAGAACCCCAGCACTCTCTCGTATATGACGCTTCGCCTTCGTAGCTGCTCGCCCGCGCGCTCCGCACACGCTCGACCACGCATCACTCCCGACCGCATCCCGTACCTTTATCCCAATCCGTGTGCAAAAACCCCAACTCACACATACCCCTAAACCCCGATCAGTCTCCCAAAAAAAATCCCAAAATTTCCCCCCAAAATATGCCGTATGACCGAGCTTCGAAAACACCCATCCGCGTCACCCTCCTGAGCGGTGGCCTCCCGTATACCTTCGGGACCCATCCGGCGCTAGGCCAGGCCACCCACCCTAGGATCAGGTGATCTCGCGCTCGATGAGCAGAGCCGGGCAACGCCAGTCGTCGCACAGCGGCCAGGCTCGCTCCGGCTTGCCGCACTTCGCACAGCGACTTAGATGAGGCTCGCGCGCGCGAGATGGCGGCGTCCCCTGATCGCCTATGTCCTTGCAATTGTTCACGCTTTGCCTCCGTTGCCAGATACGCATCGCCACCAGGAATCAACATCTAGGGCACAACATGTTGATCGCGTAATCAGATAATCTCAAAGCATTGAAATCGCTACTGTTTTCGCCGCCATTCCATAATAGATCTTATACGACAAAGCGCGCCGTGAACGCTAATGGCGAAACCCGGCGATCCCCAGGCAGCACCTTCGATATCGGAGTTTGCTCTCTGATCGCTCGCGCCATCATTCCTCCTTCTCCTTCGCCCGCCGCGTCTTCAACTCATGGCGATTGACCAGCCTATTCGGCAATATGTCCTCTATCGTGAACATTAGCGCCCTCTCAAAGGCCAGGGCTGTCTGCCGATCGCCGAACCTCACGACTGTCCTGGAAATACACTTGAGCCCCATCCCGTGAATTTCTCGCACCCGCTTATATCCCCCGGCACCAGGATCAGTCCTATGCTCACCAGCCCGTTTTTTGGGGTCAAATGAACACCCAACATAAAACGGCAGATCATCCCGCGGATCAATCAACAAGTACACGGAATAGGTCTCGTGCGCACGGCGCTCTCGCATGTACCTTTTCTGATAATCTCGGTGATATCGGGCTCGATCAAATTTGTCTTGGCGAGGGCCTTCCGTCTGAATGACGGGCACGATCTTTGGCTCCGCTGATTTCTCCCCACCACCGCACAAGTGGTTCCATTCCGCCTTGCCGCACGACTTACAAACTGGGGCCCGCATTATCCCGATGCCCATGTTAGTTTCAACGCAACGGCGTTAGTTCTAACACGTCAGTTTCAACATCGCCACTCTAATCCTTCAGGCGCCATCCCATCGCTTCCTTCCGATCGTGCCTGATAATGCCGCCTTGAGTCGTTGTTCCGCCGCGATCGCCTTCGCCGCCAGGCGCTCATACTTCTCCCGGCTCATCGTCGCCGGCCGCAAGGGAAACGGCTCGAGCAAGTTCCCTGTCCCTCCGATTCGAAGCCGGGCCTTCTGCGCGGCGAGAATGAGGCGATCCCTCGGCACAAGCTGCTGGCTCCGGAAATCGAGGCCGCAACAGCGCCGGCACGCCCATGATGCA
>Ga0209039_10002613_pt1 | contig 15061 bp, 15 predicted proteins | sample BogFormECP12_OM1_FD_188238 | JGI IMG/M metagenome (GOLD analysis project Ga0209039, IMG submission 188238) | Bog forest soil microbial communities from Calvert Island, British Columbia, Canada - ECP12_OM1 (SPAdes) (version 2) | ecosystem: Environmental > Aquatic > Freshwater > Wetlands > Bog ... | reverse complement strand
CTGCCCCACAACCGTGGCCCCCTTGTGGTCGAGAGCGTCCAACAGGTCGCGGAGCGTGTTGGCATGGGCGCCGAGCGAGTATTCGCCCCGGGGCTTGTCTGATTCACCCTGTCCGAGAAGGTCGGGAGCAAGAACCGTGAACCGCTCAGCCAAGGTCGGCATGACGTACCGCCACGTCACTGAGCTCCCGGCCATGCCGTGTACAAGCAACAGCACCGGCCCCTTGCCGGCGATGCGATACACAACCCGGTCGCCGTCGATGGCGATCTCGCGCGGCTTTATTCGTGCCCAACCCGATTCGTCTGAGTTCATGATCTCATCCAGGTTGTCAGATCAGGCTCAATCAGAATACGTAGCAAAGGACCTGATTGTCGGGCCTCTGGACCATCCAAACGTGAGTCGGTAGTGCGTCGGCCAGACACGTGGCAAGACCACGGCCGTGTGCCACAAAGGGTCGGGGCATTGAGCGGCGCATGCGGTTCGAGCGGCAATCATGGCCACTCAAACGCTAGGTGCCGATGCTGTCCTCTTCGACGATCATTTCGACCTGCGCGTAGCGGAAGTCCGAAGCGAAAAACTCCTTGGCCGCCGCCCCGCTGGCGCCTTCTGGAGTGCGACCTTGTCGTTCTACACTGATTCGGGGAAGCGTGAGGTTCCGACGCAGTCCTAGTCGGCATCGGCCGTTACGATCGCAGATGAATATCCAAAACATGGACCTTAGATACAGTAACCCCTTCTAGCGGATACCATTCACCAACACTGTAAGGTATCGCGAACGAGCCCGAATCCAACGCATTCGCTCGGCACATCGAGAAGGAGAACGCATCATATCTCAACCTGTCGATCGACTTCCACAAAGCGGTCGATTGGCAGATGAAAGAGATCTACCGCCCGTACTGCATTTCTGAGCAGGAACCCGAAGAGGAGCACGCGCCAGCGCGCTAGCGCGGGTTTGTCGGGGTTCGGTACCACGATGTCGTGAGCCGCGAAGAAGATCGCGTGCGAGAGGTCAATCGGGCAACCGATAGGTTTCGCTTGCTGAAGGTCGTTCTGAAGATCCGGCACCTCGATGAAACCATACCGGACCGCGATCCTCCAGAAGCCCTCGGTCACCTGCTGCACGACCAGCCGATCCTGCAAGCGTACGCGCGGGATCTCCTCGAAGTGAATCGTCAGACCCACAAGAATCTTCTGAATCGCACCCATCTGCGCGGCGTGCTGCACCATGAGCGGTGGGGTCGCGTCGGTGGTTTTGGTGAGAAATACTGCCGTTCCCGGAACCCGCGGAAGATTGTCTTGGTGCAAGCGATGTAGAAATACCTCGAGCGGCTCGGCCAAGGCAGCATGCCTGCGTTGCACGGCGTCTGTGCCCGCGCGCCACGTCGTCATGACAATAAAGACAAGTACGCCCAGTGTCAGTGGCACCCAACCGCCCTCGGTAATCTTGAGGAGGTTCGCGGAAAAGAAACCGGTATCGACGATCAAGAAGACCGAGCTGACGAGAAGGGCAATGACGAGGGACCAATGCCATCGCTCGCGCATGACGGTGTAGAGAAATGCAGTCGTGAGTAGCATCGTCGTAGACACAGCCGTGCCGTAGGCCCCGGCAAGTCGGTCGGAACTACCGAAAAATACTGCCAGCGCGACCGTCAGCACCATCATGGCCCAGTTCACCACGGGAACATAGATCTGCCCGTAGCTCTCTGCGGAGGTCTGCCGAATGCGCAGACCCGGAAACCAGCCGAGTTGAATGGCCTGCCGCGTTAGCGAAAATGAACCGGTAATGATCGCCTGGCTAGCGATGATCGTGGCAGCAGCGGCGAGTGCTACGAGCGGCAAGACCCCCCAGGAGGGAACCAACCGGAAGAACGGATTCCCCGGAATTCCGGGTTCCTGGATAAGCAACGCGGTTTGGCCCGCATAGTTCAGCAGCAGCGCGGGAAGGACGATGCCGTACCAGGCGCCGCGGATTGGAGTGCGGCCAAAATGGCCCATGTCCGCGTACAAGGCCTCCCCGCCCGTGATCGCGAGGAACACGCCGCCCAGAACAGCGACTCCTGACCACCGGCTCTCGATCAGCAGCCGAAGGCCGTAGCGCGGGTCGGCGGCGGCGAGTACAGAGGGATGTTGGATCACGCCGCGGGTTCCAAGAGCCGCGATGCACACGAACCAGATGAGCATGATCGGGCCGAACAGATGTCCAATGCGTGCGGTTCCGCGACGTTGCGCGGCGAATAGCAGAAGCAGGATCACGACGGCGGCAGGCAGCACAAATGGGGTTAGCGCTGGCGTGGCAACGTTGACCCCCTCGAGCGCGCTAAGGACCGAAATAGCTGGTGTAATGATGCCATCACCGTAGATCAGGGCGGCACCGAAAAGGCCCATGATCACCAGGACCCGGCGGCGCTCAAGGCGATTGGCGCCAATCAGGGCCATGAGAGCGAGGATGCCGCCTTCGCCGTGATTGTCGGCACGCATCACGAGGGCGCAGTACTTGACGGAGATGGTGATGACGAGAGCCCAGAAGATGAGCGATAGCACACCCAGAGAAGTCTGAGCCGTCGGATGGCCACCTACTGCCTGGACGATGGCCTGCATGGTGTAGAGTGGGCTCGTGCCGAGATCGCCATACACGATACCGAGGGCGCTTAGGGCGGCCCCAACGGTGATCGGAGGGATGAGACGCGGCGATGATAAGTCTTCTGTAACCGCCGTGCCGACAGGCAAGCCGTGATCTCCTTGGCCAGACCGTACGTAACTCCTCTGTCGGCAGCACGCAGTGTTTCCACCCTGGGCCTGGGCCGCCACCTGCTCTCGATCGAGCGCTAGGATGCGCGACGAACTGCCGGCCCACGCGCCTCTCGGCGCGGACCAAACAGATTGTCTTCAGGAAGAGCGAGCATTTTTGCGGAAGACAGCGCTACTCGCTGATCCGGACGGCAAAGCTCTGCCTCTCTACGCAGAAACAGCGCGCCGGGAGCGACCCGAAACCCGGGTATGGCGCCAAGAGTTCAACGCCACCGGAACGCAGGGCAAGAAGGAGGCGGAGCTGGGCGGAGCAACCGACGCCGTGTAACCCGCGCTGAGGGGCGTGGCGCGATCCTGCTGCTCGGATCATCGATAGCCGCGCAAATCGCCACTGTGTGACTGGACCGCACGACTAAACCCGCCGCATCCGCGCGGTGGACCCCCCTACGACCGTCTTCAGCTTTTTCCGGCATCTGCAGATTGCAGTCTTCCGGCCCTCAGGAAATTCATCACCGCAGCGCGTTAGAGTTAGCCTCCTGGTATCGATATCCGAGGATCTCCGCTCGCGCTTCGAAGCTGCCGCGCGCGGCCTCCGGTACGGGTACGGCCTCGTCGAACCGCATTGAATCGCCAGGCCCGATCGGCCCGGCGATCTTCCGCACCACCGCCCGACTCGGGCTCTCTCCCGTCGGTTTGAATTCGTTCGGCCACAGATAGGTCTGCTGGATCAGCAGGGTCACATCCGACACGGGTTGCAACGAGCGGTTTCGGATCACGCCCGAGACTTGTCCTAGCTCGCTGTGGACCGATTCGATCGTGAGGGAGCGGTCGATGTCCGTAGAAGAAGTGAGGTCCGCTGCGCCCGCAAGCGCCGGCAGCAACCACAGAAACGCCAGTGCTAGGACGGCCATAAGCCCGTGCTGCCGCGTCGTATCGTATCGCATCACTCGATCGCTATCGGGAACGACCGCGAGAAGGTTGATTTGGCCTTGTTCACGACTTCTTTTGTTTTGTCCTTGATGTTGCGAACGGCTTCTCTCGCCTTCTCTTTTACGCTTCCCGTCACGCGCTCGATCTTGCCTTCGCGTTCGAGGCGTTTGTCGCCCAGCAGCGCTCCGGCGGCTTCTTTCGCGCGCCCCTTAATCCGATCAGTCTTGCCACTCATACTCATTGTTCGGTTTGTCCTTTAAGGCGCGACGTCGCGCCGATTGCAATGAAATCAGCTCAGTCTTCGTGCCCGCCGGGCCCCGTTATGGCATAGCTCTCATAGTGCCGTGCTTGTGCCACGGCCGGGAAGTGGGCTCTCACAACGCGTGAGGCGAGTTCGGCGCGATCCGAGGTAAATCTCTGCCTTAGGCTTTCACGCCGGGGCGGGCTTTAGCAAACGGGCTAGTTCAGCTAGGTCTAAGGGACCAGCAACCGTGCTCTAGCAAAAGCACCTGAACGATCCTTGCGCGGACGTCCAGTCCTTGCATCCATTCGAGGAGCAGCAAGCGCATCGGACCAAAAGTTCCGATTTTCGATGCAGCGACCTTAGATCCGCATCATGCAGAAACTCGTCGCCCGACTAGCGCGTGATAACCTATCAAAACGATTACCGCTCCGGTCATTGCGACGAACATGCTGTACAGATTGAAGCCGGTTACACCGGCTGCACCGACCTGAGCGAAGAGGAAGCCACCGACGATCGCGCCCACGACGCCGAGCGCGATGTCGAGAAACATGCCCTCTCCCTGTCGGTTCACGATTTTGCTGGCTACAAAGCCGGCGATGAGCCCCAAAAAGATCCACCCGAGAAACGACATCGCGATGCCTCCTATTGTCAATATTCCGCTTCCAGATACTGGCGAGGTGCTGCCCTTACGTTCGGCGCACTCCTCCCATGCTGAAGGCGACCGTAGCGCGGGCCGGGGATCGCAGATATTCCTGGATCCAGGGAAATTGTCCGCAGAAAGTGTGGATTATCGCGGAGGTCGACCGAGGATCGGTAGGTCAGGAGGAGGCCAGCGGGCTACGTGATCGGAGGCGTCCGGCAACAGAAGCCAACCAGATGTTCCCGGGGGGGGATGAACCTCAGCAAACGCCGCGCTTTCTCGAGCGGATGAGTTTCGATCGCCACTCTCTGCCCGAGGATCGGCCACATACCGAAGACTGCGGAGGCTCCGCCCGGAAACGAAGGCTCCCTTTGATCCTCACTGTCTCGCAAGCTTCTGGACAAGCGGCACCAAGTTCAACTGCGAAGGCGAGTCGTGCACAATCCCTGCCACCAGCGCGCGCAAGGTCGCGCCAGAGTCTCCTTTCCGTGCAAGGATAAAGGGAACATGGGGGAACATGGCTATCCTGTTCTGAAGCACTTCCGTGCCACGAATGGTATGGGCCGGAAAAGTAGTACCGATCCTCCAGCGACCGATTCAGCCCCGAGCGCGCCAAAAGCACAACATCGCCGGCCCGGTTGCCATAAGGCCCGAACCCAGCCATTGCATCCGCTGATCGAGGTCGATGAGGTCCGGTCTGGGATGCTTTGCGAGGTACTCTGAGATCGGAATCAGCTTCGTGCCATCGAAAATGTCGAAGGGTAGGGCGTTGGCGCCGCTCGGAGTTGGCTCACGTGAGAAAATCAGATCGAGTGTCCCCTTAAGCTGAGGGATGGGTCTGCGTTTCTCATTGACCTTGTAGAAAGCCCGCAAAATCGGTTTCACGTCTTGCTGAAAGCGCGGAGGCCGCGACCAGTCGCAGCGCGAGCCCATCGGGGCGCAGGTCGAACGATCCGCAAGGTATATGAATGCCATGGCGCCCTGGTAAGCGACCACGGCCTGGTAATCCTGCTGATCCGATGGAGGATTGAGTAGAAGTGGGCGCAATCGGAAGCCCGCTCTCGCGATCAACGCGGTCGGGGTATTCTCGCTCGTGGTGCCAAGGGCGTGCTGCGCATCGTTGAGCACCGGCGTATGGCCGTGATCTGCGATCAAGATCACGTAGGTGTCGTTCAGTGCCCCGAGTTTCTCATAGGTATCGAGTACTCCTCCGATGCTCGGGTCCGTTACCGTCTCGAGATATTCGAGTTGCTGAGTCAGCGGGTCGGAAGACAAATGCGTGTAGAGATCGATCCCTGGGAAATAGACAACCTGGAGATCAGGAAGTCCTTTGTCGCTGATCTCCGCTATGAGCTTTGTGACCGAATCTTGATCGATATTGGCGTAGATTCCCGCCGAATCGATTGGGCGCCGACCACGCCCTTCAGGAATGCAGCGGTTATGTCGACGATGGCCGACGGCTCGAGCGTTGTGTAGAAGGTGGCACCGCGATAGACCTGCGACAGCGAGACGTTCGAGTGAAGTCCTACCAGTTCGTATAGCGTGGGAACCTGAATCATCTTCCCGACAAGATCCTCAGTGATCATCTTCTCCGTGTCGGCGGTATCTGTAATGGAAACTGGCGCGGGCGCATAGAATTGCATCTGCTCGCGCACGAACCACTCATTGCCCGTGACCCCCGTGTATGCGGGGGGCTGCCCCGTGAAGACCGAAGACCAAGCGGCGATGGTAGTGGATGGAAGGATGCTGATTACATCCGGAACGGAGTACCCGTGTTCAAAGACTCCGTTCATGCCCTCGGCCCCAAGCAAATCCTTGAGACGGTTCGCCTTCCCGGAGTGGATGGCCAGCATGAGCTGATCGTAGCCTGCACCATCCAACGCAAAGATCAGGATGTGCGAGTTCGAGGCCGCGACAGGTGGGTTGGGATTCACTCGCTCCGCGCCGCCCCGCGCAATATTGCCGATGACGCTACACCCGTTGAATGCCCCTGCCAGAGCGGCGAACACAAGGGTGGCGGCGGCGAACTGTCCGAGCTGGCGGTGGATTGTCCGGCGCCGGCGCAGCAGGTTTCGCGACGCAGCACTGCCAGGATGCCTGCGCAGCGGACGGTCGTCTCGATTTACAATCCCGTTCACTTCTCAAGCGCTCCCGTCCCAAAAGATTCGAGACATGCGCTGGAGCAGACTGGCATCCAGAAAGTGCATGGAGAACGCGATCCTTTGTCGCGGAGGCACTCGTTTGCAGAGTCTATCCGCAAGGCTTCGGTTTCCGCGACTAGCCCAAGGGGGGTCGAACAGCGCTCCCCGTGCGTCGCCGCCATTTACTATGACAGCAGCGGGTACCTGAAGAAATCGTGCTGAAGTGCGTGCAGAAGGGACCTTCTTTGACCTGGAATCCTCGCTAGGTGTTCCAATGCTTCCCAGCTAACCCGGATCCGAGCCCACGACGGATCGCGCTGGAACGCCTATGCCGAGCCGACACGCTCGCGGCGTATCGGCGGGAATGCGCCTAGCGCGGCGCCGTAGGTGGGAAGGGCGTACCCGGGCGCGCCACCGGCTCCTGGCCGTCTCCGCTCGCGACCCCCTTCGCGATTCCGAGCAGCCAGGCCGCAAACGGTACTTCGCCCGTGTAGCCGTCGAGCTGCCCGAAGATCTGCTCGAGGATCCGCTCGGTCAGCTTCTCGGTCGCCGCGCGTTCGCTCGTGCGACGCAGTGCGAAGCGGTAGACACACCCAAGGCTCTGCTCGTAGACGGCGGCGAACGCCTCGGCGTCCCCGAGGGCCGCACGCTGAACGAGTCGCGTGTCCGCGGTCATCAGCATGTGTGGCAGCCCAAGACGAATCCGAGTTCCGCTTGGATTCGTCCCGTCCCGACGGTCTCGAGGGGGCCCCGCTGCCCCGGTGCGACTTGCCCTAAGGGGATCTTCTCGGAGCCGGATTCCCCGGCAATTCTTCCTATGCTCCGACCGGACAGCTCTCGACGTCGTTGAAGATCAACTCGACGACGCCGTGCTCCTCGAGCGCTTTGAGCACCATCTCGCGGTCCTCGACGCAGTCCGGCAGCGGCGTGTAGAACACCTCCCGCCCGGCGTGCACGTGCGCGAGGCTGGTCGCGCAGAGTGCTGCAGAGGTCCTTGCGCGTCTTCTCCGCGTCTTCGATGGTCTTGTGGATCTGCTCGAACAACTCCGCGACGGCACGGTCCCGCTTCAGGACTTCGTAGATCTCCACCTTCGTTTGGCTCCTGCGGTTGGACGTTGGACTGTGATTGGGCGCACAGGAAAGCCCGAGAGACTCTCGTCTCCCGGGCGCGGCTCGTTAACCGGACGCAGAAGGCTGTCACCGAGCGCTGACCGCCGGCGTCTTGAGATGCAGGTCGTCGATCACGCGCGTGACACCTGCGGTGGATCCCGCGACCGTGAGGGCCGTCACCTGGTCGCCTCGCGAAAGCACCGTGCCGGTGAGGCGCGCGACGCCGTTGCTGACGGCAACGTCGATGTCGGAGCCCTTAAGAGTCTCGTACGAGCCGAGGCGCAACTCGATCGCCTTGACGAGCTGAGCGTCGGTCTGCTCGACGCGGTCATGCTTCGACTCCGCGACGACTTGGAGGTCGTTCACGACGTTGCGCACGCCGCCGACCTTGCGCACTTCCGCTTCCGCGGCCTGCTTCACCATCGCGGAGTCGACTATCCCGAAGAGCGTCACGACGCGGTTCTCAGTGTCGACGTTAATGGCCATCGCCGGCGTTTCGCTGTTCGCGAGCAGCCTTATCTTGGCCGCTGTGGTGATCCACATGTCGCGTGCGGCTGACTTCTCGTAGGCTGCAGCGTCGTAAGCGTCGTCGCGCCAGAGTTCGGCGTCGCCCAGCGTGTCGGGGCTCTCGATTTCGCTTGCCACACGGCGCACTCCGGGCACGCCGGCGGCGTCGTCCACGGCGCGGTAGGCGTCGGTGAGCGTCGTGGCCTTGCCCGCGAGCAACACAACACCCGCGTTCACCGACTGCACCGAGATCGAGGAATCGGTAAGCGCAGGATCGGCTTTCAGCGCGGCGCTGACTTGCTTTGTGAGTTGATAGTCGGTCGCCTTGGTCTGCGACGCCGCCTTCGGCGGAACGACTTGGAGCAGGTTGCGCACCTCGCGCACGCCGTCGACCTGACCGGCGACTTGTTCAGCGCGAGCCTTCTCGCCCGCGGTACCGACCGAGCCGTGCAGCGTCACGTGACCGTCGATGGTGTCGACGTTCACCGCGGTGCCCGAGACGCCGTCGCTTGTCAGCAGCGCGATCTTGACCTTGGTGGTTACCCAGGCGTCGGGTCGCTGCGCAGCGCTGGCCGTGCCCGCCAACGCGAGCGACAAAACAGCGGCGCAGATGATTCGTCCGAGAATGTTCGTTTGACCGGATCGTCGGTGCATGACCTTCTTTCTCGAGCTCACCAAGAGCGCGAGGGTGACAGGAAATTCCCGCTCCCCGTAGTTCTTCCTATGCTCTTATTTCGCAGGCCGAGGCTTGATCGTGGACTTGACCACGACCTCTTCTGCGGCTTGCCTGATCTTTCCGGCCGCGCGGTCGACGCTGCCCTCGCGCTCGGATTCGCGGTCGTCCAGGTCAGTTCTTGAGCGCCTCCGGTTTCATCCCGAGCACGAGGTCGAAGCGTGACGTGAAGTCGACCATCCGCTCTGGGCTGTAGCGGGCGCGGAGCTCGCAGAGACCGTGCTGAAGCTCTGCTTCGGGGAAGGAGTCGAGGATTGGCCAGTCCCGAGACTCGACCCACGCATAGCACTCCGCGGCGGAAACGCGGCGCAGGCACTCCACTCTCTCCACTTGGGCGGAGAATCCTGCCTCCCTCATCAGCTCGGCGATTACCTCGGGGGAACGGTGCTGGCGCTTCCAACGGCGGAGCCCTTCGGCAAACAGCGGCGCGTCCGAGCTGGGCGCGCTGTCGACGATCAGGAAGCGAGCCGCCGGATCGAGCTGTTTGAACACGGCGGCGAGCAGTTGGCGGAGACTGTCCTTGAATAGCGAGAACCCGTCGCGGAGCAGAACCTTCTCGTAGCGCATCGGATACTGTCCAAAGATCAGTGTGCCCATCTGGACCATGCGGACGCCCGAGGTGAGCACCAGGAACGCCAATCGCTCGCCGAATGGGCTCGGGGCAATGATCTGGTCGCGGGGCCTGCTCTCTTCCAGCATCGCCTGGGGCGGCTGGAAGTGGCGACAAAGATCGACGACGAGATCATTCTTCTCGACGCGGAGAAGCTCAATGATCCGCTTGGCCAGGCCGGGGAGAGGACCGTCGGGAGGAAGGGCATCCGCCGAGACGCAGGACACCGGGTTGCCGCTGGTCATCGCGATCATCGCCTCCCAACGGGGGGTGCCCAAACGAACTGGACGCCGCCATCATCGCCGGGATCCGTGGGTCCGACCATCCTTGGATCAGGGTAAAGGGGACGCTGAGATCAGGGATTTGCGCTCGGCGCCCCGCGGGCGCCGAGTAGTTTTCGGCCCACTTCGTCGGGGGGGCCGCGCTGTGGATGCCGAGCTTGCGCATGACGTTGGCCGGTGCGTCCCGACAGTGGTCATGGCGATGTGGAGGCGCTCGCCGATCTTGGGAGAGCTGAACCCTTCGGCCAGCAGATGCAGAACCTCTCGCTCTCACGAGAGGAGTGCGCGCGTAGTAGTCGTTTCACCGTGCGCCCTGGCCATCGGCAGCCCACACACTCTATTCCCGAGCAGGAACCCCCGGTATCCCCGCATCCGGGGAAAGGACGCGCTGGATCCGCGGATTCGAGGTTGTCCGGGTTAGTTCCTGAGCGCTTCCGGCGTTATCCCGAGCACGAGGTCAAAGCCGTGACGTGAATTCAACCATCCGCTCTGAGGCGTAGCGGGCGAGGAGCCCGCACGGAGCGCGCTCCAGCTCCGCTTCGGGGAAGGAGTCGAGGACGGGAGTGTCCCGAGACTCGACCCCCGCATCGCACTCCGCTGCGCAGGAACTCCCCTATCTCCGCTTGCACGGAGAATCCTGCCTCCCTCATGAGCTCGGCGATTACCTCGTGGGAACGCTGCTGGCGCTTCCAGCGGCGCAGCCCTTCGGCAAACAGCGGGGCGTCGGAGCTGGGCGCATTGTCGACAAGGATGAGGAAGCGGGCCGCCGGATCGAGCTGGCTGAACACAGCAGCCAGCAGGTGGCGAAAACTCCCCCTGAGTAGCGAGAACCCGTCGCGGAGCAGAACCTTCTCGTAGCACATGGGAAACCGTCCAAAGGTCAGCGTGCCCATCTGGACCATTCGGACGCCCGAGGTGAGGACCAGGAAGACCAATCCCTGGGGAGACTGGAGGTCGCGACAGTAGAGATCGACGACGAGATCCTCCTTCTCGACGCAGAGAAGTTCGATGATCCGCCTGGTTAGGCTGGGGACGGGTCCGTCGGAAGGAAGGTCGTCGACCGCGATACGGGACACCAGGGTGGCGCTGATCATCGCAATCGTCTCCCACGGGGGGCTGCCCGAGCAAAACTGGAAAAGGCCACGATCTCCGAGACCCCCGGGGCCGACCATCCTGGGATCCCGGTAAATCGGACACTGGGATCAGGGATTTGGCGCTCAGCGGGGTGCCAAGGCGATCCGGCCGGGCTCAGTCTTCGAGCGACGTCAGGCCTTCGCGGATCGCGTACTTCGTCAGGTCGGCCACGCTGTGGATGCCGAGCTTACGCATGACGTTGCGCCGGTGCGTCTCGACGGTGGTCGTGGCGATGTAGAGCCGCTTGGCGATCTCGGGAGAGCTGAGCCCTTCGGCCAGCAGCTGCAGCACCTCTCGCTCTCTCGGTGAGAGCACTACGCGCGTAATAGCGGTTTCACCGTCCGCCCTGCGGCGCGAGGCGCCGACGACGGCTTCAGTGACGTCCGGGCAGAGGTAGCTTTTGCCCTTCTGCGCAGCCGAGAGCGCCCTGCGAAGGTCGTCGTAGGCGTTGGCTTTGAGGACGTAGCCGCACGCGCCCGCATCCAACATGGCGTTCACGTAGCGGCTGTCCGAGTGGCTCGAGAGAGCGATCACCTGAACCTCGGGGCACTCGGCCCGGATCTGGCGGGTCGCCTCAATCCCGTTCGAGTCCTTCATCGCGACGTCCATGACTACCACCTGAGGCGCTAGGGTGCGCGCAAGCTCCACCGCCGCCTGGCCGCTTGCGGCCTCCCCTACGACCTCCACGTCCTCTTCGCGCTCAAGGATCGAGCGCAGTCCCTCTCGCATCAGCTCATGGTCGTCGACGAGCAGCACGCGAATCATGAGGCTGAACCTCCTCTGACATCGGCACTGGGTGTGAGGGGCACGCTGGCGATGACCCTCGTTCCGGCGCCCATAACCGATCCAATATCGAGAGTCCCCCCAAGCTGCCCTAGACGTTCGCGGAGCGCCAGCAGTCCGAAACCTTGTCGACTAGCCTCGGGGCTGAAGCCCATCCCGGCGTCCTCGACCGCGACGCGCGCCATGCCCGCTTCGTGCCAGATCCGCACGCGGGCCTCCCGGACCCCCGCGTGCTTCGTCACATTGATGAGGAGCTCGCGCAAGGCTCGGAAGAGCGCGATGCACATAACTTCCTCCAGCTCCAGCTCCTCCCGGTCCGCGACCTGCACCACGAGGCCATAGCGCCGCTCCAGATCCTCGGCCAGCCACTGGGCAGCGGCCACGAGCCCGACGTCGTGCAGCAGAGGAGGGCTCAGTTGGAAGCTCAGCGAGGAGATGCGTTGGCGCACTTCCGCGAGGATCTCTTCCACCTCTCGGATTCCGGCGTCCTTCTCACCGACCAACCCGTCTCCGAAGGCACGAAGCTTGATCGAGGCCAGCGAGAGCAGTTGGCCCGCGTCATCGTGCAGATCCGACGCCAGCTTGCGACGCTCTTGCTGTTCGGCCAACTCTGCCGCCGACGCCGCTGAGCGCAAGGCGCGCTCTGTATCGCGTAGCTCCGTGATGTCCATCAGCGCGAGAGGAATGATCCCATGCCGAGGGTCCCGCCCCTGGACCCCCGAGCTCACGAGCTGCGCGCGGAGCGCGCTTCCATCCGATCGCGCGAACTCGAGCTCGATGCTCCGGCGCTTCCCGTCCGACAGCGCGCGCCGCTCGAGATGCCAGCGGTCCTGATGCCAGGGAGCGACGAACCTCGAGAGCTTCCGCCCGATCAGGCGCGATCGCGGAATCTTCAGCAGGGCAGAGGCAGCGAGGTTGGCCTCGACGATCGCCCCATCGGGATCCAATGTGAGAAATCCGATCGGCGCCGAGTCGTAGAGCCGGCGGTATCGCTCCCTCGATTCGTCCGCCGCATGCTGGCTCTCCCTCAGCTGCTCGTTCTGGATCTCCAGCTCGATCTTGTGGACCTCTAGCTCGTGGACGAGATCGCGGACCTCGTTCGAGGTAAGCGCGTCCAGATCGACGGCACCCCGGCTCGCAATCTTGCGTGCGGCAAGCTGGCGAAGCGAGCGGGATCCGGTCGCCCTGTGGGTCCTGGCGCTCAAGTGTTCGGCACCTCCCACGTCCCTGGTGCTTCCGACGGCATCTCGCCCTCGTCTTCGATGCCAAGCACGATCAGCTCTGCGGTCTCACCGTCCTTCATCGAGACTGGGCGTCCATTGAGGAGCATGCGCCTTCGGCCAACCTTTGGGAATTCGCACTCCACCCGAAAGCCGTCGAAGCCGATCCGCTCGTGTACGGTCTGCTCCAGCAGCTCTCGCAGTCGCGGGATATTCCACTGCCCACTGCCCAGATCATAGACCAGCTGCCCATTGGTCTCTCCCGGCTCGACTCCGAACGCCTGATAGAAGGAGCGGTTGGCCCGTACGACCCGCAGGACGCTATCGAGAACGAGCAGTGGCTCGCGGACGGCGTCGACGATGCTTTCGGCGAGGACGCGCGCTGCCTGGACGCGTTCCGCGCGCTTTGTCTGGGTGATGTCGATGAAGGTCACCACCAGCCCCTCGACGGCATTGCGTGCGGTCCGATAGGGCCGGATCCGCACGGCGTACCAGGAGCCGTCCGGCGCCGGCGCCTGCTTCTCCGACGGATTCAGGGTCTTCAATACGCTTGCGGCGTCGGACAGAAGATCGGGATATTCGAGGAGAGTGGCCAAGTCGGCCAGCGGGCGTCCCACGTCGGCCTCGATCAGGCGCGCCACGCTCCGTGCCTGAGGCGTGAATCGCTTCACCCTGAGATGGTCGTCGAGGAAGATGGTTGCGATGTCGATACTGTTCATCAGGTTCAGGAGGTCATCGTTCGCCCGCTCGAACGCTTGGAGCTTCTCCGTGAGCTCAGCGTTCACGGTGTGGAGCTCCTCGTTGAGCGATTGCGTCTCCTCCTTGGACGTCTGGAGCTCCTCGTTCGAGCTCTGGAGCTCCTCGTTGACGGACTGCACCTCCTCATTCGCCGACGCGAGCTCCTCATTGGAAGATTGCAGCTCGTCGATGCTGCTCTGCAGGTCCTCCCGAGTGTGCTGGAGCTCGGCCGCGAGCTGCGCTTGGGGGTCGGACTTGCGGCCGCGAGAGGATCGCTTGCTCGTACGCTCGCTCCGCTGTTTTATCCGGCTAGCCGGCTCGAAGGAGACAAGCAGCAGGGGGTGCGCGAGGCGTCGGTCGTCGATCCGTCCCACGGTCAGGTGCAGCGAGATCCAGTCTTCATTCGCTTCATTCGACTTAACGCGCGCGGACCTTTCTACCACCGCGGCATCGGTCTTCGCGGCCTCCCGAAGCGCGGATGCGAGCGGAACACGCAAGCCTTCACGCGCCATCTCGACGATGTTCAGGTTGGCGCGGCCGGGAGAGAGCTCCAGATAGGCCCCGACGCGGCCATGGATCTGCTGGATCTGACCCCGCTGGTCGACCACGACAGCCGGCGGCCCAAAACGCTCGGCGAGGTTCCTGCGCAGCGTCTCTGTCAGGTCGAGCTTGGCTCCCTCCGCGACGGGCCCGACTGCGGGCCCGCCGAGACCTGGGACCGCCGGGTTGGTCCATCGGATCGGCAGCCGAGCGGCAGTTGCATCGTTTCGTCGGAACAGCTTCCAACGCTTGTCGAGCGCCGAGAAGAACTCCTCGGAGCCCATGATGCTCTCCGACCCGCCGAGGAGAAGCAGGCCGCCCGGATTCAGGCTGTAGTGGAAGACTGGAAAGAGGGTCTGCTGCGCGCTCGGAGTGAGGTAGATGAGCAGGTTCCGGCAAGAGATCAGGTCCACGCGCGTGAAGGGTGGATCGCGCAGCACGTTCTGGACGGCGAACACGACCAGGTCGCGCAGCTCCTTCTTGGCCCGATAGCCGTGCTCCTCCTTCGTGAAGAATCGCTTCAGTCGCCGGGCGTTGAGATCCGCTGCGACACCTTCCGGATAGCGTCCCGTGCGAGCAATCTCGATCGCGGCGGGATCGAGATCCGTCGCGAACACGCGGACATCCAGGTGCTTGCCCAGTTGCTCGAGCGTCTCGAGCACGAGAATGGCGATCGAGTAGACCTCCTCACCCGTCGCGCAC
>Ga0209039_10002612_pt1 | contig 15066 bp, 12 predicted proteins | sample BogFormECP12_OM1_FD_188238 | JGI IMG/M metagenome (GOLD analysis project Ga0209039, IMG submission 188238) | Bog forest soil microbial communities from Calvert Island, British Columbia, Canada - ECP12_OM1 (SPAdes) (version 2) | ecosystem: Environmental > Aquatic > Freshwater > Wetlands > Bog ... | reverse complement strand
CGATGGCTGCTGAAGGGATTCGGATCGGATTTACGCCCTGTATCACCGGCACACACGCGGCGGGAGGGGCTCTCTCAGTCAAGTCTATCAAGTTGGCCCTCAATGAGATCAATGCCGCCGGTGGAGTGAACGGGGAGAAAATTGACCTCCGGATCATTGATAGCCAGTCCTCCAACCCCGGTGCTCTGGCGTCCCTCCAGAAGGCCGTGGAGCAGGAGAACGTCCTGGCCATGATTGGCTGCCTCTATAGCACCCAGGTCTTAGCCACGTCGGATGCCATCAAGAAATACGAAATCCCCACTTTTATAGGTGCCACGAATGTCAACCTCACCAAGCAGGGAAACCCATGGCTGTTCCGTGTGCGGCCCGATGACTCCGTCGCCGCCGGCGCCATGGTAAAGTACATCAAGGAAGACACCAAGTTCACCAAAGTCGGAATCCTGCACGATACGGATGCCTTTGGCACCGGCGGTGCCGATTTGGTAGAAAAGAGCGCCAAGGAGGCGGGGCTGACCGTGGTCAAGCGGGAGAAGTTTGGGACCGCGGATAAGGATTTCACACCACTCCTGCTCTCGATGAAGAATGCTGGAGCACAGATCCTGGTCTTCTATGGCCACGAGGAAGCCACGGCGTTGCTCCAGCGCCAAATGCGCCAGCTCGGCTCTCCTTTCAAGTTTCTCGGTTCGCCTGCCAGCGCATCGAAAGACAGCCTGAAGCTTGCCAAGGACGCCTCCGAGGGGATTTGGGCCGTGGTCGATTTCGTGCCGGGCCAGACCGAGGAGAACAAGCGTTTCGCCGAGGCCTACCAGAAGGCGTACAACGAGAACTACGACAGCCTCAGCGTGTGGACTTATGACGCTCTGAAGATTCTGGTCGCCGCCATCAAGAAGGCTGGTAAGGATCGTGCCAAAATACGTGAAGCCATCCTGGCTACCCAGGGATACCAAGGTGTCCAGGGCACTTATTCCTTTACCCCGAACGGCGACGGTCTGAGCGAGGTGAGCATTGTTCAGATCGAGGAAAGTCAGCCGAAGCTCCTGAAGATCGTCAACGTCGGTGCGAAATAATAGGCCAGGCGCAGGAATCAACAGAATAGACGCCTGGGCTCCGACCTTGTTCTGTGCCGCGACTGGATGCCTCTAAGGAGGGATTCTGAATGGATTGGTCTACAAATCTTCAAATGGTGGTCGCAGGTCTGGCCATGGGTTCCATTTACGCCCTTGTAGCCCTGGGATTTGTCCTGATCTTCAACGCGGTAAACGTCGTCAATTTCGCGCAGGGGGAGTTCGCGATGGTCCCGGCCTTCGTGGCCGTGTGGCTGATGAGCAGCTTGAACATCCCCTTCCCGTTGACCTGCGTGATCACCGTCATCTTCATGGGCGTCTTCGGCATCGTCTTTCAGCGTATCGCGTACTATCCCTTGCGCGACCGGGGTTTCCTGCCCGTTGTGATCAGCACCATCGGCGTGGGCATCTTTCTCAAGAACGGGGCGCAGATTGTCTTCGGCGCTGAACCGTTTGCCATGACGCGGCCGACCGACGCGACCGCCCTGGACATTCTTGGAGTGTTTGTGGACCCCCAGTACATCGTGATCATTCTGTGCACCATGGTCCTGCTCGCTTTCCAGCATTTCTTCTTCGAAAAGACCATGCTGGGCAAAAAGATGCGGGCCACGGCGCAGGACAAGCAGATGGCGCGGCTACTGGGCATCCGAGTGGCGAAGATGATCGCCATCACCTTCGCCTATAGCTCGATCCTCGGGGCGGCCGCGGGGATCCTGGTGGGGCCCATCTTTTTTGTGACCAAGGACATGGGTGCGATGATTGGGCTCAAAGCGTTCTGCTCGGCCATTTTGGGCGGATTCGGGAGTGTCCCCGGGGCGATCCTGGGGGGACTCTTTCTGGGCGTGATCGAGGTATTCGGCTCATACTACATCTCCAGCGCCTACCGCGATGCCTTTGCCTTCATCATTATGATCCTTGTTCTGCTTCTGCGTCCACAGGGGTTCTTCGGCGAGAAGATCGCCGAGAAGGCATAGGAGGGTGCGCCGATGAACACACGCACAAAAAGACTGGTCATTCCTGTCGTTTTGGTCGTTGCAGTTCTGGCCCTTCCCCGGTTGGTGACGACCAACTATTGGATGGACCTGATCAATCTGTCTATCAGTTTCGCTGTGGCCTGCCTGGGGTTGAACATCGTCCTGGGATACGCGGGTCAACTGTCGCTGGCCCAGGCGGCGTTCTGGGGGGTGGGGGCCTACTGTTCGGCCATTCTCACCACCCAATTCGGCCTCTCCCCATGGGCGAGCATGTTCCCTGCCTTTTTCGTGGCGGCCTCCTTCGGGGTCCTGCTGGGGATTCCCACGCTAAAGCTGTCCGGTCACTACCTGGCGATGGCGACGATCGGGTTTGGCATCATCGTCCAGCTCATCCTGGTGAATGCGATTTGGCTGACCAATGGTTCCGATGGCATCACCACGATTCCCTCGCCGTGGATCGGCTCCTTGGAACTGAAGGGCCCGGGTGATTTTTTCTACGTCGCTGCCGCATCCCTCATTCTCTTCACTTGGGGCGCCATCACTCTCAAAGACTCTCGCGTGGGTCGCGCCTTCATGGCCATCCGGGAGAACGAGATGGCGGCCGGAACCATGGGAGTGGACACGACCTACTACAAGATCACCGCCTTCGCTCTATCGGCGGGCTACGCCGGCTTCGGGGGGTGGCTGTTCGCTCACAGTTGCTCGCACTACATCAGTCCGGACACCTTTTCCTTTGATCAGTCGGTGATTCTGCTGGTGATGGCCGTGCTGGGTGGGAACGGCTCGGCCATTGGCTCCATCGTCGGAGCTACGCTGCTGACGATGTTGCCGGAGATGCTGCGGTTCTTGAAAGACTCGTACATGATGTTCTACGCCGCCGGCATCGTGGTCATCATGATCTTCATGCCTACCGGCATCGCCGGCCTGGTGAAGACTATGCCCGTCAGCCTGCGGTTGAGGGCCTGGTGGAATGCCGACTCGACTGCGGCCCGGCAGGTCGCGGCAGCAGACTCCACCCGGAAGAGTTCGGATGCCGCGCTTCCTGCCACATCTCGTGTTTGTACCGGGTCGGACCAGGTGCTGCTCACAGTCCAAGGGTTGGCCAAACACTTTGGCGGCCTGAAGGCAGTAGACGGAGTGGATATGAAGGTCCGGCGGGGTGAGATCCAGGCACTCATCGGACCTAATGGTTCCGGCAAGACGACGATCCTGAACATGCTCAGTGGACTGTACATCCCTACCGCTGGGGAGATCACCCTGGAAGGGACGAGCATCAGCGGGAAAAAACCCCACATGATCACTGCCCATGGGGTGGCAAGGACATTCCAGAATATTCGCCTGTTCGGCGAACTCAGCGTCCTGGACAATGTGCTCATCGGCCAACACAGCCGGTCAAAAGCCGGCCTAGTTGCCAGCTTATTTCGGCCCGTCTCCCAGCGAGCGGAAGAGGCTGCCATGCGGAAGAAGGCGATTGAGATGCTGGAATTCGTCGGCTTGCACGGGAAAGAGTTTTCCCAGGCGAACAGTCTGCCGTATGGCAGGCAGCGGATGCTGGAGTTGGCACGGGCCCTTGTCTCCGACCCGAAGTTGCTCTTGCTGGATGAGCCCGCGGCCGGGCTGAACGCTGCCGAGACCGAAGCGCTCGTGGAACTCCTTTATCATATCTGCGACCGGGGCATCACCATTTTACTGGTGGAACACGACATGAGCCTGGTGATGAATGTGTCCGACCATATCACTGTCTTGAACTTCGGCCAGAAGATCGCTGAAGGCTCCGCCGAGGAAGTGGAGCATAACCAGGAAGTGATTGACGCTTATCTGGGCACGGAGGTGGGCAATGCTTAAGCTCGAAGGAGTCGAGACATGGTATGGGACCATTCAGGCCATCAAGGGTATTTCGTTGGACGTCAGGCAGGGCGAGATCGTGGCCTTACTCGGCGCGAACGGCGCCGGCAAGAGCACTACCATCAATACCATCACCGGCCTCTTGAAGCCCACTAAAGGCCGGATCGAGTTCATGGGGAAGGACATCACGGGAATGGAAGCCGAGGACATTGCGGAGATCGGGATCGCTTGTGTGCCGGAGGGAAGGCACATCTTCCCTGGCCTCACCGTGATGGACAACCTGATGCTGGGTACTGTCCCGAACAAACGCGGCTCCAGTGGTGATATTGAGAAAGACCTCGAACATTGCTTCGAGATCTTTCCGCAGCTTCGCGGGTTCAAAGAGGCCCTGGGTTGGCAGTTGTCCGGCGGCCAGCAGCAGATGGTGGCAATTGCGCGCGCGCTGATGTCCAGGGCCAAGCTTCTCCTCATGGACGAGCCCTCGTTAGGTCTGGCGCCGGTCTTGGTGCAGGAAGTGTTTAAGATCATCAAGGAGATCAACCAAACGGGCACGACCATTCTCTTAGTGGAACAGAATGCCAGGATGGCCCTTCTGATCGCAAACCGGGGCTTCGTGCTGGAGACGGGCAGGGTGATGCTGGTAGATACTGCGGCTAATTTACTGGCGAACGATGAAATGACGGCGCACTACCTCGGCGCCCACGCCCATGTCAAGGAGGCGCGCGAGCGTCGCTCAGCCAGGCAGAGAAGAGGTGAAAACGGTGACGGAAGAGCCGCCTCATCCAACTGACCGTTTTGCCCAAACGTCTTCCTAGGACCAGATTGAGTCAACGAGAGCTGCACCATTTTCTGCGGCCTGATAACCAGCGCTACCTAGTTCGAGGGCGTTCGATTTGCCCCATGCGTGGGGGCAACCAGAGAGTAGATTCGGCGAAATCACCACCGTCACTCGTCCTTCAGGATTGCGCCGATCAAGTTGTCAACTATTACTGGGGTGTCGAAATATTCAACTGAGGGTTCGGACCCATATTTGTACACAATGAATCTCTTCCATTCATCAGTATAGAGCCGTTCAGCATCGTCACGAGATTTCCACAGATAGACACCTCCAGCTGTTCCTCTATCCGCTGAAAGCAGATAATACTTGCGGATCAGCCCAGGCACTTCACTATATTTGGGTGCTGTACTTGTAAAGATTTCTTGCGCCTCGTCACGGGTCACTGGTTGCGGGAGCTTGAACTGAACAAGTGCTGTAATCATAATGCGTTCCTTCTCACAAGGGTTCTAGCGATATCGGATAGTTCCGGCTAACACCAGAACGATAGTGCACCTTCGCTACGCTGGCAACCCGGATAATCTTCAGCCTCTTCCGAGCATGACCGGCCTTTCAATTATTGTCAGCTCCTTACAGTGATGGCAAAATTGAGCACAGCCGATTGCGTCCATGCGTTACCGCCTTCTTTGTGACTCATGGATCGATTTCTTGTACAGATAGGTTATTGTTCGGCAACATTACCCTAACATTGCGCGCCCTATCACGCATCTTGAGGGCGACTGGATTTGAACCAGCATCCACCACAATATCTGGCTGCATCAACTGGCGGCAACGACTGATCACGCGACCGCGCACACCATATTTAGCACAGCCTGGCGTTTCTCTCTCAAGATCACGTTCATGGCTCGCTCCAGCGCAGGACGCACCTGATCTGGGTTGGTCACCTCCTCGCCGTATCCCCCGAAGGCCTCACAGATCTTCCCGTATTCGGCAGCCGGGTGAAGTCGGCTCAAGGGGAAACTGTTGGTCCTGGATGCCCAGCCGTCCGGATGCGTTCCGAGGGTAGCCTGCTTGACCGCTGCGTAGCCCTGGTTGTTGTAGATGATCACCAGTATCGGCAGATTCAGTGATGCTGACAACAGGTGGCACGCGCTCGGGACCCCAAATATGTAGCATCCGTCACCCACCGTAGCTACGATCGTGGAATCCGGCTGAGCAAGCTTTAAGCCCAGGGCAGTTCCTACCCCCCATCCCAGGTAACCGCTGTGGGGAACTCCGAAGTAGCTGCCGGGGGAAAGACCCATATTCTCTCGCATGCCGTTATCGTATTCGTTCACTACAACGGCGTCTTTTCCCAGGATTTCCCCTACACAGTGCGATACCCATCTGAAATCGAGGGGTTTAGCATGGGCTGCTTGCAGCGACTCGGTCTCCCACTTGTTTACCAAATGTTCGTGCTTGGAGCGGAGGAGTCGCTTTCGAGCGTCGATCGAGGAAACATTCCGTGCCGGAAGGTTGGCCATAGACCTGGCTAGCTCTTCTAGAATAAGAGCAGACTCGCCTTGAATGGTGATATCCGAGGGGAATGAGCGAATGGGATAGGTGGCGTAGAGCGGATCGATCCCGGCCTGAATGATGGTCGCAGAACCAGAGGGAGCGACGACATTCGGGAACCATGGAACATCGCAATCGATCACAAGGATCGCGTCGGCCTCGCTCAGATGAGGCCCCGGCGTGAACCCAAGGTGGCAGAAATGATTCCGCGGGAAGTTCATGTATTCCGGGCTGAACGAGACAACGCCGATACCTTCAGCTTCCGAGAGCGTTTCCAGCGCTCGTACCGCCCTGTGCGATCGTCCCAGCGCAGAAGTTATGATTAACGGAGATCGGGACCGAGCCAGACAGCTCGCGGCAAGCTCTATTTTGGTGGGGTCTGGATAGAAAGTTGGGAGATCGTAGCGTGGCTGCTTTTGAAAGGAGAACTTACCCGGCGCCGCTGCAACTATTTCGGGGGGCAGGGTCAGATAGATGGGCCCCCGCGGCTCTGACATGGCGATGGTCAGAGCCCTGTCGATAACCGTCTCAAGCTGGCCGGGATTTCTTAGCTCATAGTCCCATTTCACGTATTCTCGCACCATTGCCGCTTGATCGAATGATTCCTGCCCCCAGTGAATGAAAGCTGACCTGGAAGATGGCTCACCCTCCTCGGAAATCGGAGTCCGACCAGCGAGGAATAGTATGGGAACCTTGGCCTTGCTTGCATTTATTATAGCTCCGAGACTGTTGGCCGTTCCCACCCCCACGTGTACCATGGCCACCTGCGGTTTGCCCGTGGCAAGGTAGTAACCATGGGCCATACTCACCAAAGGGATCTCATGTGCCACCAAAACCGGTCGAGGCAATTCCCTGCCAAGCTTTTGACGTAGAGCAAACGCGTCACAGATACTCGCGAAGTCCGTGCCCGAATTGGCAAAAAAATACTCCACGCCACGGAGCGCGAGCAAATCCAGTAGCGCCTGCGCCGTGGTTTCCGCGTCGACCTCGATCATCTCCGCCGCAGTGGTATCCATTTTCAACTCCTTTGTGGACCGCATAGGCCCCAAAACTCTGGTTTTGGCAAAATCGGAACCTGACCTGCCACCGGAACATGTACCACTTGTTAAGTTAGAGGCATAGTGCCTTTTCCTCCTGAGATAGAGACAGGATCTCCCTGTGCAGTATTGAGGATTGATGTTGTAATTATACTCTCAGGAGTAACTTGGCTGTTGTGCTTTTTAACATGAAGATGGATATATATATGTAATTATGCATGAATGTCTGCAAGCTAGCGGTTCACAGCCATCGGAAGGCCGAAAATCTTCTTTACAAACGACCGTGACGGCAATACATACCGACAACCTTGGGGACGGAACCGAAGGCCTTGAGAGGCTAAGGTCCCGCCGCCTTACTAAAAAGGCGATGGGGCTGTACCTTAAACCCATAAGAAGAGAGGCCCAGAATGTATGACCTCCACACCCATCGTTGTCCATGTAGGCAGTGCAAAGTGCATCGGGAGATTGAACGATTAGATGCCTTGGAATACTCGGCCTTGCCCCGCATTGAGGACATGGACTCCTTGCCAGATGATTTGGGCGGATGTCTGTACGATCCCGAGGATATGCTGGAACTATAAGACCATCATCTGGGGCAGGAACTCTCCGCTAATTCTGCCAGCCAAAATTCCCATTTTTCCTGGCGACATACTCGTGCGCGGATCGTGCACAAAGCAGAAGAATGCCCTGAGCAGAAACACACGTGAAGACAGACAGATACATTAACTATTATTTATTATTTATGAAATTCCAAGAAACGGGGATACTGAACCATTGCCGTCCCTAGAAAATCACTCAGAATTGATCTGAGAGCGTTTGAGAACGAATCTCCGGCCACAAGCAAAAACCTTTCCTCAGGGTGATAAGGTGACGGCTTACTGTGAGTCTTAATGCTCAGGGCACTGTCGAGCTGTATAAGCACGAAATTCATTTCTCACTGTGAAAATCCAAGCAGAATCGGTCAAACTGCTTGGAAAATCAAAGCACCTCGGACTTGCACGCTTGGATTTTCACACTTACTGTACGGAACCGCACGCTTGGATTTTCACACTTAAACTTAATATTCCATTACCCCATGCGCCCGGTACAGGTGCAACAAGGTACATGCTCTAAGCAGCGAGTTCATCAAATAGCTCTAGTTGAACAAGGAATTCCGGTTCCGGGTTGATAGCATTATCTTCCCGAGCAGTAAGAATCTTTGAGTACTGGAGATCAGTTGCACGGGCTTGTCGAGCTTCATTGTATTTTTCTATGTTCGGGTAATGGCAGTACCCGGGTGCCTTTGCGTGCGACGCCATACTCATTCGATCATGAATGCTTCTCTGGTTGTAGGTAACCCAATTATCTGACCATCTGAATACACCAGAATGTTGTAGGGTTCCTGTTTCTACGGTCTCCCAGAATCCTGCTGCTACAAGTTCTCGTCTGGTCTTGGCAATGGTATCCGAACCATTGATTCCACGTTCCTTGAGCAGATTGTTCGGCAAGGAAAACCGGCCGTCGTTGCGCAATGCGCCTACGGTAGAGTCCCGTTTGGGCTGTCCTTTATGTTTCTTCTGGAGCCAGTAATCGAGCTCATCGAGACTCAGGATCAAGACCAGCTTTGCTGATTTGCTCAACTCGTTGAACGCATCGCAGTCCAAGACTCGGCGGGGCAGAATTCTGAACCCGCCTTTGCCTCCGTCGTTTCCATATCTTTTCTTTCTTTTCTCTCTCCATTCCTCCACGGATAGAGGCCGTGGTTTGGGTTTGGTTGTTCCGTTTGACATGTTGCCTCCTCGGACGGAGCGGAAGCCTGAAGCTCCAACGCCGTCCCTTCTTTTCCTTACAAATCGATAATTACTGTGCTCTCAAGTTCCTGAGAGCCAATTTGGGCAAATGCCCGCTGCACAGGCGTTCCTGTTTACCAGAGTGCAGCCGTAGATCTCGCTATGGTCTTGAAATGAAAGACAGGGAATCTCTTGAATAAAATATAATTATCTTAGGATGAAAGGTGAGTATCTTGATGTGCTTGATAAGACCCCTGGGGGACAAGGAGGTTCCCAGGTGAATGGAAAAAAGAATAAAGATATCCTATGATTATTTTTGGCTTACCTGGATCTGAAGGATGGCATGCTCCGAGTTGTTCCGAAAGTGCTGACTTCTGGAGCTCGTGAGGAAACACAGTTCGGTTTGTTCGGCCATGGACGAATCACGGACTCTGGAGAATCCGATCCCTCGGCTCCGGCGGCAGTGATAACTATGGCGACGAGGTACAAACCAAGCACTAAAAGGGGAAGGCTCTCGGTGCGTCTCCCTAAGAACGTGCTGCAGATCCCTACCTAAATCTTATGTAGTTTACTCTGGGCCTGGGAAGGTCTCTCCAGGCCGCATACCCAGCCATTCTACCGTTGCATTCAAGGCTATGATAGCATGCGGCTGTAAGATCTGATAGAGGCTTCGGTCGAGGAAGAGAGACCGCGACCACTGCGCCGCTGGATCCCTCCGCCTTTCAAGTCCACGGGCAATAACGTGACAGGTGTATGTGCCTGTGAGCCGCAAAGGTTGGTGGGACAGGCCAATAACTCAGGGAGAGTCTGGCAAGGTCATCCGACGATTCCCCTTTACTCGACCCTTTGGAGATGATTATTCTGAATGATAATAAACTGATCGAAATACGGGGCCGCCGAGAGGCCCGTAGGAAAACGTGAGAGAGGTGAAAGATGAATCTCAGCGATTACTTCGACAACACGAAGGGTCACGGTGTGCTGGCCACTGCCGATTCTTCAGGCAAAGTGAATGCCGCGGTCTATGCCAGACCCCACTTTTTTGACGAACACACGATCGCATTCATCATGCGGGAACGGATAACGCACGCGAACCTCCAGACAAACCCTCATGCTACCTATCTGTTTATCCAGTCCGGACAAGGATACTCGGGCAAGAGGCTCTACCTCACGAAGCTCAGGGAGGAGACCAATGACGAGTTGATAGCCAGCATTTGCCGGCGGTGCGACTATACCATGTTCACGGATCAGCTCACGCGGCACGTCGTGTTTTTCACCATCGACAAAGTCTTACCCCTGATCGGCAGTGGAAGTTGACGATGAAGCAACAGAGACCGGCCCCTTCGTCGGGTTCTTGGCGGTCGCTCGGTTCTGGAAGATGACATCATTAACGGTCAAAAGTGCTGACGTGAAAAGATTTGGGAGCGGTATGGCGAAATCGTATGACTATGATGTGATTGTGATAGGCGCGGGTATAGCCGGCATGGTGTCCGCAGTGACGGCCCATGGTCTTGGCAAGCGTGTAGCAGTAGTTGAAAAGCGAAAAGTGGGCGGGAACTGCACCAATTTTACGTGTATTCCCAGCAAGACGCTGGTCCGCTTGAGCCACTCCAGCCGAGAAATCTCTCGGTTCGTCAGTCTTGGCCTAGTCTCTAGTCAATCAACAGCTTTTGATAGCCGGAATGTGATGGCCCACATAAGGTCAGTGGTGCAAAAGGCATACGAGAAAGATGTTCCCGAGACTTTTGAGGGAATCGGGATTCACATGCTGTCTGGCACAGCATCTTTCGTGGACCGACATAGCATTGACCTGAACGCCAGAACCATCTCTGCATCCCACTTCATCATAGCTGTGGGAACCCGTCCGCTCGTTCCGCCTATAATGGGAATCAGCGACATAGACTACTTGACGAACGAGACGCTCTATGAGCTGGACGAACTCCCCAAATCGCTCATCATTCTAGGTGGAGGAGTTGACGGTCTGGAATATGGATCAGCTTTCGGGGGATTCGGAGTGGAGACAACCGTTGTTGAAATGGGAACAAGACTTCTCCCTGGAGCGGACCGTGAGCTGATCAATCACTTGCAGCGCTGCCTGGAAGCCGATGGAATCCAATTGATGCCTGGAACTAAGGCAATAGGCTTGAGGAACCGCCAAGGGAAAATCGTGCTGGCCTTTGAACGGGGAGATGGGAGTCCTGGAGAGGTCACTGCCGATAAGGTGCTCGTGGCGCTCGGGAGGAAGCCGGATCTGGATGGGCTGGCCCTGGAAAATGCGGGCGTGAACTGTACGCCCAGAGGCGTTGTCACCGACAAGACCCTCCGGACATCCGCTCCCAATATCTACGCGTGCGGAGACATCGTCGGTCCTGAACAGTTGGCTTCCATGGCCGAGTATCAGGGAATCCTAGCTGCCACGAACGCCATTCTACCGGTGAAACAAAAAGTCGATTACCGGAACAGCGTGTATCTGATATTCACGGAGCCTCCTTTGGCCTTCATCGGACTCACGGAAGCCCAGGCACATGCCAAGTATGGACACAAATTGAAGGTGTACCGGTTTGATTACTCAAACATGCGCCGTGCATTGATAGATGGAACCACAACAGGGTTAGCGAAATTCCTCTGCGATGGTCGCGGGCGGCTTATCGGCGCCCACATCCTGGGCGAAGCGGCGGCGGAAGTCATTCACGAGGCTCAAGTGATCAAGGCCTCGAAAAGAGCCTTGCAGAAGCTTCATATGGTCACGCATGCGTACCCGACCTACGCTCAGGCAATGGTTGGCAGAGCCAGCCAGCTTGCCTTTCTCGACAATATGGGCAGCAGCTTCATTGTCAAAGCAGCTCTCCGAATCTTCCCGGGGTTAGAAAACAGGCTTAATATCGTAAGAGAACGTCTGGCCGAAGCTCACCCGACAGCGCCAAACAACAAGACCGCAAGGATCAGTGTAGTTGTCGAGGCCGAGGCAAGGGCTCCATCAGAAATTCGCGTGAAAGCCGCTTGCATGGATGGCAGGGCTTGCGTCATCGATCTTCCCGAGGACCTAATGGACCACGATGAGCGGCCGATCGTGGCTTCATATGACTGGAATGCCTCCCCAGACCCTCAGCATTTGATTCTCAACTTAAGTCAGGTTCGAAATATGAACGGACTGGGGGCCAGTATGCTCGTGAAGCTCTCGGCCCGAGCCAAGATGAGGAGACAGAGCCTGTCGGCGTTTGGAGTTAGCGCCGACCTTCGGCAAGTTTTCAAGGTTACCGAGCTTGATCAGGCAATCCAGGTCCACGAGAGCGAAATTGAAGCGCTCTCAGCCGCAGGCGTGGCAGCGCGGCAATCGTCAGGCCAAAGCGCAGGAACATCTGACGCCTTCCTTAATTTGGCAAGCTGGGCCAAACCTGTTTCCGAATTGTTTGTGCCTGCCATGCCCAAAGAAGCGAGAAATCTCAACGTCAATGGTCTTCGTGCCGTTGGTCCGGTCAATGGGTTTGGTCAGCTTTGCCAGAAGGTTTTCCGTCTTCGCATCTGCGATACCGCCATATCACCTGAACAGGCGATTGAGGTACTCAAGGAGAATTTCCCCAGCTTCCAGCCATCTTTCAACCGCTTCTATCCTTCTCCTGGAGGCATCCAGGCGGGTGAAATAGTTCTCATTGATTCTTCCACACCTGGCGGGCCTGTCTCCACCGGGGTCATGATACTCTACGCGGACGAGCGTTCGTTCACGTTTAATACACCGCAAGGACATCCGGAATGCGGATTCGTAAGTTTCAGCGCGCATGAGGAGAGTGAGGGCACGCTCGTCCAGATATTTGGGTTGGCCCGAGCTAGCGACCCAGTTTATGAGGCCGCGTTTCGATTGGTCGGTTCCAGGATTCAGACGAGGATATGGACCCATGTTCTGACGTCGCTTGCCCTGTATTTTGGGGTTCCCGTCGACATTACCCTTGATCAGGAGTGTGTGGACACGCGATTGCGATGGTCGCAAATTGGCAACGTGTACTACAATGCCCAGATCAGAACTCTGATCCACGAACCAAAGCGATGGTTCAGGCCCAGCTAGGTGACCGCTCTGGAGGCCGGCCAAATGCCGTCTCGATTAGAATACGACGCCGTTGTGGTGGGCTCTGGTCCTAATGGCCTCGCTGCGGCAATAACCATAGCTCAGAAAGGGCATTCGGTACTTCTGCTTGAGGCAAAGGACACCATCGGTGGTGGGACTCGCACCGAAGAACTCACTCTGCCTGGTTTTCGCAATGATGTGTGCTCGGCTATACATCCCCTGGCGCTGACCTCACCGTTCTTTCGGTCACTCGATCTTGGAGCCCGCGGCCTTGAATGGATCCATCCACCGGCGCCTCTGGCACACCCTCTAGACGACGGATCTGCCGTAATCCTTGAGAGATCGCTGGAATCAACGGCAGAAGGCCTCGGCCAGGACGCAGACCACTATCGTCGACTCATCGGCCCTGCTGTTAGGGGCTGGAACGAACTCATCCCCGAGCTGCTCAAACCTCTTGGCATTCCCAGTAATCCATTCCCACTTCTTCGCTTCGGCCCCCATGCCATGCGGTCCGCGGTGGGCTTAGCGCGGGCTTGGTTCAAAGGAGGCAAGGCTCAAGCCCTTTTTGCAGGGAATTCCGCCCATGCGATCTTTCCACTGCAACATCCGTCGAGCGCGGGTTTCGGGCTCATGCTCTGTATGTCAGGCCATGCAGTTGGGTGGCCCATGGCCGGTGGTGGTTCCCAGGCAATTGCAGACGCTCTTGCCTCCTGCTTTGTGTCCTTGGGCGGAGTTGTCAGAGTTGGAGCACCGGTCTCATCTATGAGTGATCTCCCAGAGGCACGAGCTGTTCTGTTCGACGTCACACCAAAGCAACTGGCTGGGATCGCCGGCTCAATATTTCCGTCCGATTATCTGGAACGACTCCAAAAGCACCGTTACGGGTCAGGGGTCTTCAAGGTGGATTGGGCGCTGGACGGTCCGATCCCATGGAGGAATCCTGATTGTTTTCGGGCCGGGACGCTCCACCTGGGTGGCACTCTTGAGGAAGTAGCGGCTGCCGAACTTGATGTCTGGCGAGGTGTTCTTCCTGAAAAACCGTTCGTCCTCCTGTCACAACCCAGTCTCTTCGATTCGAGCCGTGCCCCCGCTGGTATGCACACGGCCTGGGGATATTGCCATGTTCCCAATGGGTGCTCAGTGGATATGACCCAACGAATTGAAGATCAGGTGGAGCGATTTGCACCTGGATTCAGGAGTCGTGTACTGGCTAGACATAAGATGTTCCCGGCAGAAATGGAGGCATACAACGCTAACTACGTCGGCGGCGACATCACCGGTGGGGTGCAGAGTTTTTGGCAGCTATTCGTCCGGCCTTTGGGACGGTGGGGAGCATATTCCACGCCTGTAAAGGGCCTTTACATTTGCTCGTCCTCAATGCCGCCGGGTGGCGGAGTGCATGGAATGTGCGGACACCTCGCAGCGAAGCTGGCACTCAAGGAAGTCCTTTGATGCTAGGATATCCAAGGATCAACAAATGATAACGATAGCGGGCAAGCCGCCAGTGGTGGCCGTATTACCCTAGAGTCATGGTTTCAAATTCAGTATGGTCACGTCTTGGAAACGGCTGACGAGGAGGTAGGATTCCACATCAACCTTGATCAGCGCTGTGGATAGAGAGGACAAGAACTCTTTCATATGCGGCTGTTTTCCAAGATAAGCCCTATCCAGTCCTTCTCTCTCTGAGGCGGGGACCTCCCAGGCGCTCCCGATGATCGTCACGGCCATGGCCTCGCGGATGTCTGCTGCTTCGTTGGACCGGTTGTCAACGAGGAGGGCAATACCAGACTTAGATAATATGTTCCCATACTTCCTCGTGGCCCTTGTCGTAGCGAACAGGATCGTTCGGAGGTCGCTGGCCTCGGCGAACGCCACCAGGTTCAAATATGGGTGATCCTGCTCCTGAGTCGATAGGACAGCAAATTTTTGTGAGGCCAACAGGTCCCTGATTTCTGTCTCGAGTTTGATTGCTTTTTGCACAGCCTACAAAT
>Ga0209039_10002611_pt1 | contig 15074 bp, 18 predicted proteins | sample BogFormECP12_OM1_FD_188238 | JGI IMG/M metagenome (GOLD analysis project Ga0209039, IMG submission 188238) | Bog forest soil microbial communities from Calvert Island, British Columbia, Canada - ECP12_OM1 (SPAdes) (version 2) | ecosystem: Environmental > Aquatic > Freshwater > Wetlands > Bog ... | reverse complement strand
GCGACCCAGGAAGCATTATAAGTCCCCCTGCCTTCCTTGGGGCTAATCTTACTGCCTCTCAAAACATACTTATACAGGAATTAATGGTAGGAGGAAGCAATTGCTGAAAACGATCTATTCGATTTTTTGAAAATCGCTTGAGTCTTCGTCAAAAGAACGCATTGCACCCACAAAGTCACACTTGGATGCATCAATGAGAATCAATGATTTCTATTTGAACTGTAGTTTCTGATCATGACAGATCATCTTTTTTATTGACTGTTAAGGCCGCGTTTCATTATAATACCATATCAGATATTTTTCAGCCGATTCTTACTCAACATGGTTCGAGGCTGGAATGAAGATAAGGGTGGAGAGAGAAAAAATCGTCAAGGCCGTTCAAAAGCTTGAAGGAATTGAAATTGTCCTTGAAAATACTGGGGATGCAAAAGAAGCGATCGATTTGATCTTAAGCAAACCCCCTCTTTTTCGCGCCGAGCTTTTCAAAAAAATGAAAGATATCGTTGTGACGGCTACTCAGGAGTACAAGACCTCAGCCGTTGACTACAATATGATTTTCGCCCTGGAATTCTGTTTCGAGGACAGTGTTGTTACAGAACAGAAGGTTGCTTTTATTCGGGAACTTCAAGATTTTTTCAGAAAGCTTTAATGCTTCTGACAGGCAAAGCTGTTTTGCGGATCTCCGCAGCGTGATTTTTATCAAGGCTTTCTTTTAGGTTCCTTATCAAGTTTATTTTTTGATTTTTGTTTCTGTTTTTCAGCGTTCTGTTTCTGACTCTTTTCCTTATCTTTCTTGCCGCCCTTGTCGCCCATTACACCTCTCCTTTTCCTATTGCCATGATATATTCTAATAGTGCGGTTTATGCTGCATACACGGTAGGCCCATCATTATCAGTAATGATCTCGCATATTTTTCAAAGTCTGTCAATTATCGTTTTCAGGAAGGACATCGTAAAAAATAGCGGTACTGGGAAAGCAATCCAAGACTGGTGCCGCATCTCAGCTCTTTCGGCTGGTCTTGGCAGTAAAGATTGAGATGAGTTGCTTCACCTTTCTGCTTTTACACTTTGGGCACGAAGCTTTAGTCTTACCATGCTCGGAAATGCTCTGAATGAGCATAAATTTCTTTTTACAGGCTTGGCATTCATATTCGTATGTGGGCATATCTCTCTCCTCTCCTGGTAATGCGTTTTCAGAAATCAATACCACGAAGGCCCCTTCTTCATTAGATAAATGATTTAAAACATATTGTCAAGTGGTTGGAGTTGCTTATGACAGTTCTTCCCGACAAAATTGGTTGCGGTTTGTACGGATCAGATCGTAGTTATCGAGTAAATGACATTATTGATAACCGTTAGAAATAGAGCGTATTAGCCGAGATTGGTGAGTCGCTACTTCCAGGAAGGATTCTTCAACCTGCCAAGCACTGAAAACACCTACAACTGAGCGACTTTGGTATCTTCTGGGAGCAACAGCGCTTAGCCGCCTTTTCTGCGGTAGAGAGAGGGCAGAAGATATACTATATCGCAAAGAGCACGAGAATAACACGTTTCATGCGAAGAGGCTTCTGGCCCTGCGCACCTTGGCGGCAATATCGAGGCCGTTCACGCACCGGGCAACACACTCCGTGCAGGTTGTACAGGCGGCCGTACTCGCCGCTTCCTCGAAGGTGGCCTTCCCGAGGCTGTACTCTCCGTAACCTTCGGCGTACATGAGTGCGCGATTGACCACGCTGATCCCTACCCCTTCGGGGCACGTCGGCTCGCACCGCGCACAGAGCCTGCAGTAGGTTCGGTCTATCGCCTCCGCGTAGCGTTCCACGAGGCGCGCGTCCGCCCTGGTCAATTTCATTCCCATGACAGGCAGCATCTGCTGCACCTGCTCCAGGGTCTTCATCCCCGCAATAGCACAGGTGACGTTGGCATCCTGGAGGACCCACTTCAATGCGGCCGCGGCCTCTTCCGGGCTCGATGGCCCGCTCCTCCGGGAAGCGCCCGCCTGGATCTTCATCGCGATCACCCCGATCCCTGCCGCCTTGGCCTTCGCGATAGCCTGCTTTATCTCGGGCTCCGACTTCATGTTGTACCCGACGAGCACCGTGTCGAAGAACTTGTCCGGGTCGTCCACGACGGTATTGACCACTTCCGCCTGGTTCGTGTGGGTCGTCACCCCGAAGAACCTTACTTTGCCCTGCTGCCTGAGCTTGAGGTACGCCTCCCGTACCTCCGGGATGAAGGCCCGGTCGGGCCTGTCCAGGTCGTGGAGCTGAATGACATCCACATGGTCCGTGCCAAGCTCCTTGAGGCTTGTCTCCACGTCCCCGATGATTTCGTTCCCGGTATTCGAGGTGGGCCTGGTTTTCGTCGCTAGGTAGACCCTGTCCCTGATCCCCTTGATCGCCCTGCCGACAATCCCTTCACTTTTCCCCTGCAGGTAGCGGCGGGCCGTATCGACGTAGTTGATGCCCATATCAAGGCTGGCGCGTATCACCTCATATTCGGGCGTCAGCATGGCACCGAAGCTCAGGGTCGTGACCTTGAGGCCCGTTCTTCCCAAGGTCCGGTAGACGAGGGTGGGGTGATCCTCGGCACGGCTCAAGCCCCCCATACCGTCGAGGGCGAGGGAAGCGGCACCTGCCACCCCTACCTTTAAGAAATCCCTCCTGTTCATGGTTTTGGCGTCATCCTCGTTCTTCATCACCAGCCTCCTCATGGCGCGACGTCAGATGCGCCATATAGAGGAACTATACGCCTCTCCTCCGTTTAGATCAAGTGTCGCGAGGGGTGAAATCGGCGATGCCCTGGTATCTTTCTATCTGATGGAACGCCTCTTTGACCGGATTGCGGCCCTTACCGCGCGACGTGATGATATTGCCCTTTACTGGGGCTGCACCATTGCCGTTTGAAAGATACTACTAGTCTCACAAAAGGTGTATGCGCGATTTCAGGAAGCAACATTCCACCCTGAAGAACTTTTTATCAGACTGCGGGCAACTTCCCCCAAGCAGAGAAACCCCAAAGACCGCGTGTTTCTCTCCGTAATCAACGGGGGCAGACGGTTACTTGCCGTGAAGAATATCCATCCAGCGTATCGCTTCCCCTTCGCTGACTTTGCCCAGATAGACCTGTGTGGTTTTCAGATCCTGATGACGCAAGAGCACCTTGGACACGATTTCTAGTGGTACTCCGTTACGGCTGGCATAGGTTGCGGAGTATCTTCGAAGATCATGGGGAGATAGGACGATGTTCAGTTGTGCTCCCAGCTTCTTTATGAATGACCTCGCGGCGGAGTAACTGATAGGGAATACCTGCGCATCAGGGTCGAGGTTTTCGCGCTTGATGTACTCACCGAGACGCCTCGCCACCTGTTCGGGCATGAATGCTACTTCCGCGTCCTTCCCCGACTTCGGTTCTTTGATCGTCAGCCTTCTCTCCGACACATCCGAAGCCCTGATCGTGAGCAGCTCTCCGATCCTCAGGCCACAGCGGGCCTGGAGCTCCAGCATCAACCTGTTTCTGTGGTCCTTCGTGTTGTAGATCATCTCATCGACGACTTCTTTCTCCAGGATTGTCCGCGGTGTTTGCCTCGGCATCTTAAACGTCTTTGACAGCAGGGGGGCGCTGCAGGGATTCTTCATATCGAGGGAACACTTCTCGATAATGAAATTGAAGAACGCCTTCAACTGGGCGTAGCGCAACCTCCGGGTGGATTTCGCCGCGTTCTCGGTGATGTGCTCTAAAAACTGGTACAGCTCGTCTGACTTCATGGAATCGAGCGACCGGTCTCTATAGAGATGCTCAAAGCTCTGCAACATATGCCTGTAACTCTCGATGGTTCTTTTCCTGTGGTTCGACTGTTGATAGTATCGGAACAGGGTTAGTGCGTCTTTCACGTTCATATTTGCCTCCTCATGGAAGATTTGTTCGGTCTTTGGGGGATACTAGCAGTATAGGAAGGAGATGGCGGACTAGCGAGTGCTTTTCAAGCGCGGGAGCCCACTCTTGTAAAGTTGCACCTACAACTCCAGTATCCAGGGATGACCATGAGATTGCACATTACGGGATGAAAGATGGGGAAGCATTATTTCGATAGTTGCAGAATTCTATACGCGCCTCTTCCAACAAGCACGAAAACGATTGTCCGAATGGTCAGGTCGGGTAGCTTCGACGCTGTTAGATATACAATTACGCCTGCAACGATAACACCGAGGTTAACAATGACGTCAGTAGACGTGAAAATCACGCTGGCCTGCATATGGGCTTCTCGACTCTTGGACTTCTGAAGCAGATACAAGCAAATCGCATTACCCGCAAGAGCGAGAAGAGAGATGACAATCATCAGGTGAAAGTCAGGAGTCTCTCCATGCCCCACAAAACGCCTGATAACCTCTGCGAATCCCAGAACGGCCAATGCCAGTTGGAAATAACCTGCTGCTCCGGCAATGTTCTTCTTCCGTGAGACCGTTCCCCCGACAGCAAACAGCGAAAGGGCGTAAACGATGCTGTCTGCCAGCATATCGAGACTGTCAGCAACAAGCCCCATCGAACCAGCGATGAAACCGGTGAGCAACTCAAGGGCAAAGAAGAAGAAGTTGATGGCGAGAACTTGCCACAGAACTCGTCGTTCCTGACGGTGACTATCCTTTATGCTCACCATGTCCGTCGGTTCGGAGGAAACGAGCTTGGTATCAAGGTGGAGACTGTCGAGGGCTGCGAGGAGACTGTCGTAGCTATCCGTATGGTATACCTCCAGCGTGCGTGCTGGCAGATCAAACTGCAGGGATCGGATATTAGTCAGCCCCTCCAATTTCATCCGTATCATTCGCTCTTCGGCAGGACAGTCCATGTTTGCTATGCTAAAGGTCGTCTTTAGCACAATGTTCCCTCCACGCTCACTCTTGTCTTCATCAGCCTCCCTGTCAGTATAGCTGGCGACAGTCCAGGCGTCTATACTGACCTGAGCTTAGAACCGGTGACCCAGAATCATCTTCACCACAAACGCATCCGACGCCCCTGTCAGGCCGACTCCTGCTCCGAAGTTGAACTCCCACGCGGGGCCGAGGTTCAAGTCAACAACGGAGAATAGCTGCTGCTGTTTTTGGAACGTATAGAACCCGCCGAGAGGGCCGAGGGATGCGTAGTATTCGAAGCCGGCAGCAACCTTCCGCGTGATGTCGTAGCTGACTTTTACGCTGGGGCTGAACTCCCAGCCGCGACTCGTATCTTCCCCTTTGAGGGCGCGGCCGACGGCTGGATTGGCCGCCAGGTACCAGGGTCCCCACCGCTTATCGATGATGGGGACGATTTGGAGGGTCCAGGTATCCGTCGAGTAGGAGCGCCGCTGATAGGTTACGGCGGTTCCAAGACCGAGGCCGACAGGCCAGTCCCATTGCTCGGGTACCCGGATACGGGGCATGATGCGGTTTCCGACGTATTGCGCGTCCATCCCCGGCTGGACGCTTGCGGCGGTGTAAAAGACGGTCTCGAACCAGGAAGTCAAACCGTGGGCAACTTCGAGGCTTTCATTGAGGACGTGCTGCGTAGGCAATACGCCATCGGTCTTTTGCGTCGTGCCGCTGATAGCCATGTTGCTGTGGAGTTCGACCATCGTCCTACCGGCGTCTACCGTCTCCGACGGAAAGACATGGATCTCGAAATTACTGTCGGAGGCGCGGGCGGTAAGGGAAAACAGACATGCCCCCGCCAGGAGGGCCCAAATCAAGAGATCTTTAAGAACTATATCTTTCCGTGAGGGAAAGACGCCATGTGCAAAAAGAGATACCATGCAGAGCCCTCAAGTTAAACGGTACGGCAACGAGGAGAATCAGAAAGATGGAATTGCTACACGTAAGCCCTATTTACCGGAAAGCGACGATGAGCTTACTTTGGGGGTCGATAGAGCGGATGGAGGGGCGGCGAGGGGACACAAGCTACCGTCTCGGGCCCTAAGAGTGCTGCTATAAAAGAAGGCGTTTCATGGTACGAAGAGGGTATTCCCGAAGCACTTGCACAGATGCTGCAAAAGCTCCGCCCCGCCGTTCGATGCTGACCATCCCCGCCGTCGGGATGGCTTGACCGGGACGGGCCGAAATGCATTAATTGGCTGCATTCTGGAAGACTACTGTTTTCCGCTGTCAATTGAGCGGGGCACAGGCAATCGATGCAGATGGCGGCATGGAGCAGCGGTATGGCGATGTAGGAGAAAGCGACAATATACAATGCTACTCGCAGGAGAATCTTTTGCTTCATCCCCATGATTAACGCATACCACGTACTCCGTCAGAAAATCAATCGTTTTTGAAGAGTTTTTGATTTAATAGCGACGTTCATGGCATCCTCCTTAAGAGACCGGATTCAGACTTTCACATATGACTCGACGAGCCCAGAACGCGACCTTGACTCAGGCCCCCTCTGTCTCTTTGACCATGCGCTAATGCCGCTTGTAATCTTCAATTTTCGGAGGATTATTCGGATTGCGGCTTTCAGTAGTCCACACCTTGCTTCCACTAATGCTCAACAAGATTTATTCACTAAGACGAAGATTGCGGATTGAGATCAGCATTTCGAAAAGGAAGAACTGTGAGCATTAAATCTTGAGCCAGCCTTTCCTTAACGAGTTGTCCAGGACGACACCCACAAGGAAGGCAACACCCATGTTCCACATGGCAAAGGCAGCCACGATGAGCATCACGTAGAACTCGGATTTCTTGAGGCCGATGTCCCTCACCACAATCGCCAGTTCCGAACCCGCGAAAAACAGGATCACGCCGAGGACCGCGTTGGGGAAAATCTTGAAAAAGATGGCCACTGAATCACTGAAAAACAGTGCGATCAGAACGAGAAGGCTCCCGAGGATGACCAGCGCCCCGCCTGTCTTCGCCCCGAAGCGAACGTGCCCCGCCATCCCGCCTGCGCCGTGACACATGGGAACGCCGCCAAAGATCGGCGCCACCAGGTTCATTATGCCCTGGGAAATGGCAATCTTCCTTTCCGTGACCTTTCTGTCCGGAAAGAGTTCGTTGTTCTCGGCGACGATGGCGATTACGGCGTTTCCCAAAGTCAATGGGATTTGGGGAAGCGTGAACAGCAGGGTGCCCACGACGAGATTGTTCCAGGTCATCGTGGAGAGACTGAAGACCGGCAGCTTGAAGCCGATATGGATCTTGGTCAGTTCCGACACCAGGTGCGGCTCCATGATAACCGCGGAGACGATGCCAATGACAAGCAGGACGAACATGGCCGGAATCTTGGGGTTCGTCAAAAGAAGGTACGTGACAACGAGGGCTATGCCCGCAAGCACCGGTGCCGTCCTCATGCGGCTGATTCCATCCACCATGAAAGAGAGTCCCAGGCCCAGCATAATGCCGCGCACAACCGGCTTAGTCGCAAGCTTGGAGATCGGCCGGATGGCCCCGGTAACACCGGCCAGAAGCCAGAAGAGCCCTGTGGTGAGGCCTGATGCGAAAAGAGCCGACGGGCTTATGCCGCCGGCAATCGCTGCCGCTCCGATCGCCTTCATTGGTTGGATCGGAAGAGGGGTTCGATAATAGAAGCCGGATGCCATCAAGGCAAGGCCGAACATGAGAAGAAGCCCGAGAGGTTCCACCTTCACGATGGTGATGTAGGCCACCACGAAAGGAATGAGGGTACCGACGTCGCCGAATGCGCCTGCCCACTCCATTCGGTTGTAGAGGTTCTTTGCCTTTAATTCGACCGTACCCTCAACGACCTTGGCACTCTCATCCATCAGGGAAAATACCCATTTTCACTATGTCACAGGTGCGGCTGGCCACATAGGTTATTGAGCAATGAACCTCTCTGTAGCAAGCTACAGAGAATACCCAGCGGGTCCATCTTGTTAAGCGTGATGTAGCCGACCACAAAGGGGATCAGCCTACCCAGATCCCCGAAAGCGCCTGCGAACTCCATCCTGTTGTACTCGTTACCCCAGATTCGCATCGGCTATGACTCTACCTCATGGTAGAGCAGACCGTTGTTATTTCTGGATCGAGGCCGACTCTCAAACAGTTCTTCTCGTTCAGATGCCATTTAGCCAAATTCTATGCGCGTAAGATCGATGTGTCAAACATTTTTCAGCTTGCACTGTGTGACGTTTCCTCGGTAGTAATAGCTTCATTGTTCCTGATTCCGTAGTGAGTCGAAAACCCCGGTTCTTGATCGGCTTTAGATCCCGGGTGTCGGCACGTCTTCCCATGCTGTCGCCTTTTGTACCCTGGCTATATTCACAACTTCGCCTGTTCTTGCATTGATATCCACAAAGCTGACCGGCACCCGGGTCGTGTTCAACGAAAAGACTCCGGCGCCCGAGAGGTGCTTTCCGTTGTCATGCCGGATCTCTACGAGAACGACTCTCCTATAGCTGCAACGGTTGAAGTCACCATTAGGCTCTTTTGCCGCTATAGGGCAGTGATGCCTTCTCGCGACAGCCGGATCGACGTGAAGCATCTGTGCCATATGGAGTGACGGTGAGCTTCTGAGATGCTGAAAGGGATGCAGCACCCATTCGTTTATCATGGAAAATGTGTGATGTTGCTTGTACAGGTGAAATTCACTGCCTGTATCGGCGATCATGCCCTGCATGATGTAATCCACGGGCATCATGTACCCCAGGTAATCTTTGCCGGGCAGAAGACCAGCCTTCGCCGCCATACCGTCTTTCGTGATGCCCATAAGGACATTCGCGCTCAAGGGGTTGTCCTCGGGGAGCATCGATACAAGGGTCACGTTGGCTGTGGATGCAAAGGGGAGGGACTCAAGCGTGACTTCGCGCAGAAGCACACCGGATCCTATCACGACCGTAATCACCACGAAAGGGACGAGCGCATAGCGCCATGAGGTGCCGGGGATGAGTCGTTGCACAAACGAAAAGGCTTGCTCAAGGGATTTCGGGACAAACATACCCGTCGAGCTCAGGTATTCTTCGTATCCCTTGCCATACTGATGGAGCATCCTCTTCTCTTCATCCTTTGCAAGGAAATAGTACACAATGAACATCACGGAGAGGCTTGCCAGCACGATGAAACGCGGCCAGAGAATGCTCATGCCGATTCCCCAGACCCCGAGCGCCAGGTACTGGGGATGGCGGATGTAGCAATACAAGCCCTTCGATGCCACACCCCATTTGAATAACTTCCCCAGATACACCTGCAGGGCGCAGATCACGAAGGCAAGCGAGCCGACCACAAAGCATACGGAACCGAACACACGGATCGTGCTAAGGAAAAGGGTCGGCGGTAGAATCATGTGGGGCAGAAAGAAGGTCGTGAGCCAGCGGGTAACCATGTATCGGTCGAGCCAGTGAAACACCGGATTGAACACAGAGTAAAAGAAAAAGGCAAAGGGGCTTATCATGATCATGATCTCAAACGCCATGACGAAAAAGACCACGATGCTGACACGCGCGGTGATCTTCGCCAGTGTCTCCTCAATTCTTTTCCTTACCATACGGGTTACCTCCTTGACTGATGGTGATTCTGCTCTTACTTTTTCGTTGCCTGATCGAGGACGGCCCTGAGGTCGCCTGTCGTCCAGTATTACAGTTGATACCCGGTAATGAGCAACACCGAATCGCCGGAGAGCACGGGCCTTGACTCCTTACTACATCTCCGTGTGCACCTATGTTGCATGAACGGCCTTTTCCATAGTGTCTCTGCTCACTTTGCACCTCTTCTTGGAGAAATCCATACATGGTACAAGGACAGGGCTAATCACCGGGGTCCGCGCCTCTCCTTGTCTTGAGTCACGGGATTACTCTGCGTCCGGCCCCATGTCATGGCCCATCATGTCACATCCTCCCCTCATGCCACGGCCCATCGGACCAAAACCGCCACGGCCCATCATGCCATGACCCATCATGCGGAAGCCCATGCCGCCCGGGCCCATCCCCATCCGGTCAAGCTTCTGGAGCTGCTCGGGGGTAAGCATCTTCCTCCCTTCAAGCATCATCTGCGCCATGGTGTCCATCAGTTTCTGGTGCAGCGCACTCAGCTCCTTCTGCTTCGCAAGAAGCGTGGCGTCAGCTGTCTTCGGGTCCGTAAAGAGCTTTTGCATCTCCAGGTGTTTCTGGGCCATCTGATACCTCAGGTCCCGAGTCTCGTTGTAAAACCGGTCCCTCAGCGTCCTCATCTTGTCAAGCTGCTCCTTCGAGAGGCCTAGATAGTCTTTGCCGCCAAATCCTCCGTGGAACCAGGGGCCGTGCCCGTGCTGAAAACCTTCAGATCCGGATGGCCCGCCCATCATACTACCGTGACCACGAGAGCCTTCGGAACCTCCCGCCTGAGAGCCGGGCGCCTGAGCGAAGACGACCGTTGCAAGAACGACCAAAACCATTGCTACCATACCCACATACCACTTTTTCATACTACCTCCTCATATAATAGATTTTGCTCCACGCTGAAAACATCATGAAGCCTGGTGTGATCGACCTCCGGACACCTTATCTCACTCATGGTTCTCCTGCCCCCTTGGGGCATCTCTTGCCTGAAATATCGTTGCTTAAGTGCAGAGGTCAGGGACACATGGCCTCTTTTCGCTGTCCCATCGCTCCCTCGATCATGTTGAGAAACTTTTGCTGCTGGTCCTTGTTGAGCATGCCTTTGCATTCGAGCATATGGGCAACGACCATCTTCTGCATCTCCTCCTGCGTTTTGTTGATCCCGGCTATAGTCGCCTCGATTGCCTTCTGGTCCGGATTGTCCGCCCGCATGAGGCCAAAGAGCGCGGTTCTCAGCCGGTCAACCTCCTGCTTCTTCTTTGCTATGGCTGCGTGAAAGGGCAACGCCTTCTCTTGGAACGCCTTAAGCTGGTCGGGTTTCAAGGCCAGCTCCTGGAAAAGATGGGTACCGCCGCCGAGGGGACCATGGGCCGGAACGCCGTACCCGAACGGAGCGGGGCGATACCGCGTCTGTTTGTAATGGGTGTACCCCGCAGCACCGAGGAAAGAGACATTGAGGACCAGAGAGATGATAAGGATGTATTTCAGCTTGTTATCTCTCATCGCCTGCCCCCATCAGTCTGACATAAGCGCCTCCCACGGAGTCAGGAGGCGTGGCTTGGAAGAGATCGAGCGAAAAGGATTCTTGCACGGTTGCCTGGACCGCCTGTGTTTTGGACGTTCTATCCGCCACCAGCAGGTTGCCGGAGAACACCCCGATGATCATAATGATCAGTGCGAAGGCCACCTCTACGGCCCGCAGAAAGAAGGGGCGGAGCGTGAAGAGCTGCCACAACCATGAAGGCTCTTTTGCCTCCAGGTTTGCCATGACCCTTGTGGTGAAACCGTAGGGCGCCGGGAATCTCTCGGCGGAGGCAAAAAGTTCATGGACAGCCCGGACCTCCTCAAGTTCGTGCCTGCAGCCTGAGCAGTCCTGGATATGGAGCTCAAACAGCCTTTTTTCCTCCGGGCCGAGATCATCATCAACATACCGGGAGATCATTTTTGTTATCTGTGAACATTTCATTTCTTCTCCCCCCATACTCTTAAACGATTGAGATTCGATTTTGTTCCAAAAATCTTTCATGAGCCTACACTTTTTTTTGCAAGAGCCGCCGCAGCTCCTCCCGTGCCCTCGATATCCTCGATTTCACGGTTCCTATAGAGGTGTCGAGCACCTTTGCAATCTCTTCGTAAGAGAGGTCTTCGATCTCCTTCAGCACAACGGCGGCCCTCAGTTGCTCCGGGAGCTTTTGAAGGGCCAGCTGTATGGTTTGGCCGATCTCCTTTGATTGATAGTGCTGCTCGGGAGAAGGTTCCGTTGATGCCAGATCATCGATGACTGACTCGTCTTCCGTCTGCTCAGGGCGCGCTTTTCTTCTGTAGTCGAGGCAGGTGTTGACGGCTATGCGGTAGAGCCACGTGTAGAGGGATGCGTCGGGCCTGAACGCCTTCAGGCTCCCATAAGCCTTCAGGAAGACGTCCTGCGCTGCGTCCTGGGCTTCCTGCGCATCCTGAACCATATAGCGGCATAGGTTGTAGATCCTGTCCTGATGCTTACGAACCAGCTCCTCAAATGCCGAAACGTCTCCGTCTTTAAAGCGATTGATCAAGTCTGGATCGTCAGGGAATGCCATCACGCTCCTAAGTTAACGCACAAAAAGCAATGTGTTGCAAAAGGCTCCATGCCTTCTCTTGCGTCGATCATCTCCACTTGGCTCTCTATGCATAATTAAACGATTGAAACGCGATTTTGTTCCAAAAAAGTTTTTTTGCGCAGCTCTTATGCAAAAGGGCAAGCGTGCATTGCACATTTCCGTTCATAATGCGCAACTTTGTAAGCAAGTCGGATTTTCACTAGTTCAGGAAGTTGTGTGCAGGATCCACATCTCAATATTTTTTCGAAATTCTCATACGAGAAGAAGTTGCGTATAGCACCGCGAAGCGGTGGGATGAGCTATCGACCAAACGTGAGAATTTACCGCTGGAAGCCTAAAGCGAGAATGAGCGCGTACAAGCTCATTCCTGAATCATAGCCAGTGAAATGGGAAGATATTTCTTGACGGCCTCTTTGAACTCGGCCGCCCGTAAAGCACTGGAAAAGTCAAAAAGATAATGGCCATGCGTGATGAGGAACTCCTTGGTTGCACCCCTCACCGGGTGGAATCCCGCGATCTCCCGCGCTAATGCCTTTACCATCGCACCCACTTTCCGATCCCTTCCGATGATGAACACCTTTACCTGAGCCATAGGATACGGTCACCTCAGACTATTCTTACGCTGTATCAGAAAGCGTTGGAAAGTTCGGAAGCCTTCTTCTCTTTTTTATCGGCAGGCTCACGCAACCAATAAGCTGAGGAAAGGACAGCGCAGGGGGAGGTTTCGAAGGGCCATAACGAAAAAAATTCCAGCGTCCACAGTCTCGTCCTATCAGCTCTTCTTGAGTGTGACGAGAAAGAGTTTCTTTGGCAGATCACTCTCTTCAAACTCCTCCACACTCACGACCTCATACCCTTTTGCCAGATGCTCTACCTTCTCCCTGCTGAAGAAGTGGACAATAAATCCGCCTCCAATCTCCCACATATCGTCCCCCCTATCTATTCCCGTCCTATAGTGAGGGTCTGACGTATGACGAACCGTGTACATGTTGAGGCCACCGAGTTTAAGGACACGACGGACTTCCTGCGATAGAAATTCGAGCTCAGTGGTGGTGAGGGCCATGCAGTAGAGCATGTGCGAGTAGCACCCGTCGAAGAAATTGTCATCAAAGGGAAGGCGCTGGCGCACATCGTGATAAACGGTCGTTAGAGAAGAGAGTCCAATTGCTTCAGCCTTTTTCTGTATGGCGTCCAAGCCTTCATCGCTGTAATCGAGTGCATAGGCCTGAAAGCCGTGCCGGAGAAGAAACAGGGTGTCCCGCCCCTGGCCGCTTCCAAGCTCCAGAATCCTTTTCACACCATCCGTCCCAAACAACCCGGCAGCCCTGCGTGCAGGATAACTCGGCTCTTTCCCGAACATATCAGCATTCTCGGTGTAGGTCTTATCCCAATGGCGCTGCTGGCCGTTCAACACTTCTTTCTCTATGTCCTGGTTATTCACCAGATCCCCCAGTATTTTAGCAGGTAGGGACGCCTCACGATGCCCGTTTTGTCTCTCGCAGTCGCGTTCCTCGATTGTTTTATGAATGTCCTTTATTCTGCTCGTCTCTGCATCAAGCGCCATCCTGCACATAGGCGAACCCCAGGGTCATGGATAATTCTGCCTTTTCGAGCTCTTTCCCTACGTAGGCCGCGTGGGAAAGCGTGGATACCCACTTGTTCTTGATTATCGTGTGGTAGAGGTCTCTGGCTGCTTTCCCCTGGATGACCCTCAACAGTTTGTTGTCGTAGGAATAGTGCTCAGCGATGATCACGCCTTTCTCTTTCTCCGGCAGTATGACGAAATAGCCCGCTTTATCCATGGGGATGTGCTCGGGAGGTTCCGCCTCGACTGTCTCAACCGAGGGGAGCACCGTGAGTTTTGTCTTCGACGCGAATCTTGTATCATGGCAGGAAAGGCTTGCACTGGATGCAAGGCCGGCCGCCCTTTCCGTGATGCGCCTCACGTCCTCTTCGCCGACCATGTCAACGATCTGAACCTGCTGCCGGAACGCCTCTATTTCCTGAAGCATGCTGTTCTTGAGGATGGGGCGTTTGCCGGGGCTGTGGATGACCTTCATCCGGTCATCGACACCATGCTTGAGAAGCGCGAGCAGGGTCGCGCCGCTCCGGTGACCCTGGGGGTCTTTGCCACATAAGAGCAGGAAACGAATGGAAGGGTTGGAGATGGTGTTCCTGATGACCTTCTCGATCCCGATGTTCTCCGTCTCGGTCTTTCCTACGATGCAGAGTCCGGGGGGAACTGCGTCAGCGAGCTTTTGTGCGAGCTCCGTGCTTGCAAGGGTAGAGACAGCCACGTGACAGTGCGTGTTGCGGCTGAGCACGAAATACTCTCCTGGAACAGGCGGCCAAGTGGTTTCAGGTTCTGGAGTGCAGATTGATCCCGTTCCGACTTCCCCGAAGGCTTCTTCAAACGCATTGATTGCTACCGCCCCGTAGCAGTGTTCGCAACCCATTCAGGAGTAAGCCGTCTCTTCTGTCTTGGTGAGAAGGGACTCCACCTTGCCAAGCAGCCGGGAACTCGCCTCGTCCTTAAGCGCTGACAGCGATGAGCGCATATTCTCAAGAGCATCGCGCATGCAGCCGCAGTGCCTGCATTTCTTGAGTGCCATGCCCTCCTCGATCTCCGATTCCACAACCTGAATCGAATCCTTGTCGGGCATGCGGCTCCTCCTTTGTTACCTAAACGACGGAGAATATTGTACCACGGACGCGCTCAGGATGGTTACGCCGTAGAGCACCACCCACCGACCAGGCTTCGGCCCTTGTTTTAGGGATTGTGACGGATTCTCGCTTTTTTCGAGGAGATATTCATTTCCGGTTGTAACAGCGCATCGCCCGAGAAATAGCGGCGTGCACACTTTCAGGAAGACATCCGCACTTTATAAACGCTGCAAATCTCAGCATTCATAGCTGTGTGCTGGAGCGAGAAAAGGTAGATGAGCGAGGAAGGATCAGCTGAGC
>Ga0209039_10002610_pt1 | contig 15074 bp, 15 predicted proteins | sample BogFormECP12_OM1_FD_188238 | JGI IMG/M metagenome (GOLD analysis project Ga0209039, IMG submission 188238) | Bog forest soil microbial communities from Calvert Island, British Columbia, Canada - ECP12_OM1 (SPAdes) (version 2) | ecosystem: Environmental > Aquatic > Freshwater > Wetlands > Bog ... | reverse complement strand
AAAGGCATCAAGGGCAGTATCGAAGGTAAGGATTACAGCCTGGGAAACCTCAAGATGTTCGATTCCATTGCCAATGACGTGGAGCATGCCGTGAACGTCCTGCAGGAATCGGGCACGACGCCGGTCATACTTGCCAACGATGGCAATGTACTGGGAGTTATCGCAATATCCGATGAGATCAGGCCCGAAAGCAGAAAACTAGTCCAGGACCTGCATGAGTCCGGCCTGAAGGAGGTCATCATGATCACCGGCGATAATAAGCGCATAGCCAGGTCCATTGCCGATCGCATCGGCCTTGATGGGTATTTCGCCGAGCTGCTACCCGGTGATAAGGCGAACATCGTCAAAGGCATTAAAAAAGCGCACGGCAACGTGATCATGGTGGGCGACGGGATCAACGATGCGCCCGCGCTCGCCGCTTCCAATGTGGGCATCGCCATGGGCGCCACCGGCTCGGATACGGCCCTGGAGACGGCCGACATCGCGCTCATGTCCAACGACCTGACGAAGGTCGATTATACGATCAAGCTGGGCCGGCGTACGTTGAGTATCATTAAAGAAAACGTAGCGTTCGCCATAATCATAAAGGCGATCTTCATTACTCTGGCCGTATTCGGGCTGGCAAACCTGTGGATGGCCGTATTCGCAGACATGGGCGCATCCCTCATCGTCATACTCAACGGCATGAGGCTCCTGAGGCCGAAGTAAAAACCACGATTTCCCTGCTTACCACCGTTTTATTCTTGTGATATTGTTTTTACTCGTCACCCCCAGACTTAGATGAGGGCTTATGTCAAATGGATTTGAAAAACTGGAAAACAAAGATGTAGAGGATAGGAAAAGGCGTAGTAAGTTAAGTAAAAAGCTGAGCAACGTAGGGCCCGAAGCGGTCGAAAAGGCGGATTTTTTCTCCAATAGAAAAAGGGAAGAGTACATCGCCGACAACGTGAAAGAGACGCCAAACGTGGAAACAGACTCAAATGAATAAAAATTATGCCGGTACATACTCTGGTGTTCAGAGCAGAATGGACAATTTTTTTGCCTACCGGTTTTATTTATAGGATTCATAGTGGGATTTGGTGTTAGCTTTGCAAGAAAGAATTCCCAGGGAATACGAGTTAAAAAGGTTCGATCTTCCGGACATGAGCCACCGCGAGATGGACGAGCTCGTAAAAAAGCAGTTGCTCTGCCGTATTTCATTCAATGACCAGCCTTATCCTTATACGCTGCCCATGGAGTACTACTACTTCGGCGACGTCATCTATTTCCACTTTACGACGACGGGAAAAAAGATGGAGCTGCTCAACAATGATCCCAATGTTACCGTAGAGATCGACTGGGCAAACGAGATGCTGACGGACTACAAAAGTGTCATCATAAAGGGGAAACTCGTGCCGGTCGATAACGCGGACGAGAGGAACACGATCAACCTGGCGATGTCCGGCGCAGTGCGTGATAAGGCCGGCATCAAGTCGCTTCTCAGTCTGCCGATCGGCAAGAAAGGGATCGACTACCTGTCGGCCTCCAACATACCGCTTGCGCTCCTCAAGCTAGACGTCAAAGAGATGACAGGTAAGAAAGCGCAATAAAACGATAAATAACAAAATGCGTATTTCTTTTTTTAGTTGCACAGAAAAGAATTTCATATGTTAATAGCATATATCATGGGTTTAATAATCTGAAGTTATCTAAACGTCAATAGTCCTGGCAAAAGAGGATTCTATGAATGTTGGTAAATCCATCCGAATGGAAAAGATCTTCGACCGGCGTACGAAGAAGACCGTCATGGTGCCGATGGACCATGGCATCACGCTCGGTCCGGTAAAGGGGCTCGTGAACGTAAAAGACATTATGCGTTGCGCCATGGAAGGCGGGGCCAACGCGCTCATCATGCACAAGGGCATTGTAAAAGACTGCTATGTGAACTGCCCTAAGACTTCGGGGCTTATCATCCATTTATCGGCGAGCACGAGCCTGAGCGTAGACCCGGATTACAAAGTGATGCTGACGACACCCGACGAAGCCATCAGGCTGGGAGCGGACGCAGTTTCTATCCACGTGAACGTGGGCTCGGAGCACGAGCACCAGATGCTGCTGGACGCGGGGTTCGTTTCGAGGGAATGCGAGGCGCTGGGCCTGCCCATGCTGGCCATGATGTACCCGCGGGGCAAGAATATCCATAACCAGTATGATCCCGACCTGATAGCACACGCGTGCCGCGTGGGCGCTGAATTTGGCGCCGATGTCGTGAAGACCAATTATACGGGCGACCCCGATTCGTTCAAAAAAGTCGTCAAAGGCTGTCCGGTACCTCTCCTCGCCGCGGGAGGCCTGAGGACGAGCAGCGATACCGAGCTCCTCGAGAACGTCGCCGGAGCGATGGAAGCCGGCGCCGCAGGCGTAGCAGTGGGGAGGAACGTGTTCATGCACGAGACCCCCGCCCTGATGGTCAGAAGGATCTGCTCGGTCGTACACGATAACCTGAGCCCAAAAGAGGCCATGAAGCTAAAGGGTTAGTGCCTATCGATGCCAGACTTGCAGGCCATTTCGGTTAACGGCATAACTAAAAAGTTCAATAACCTGGTTGCGGTGGACAACATCGACCTCGAGATACCCCGGGGCGAATTTTTTGGATTACTGGGGCCCAATGGGGCCGGCAAGACCACCCTTATGCGCATGCTCGTTGGCCTGTCGATCCCGACTTCAGGCTGTGCTGCTATTTTCGGCAAAGACGTCGTGAAGGATGCCATCGAGGCGAGAAAGCTTATCGGCGTCGCCCCCCAGGAGTACAACTTCGACGAGAACCTGAAGGTGAAGGAGATCCTCACGTACCACGGGGGCTATTATGGCATGTCCAGGGATGAGCGGGAAAAGCGGGCGGACGAGATCCTGGAGTTTTTAGAGATCAAGGATAAGGCGCGCGAGTACTGCGATAAGCTATCCGGCGGCATGAAGCGCCGGCTCTTGATCGGCCGGGCCTTGATGCAGCAGCCCCGGGTACTCTTCCTCGACGAGCCCACGACCGGCGTCGACGTCCAGCTAAGGCGCTCGCTGTGGGAGTTGCTTAAAAAGCTTAATGCAAACGGCACGACCATCGTCCTGACCACCCATTACATTGAAGAGGCCGAGAACCTGTGCAGCCGGGTGGCCATCATGGACCATGGTAAGTTCATCGCCATGGGCTCGCCCGACATGCTAAAGAGGACGGAGATCGACAGCAGCAGGCTGGAATTCGATATCGAGGGCGACCGGGTGCCCGACCTTAGAGGGATCCCGGAGGTCGTGCGTTATTATATCAGAAAGAATATTCTGACTATACATGTAACGGACACCGGAACGGCTGCGGTAAAGCTACTGGACGTTCTCAGGTCAAGCCAGATACCGGTCAAGTCCATGCACATCAAGGAATCGACTCTGGAAGACGTTTTCATCAAGCTGACCGGGCGTGATCTGCGTGAGTGAGCTGACCGCCCTTTCCCTGATGCTGCGGCGTGAGATCATACGCTTCGTGCGGAAGCCGAACCGTACTATTTTGCCCAGCATCATATCCACATTCCTCTATATCTTCGCTTTCGGCTATGCCCTCGGCTCTTCCATACCCAGCATGGGCGGCCATACATACATTCAGTTCATGCTCCCCGGCCTGGTCATGATGCAGGTCATCCTTCATGCTTATATCAACCCGGCATATTCCCTATATTCGTCCAGGGACGATAAATACATAGAAGACCCCCTTACGACGCCGATGCTCTACTCGACAATGGTCGTTTCCTATGTCCTTGGAGGCATGATCCGGGGGCTATTCATCGGCCTCATCATCGCGTTCGCCACGATGTTGCTGTTCCATATCTGGGTCTACGATATTCTGCTGTTCTTCCTCTTCTTATTGATCACCTCGGCCATATTCGCCAGCATCGGCGTCATGCTCGGGCAATGGGCCAAGAACATCGAGGACGTGGGCAATATCATGAGCTATATCCTGAGCCCGCTGCTCTTCCTGGGCGGCGTGTTCTTCTCCATCGACATAATCCCGGCGGACTGGATACGATGGATCTCGTGGCTTGACCCGCTGACATATATCATCGACGGCTTCCGTTATGCAATGATCGGCTATGAGCGCACGAACCCTTACTATTGCCTTGTCGCGATCATCATATCGCTGATCGTTTGTTTTTATGCGAGCCTGAAGGTTTTCGAGAGCGGGTACAATTTAAAAACCTAGTATGGCTAATTATTTAAATAATAATACATACCATTCCTCTAAAAGCACCTGGGGTGTGGTTTTTTGGTAAGTCCTTATAGTGATAACGTTAATGCAAATAATGTAAAGCAAGTGGTTGTGGAACGAAAGGAACTGGCGGGATTCTGGAGACGGTTTGGAGCTTATGCTCTCGACTCTGTGATCCTGTCTATAGTGAACTTAGTACTATATTTGATACTCGCCATCATATCGGCCTTTATATACGGCTTTTCAAGTGCGGGCGGAACGGGGACCAGAAATAGTTCTAATTTTGCCGCTTTATTTGGCTTAGCCTATTGTGGTTCGATCATATTTGGGTTCATAATTATGATACTCTACTTCTCCTGGTTCGAAAGCTCATCGTACCAGGCTACGCCTGGTAAAATGGCCGTGGGCATGAAAGTGGTCGACCTGAATGGTGAGCGCATATCTTTCGGAAAAGCTATAGCCAGGAATATATTAAAGATCATTTCAGGCCTCATACTTGGTCTGGGATATGCCATCATTGGCTTTTCGGAAAAGAGGCAGGGCCTACACGACATTATAGTCGGCACGACCGTTGTCATGAATGAGATTAAATATCTGTAAATAATAAGGGGGCGCAAGCTCCACTCATTACCTTTTTAAATTTTTTAAGTCTTTAAGATAAGCATATCATCTTTCAATTCTAACAGGCAGACGAACATGAGTAAAGTAGAGTTTTACAGGGATGTATTAAGAGGCCTAAAAGATTGGGACGAGTATCTCCTCAAGGAATCGGGGCTTCCCGGCCCGCGGGGGAATATCGAGCTGGGAAAAGCCGTCGCCGAGGAGGGGAATGAGCCTTTATTCAAGCGTTATCTGGAATATACGGCCGATGAGGCGCCGGTCAACTCATCGTATGAGTTCCTGGCGTTCTGCGGCATCATGGGGATGGGAAGGCTGCTGGCGGATGGCAGACATGACGTTCTAACCATTATACGCGAGCACGCTTCCGACCCTCGATGGCGAATGCGCGAGGGCGTCGCCATGGCGCTACAGCGATGGGGCGAAATCGACATGCAGGGGCTCATCCATGAGATGAGGAAATGGTCCAGGGGTAACGAATTTGAAAAGCGCGCCGCCGTCGCGGCCTTATGCGAACCTAAGCTCCTCAAGGAGACGGATAACGTCATACAGGTATTCCTGATCCTGGATGATATCACCGCCTGGGTGACTTTCTCCCATGACCGTAAAAGCGAAGGGTTCATTGCGCTGCGAAAAGCCTTAGGCTACTGCTGGAGTGTCGCGGTCGCTGCCGATCCCGGAGAAGGTAAGCATGCTATAGAAAAATGGTTCTTCGCCGACGACCCCGACGTCGTCTGGATCATGAAGGAGAATTTATCCAAGAGCCGGCTTGCGCGCATGGATGCCGCCTGGGTCGAGAAATGGAAGCCACGCTATAACAAGTAAGGATCTTCAACAATTTTAATATGATATAAGGGCGTTGCGTTGAGCATTTTCTGGAACATTAAACGCAAGGGCGCAATGACGTTAAGACGTAAAACGCTAACTTCATAATAATTTTTGGCTCTTTCGCGTTTTTGGGATGATGTATTATTGAAGTTTCATGATTATTCAGCATGTTCGATCCTATCATTTTCCAACTCAAATATCCATTTCCTCCTGTCGGGTATCACAGAGGCACAGATTCTTTTTAAAATTTGAGACTCAGAGAGCGCAGAGCAGGTTTATTGTGTTTCCTGAGACACAGAGTTTTATTAAGACACTGGTGAGGAATAAACAATAATGCGTGATAAATTGTCAATAATTCTAGTAGTTCATTTTTAATCAGCCATGCCTCTAATAAACTCTGTGTCTCAGAAAAATCAAAAATGAGCCTCAGTGCCCTCTGTGCCCTCAATTATAAAAAAATTCTGTGTCTCTGTGATACCCGACAGGAGGGAATGGAAAACGGCATTATAACGGAAGAATAGGATAAGAACCATAAGTATAAGGTTATCCGATGCGTCGAACGGCTTCTACGAGATTGGCGAGCTTCTGGTATGCGGCTTCCCGTGTGCGCATACGCATGCCGCAGTCGGGGTCGACCCACATGTTTTTCTTTCCGATCTTCTCGATCCCTGCTTGTATTGTTTTTTCGATCTGTTCGACCGACTCTATCTTATTAGAAGTGGAATCCACGCAGCCGAAGCCGATGATCTTGCCATGGGACTCGATGAGGCTTTTATCCATTGCATCGAGGTTTTTCGAAACGGCGAACTCGTGGTCCAGTATCCGGACGTTGGTATCGAGCAGTTTTTTGAAGATGGGCCGGATGTCGCCGCAGACGTGCATTGCCGGAAGTTCTATGTTTTTTGCGATGATATTTACTGCCCTTACGCCGACCTCCAGGTCCGCGTCCACGCTGAAGAACGGCTCGTCGATCTGGATGATGTCAGCCCCCGCCTGGGCCAGCGCCCGGGCCTCTGCCGCCTGCGCATACGCGAGGTCGTAGATCAGTTCCGGGTCGGAATTCGACTTATAGGGCGAGCCTGTATCCACGACGGAGCTTTTCGCCATGGTGGTCGGGCCCGTGATGATGCCCTTGACTTTGGCTTTAGAGTGTTTTTTTGCATAGAGGTAGTCGGCTACCGTTGCGGGCTTATCCGGCACTTCTATACGACCGATGACTTTGTATCGGGCCCCATCTTTTTTATAGCCTTTCAGGTTTAGCGCGAAGATGCCGATCATATCGGCCCGTACCTGGCCATCCGAGACTATCGAGATGCCGGCCTTATCCTGGTCCGTCACTGCGATTTCAATGGCCTTTCTTACGTCCTCTTCGGACTGGATCTTGATGCCGGTCGGGTAGCTGCCGACGACTGTGGTTGTCATCATGTCGTGTGCCTATAGGGGATTATGTGTATATCGTATATAGATTTTAGTTTTTATGCATGGGGCTCATAACCCTGGCTTATACGATCATAGTATTCCAAAAGTTAAGAAAGCAATACCATGTTTTTTTAGCGCATAATTTTCATCATTTCGCACCTTACATAAGATATTTAATCCCGTCCCGCACTGTATATCCCGATGACCGGACGGAAGCCCTTCGAGGAGGCCTTAGACCATATTTTTTGGTGCGACTCATGCAACGTACCGCTGGTCTCGGAGACGTGCGGCGCGTGCGGCTCTACCGGAAGGCAGGTCCGCTTATCCCCGCCCGGGGATGTGCGCTTTTGCTCGCCCTACGAGAGGACGATCATCCGGGGCCTGTTCGAGCGTAACTATGGCTGTGACCCGCTGGGCGAGCGTTTAGTGCTTTTAAACAAAATACCCGGCGACGATAAGGCGGACGAGGTCATCGTGGACGGCTTTACCATTGCCGTCGTGTATTACGATCTTAAGGATGCCGAATATAAGCTCGACCTGAGGCTATATGGGGCCAAGCTGCTGATGCCCATGACGAAGCTGAAGACCGTCACCGTCGACGTCCCCCGGACCATGCACCTGAGCGGGAAAGGCATAAAGGGCAGTACAGTCATAGAAGCCTCTTCCGACATTAAAAAAGACGATATTATTCTCATAAAAGTCAATGAAACATTCAATGGTTTCGGCGTCGCTAAAGCCGATTCAAGCGACATAACGGACCCATTAGTTAATACCATAAAGATCCGGAAGATCGGCGGCGGCACTTTTTCATTGAATAAAAAGTTAAGCACGATACAGGATGCCGTTGCGGCCAACCGCCCGAGACTGGAGGCCATGGAGAAGGACGCCATAAACATCATTAAAGGCGTCGTCAGCCAGGGAAAGAACCAGGAGCTGCCCGTATCTGTTTCGTTCAGCGGCGGCAAGGATAGCCTGGTCGTCCTGAACCTGACCAAAAAGGCGGTAAAGGATTTTGTGGCGTTCTACATAAACACTGGCCTGGAGTTCCCCGAAACCACCCAATTCGTGGAGGAGGTAGCCGCACGGTACGGCCTGCCTATCCAGGTAGAAAAAGCCGATAAGGCATTCGACGAGAACTTCCCCTCGTTCGGCCCGCCCGCCAAAGATTTCCGGTGGTGCTGCAAGGTCTGCAAGCTGGGGCCGGTCACCAGCCTATTATCGCAGTACAAGAAAGGCGTGATCACCATCGACGGCAAGCGCCGCTACGAGTCATTCCAGCGAGGCGGCATCAGCACTGTAGAGAAAAACCCGTTCGTGCCCGGCCAGATGAGCGTGTTCCCCATCAAGGACTGGCGCGCCATCGAGGTCTGGCTTTACATTCACATGGAGAAGCTGCCGTATAATCCGTTATACGACCAGGGCTTTGAGCGCATCGGCTGCTGGCTCTGCCCCTCGGCACTGCAGGCCGAATACGTGCGCATGAAAGAGCTCCACCCCGACCGATATGGCGAGTGGCAGGAAAAGCTGCATAAATGGGCCGCGGATTCGGGGCTTTCAAAGGATTACGTAGACCTCGGGTTCTGGCGCTGGAAGGCGCACCCGAATAAGATGCTGAACATCGCCCAGGAAAAGCATATATCGCTGAAGCCGTCGCTCAAAGGCGGCATGTCGCTCGACATCCTCCGTGGGGTCAGCCCCTGCACAGCGGGCGGGTACAGCCTGGAGGGCGTGCTCCGGGTCCCTGGTAAGGCTACGCCTGAAAAGACGATCGAGATGCTCAAAACCATCGGTGCCCCCACATATTCCGAAGACCTGGACGTGATCCTGGTCCGAGCGCCGGCCGGGACCGCCAAGCTCTTTGCCGGCGGGCAGGTGTACGCATCCGCCGATAATAAGATCGCGGCCCAAAAACTCTTCGAGGACACGGTAAAACAGGTACTGCGGGCCACCTTGTGCACCAAATGCCGCATATGCATCAAATCGTGCCCGAAGAGAGCCATAAAGATCGACGGATACGTCAAAGTCGACGCAAACCGCTGCGACCGGTGCGGACGGTGCACGAAAGGATGCGTCGTCGCCCGGTATTATGACAGGCTAGTCAAGCCTCAGAAAACCAAAAAATATATCCCTGCATAAGCACGATGTAGGTATCCGTATATTCATACTCGAAAGATTTAAAAGTCGAGACATATAATAAGCACTTGGCGATCAAATGATATGGGATATCGTTACTCGCTAAATAACGTTAAAAAAGGCTTAGCCTTACTGGCTAAGGCGGGGTGAAAGCTTCAGGCCGAATAAACACATGGAGGCTATGAAGGCGATAAACACCAGCACGTATGCGAGGTTCGTCCAATCCTTGATCGCAGGTATTGAACCGACCAGCGCGAATAATACGATAAAAACCGTAAGGATCGCGAAGGATCCGACAATCTCGATAACTTTAATATCTAATTCGCTCAATTGATGCACCATACATAAGTGGTGCCTGATTGGGTATATGTTTTACGATTGCCAGGGAGATGTGAAATGAGACAGGGGCTTGTACCAAAAAAGGTGTTCTTTACGAGCGGCTCGGGAACGCACAAGGAAATGCTTGAATCTTTCGAGATGGCGCTGAGGGATGCCGGCATCGAAAAGTTCAACCTCGTTACAGTCAGCTCGATCCTGCCGCCTAAGTGCGAGATCATGGATAAGAACGAGGGGTTGAAATCGCTGGTGCCGGGCGAGATCGTGTTCACGGTGATGTCAAGGAACTCCTCGAACGAGCCCAGTCGCCGCATCGCTGCGGCCATCGGGTGCGCAATACCGGGAGACCGGGATAAGGATTTCGGATACCTCTCGGAGCACCATTCCTATGGCGAGACGGAAAAATGCGTGGGAATATATGCGGAAAAGCTTGCTGAGAACATGTATTTTACATGGAAGAACGAGCGTCCCCAGACGACGATGAATATTTCAAAAACTGCAGAAGTGGATGATGAAGGAAACTGGACAACAGTTATATCTGCTGCCGTGTTTATACTATAATAGGTGATGCCAAATATGCGCTGTCCCGGATGTAAAGAGGAAACGTTCGAAGATGAGCTGATCATGGGCAAATGCCCGCTATGCGGCATTAAGATCAAAGAGCCTAAAGAGGTCACTACGGGGGGAAGCCCCGACGCCGATTCGTTCATCACCTGTGTGCCGGATTACGATGAGATGCCCTTCGATATGGACTCTGCATCGATGGTCGACCGGATGTACGATTTCTTCGGCGATGTCTTCAGCGACGTCGAGCGTATGTTATTGATCAGCTGTATCGCCTACGACATATCCCAGAATACGGGCCTCGAGCTCAAGCAGGCGAGGAAGGTGGCCCGGGACGTCGTAGACCAGGACCAGGCGGAGTTTGAGTTTAACGTCAAGCCCGAGTGGTATGAGGAGTTCAAGATCAAGAAATGCGCTAAGTGCAATCGCTACCACTTGAAGGTGGGTAAAAAAGTGATCAAGGGCTGGATCAAGGACGACGACGCGGACTATGATATTGTCTATATATGCCGTCGCTGCATGTGATCCTTTTCATTTTAAACTAATCTTTTTTAATGGCCGGTTGCCTTTTCTGTTTTAGCTAAAGCCAGGCCGGCGATGTATGTAATGGCGATCACGGCCAGTGACAGCATATACCCATTAAGGAAGTAAATCGAAAATGCGGATGTCAGGCCGATGGACATGATGATGTAAGCGTATAGGAGCTTTTTTTCGAACGGTATGCTTGATCTTAAAGTTAATATTATGATGAGAAACGTTACGACCGCTAAAACAAGGATGATGGAAGTAGAATAGCCTGAGCTGAACAGGATGGTCGTCAATATGGCCCCGAGGAACGCAATCACGTATAATAACGATTTGTTCTCATGTATCTTTTTTTGCAGGTTATTTGGTTTTTGTAATTCATATGGTTTGTATATCAATGACAATAGGCCCATGCTGTCACATAGCCCGTATTCGTAGGCGGCAAAGATCAGCATTTCGCCGATGAGAGTGCCGATGAGGGCGCCCCCGATTATGTCCGTCGGATAGTGGACGCTCAGGTAAACCCGGCTCAGGCTGACAATGAGGGCGATCGCATATCCGGCGATCCGGTATTTCCAACCATAATAGGCGCCCAGGATGGATGCGGCCAAAAATATGGACAGTGCATGGCCGCTTGGAAATGAATAGCTCGTCATGTGGAGAACATTGGTACTATATGCTCCCGGTGGCCGGGCGCTCTGCACGATATCCTTGACGTCCTCCGTTATTAAGAGGCTGAATAAGAGCCCGATCAGTAGTATCGCCGCGAAGACCTTGATCTTATTTTTACCGAGTAAAAAGGCCAGGGAGGTCGCCAGGGTGACGGCGAACGGGCTGCCGAGATTAGTGACAACGTAAAAAAACCAATAAAAGCCGGGCAACTGGTTGTGGATCGCCGAGAAAAAATACTGGTCGAAACTGAAGGCCTCTAACACAAAATATACATGCACTGCTCTTTTATATTATTTACTCGTTATGTAACAGGTAGAAAGTTTTATTAGTCGGAATGTAGTATCCTACTTCCGGTAGCAACATATACACCTATGCGAGCGGTATAGTTGCCACAATGATAAGTCGAAAATGGTGCTCCCGCATTAAAAAAAATCATAGATGATAGTTTCACCAGACTTCGTCCGTTTTATGTGCGGGAGTGCCACGCCCGTCATAGTGACCGCTTGTTGATGATCTCCAATATATCTTTTGGCTCTTTGTAGATGGTCACGCCTTCCATCCCGGCCAGCATTTTCGTGTTGCGCTCGTCGATCTTTCGGATGGTTAGCGGTACGGCGCCTCCGCCGGATATGGCCCCGAACTCGCATAGGTCGACGCAGATGCCACAGCCCTGGCATTTTAGCAGGTCGATCTGGTCTGTAATGGCTTCGTTGGGGCAGCTATCTTTCGGCGGACATGGCTCACAGCTCCTGCACTTCGAGCGGTCGATGGTATAGGGCATTTCGGACGTGACGCCGCTCTCCCAGTCGACGGGAACTATGAGTGATGGTATGCCGCCTTTCATCGCCTGGGCGGCGCAGTTGGTGACCAGGGTATCCGCGATACCGTATACGATCTTTGCCACGGTATTCGAGGTCGCCGGCATGAGTATGAAAAGATCATATCGGCCCACGTTGAACCGGCCGATCTTGGGGAAGCTGGCGCCCTGGTTCGAGTCGAAATAAACTTCATTCAAATATGAGCCGTCCGATATTTCCCCGACGGAATTGAGGAGCCCGTACATGCGGGAGACTTCCTCCCCCGCCCGTGACATGAATGTAGTGATGGCGTGGCCTTCTTTTTTTAACTCCTTCATGGTCGAGTATGATTCTTTCAATAAATGGCCGGCCCCGGTAACGCCCCAGGCGATATGAAGATGATGGTCAGTGCTCATGGTTTTAGATTCCGATAGTAATTCCATCTTGTCATTTATAGCTTTATCGAGGCATGGTAAAACCAATGGCCCGAACAATTAAATACAAATAAAATTATTTTAATATTATATGAAGGTCTTCGATACCGTCAACGTGAAAATTGTAAGGATCGGCGATTCGGTAGGCGTTTATTTTCCGCTCGAATACGAGGCGATGGAAGGCTTCGAGGCGGAATTTTCCGCCGGCGTCGAGGGCAATGAGATCGTATTCAGCATCAAGCCGCATATACAAAAAGCCGTAGAGGATACGGTAAACGAGCTGTGGCGAGACCTGCGCGTCTTATTTTCTAAAATAGGCGATATCGGCGAGAAGGCGCCGTGGGGCGAGATGGAGATCCTATGGCAGACTCGGGAGACTTTTGAAAGAAAGGTGCCCATATCGGCAGATGAAGTGGTCACTCACCGCCATTCCCGGGCCGTTTACGGTAAAGAAGAGTACGTGACAGGCGATAGGGAGGATATGCGCAAGGGCATACACGATACGATCACGAAATTGTGCGAACTCGCTGCCCTTCGGCTTGGATTTAAAAGTGAGCTTTTTGCGCGGGCCTTCGGCCAGGCCGTTGGTAATCATTTCTCCTCCACAAGTTGCCTGATCGGCACATGTGAAGTCCTCTGCGAGATATTTAACGAGGAGTTCACCAGGGTTGATGATGACCGGCTCTGGGGCCTGACGTCGAAGACAGCTCAAGAGGCCGTTAAGGTGGCCTACGACAGGATAAAGTATCTCGAAAGTCATCCAGACGAGTTCAAAAAAGAGGAGGAGCGTATCCGGAAAAAATGGGGATTCCAGCTCAATCCGGCATAATAGTCAATTAAAAATAAAAATTAGAAGCGGAGATTATTTACTCCGCCTTTTTCTCACGACGCTCACGCCCACCACGCCCACGGCAAGCAATGGCAACGCCAGCGACGATACGCACACGTTCGACGACTGGAGGGGCACTGTCTCCGCCAGTATGAACGTGCAGAAACCGTTCGGCGAACTGAACTGGAACGTCACCGTCGTCTCCGTCTGGCTCACCAAGGTCACGGGCAGCTCCTCGAAACTGCCGTTGTCGGCATGGCGGATGACGCTGTAATGCTTTGACGGGTCGAAGCCACGCGGCTTACCGATGGTCATCACGATGCTCTCGGAGCCGACGATCATGTCCGAGTCCGAGAATCCATGCTTGGTGATCGTGACCATTGCCAGCGGCGTGTCATTGATCGCTTCGCCGAGGCCGCCCAGGAAGAGGTTCGCCTGAATGAGCTCAGCGGACGATGCCGGGGCGATCGCAACATCCAACGAAGCGCCTTCTGCGGGCTGGTTTCTAAAGTCGCCGATCACATCGACCAGAGCCGGGGCACCGAATAGTGTCCCATGCACAGTGCCATTCATGGAATAGGCGGTCGAGAACCAGAAGCTATAATCGGGCATCAGGTTGTTCTGGAGCCCTTTCAAGCCCGAAAGGCTGATCGTATATCGGCTGGATGAAAGGGCGTTCGTCGGTACGAATATTGCCGTCGTATTGGCACCGTAGTATGTCACGTAACCCGGGACCGGGCTCAAGGAGCTGTCCTGGACGATAAATCCAGCTTTTAATAGAGCAGGCTCCATGTCTTCATTGAACGAGACTTTGATGCCGTCCGCCGGTATAACGTTCGAAGCCCCATTGGCCGGGTATGTCGAGACGACCGAGGGTTGCCGCCAGAGCGTATAGAATTTCCAGGTATAATCGGGCATAACGTTATTATTTAAGCCCTTTATGCCCGTTAGTTTCACCGTGTACATGTCCCCTCCGGCGCTAAGCCCGTCGTCGGGCGTAAACGTCGCGGTCGTTCCGCTATAAGACACCTGGCCAGGCACGACGTTATTATGGGAATCCGTTACGATAAAGCCGGCCGCGAGTGTGGACGCGTCGATGTCTTTGCTAAATGTGGCCGTTACCGTAGCGTACGGGGAGATTCCCGTCGAGCCGGCGGCGGGAGATTTAGCCGTGACCGTGGGCGGCTGGTAGGCCGTAGTGAATCCCCAGCTATATGCGATCAGCGTGTTACCCTTCGTGTCTTTAACACCGACGAGGTGCGCGCTGTATGCCGCATCATAGGCAAGGGCCGAGGAGGGGGTAAATACCGCCGTGAACGTCGTGGAATTACCATAGTAGCTAACGGTGCCCGGCACATTGTTCCCCTGGTTATCCTGGAGCATGAAGCCGGATTTTATGCTGGGAATATCAACCTGACCGTTATAGGTCGCCGTTATGGCAGACGTTATTGGTACATTATTATCGCCTCCGGACGGGGCCGTCGACAGGATACATATGCCATTAGCGAAGGTCGCACGATAGTCATCGGTCATGATGCCCCCCCAGGTATTCTTGACGCCAGTGGCCTCCAGAGTATATACGGTATTGTTGCTAAAATGATTGACCGGCACGAGTTCTACAAAAGAGACCGTGCCGTCGTTATCCCCTGTGCCATAATTAGCATAGTATGTCGTTATCGGGATCAGGCTAC
>Ga0209039_10002609_pt1 | contig 15082 bp, 6 predicted proteins | sample BogFormECP12_OM1_FD_188238 | JGI IMG/M metagenome (GOLD analysis project Ga0209039, IMG submission 188238) | Bog forest soil microbial communities from Calvert Island, British Columbia, Canada - ECP12_OM1 (SPAdes) (version 2) | ecosystem: Environmental > Aquatic > Freshwater > Wetlands > Bog ... | reverse complement strand
CAGTGTTGGATAGTTCGGCAATATTCAATAGATTCCCGCTCTGGGAGGCGAGGATCTCGAGCAGACGGTTGAACTTGTTTACATCCTTGATCTCGGCCAGGTCACGGATATCCTTGCGAACATAAGTATCGATAATCTGTTGCAGGTATTTTTCCTTGATATCGACGGCCTGGGTAAGAACGATCTTGGGGTAACCGCCATACAATGCATATTCCAGGTAAAACTTCTGAAGTTCGACGGTTTTCTTTTCGGTGTATTTCTCCGCGGGGGAGAAAGGAACCTGCTTGAACGCCAGGAATTCATGGAAGGAAAGCGGGTAGATCTCGAAATTGACCGTCCGGCCGACCAACGAATCCTTGAATTTGCTCTTGATTTCAAAACTGGAGGAACCGGAAACGATCAACTTCAGATCGCGGTGATGATCGGCAATGAGCTTCAAAAAAGAGGAAGGATTCTCAAGGTACTGGATTTCATCGATCATGACGAAGAGTTTGCGGCCGGCAACGCACAAGGCAGGCAGATCAAATCCCTGTTCCCCCAAGTAAGTAACAAATTCATCTACCCCTTTATCCAGCAGACTGACGAAACGACTGTCTTCCAGGTCGATATAGAAGGTTGGTTCCCCCGACGATCGTAGATTATCCTGCAGGAATATCAATATGCTGGTTTTACCTACCTGTCGCGCTCCATGGATGACGATAATGTCATCGGTGTGGAGAAATCGACTGATCTCGTCAATGACGGCACGTTTATAAATGGTCATAGGCATCTCTTTGGATGAATCACGACTCTATTTTATATCCAATAATTTTACTAGTCAACTATCAATATTATTGTATTCGTTGGTTGCTCTTGAACCAGCTTCGATCCCCTCCGCGCCGAACCGCAGGCGGTTTTGATCTCGGATGCGAAGCACAAATGGCGCCTATTACTGATCGTTGTCAATCGATAAATCATCATTATCGTTGGTCAGACGGCTGTTTATACCCACTCGACGAATCCCCGAGATCCTTTTACAGCATTACGCAGGATCCAAAGTCGAAGGTCGGCTTGATGGTCCGTCTGGAGAGATTGGATATACTTTTGAAAGTCCTTGATCTTCCATTGGGCGAATAACTCCGCAAGCGCAAGAGCTTCCTCCCAGGAGTCTGTTTTTGAGAAACGGCGAAGCATATACTCTCCAAGAGTCTGTTTATTAATCTCTTTCGAGAAAAATCTACGAACCAAACCGTAATCCGGAGAGACATATCTAAGGGAGGATATAACGTGCCGGTTGATTGACCATTTCTCCCTGGTCTGCGAGAGATTCCCGGAAATCGCCATCTGAACGATCTCGTCTTCACTTATTCCATGCGCCTGGAACTGGTCCAAACCTGAGTTGTATTCCTTGATCAATTCCTTGGATCTTTCAAGGTCTCTCTCTGGCTGGATGGGCAGAATTGATTCGAGATGAGCCAGTAGATCGGTCGAATATCCAGATACGGATATTCTGTGGATGAGGTTGTTGATCGCGATCTTGGCCAGGACCCAAATCGTAGGTTCCTGCAACAGGGTGGGGGGGAGGACGGCCAATATTCCAACGATCTGATCCCAAGAGCCCGAAAGGTACCCAGGTAAAGTTCCTTGGAAATTCCATAAAGCTGTTCCAGCTATTTCAAGCTCTTCCCTTTCATGGAATTCCATTAACAACCAATCCAACCAATGCGCGGGGGATATTTCCTCCGATGGGGGATACAGATCATTAGGCTGCCATTTGAATTTCGAACGGGTCAGGTAATAGTCGAAAATTAAGTGGTCAGCTATGCTCACCTGATGATCGATGGTTTTTAGTAAACCTTGTTTCAACATTTGATCAATCAGCGGCGAAATGTTCTCTGAAGACAGGGATTTCCAGCGCGCTTCCAGTTGTATTCGAGCGATTGGGTGGGACGATCTTGTACCTGCCATCGACCATGCAGGAAAATGGAATAAAAACTCCTGGGCAAGGATCTTCTGATCATCGTTTAGTTCAGCGGCGCGCAAGCGATCCTGTACATGAAATTTAGCGACCTGGTTTATCGTCGGGATGGATTTCTTTTGCTGCCATAAGGCATCGAAGGATGGCAAAAGCTGGATTGAAGAAAGGTAATCGCCGAGGGGAGATACTATCAGCAATTTCCTGAGTTCGATCTGGTCGGTTGGAGGTTGCCAGGCAGATTGAACTTCCTGCGGAGATGAAGAATGAGCTTTGGGTGCGGTTGATGGAACAGGGGTTTCGTTTTTTTCGGAATTCGACTTGATGGGGTCAACATTCAATAGTGTACATAATCCTGCATGCAATTCGGAAAGGCCTTCATCGATCCAGCGGCTGATCGTGCTGCTGTTTTTTTTGGTTACCTCCAGGGTCGCATAGCCAATCACATCATTCGGGATTTTCACATCCAGGGTTTGGGTGACCATTTGATAATTCATCGGCTCCGTGAGCCAGGTCCTGACATCCTCGTTCCGAATATTTCTTGGCTGTCGATCCGAATCCGGACGAACGAATAGCTCGTAGAGAGGCCAGATATATTTTGCCAGAACCGCCAGCAAGTGCAGTTTTTCTTTCGGCTTAAGCTCCGTATTCTCAAAGGAATAGACCCAGCTGTAAGTAACCAGAAGGATAAATCTCGTTATGGGAGAGGTCTCCTCGACGGGTTCGTTATTGGATAACTGCTTTTTGATCCACCATCCCATGGCTGTCCGGTCCACCCATTGATCAATATCCGCCAATTTATTCTCCAAACCGAGGATATCTGTGGAAGAACACAAAGCATCCAGAACCTGGTAAAAACTCGAATCCGTTTGAATGAGATCGATTGAAGATGGCATTCCCGCTACCTTTGCTTGCATTTTACATGCAAATTGCAAAAAGGCGCTTGAGATTCTCGGGTGGAATTGTTAAACTGGGCGAAATTTATTTGTTAGCTCGCACCAACTTCTAAAGTTCAGCTTTTCATATCGCTTATCGGACGCAAGGCTCATTCGGTGGTATCAAAATTCCTTTCACTTGTTTCGGTTGATGCTGGCTCTTTGCCAGTCAACATTCGAGAGGTCCACGATGGTGGACGGTATACGTGAGCAGTGTTTCAGTACTTCGCAGGCCGACCTTTGACCTGCCGCACTTGTAGATCTGCTCCTAAATCGACAATGTGCGCTCCCAAATCAAACAAAGAGCAGGCCAAGTGCCGCAACCTTTGGGGTGGGCTCTCGTCCAGAACCGCCTGATGAAAAAGGGAGACGTACGCCGGCGACAATGGACGGGTACACGGGAACCCTCGTCGACGATAAAAATCCCAAGGTACGCCAGGAAAGCCTGGCCGGTTGGCTTAGCAAAACAAGTTAATACTAACCCGTACTAGGAGCCATTTCGGTCGACGGAGGAACCATATGTCCGCACCATCCATCAAAAATCAGCTTACTCACATATTTGAAGTCCTGGACATGGATAAAGAGAAGATCGACGCATATAAAAAAGTGCATAATGTTCGATCGGTGAAGAAAGCCCTGCGTCCGCATGGAGATCCCACCCGGAGCTTGCCGGTGAACCTGGCCAGGCGCACCAGGGACGGCTATATCGAGACGACCACCCCGTTCTTTAACCGAGCGAAATCCCTCACCGGCAGGAAATTGGTGGCGGATATGATGACGGAGGCGATCCTCCAGCAAACTCTGGATGTCTATTATCGCGACCACATGCCCACTACATTGGACACCTTGCTGGCGGCGCTCAACAAAACCTACATAGGCAGCAAGCGCCTCCGTTGGGTAAAGGGAGCCTGTCCAGTCACGCCAGAGCTGCGGGGACATGTCAAGCATTTTCGTGACGATGGCGATGTCCATCAACCGCGCTTTGGCTACAAGGAAAAGGATGCAAAGAAGATCGTGGATTTGCTGAAAGAAAAAGGTTCCGCTTTTTGCCTTGCAGCGGAGCTTGCTCTCGGATGCGGCCTACGCCTGGCGGAAATCGCGGGTCTAAAGGGGGATGATGTGGATCTAGAACACGGCCTGCTCTACATTGTCGGGAAGGGCGGAAAACATCGGACCGTACCCTTGCCAGCTGATATCGGCCGGCAGCTCAACCCCAGTCTTCCGTGGATCTTCCGGCCGACCCAATCCTGGAAGCACGCCTTTTACCAGGCGGTTCGTAAGGCGGCGCGTGAATTGGGAATACAGATCAGTGGTGTGCATCGCTTGCGCTCGAACTACGCCGGCCAGTCCTATCAAAGCAAATTGACCACGGGCAAATGTCAGAGAGCTGCCATGCAGGAAGTCTCGTCGGATATGGGACATAACCGCACGGATGTATTAGGAAGCTACATCCCGGCGAAGGATAAGCGAATTCCATTGCGCAAACCAGAGTGATCGGTTGATTTGAATGGATCAGGTTCGTTACTCGAATTATGGATTGATGAACTATGGTAACAGCGATCGAAAGCCTCGCAATTCAATGCAAAACGGTTATTGATGATTCCCTTTTGATGTGGATGGAGGGATTTATCAATGATCGGAAGGCCCAGGGACTTGCATCCGGGAGCCTGCGGTTTTACCGTCTCAAGTTGAAGCTGTTTTGGGATTATTGCCAGGCACACTCGATCGACCGGATTGGTCAGATATCTTCTGATTTTATCCGCAGCTACCTGCTATATCTGGAAGGGACGGGCCATAATCCAGGTGGGAGACATGCAGCGTTTCGGACGCTGCGTGCTTTTCTGAACTGGTATGAAATAGAAGCTGAACCGGAGGCTTGGGGGAATCCCATTCATAAAATAAAAGCCCCCAAAGTCCCCATTGAACCTTTGGAGCCGGTCTCTCAGGAGACCATAGCGGCCATGATCCGAAAAGCCCCGCAGGGCACCTTTGCTGGGGATCGTGATGCAGCCATCCTGATTTGTCTCCTGGATACCGGCGCTCGTGCGACTGAATTCTTAAATATCAATCTTGCGGATCTCAATCAGGCCTCCGGGACGATCCTGGTCCGGCATGGAAAAGGGGACAAGCCTCGAATGGTTTATCTCGGGAATCGTTCCCGCCATATGCTGAGAAAATACCTGAAACATCGGAGTGATGATTGCGATGCGCTTTGGGTCACCCATCCACAATATGACTCTGAGCGTCTGAGTTACAACGGGTTGCGCGCGATCATTCATCGACGTGCGCAGGATGCCGGCGTGGAGGAACCCTCCTTGCATGATTTCCGGCGTGCATTTGCCCTGGCCATGCTCAGGAATGGAACCGACGTTTATACGTTGGCCAGGCTGATGGGGCATGAAGGGATCACCGTGCTTCAACGATACTTAAAGCAGACATACCAGGATACGGAAGCCGCTCACCGCAAGGCCGGCCCTGTGGATAATTCTGAAATTTTTGGGATTGTGTAACGAGTGGAGCTGTACAAATTCCTAGCCCTTCTTTGATTGCTCATCCACTTGCGCCTTTTATATGAGTCGTTCCCTAAAAAATCGTTTTTGATCTTGACGCATAACAAGCCGCTGATCCAAGACATGCGCTCGCGCTATCAACGGCTCACCGGAGGTCTGCCCAGGAACATCCTCTGGGAGACTTTCAACGGATGGTGCCGGCATTACTGGCCCGAGAATCCGCCTTGGTGTATCCCCATGGGGATCGAGAAACGAGACAAACTTATTTGTGAGACCTGGAGAAGGTCCTTTGAGGGAACTGCCATCACAGAGCGGATGTTCCGCAGTGAGATCGACTGGTATAAGGACCAGATGTTGTTCGATCAGGTAGCCTACTTGGACGCTGAGCGGCGCGGGCGTGGCTTTCGTCTTAGTTCTGATCAGCGTAAGCAGATGTATGATGCCATCGCACAGTACCAGAAACGGCTTCAGTAGCATGGCCAGGTAGATTGGGGGACGTCCCGCGTCAGATGTTGAAATTCATTCAGGACAGTACTTACCGTCCGCCTCAATACGATGTCGTCCTCTTTGATGAAGAGCAATTCGTTCACTTGGATTTGTGTGGGGAGGGATCGGAGAAAAAAGGAAAGATGAAACTATCCAGTATTTCAAACTCTTTCTTCGTCTGCACGCCAAGATAGATAAAGTACCCAGTCGGTAAGCGATATTTCATCTAAATGTCTTTTCCAAATTCAAGGCTTTTACCGATGTGCCCTGTTGGTACTACGAGAAGGGCCTAAATTGACGAAAGAGAGGGACCAATAATTTTTTTATCAGGTCATCTTCAGATGCTTTGTCGATAACAGATAGGGGATAAGCACTCCGTATGGGTTTTCAATTTCGTGGGTATATGGCGTAAATAAGATTTGCCGGGAGATCCAATGGAGAATGAAGCCATTGCCAAAGTAAGCAGAACATCATCCTGGTGGGAAATTTAAACTCGCTGACCGCGTATGTTGCCAACTCGCAAATGTACTTCCCAAGATAAGTACAACTGCCTATTGGTCAAAGCCGTAACAGGTTGTATAGTGATACTGGCGAAGTAGAAAACGGTTTAATTATTTGGTGGTCCGGACGTTGTCCGCGATCCTTGGTGCGCAACTTGTTCATTTTGCTTTATGAACGACTTGCTCATCCAGGCAAAGTTTTAGGTTTACCCAATTACGGCTGAATAATATGATAGATCAGGTTCAATCTATTTGCCGGCGGCCCTACTGCCTGACAAGACCCAGCCCTGCCATTAACGCTTACCGTCGGGCCAGGCAGTTTCAAAGGAGGGTATCATGAAGGTTGTAAACATAAATCACGCCCGGGACAATACCTGCGAATGCGGTAGATGACTTGACCACTGGATAATATCAGTGGTCAAGCGTTTTTAAGCCACTGCCCAGGATTATCGCCTACCCGGAAACCAAAAGTGGATATGCAAGCCCAGAAAGATAATTCAGCAGACAGCCGTTGGTATATTATTTCGATATGAAAAGCCCACAATGCAAAGACGGAAGAATCTCTCACCTTTATTGACTCTGTTGAACTCGTTCCGGACCACCTCAGCAATACATGCGTTAAGAAGGTATTGAATGGATATTTCCTCCCTCCCACTATCCATAAAGGGCTTGAGTAGTTACTTTGGTCTTTGAGATATCGGTAAATATCGGATCGGCATTAGTGTTCTTGATGCCCTGGGCACTCTTTTTGGGCTAACGGGCTTGCTGACCGATATACATCAATGGCAGGGGATTCTCCTGCCCCAATGGTCCTGCCAGCTAAGGCAGGTTTTGAATGGTAACCTATCCCCAGAGCAAGCTATCATTGCTCATTGCAGACGATCACCTGCTTACGCATGCAGGTATTCGCGCATTGCTGAAAGAGGCGCCTGATATTGAAGTCGTCGGTGAGGCATGGGGTAGTTACGAGGTCCGGCGGCTGATAGCTGAATCGCACCCCAAAATAGTATTGTTGAATTTAAAAATGTCAGGCACATCCCTGTCCAAACTCGGGAAATGGGTATGTAAGGATCACCCTGAAACGACCATGCTCGCCTTGACCAATTATGATCGTGACGCTTATCTGGCCAGAGCGATGGAGGCGGGAGTGGTAGGGTGCCTCGAACAATGTGAATCGGTGGACAGACTCATCGGAGCGATTCGACGCGCTGCTCAAGGAGAGATCCTTTTTGATGAAAACCAAATATCCAGAGTGAATGCCTGGCAAAGATCCGTAAAAGAAAAATTGGACCGCCTGACCGGACGCGAGCGCCAGATCCTTGGTCTGCTTGCTCAGGGGATGAGCAATAAAACGATCGCCAGAGCTCTTTGCATCAGCCTCAAGACTGTGGAATATCACATCACCCACATTCTTGGAAAGCTGGATCTGTCCTCACGCCAGGAAGCTGAAGCCTGGGCACTTAAACATTTTTCTGATGAAATCGAAGATATTGCTGGGTAAAAACCGAGAAATTCCCCGGTTAGGGGCCTTCTGAAGTGGGGGCAGTTAACGTTCCAACTGGATCCTGCATGAATATCTAAACTTACCTGTCTCGAATTACCCATGAATTCTGTGGGTTCAGTTTAAGTGTTTACCCTGCAACCTGTAAATATTATTGGGAATTTATTGGCTGATGGTATTCACATAATCGATGGCTCCCTGGCAGGGGGGAGTCAAATCGGCGGAGATGTGCTTCCAATCCAGGGGGCTGCCGCGGCTTTGAGCCTGCCTGATCGCCAGGATCAGGCAGCCCGGCCCGGCATTGTAATTGACCAGGGTGAAGCGCCACAAGTCTTCGTAAGTGCTTGCCAGGGCCGGCGTTTTCCCGGTGGCGTTATGCACGATCGTACCGGCCTGCTCGCAGTTTGCCTTCAGAATCTCAGCGAAAACCGAGATGCTGAAACCGGCCTGGGTCAGGTCGAGGCCCTGGGAGCAGTTCGAGCAGGAGGCGTCCACGCTGCGCACCAGCGCACCGCGCAGGAGCGCCTGCTGAGAGGGCGTCAACAAGGCATACCCCTTCTGACAGGTGCTGTCTGCAAAAACCAGGGGACAGTACTGCTGATAAAAGGACGAATTCCAAAGAAGGGCGGTATCCGCGCCGTTATCGGTCAGGTGACCGAGGCCGACCTCGATCTGGTCGGCAAATACGCCCGGCCAGAACTGGCTCTCGCGGCTGAAGATATTCTTGAGCAGCTGCGCCGGGATCCCGGAATCCGATGCGGCGGAAAGGATCTGGTCATCAAACCGGTTTTGCCACTCGTCGACAGATGGCTGTGATGCATCCATGCCGCAGGTGCTGACCGCCCCATCTGATGAGAAACCGGCATCGGGGCAGGTACTGACGTCCACCATCCCCCTGGAGATCAGGTTGGCCGCAAGGTATACGAACGGAATACCGGAAGACAGATCCCCGGATTGTTTGGGGGTGGTGAGCCAGGCAGGAGGACCGCCAACCGGAGGAAAGGCATTCCAGATCTCGGAACAGGCTCCAATAGGCGTCCCCTTCCACTGCGAGCTGATTACATCCACATACCACGAATTAGAATCAGCCCCTTCTCCTTTCACAACCCGCACCTGCGCATCGAAAGTCACACTGCTATCCCCGTGACTGGAATAGGCCCAAAACTGCAGTGCCATTCCGTTCTGATCGGTCGGGGAAAGGTCCAACGGACAGGTCGCGTCACAGCTAAAGGCCGCCCCGTCCATGGTGCCGGCGATGCCGATAATATGCTCGTTGGGAAGCGGTTCCACCCCGGTCAGGACCAGGGTAGGCAGACTGGCACAGAGGTTGGTTGAATCAATGGCTGTACAGCCATTCAATGTCAGCCAGATGAGCGGTGCCGGCAGCGCCACACTGACCTGGCGCTGGGCGGGAGCGGACTGAACGAGCTGCAGGTAATCTCCCTGACAAGCTTTGGGATCTTCTTTGAATGAATTACACGGTTTGGTATTGATCCACTGGATGTAAACGTCCTGCCCGCAGTTTTTGTATATTTCCGACCCGATGGGCAGGCCGTCGTGATCGATGAACAACTGGCACATCAAGCGCGCATTGCTCCACTGCTTTACCCACCATTTATAGGAAGTGTAATTTTCCGTGATGAGGGTGTTGCGATGCGGGCCTGGGGGCTTTCCACCCGCGGCGGATACGCGCGAGGTCCCGAAGATGGACGCTCCCAAAAGAACCAGCACGAGCGCAGCGGCCGCCAGTCCAGCCCGTAATCGGGTATGCATAGCCTCAGCTAGAAAAGGAGTCCGATTTTATTATAGTGAACTCCTGAGCCGATTCTCGGGTCGCGAAAATATTACCGAGTAAAACCTAGGGTTTTCGCTAGGATCGAATCGCCGGAAGGCGGGCTAATATGAAAATGATCCATGCTGCTGGATGAGACCCTCCTGGAGGCTTTTACGGGTTCTGTTCTTCCGTGTCGAAAGCAGCATGGCGAAAATAATCCAGGACATCCTGGCAGCCATACCGCCAGCGGGGTCACGGCAGAGCAGCACACATTGTATTAGGGGTAGTGAAAGGTTGGCAGGGAGTCGGGTTCACGCAAAGGGTTCGGGAGGGAAACATGTCTGCACATTATCATCACCTGCTCCATCCTTGCAATAAGGTCCTGAATGGCCTGGTGCTCATCTCCATGCTCATCACGAGTGCGATCGGCGCACCGGTTATCAAGGCTGCCGCGGTCAGCCAACCTGCCGCGCAGGTGCGGCCAGCCTCTGCTAATGCAATGCCGCTCAAACAACCACCGGTCTTCAGCCGGCCTGAGCCGAGGCTGGGAACGCGGCCAGAACCCAGGAAGGAGCTCCCTGCCGGCGAGGTAAAATCCGATCTCGAGGCGACCCCCACGCCTACTATTACAACCACGGCAACCCCTGGTTCCCCATATACGCTTTTTACTCAAAACGTACCAGCGCTTCCGGCATCGAATATGTCTACCGAGGCGTCCAAATCCTTGGCTGCAAAGGCCAAGCAAGCCCAAACACTATCGGAGGGCGGGCCTACGCCGATCGCCAGCGGATCCGATATTCTCGATTCGCCAGTGGTGGCCTATAATTCCGCATCCCATGAATACCTGTCTGTATGGGTAGACCAAGGCGACTCCTCCAGCTCTTTGAGCGGGATGTTGCTTTCCCAGGATGGCACACCTCAAGGGGATGCGTTCTCCATCGCCAGCCAAAATGTAGACACCATTTTGGTTCCAAGACTGGCTTATAGCACTGTTTCCAATACCTTCCTCCTGATCTGGTCAGAGGCGAACGGCGGGACCAGCACCGAGCAGTACTGTGCGGATCAGTACAACTGCTGGGCGGTGATACAGGCGCAATATAATCTGTACGCCATGCCTCTTTCCGGAGACGGGCAACCCGCGGCCGAATCCCCGACCCTGGTCACCAACTTGATGACACCCCAGTGGGAATTGAATTTAGGCTATCCACCCATTTCGGTTTATGACTTGATTTACAATCCCGATGCGAACGAGTTTCTTGTCGCCTGGGGCCAACCGCGCGGCGTGCTTCAGTTTCTCGGATGTTGTAATGTCACCATCTACCCGCACCGGGTAATGGCGCAACAACTCGGGGTGGATGGCACCCTGGTTGGAACTGCTCAACCCATCACAACCGGGATGATCGCCGACATCCGCCTGGGCTACAGCCCCACCAGCGGCCTCTATGCGGTGACATTCACCAAATGGACTCCGACTACCGGCTTTGATATTTATGGACAGCTGTTCAATGCGAGCCTGGCTCTTTCCGGCGGGATCGTCAACCTCCCCGGCCCCCTGGCAGGGAGCCAGGTTCTGCCAGCCCTGACCTATCTGCCTGACGACAATACTTACCTGCTGACCTGGTTCGATAACCGCATTCGACCCGATTTTTGCTACGGATGGAATTGCTATTTCAATCCTCACGGGGACATCCGCGGCAGGAAGATCTCCGCTGCCACCGGGGCGCTGGTTGGACCAGAAGTCATTCAGTTCAGTTCGTCGGCGAAATATTCTGCTTACGCATCGGATCTGGCTTCCTACAATGCCAAAGCAGGCCAGATCCTGGCGGTTGCCTATGACGAAGCCGATCCTCACGTCAACGTCCGGTATCTGGATAGCCAGAGCAATTTGATCGGACCCATTACCAACTTTATCGATTCTTCAGTCGATTACCAGATCGCCCCCATGGAAGAGACCAGCAAGCCGAACTGGCTGGCAGTATGGAGCGATTACGGCGACATCTATGCACAGCTGATTTTGCCGACCACCACGGTCGATGAGCAATCGGTGGTGAACGGAGGCGACTGCGACTGTGCGGTTTCCAGTTCATCTGGCACCAATCCAACTATTGAGGATCCGATCAATGTCCGCACCGGGGCCCTGTCCTACCAGACCACGGATATCTCCATCCCCACCAGCGCCGGACCACTATCCTTCGAGCGCACCTATTCCTCCCTGACCACCGGGCTGTACAACTCCATCCTCGGCTACGGTTGGACGGACAATCTCGATTCGCGCCTGGTCTTCCCGACCGATCCGGGCGGTGAAACCGGCTTCGTGCTCTTCAAGGCCCATTCCGCCAACCAGTACCAATTCATCATCAACGACGACGGCAGCTACAGCCCCGGCCCGGGCGTCAAAGGGGATCTTGAATGCACCGGCAGCACCTGCACGATCACCCTGTCCGACCAGGAGGTGTATTCTTTCACCAGCGGACAACTGCAAACCTGGCAGGACGGCCAGGGGCACGCCTGGAACTACACTTACACTGATGGTCTCCTGACCAAGGTGGCCGACGACACCGGCGACCGCTACCTGACGCTCTCCTATGATGAACAGGGGAGGATCGCGTCCGTGGGAGATTATGCCGATCGCAGCGTCTCCTTTGGCTACGACTCCGTCACCTCGGACTTGATCTCCGCCAGCGACCTGGGGGGCGGGTCCTGGCAGTACCAGTACGACAGCCACCACCTGACGAGCGTCATCGACCCGGGCGGAGCCACGACCGAAAGCATCGAGTACGACACTCAGGGGCGGGCCTACCGCCAGTACGACGGTAAGGGCACGAAAGTCCTGGAGCTGACCTACAACACCAACGGCACCACCTCGGCGGCGGACGCTTACGGGCACGTGACCACCTACACGTACGATGGCCGCAACACTGTGGTCGGGGTTGACACTCCCCTGACCACTGCCTCTTCCAGCACGTATAACCGCAATTTCGATCCCAGCTCTCTCAGCGATCCGGCTGGGAACAAAACGGCCCTGGCCTGGAGCTCGGATGGGACCGACCTGAACCAGATCACCGACGCTGCCGGCGGCCAGACGGATATTACCTATAGCAACCACCTTCCTTCTACCGTCACCGATCCGCGTAACTTCCTGACCACCTTCAACTACACCGGCACGCTGCTGACCAGCAAGGTCGATGCCCTCAACCAGACCACCACCTATACTTATACTGACGAGGGTTACCTCCAGACCGCCACCGACCCGCAAGGTATCGTGACCCGCTACGAATATAACTCGCTGTATCCCGATCAGCTCATCGAGAAGATCGTGAACTACGATACCAATTACGGAACCAACGAGCAGAACCGGTACAACCTGACCACCCTTTACACCTACGATACCCTGGGCAGGCTGCTCACCACCACCGACCCGTCCGGCCTGGTCACAAAGAACGACTACGACACCGCCGGCCGGCTGGTGCAGGTCACCCGAAATTACAATGCCACCTACGACCAGAATTACGAGAACCTGTACAACATCGTCACTTCCTACAGCTACGACCTGTCCGGCAACCAGATCGCCGTGACCGATACCTTCGGCACCATCACGCGCACGTACTACGACGCGGATAACCGCCCGGTCGCCGTGGTCCAGAACCTGACCGGCCAGGATATCTCGGATGCGACACCGCCGACGCGCGGCTCGGGAGCCATCGGCGAGAACCTGCGCACGGACACGGTCTACGATAACGCCGGAAACGTCATCGCCTCGATCGATGCCAAGGGCGTGACCACGCGCACGTATTACGATGCCGACAACCGCCCGGTCACCGTGGTCCAGAACTTGATCGGGCAGGGTATCTCAACTTCAACCCCCCCGACCTACAATCCGGCCTACCCCGACCAGAACGTGACCAGCCAAACCGTCTACGACAGTGCGGGTCTGGCCATTGCCACCATCGACACCAACGGCAGGATCACCCGCACCTACTACGACGCCCTCAACCGCCCGGCCACCGTGGTCCAGAACCTGACCGGCCAGGCCATCTCCGTTACCACTCCTCCGGCGCGCGGCGGCAGCTTATCCCAAACCAACCTGCGCACGGACACGACCTACGACGCCAGCGGCAACGCAATCGCCACCATCGACCCGCTGGGCAAGATCACCCGCACCTACTACGATGCCCTCAACCGCCCGATCACCGTCGTCCAGAACCTGACCGGCCAGGCCATCAGCGTGGAGACCCCGCCCGCCTTCGGCACTGGCGACCAGAATATCCGCACCGACACCTATTACGATCCTTCGGGTCAGGCGATCGCCACGGTTGACCCCATGGGGAACGTTACCCGCACCTACTACGATGCCGCCGGGCGAGCGGTGACCGTCGTCCAGAACCTGACCGGCCAGGACATCAGCGTGGAGACTCCGCCCGCCCGCGACTCCGGCGCCAGCGACCAGAATTTGCGCACCGATACGACCTACGACGCCAATGGCACCGTCATCGCCACCACCGACCCGCTGGGACACGTTACCCAGAACAACTATGATTCGCAGGGCCGCCTCGCCAGCACGGTCGTCAACCCGCTGGCAGAACAATCCGAGAACTACCTGAACCAGTACAACCTCACGACTTCCTATACCTATGATGCCCTCGGCCGACAGCTCACTTCCACCGATCCCCTGGGGCGCGTGACCACCACCCAATACGACGCCCTCGGCCGGACCGAGGCCAGCACCCAGAATACCTTGAGCGGAGAATCGCAGAACTACCAGAACGAGTTCAACATCACCACCGCCTATACCTATGACTACGGGGGGAGCCAGATCGCCGTCACCGACACCCTGGGCATGATCGACCGCACCTATTACGACGGCCTGGGCCGCTCCGTGAGCCAGGTGCGCAACCTGTCCGGCCAGAGCGTATTGAGCTCCATCCTTCCTGACCGTGGCAGTGAGACCAACCTGCGCAGCGACAGCACCTACACCGGCGATGGACAGCTGGTTTCCAGCGTCGACGAGCTGGGCAAGACATCCACCTACGCCTATGACGATCTCGGTCGCCAGACAGGCGTCACCGATCCGCTCGACCATTCCACCTCGTCCACCTTCGACGCCGCCGGCCGCCTGGTGGCCTCCACCGACGCCGATGGCATCGTCACCAGCTACGAATACGACGCCCTGGGTCGCCTCACGGCGATCGTGGAGAACTACCACTCCGGGATCCAGGCCGATCAGCAGACCAACGTTCGCACCGAATACACCTACGATGCGAACGGCAACCGCCTGACGATCAGGGACGGCAATAGCCACGTCACGACCGATACCTACGACGCCCTCGGCCGCCTCCTGACCGAGACCGACCCGCTCGACCACACCTGGACTTATACCTACGACAAGGGTGGCAACCGCCTGTCCATGCTCGATGCCAACGGC
>Ga0209039_10002608_pt1 | contig 15095 bp, 8 predicted proteins | sample BogFormECP12_OM1_FD_188238 | JGI IMG/M metagenome (GOLD analysis project Ga0209039, IMG submission 188238) | Bog forest soil microbial communities from Calvert Island, British Columbia, Canada - ECP12_OM1 (SPAdes) (version 2) | ecosystem: Environmental > Aquatic > Freshwater > Wetlands > Bog ... | reverse complement strand
AAACAATGCAGCCAGAAAGATAATCCCAATCTCACCCAGGTTGCAAGACAGCAAATAGTAAACAAATTTGCGAATATTGCTGTAAATAATGCGTCCTTGTTCAATCGCAGATACAATGCTGGCATAATTATCATCGGTCAAAACCATATCAGCAGTTTCTTTTGCTACGTCACTACCCGTGATCCCCATGGTTATCCCGATATCTGCCCGTTTTATGGCCGGAGCATCGTTGACGCCGTCTCCGGTCATCGCTACCACTTCGTGATTGCTCCGCAAAGCTTCCACGATGCGCAGTTTGTGCTCGGGGGATACCCGCGCAAAAACATCCGTACAGCGCACTTCTTCTTGCAAGGCGTGATCATCGATCTGGTTTATCTGACTGCCGGTCATCACCTTGTGCCGGGGCATGAGCAGCCCAATACTTTCGGCGACGGCTTGAGCTGTAATGGGATAATCTCCGGTAATCATTAATGTACGGATACCCGCCTGACGTGCTTTTTCCAGGGCCGGCTTCACTTCTGGGCGGGCTGGATCCATCATGCCTACCAGACCTGCAAAGACCAGATCCTTCTCCAGAGCTGCACTATCGATGTCCGATGGCATAACGGGCACCAGGCGATAGGCCAGCCCAAGCACTCGTAAAGCCTGCCGGGTCATCTGATCGTTGGCATCCAAAATTTGTCTGCGAGTGGACGGTTGCATGAGGATCGGCTCGTCTTCTATACCCTGGTATTGATTACACAGCTCGAGCACCACATCCGGCGCGCCTTTGACTGCGATCGCAAACCATTTCCGTTTCTGCATATCATTGACCGGAGAGATATCAGCCGGGTGCGGATCTTGAATAGCATGCACTGTCAGCATACGCTTACGTTCTGAGTCAAACGGGATTTCATCTTCCCGAGGATAGGCATCCAGTACTTTTCTAGATATCGCACCGGTTTTGACAGCCGCCACTAACAGGGCACCTTCTGTTGGATCTCCCACCATGCGCAGAGTGCCTTTTTCATTTCCCTGTTCCAGGGAAGCGTCATTATTCAAGACGCCGACCCATAAAGCGGTCATCGCCGCAGGATACTCCTCTAGTTTAACCGGTTGCCCATCCAGCCGGTATTCACCTTCCGGACGATAGCCACTCCCGGTAACTTCAAAGGTGAAACCATCCACCCACAAACGTGTAACCGTCATCTCGTTTTGGGTCAGAGTACCCGTTTTATCCGTGCAAATGACGGTTGCCGAACCCAGGGTTTCAACGGCAGACAGACGGCGGATCAAAGCGTGCCGGTGTACCATTTCACGCATGCCCAATGCCAGGCTGATTGTAACTACCGCCGGCAGACCTTCCGGTACAGCCGCAATCGCCAGGCTTACAGCGATCATAAAGACACCAACCAGCTCTTGCAAGCTTCCGTTAGTCCGCATGGCTTCCATTACGAAAATCAAACCGCAAATAACCAGAGCGCCCCATCCCAGACTTCTACCCAAACTATCTAAGTTTTTCTGGAGAGGCGTATCCTCTGTTTCGACACTTTCGAGCATGTTGGCAATTAACCCAAGCTGGGTATGCATGCCGGTGCTGACCACCAACCCTACTCCACGACCGTAAACAACCGTAGTGCCCGAAAATGCGGTATTTTTCCGGTCACCCAGGGGAATATCCTTTTCTAATAGTATGGCGGCATCTTTTTGCACAGGCAGTGATTCACCCGTCAAAGCCGCTTCTTCTATTTTTAAATTAACTGCTTCAAGCAAGCGTAAGTCTGCCGGAACAAAATTTCCGGTTTCCAGAAAAACTACATCCCCAGGGACCAGTTGGCTGGCTGGTATTGAGAAGCGGTGCCCGTCTCTTAGTACCTGAGCCTCCGGTGCAGCCAATTTCTTCAATGCGGCCATGGCATCTTCAGCTCGCGTTTCCTGCACAATCCCCAGCGTTGCATTCAATAAAACAATGATAAAAATAGCGGCTGCATCGGCCCACTCCCCGAGCAGAGCTGATATCAGGGTAGCTACCAGCAGCAAAATTACAATAAACGACTTCAATTGCTCTGCCAGCAACTTTAAGAAACCAGACTTTGGCTGGCTGGCAAGCTGGTTGGGACCGTAATGGGAAAGCCTTTGGGCAGCCTCTGCACTACTCAATCCAACCAAAGGCTGCGTTTCTAGAACCCTAAGGGCATCTTCGCTACTTAATGCGTGCCAACTGATCGAGAATTCTTCAGGCAAACTTTCAGAGATGTTATTGGGTGATTGAGTCATCTTCCCCGATCAATCAATTTACTTAACATTCTGGACAACTTTCCCGATGCATGGCTGGATGGCAGAGTTAATTCACTGGCCTATTTTGTTTTTTTTAGCGTAACAAATTTGGACCAATATAGGTGCCATTTTGCAATGTAGCATCTTTTGGAATGACAACAATGCCATCCCGCACAACCCAATTGTCTCCATCCATATCGGTGCCGCGCGGGAATGGGCAGATTGTCACGTCTCTTCCAATCCGAGCGTTCTTGTCAATGATGGCCCCTTCGATCTGACAATTACTGCCAATGCCAATCGTTATATATTCAGTACAATCATCCTGGTGCGGCTGGTCGTAATAATCTGCACCGATCAGAATGGTGTCTACCAAACGCACGCCGCTGCGGATCTGGCTGCGCAGTCCTACCACCGAGTGGCGGATTTCTGCATTCTTGATGCAAGAACCCTCTGCCAGGAGCACATCATTCAGAACGCTATTTTCAATCGTCGAACCGGGCAATGGACGTGAATGAGTATAAATTGGCCGCTCTGCATCAAAAAAATTAAATGGGGGCTGGGGATTAGTTAAAGCCAGGTTTGTTTCATAATATGAACGAATGGTCCCGATATCTTCCCAATAACCACCGAAATCGTAACCGTACACGGCTGAATGCCCAATGGCTTGCGGAATAATCTGACCGCCAAAATCTTCAAAAGTAGTGTGCTCCAGCAATTCAACCAGGGTATCAACGTTAAATAAGTAAATACCCATGGAGCCCAAATAGGGTTTTTCTGGATCATCCTGGCTCACAAGCCCGGCCAAAATTTCGGGGTCTTTCGGCTTTTCAGCAAAGTTGGTAATCTGCATATCCTTAGCACGTTTCAAGATTCCGAACCGGCCGGCATCGTTTTTGTTCACCGGCTGCACAGCCACGGTAATATCTGCGTTTGCATCCCAATGGAATTTAGCCATCGCCGCATAATCCATCCGATAAAGATGATCGCCGGCTAACACAAATACGTACTTGGAATGGGCCGACTTAATTTCAAACAATTGCTTTCTAACAGCATCAGCCGTCCCCTGATACCAATCTGCATTCAGCATAGTTTGTTCAGCCGCCCAAACTTGAACCCATCCCAAATGAAAGGCGTCAAAGTTATATGTGCGTGCAATATGGCGATGCAACGAGATCGAATTAAATTGGGTCAGCACCGCTATGCGGATAATTCCCGAATTAATACAATTACTGATAGGGATATCGATCAGACGGTATTTGCCTGCAATCGGGACCGCTGGTTTTGAACGCATTTTCGTTAGTGGATAAAGTCGAGTTCCACGACCCCCACCCAAAATAACCGCCATTGCCTCATCAATTGCTGGCATATTACCACCTCTCAGGATTGGTTTTTTTATGAACGAAGTTCTTATCTCATCAAGTTACTTCCAATAAACGGCATCAAATGCTTGAAATTAGATGATAAATAAGGTATAAATTACTATATTTTAATATTGTATCACTGATTTTACTGTAAACCTAACCTTTAATAATAATCTCTTAAATTATAGGCTAAGATGTCATTGGAATGCAACAGTTTCTAATAAATACTAATAATTCAAAAACCTTAACCAAATGAAGTAAAATAGATCATGATATGGAGGGCAACCTATGAAACTAAAAGTTGGACAGCCTGCGCCCGATTTTCGCCTTGATAGTCACCTTGGAAAAAGCGTCACACTCAGTGATCTACGCGGCAAGAATGTAATCCTGGCATTTTTCCCTCAGGCCTGGACACCGGTCTGAACGAATCAAATCCCGTCTTACGAGGCCGCCAGGACCAAGTTTGCGGGATTGGATACCCAGGTTCTGGGTATAAGTATCGATCATATTCCCTGTTTGAAAGCCTGGGCTGAAAGCCTGGGTGGTGTCAATTATCCTTTGTTAAGCGATTTTTGGCCGCATGGGGCCGAGGCTGAAAAATATGGGGTGCTACGCTCAGAAGGCTATTCTGAGCGAGCTATTTTCGTTATCGATAAGGCTGGGATAATCCGTTACATTGATATTCACGACATCGATGAGCAGCCGGATAATGAGGAGCTGATTCGAGTCATTCGGCAGATTGACCCAGAAGTAGCTCATCGCCAGATCGAATCTGCTCCACCGCAAAAATTGGAGTTGCCGCATGGCGGCATCATTATGTACTGCACCCATTGGTGTTCAGACTGTAAGACCGCCCGACTCTGGCTAAAACAACACAATTTGGAATACACCGAAGTGGATGTGAATGGCACACCCGGAGCAGCCGAGCAGGTTAGAAAATGGGCTAACGGCAACCTGGTGACGCCGGTTTTTGATATCGATGGAATAATTATTGTAGATTTTGACGAACCAAAGCTACTGAAAACCCTGAAAGATCGCATGTAAAAAGGATTGGGTCATGCTTGCAGGCACACTGAGCCGGATCGAAGTTGACCTTGATGCAATTTCATTTAATGTCCAGGCGTACAAGCAGCATATCGGCCCACAAGTAGAGATCTATGCGGTTGTCAAAGGCAATGCATACGGCCACGGGAGCGTGCCGGTTTCGCAAGCTGCATTGGCAGCTGGGGCTACCCGTCTGGCAGTGCATCGCCTGGCTGAAGGCATTGAATTACGTAAAGCCGGGATCTCCACGCCAATCCTGTTAATGGGCTACACACCGCTGGATGGCGTTGATTTAATCATCCAATGGCATTTAACTCCCAGCCTGATCACCATTGAATTTGCACGCGCACTATCTGCCCGGGCCAGTTCAATGGGAATCACCGTCCCTGTGCATATCAAGGTCGATACCGGCATGAGCCGCTTTGGCTTGCTGCCAGAAGAGGTTTTGGATTTCTTACGGGAGTTGGGTGATTTGCCGGGAATATACCCGGAAGGATTGTTCACTCATTTTGCTACGGCCGATTGGGTAGATACGAGTTTTGTACAACAGCAGTTAGCTATTTTCAACGACGTTTTAAGCGCCGCCAAACGCAATGGCTTTGATTTACCGGTTTGCCATGCCGCAAACAGCTCGGCAGCAATGCGTCTACCGGAGACCCATTTCAATGCTATTCGACTTGGCATCGCTATGTATGGGCTTGACCCTTCGGATCAATGGCTGCCGGGTTTCGAAATTCGCCCTGCCATGACACTAAAAAGTGAAATATGCAGGGTACGCGACCTACCGCCAGGGACTGGGGTCAGCTACGGGCGAACTTTTATTACACAAAGTAAAACCCGCGCTGCTTTGGTGCCGGTTGGCTATGGCGATGGCTATCACCGTTCGCTATCAAACCGGGGCAGCGTTTTAATCCACGGACAGCGGGCGCCGATTCTGGGGCGGATCTGCATGGACCAGTTTGTAGTGGATATCAGTGCGATTCCAGATGTGCAACAAGAGGATGAAGTAGTATTGATCGGCAAGCAAGGAAATGATCAGATCCGAGCAGAAGAAGTGGCCCGTCTGGCCGGCACGATCAATTATGAAGTAACTACTGCTTTGCTGCCGCGCATCCCCCGGCTTTATTATCGAGCAGGCCAACCGGTTTATGTGAACAATTCAAAGGATTAAACGCTTTTTCGGTGAAATGAAGGCTTTAAAAAAAGTTTTTTTGGCTTATAAAAAACCTACTCACTTTCGCGGCGTGCGATTACCTTTACTGCACCATGGATGGTCTTGTCTGAGACCAGGATCAAATATCCACCCCCGCCTGCGCCCGATAACTTCCATCCCAGGGCTTGATGGCGGTATTCGTCAATCAAGGCTGCCACGCGTTCATTCATCATGTGCGGGAACATGGCTACCTGGGCGTCAAATCCGGCACGCAGGGTGTGCCCGAACTTCTGTATATCCTGGTTGAGAATCGCATCCCAATGTCCCTCGGCTGCATCTGCCAGAGCTTTAGCATGTTGGCGGTCAAATACCGTATCCGCCAGAACATCAAAATCCGGGTAACGGGGCCCAAGCGGAATAAGATAAAGCGCATTTTCTACAAAACGAAGCAGGGATTCGTCAAGACGATGCTCGATACGCGCAGGCCAATAATTTCCATCGTAATAAGCGCAAGCTAATCCGGGAAATACTAAACCAATTGAGTCTTGTGAACCTGAAATAATTTTGGTACCTGGCGGGTTATCGTAACAGAATAAAATTTTTGCCAGTTTTTCGCAGTTACCAGGTGGAATTTTAACCCCCCACAACTCCCGTGCGTGCCGGCGGGTGCTTGAAGCCATACCGCTGCGCTCATTGAAATCAAGCGTTGGCTCAAGGGAAATGGTTACTACCGGTCCGGGATAATGTTTTGATACATAAGGCTGATCAAGCCAGCCTCCAGCCAAATCGATGCGGTACGGCAAATAATCGCGTTCACGCAGGCTGGTTGTCGAGCGAGCTTCAAGACCTTCATAAGGTTTTCGATCTAAAATAATATATTCAATTCCTAGTTCTTGACACAGCGTACGTTTTTCAGGGATGTTCCCATCGGCATTCACCACAAAATAATCCGGGCGCATAGCACGAAGGTCTTCTTCAAAATCCAGAATCCCGTTTCCATGTGATATAAAAGCATCTTTTACCCTGGAGACAGCCTTAACCATAAAGAGCCGTTCCTGCTCGTTGTTGACAGTTTCGCGTCCCTTTAGAGTGTAGATTGTTTTGTCAGATCCAATGGCGACATACAAATCACCGAATTGAGAAGCTTCGCGAAAAAACTCCACATGCCCGCTGTGTAGCATATCGAAACATCCGCTAACAAAAACTTTCTTGGTCAATGCTCCTGCCTCCACGATCATTTTTGTTTCATTCAGTTGCCGAAAAACCAATCATTGGGAGCCGGCTGTATTTCCATTACTTTTCAAAATATCTTCAACTATCAATTATAGTGAGTTTCTACCAAAGGATATATTATCCACGTTATTTCATATTACGACATTAGGTGACCGAAAATTATTTGACCGTTTTTTTATCTCCCCGGCTGTTCTGAATGACTGATATAAAAACTCGTTCCCTCAGTCAAAACGAATTGAATTTTTATTCTCTTAAACTGCGAACTTTTTGGAAACGAAAATCGTCTACAGTATATTGTGATGCAAAAACAATTCCAATTAAACATCTAATGGCATTTATTTTCGATCGTGATATATTAACTTTTCCAGATTACCTTACAACTTTGCCTCTACACAACTTTCATGCAACGCTTTACACATTTGCAAGCACCGTGTTATACTGCCAAAGATTGTGTAAAAATAGGGGGGAGCTTTTCTAGTAAAACTGAGAGGTTTCGAGCTAAGCGGCAGGTCATTATCCATGAATTCTAATCATTTTCTCTGCCAAACTTACTCGGGGCGGAATATTGGTGCATGAGAATAAAATCAACAGGAAATCAGGCAAGTCACAGGATACCCAATTATTGAACTAACTCCTGGCAAAAATACCTTCTGAACGTCCTGGCCATTGGCGACGATGCGATAAGTGCACTGTCTGTTACGGAATGAAAATTGTATACATTATTGTGACAAAAACCACTATCGCGTGAATTCTGATTATTTTGCCGGTAATGTTACATATATTTTCACAAGCCATTGCAACAATCTGAATACGGAGATAAACCATGAATAAAAAACTGCATATTTCGCTCAATAAGCGTTGGACAGGCAACCTGCTTGGGTTGCTGGTCATCTTGAGCATGATGTTGAGCACGATGGCGGCCACGCCAATGACCACAACCCCGCCGGCTGATACACCAACTGAATCAGCCACAGCGGTTGTATCGACAGCCACGCCTGTGTCCCCCACGGCCACCCAACCGGCTACCGCGACTGACACCCAGGCTGCTCCAACAGCATCCCAAACCAGCCCGGCTGTGACAGATACTGCTCCAGCCGCAACGGAGACCGTTCCAGCAGCGACGGAGACCAGCCCGGTGGCCACTAACACTGTTGTAGCTCCAACTGCGACCAGCCCGGCTGCAACCGAAACTTCGCCAGCGGTGACCGAGACTGTCCCGGCGGCAACCGAGACAACCACCCCAACCGTGCAACCCACTCCCACTACGCCTGCACCCACACAGCCGGCCCAGGTTCAAAATCCAGCCGCCGCCAGCCGGGTGAATTACCACAAAATTGTGGTCAAGTTCAAGACCGGCGCACAACCCCAGGTTGGGGCGCAGTCGAACAACCTGCCCACCTCGGCAGCCATTTTGAAAGGCTTAACCGTCAAGCCGCTCTTTCCAGGCGCCGGCAGTTCCTCCAGTAAAAGCCAGGTGGGAGCACAGTCCCAAACATCTGCGCCCGTTACAAACCTGGCCAGCTATTCCATGGTACAGCTCCCGGCAGACACCAGCTATAACGATGCAGTCCAGATCCTTAAAGGCTTGCAGAGTTCCGATGATGTTGAGCTGGCTTATATGGAGCCAATCTATAAACCGGCCGACATCACCACTCAACCCTATTTGGACACGCAGAGCAACAGTAACGGCGTTGATGCTGTGGATGCCAATGCAATCTCTGGCGGTAAAGGCGACAACGTGCGTGTGACGGATGTGGAGGGCGGCTGGCAGATCGATCACGAAGACCTGCCAATTACAACCTCTTCCCTATATGCCGGAAGTAACTCATCTGATCCGAACTGGGTTAGCCACGGCACTGCCGTTTTAGGCATCATCGCAGGCAAGGGTTTTGTTAATCCCGATATCAGCCCCAATGTCATTGACGGGATTGCCCCGCATGCGGAGCTGCACATGGTATCAGCCCTTTCGATGGATACGGCCACGGCCATCTACGATGCCACCCAAATCAGCCGGGCGGGAGACATTATCGTCATCCCGATGGAAGCGCAAGGCCCGATCAGCGGCGATAGCCCACAGGCAGGTTGTGACCCAACCCATTTTGAAGATATCCCGGTAGAGTACTGGTCGGCCAACTTCGCTGCCATTCAGGCCGCTACTTCGGCAGGTATTATCGTGGTCGAAGCTGCCGGCGACGGCGGTATGAACCTGGATGATACCATCACCCCCACCCACCCGCAACATATTTATGGGGGCGCCTTCAACCGCAGCAACCGCGATTCGGGCGCCATTATTGTCGGCGCCGGTGGATCTGGGCAAAGCGCAACCACTGAGCGCGCTCCGCTATGCTTCAGCAACTACGGCAGCCGGGTAGACGTACAGGGCTGGGGCGAAAATATCGCCACAACCGGTGGAGATAACGACTTGAATCCTGGCGGCACAGCCAAACAGACTTACACAGACGAATTTGGCGGCACCTCCGGCGCAGCGGCCATGGTGGCCGGCGCAGCCGCCGACTTGCAAGGTATTTACAAATACCTCAGCAGTGTTCCCATAACCCCATCACAACTACGCAGCCTGTTGGTCAAGACCGGCGCCCAACAGAACGGCGATGCAGTCCATAATCATATTGGCCCTCTGCCAAACCTGGGACAGGCCAGCCAGCAGGTCTCCTCCCCAACATTACTGGGTCCTGCAGATAACAGCACCGTTAATACTTTAAAGCCGACCTTTGATTGGTCTTTTTACCTGAATGCCACCTCGTTTGAACTTCAAATTGCTACTGGTTCTTCTTTCAGCGGTAATGTTGTAGTGGATCAAACCCAGTCCGGCACGGAGTTCACTCCTGGCATCAATCTAAGTAGTGGTCAACAATATTATTGGCACGTGTACGGTTTGATCACCACTACCACCACTACCTATGATCCAGTCACTCAAACCAACATTACCACGACCACTACCACGAAAACTCCGCCGTCCGATACTTTTACATTTACAGTGAGCGCACAGGCTGACAAAGCTTCGTCCCCCAAATTGTATAAGCCGGACGACAAATCTACCAGCAGCGATTTCAGCCCGGTGCTTTCCTGGTATGACCCAAGCAATACGTCCAATTTGTCTGAATACCACATCGAGATCTCTACTTCTTATACCTTTGCAGATACCGATACAAACCTGGGCATCGATACCACACGCTTTCCCATTGGATACCCAGCAGGGGAAACCTCCACAGCAGGAATTTCAGATTCCAGCTCGTTTCCCATTACACTCAACAACGAAGATGATACCTATTACTGGCACGTAGCTGCCTGTTATGGCAGTGGTTCCGGCGAATACTGCAGCCCGTGGAGCGGCCGCCGGATTATCTACACCGGCCTGATGGCTCCAGATTCCCTGGTCGAAAATTCCCTACAGGAGCTACGTCCAACCTTTAGCTGGAATGAGGTTGACGCTGCAAATGCGACAGCCTATTATCTGCAGGTGGCGCAAGTCCTGTCTAATTCAACCTACAAAGTTTTGACCTCGGCTACCATCAGTCTGCCCAAGGGTCAATCCGTCGTGCCCACCACCTACGCACTGACCCATGACCTGCCAAAAAATCTACACAACTTAGATTTCCGAGTGGCAGTCAAAGGGAAAACGGTCTGGTCCTATTCCCAATATTCCGGGAATCTTTTCAATACGGGCAATCCACCGCCAACTGTCTCTTTGGTGGCACCTAAGAATAAGGCGATCGATTCTGATTATCCATTTACGCCCCAATTCAGTTGGAAACCCGTCAAAGATAACGTTAAAAAGGATTATGTCACCGATACCTATAATATACAAATTTCCAATACTTCGGACTTTGAAGCAAATAATCCCGCCAATAATATTTCCACGACTGAGGTCGACGGTCTCGGTCCTGGCACCGGTCAAAATATCCCGCTGACTTATACATTTGGGGCAGCATTGAACCCTCAAACCATTTATTACTGGCACGTCCAAAGCTCTGATGGCAGCACTTTGAGCGACTGGAGCTCCACCTGGATATTGTATACTGCCGTGCCGTACCCAAATGCTCCGCCGGACCTAACGACTCCAACCGTCCCAACGGATGGCAATAACTACGTCGATTCCCTGCGCCCCACCTTTAGCTGGGATGCAGTCGACCTGGCCAGCTCTTATCAAGTCGAGGTCGCGACCGATTCGGCCTTCAATAACTTGAAAGCAAACGTGATTACCAAGAGCGGGCCTCCTTTTGTACTGCCGGTCACCCTGCCAAGCCTGGATACTTTGTACTGGCGGGTAAGAGCAGACGGGCTATACGGTTGGAGCGATTGGACAAGCGGCAACTCATTTAACACCGGCTCAGCGCCGCCCAGCCTTACCAGCCCGTCCAATGGCGCCGACCTGGCGAACTTCAATCCAACGCTGGATTGGAATAGCCTGCCCACCTATTCCAGCTCCAGCTCTAATTTCGACTTGAACCCCATAACCTATGATGTTGAGATTGGCACCAGTCCCAATTTTGACAGTGTTCCGCCGTTTGTGCAAGATACTTCACAGGGTACCCATTCAAACTACCCCATCGTGGGCAATGTTCTGACAGACTCGGACCAGTATTACTGGCGCGTGAGGGCGGAAAACAGCCAAACGGATGGGGTCTCAGCCTGGTCGCAGCCCTATTCCTTCTTCACCCCGGCCATCGTCAGCGGCACGGTCTCTGACCTCACAACAGGCCTTCCGATCAGCGGGGCCACAGTCCAAATCGGCGGCATGTCTTTGTCAACCACCACCGATTCTTCTGGAAAGTACCAGTTCTTTGGGCTGCCCGGTGGTAATACCTATCGACTCTATGCATCAGCCTACGGATCAGCTCCTTACGGCTATATCCGCCAGGCTTATAACGTTACTACTGCATACGGCCAGGATGCCACCTTGAATTTCAACCTGGCGACAGTACCAATACCAGGTACTATGAAGATCGTGCTGACCTGGGAAAATGCACCCAACGATCTGGAAGCCAATCTGTGGTTGCCCAAGAATTCTAATGGCGGCACGGGCTACCTGGTTAATGAGGAAGCCGGGCACACCGGTTCGCTTACCACTGATCCTCCGGAAGCTAAAATGGATACACCCGGTTCAACCCGTATAACCGCTGGTTTCGGCCCGGAGGCAATTACCGTGAACGAAGTTCCAAACGGTAACAAATCAACCTACCCTTACAATATGTTTTACGCTAACACATACACTTATGCCGTCCATATCAATTCACCCCTGGGGACGTTCGGACAGTCCAATGCAGTGGTGACCGTGTATGATGGTCCGATAATAACTTACTATAAGATCTTTAACGTGCCGACTAACACCAGCGGCACCTGGTGGAAGGTGTTCACAATCGATGGAGCCACACGCAAGATTACCACGATTAACCAGGTGCTCAATTACAATCCACAACCTTACGTTGCACCTTAAACCGTAAGCAGTGCCTTTAGAAAAAATCCCCTTGCCGTATCCGGTGAGGGGATTTTTTTAAATGGTTATTTTATATGCCGTTTAAAACTGACGAATGCGACTTTATCCTGGTTATGAATATTGGGAAAGGGCTGGAAAACTTGTAATTGCTGCTTATGCAAGCACATAATTTCACCAATCAAAACCTTGTCAATCAGGAAAAACGCAACTATAATATCAACGCTTTCCTCGATAGCTCAATTCGGCAGAGCGGGCGGCTGTTAACCGCTAGGTTCCTGGTTCGAGTCCAGGTCGAGGAGCCTTTATAAGAAACTCCGCCCTCAATGGGCCGCCCCTGGTAACGCCGACCGGGGGCATTTTTTAAGGCGCAATCTTAGGGTTGAGCTCTTTCCAGCTCTTGCCGCCGTTGGTGGATTTCACCAGGGCGAGAGAACTACCGTTTACGGCAACCACCCAACCTGTTTGTGTATCCACGAAATCCGGCGCCCCGCTCCAATTCACCGTTGCAAGCATCGTCCAGCTTTGCCCGCCATCCTGGGTAAAATACAACTTTGAACCCTTAACATCCTCGTTTGAACTGGACCCGACCAGCCAGGCTGTGGTTGGATTAATAAAATCCACGCGATTGCTAAAGGGAGCAGGCAGTGGCTGGCTGCTCCAATTTTGGCCTCTATCCCGGGTGCTATAGAGCCATTGGCTGGTCTGATTTTTTTGAGCAGCATAGCATTGCACTACAAAATTTCCATTTTGATCGTCTAGAAAGACCGGTGGGGTTGCTCCACAGGCTTCCGTGTCTTGCTGAAAAAGATTGGTTGTCCCACTTGGAGATGGTATATCGGCCAGCTCCCAGGAATGACCGGCGTCTCCGCTGCGGTATAGGTATAGAAGCGGGGCGACGCCCTGGCAGTTGCCGGCCGCCCAGGCGGTACTGGAATTCAGGAATGTGACGCCATTCTTATCACAGACCATATTTAAGTTATCCAGGTTCGGGTCCACCACCACCAACCAGGACTGGCCTCCATCCTGGCTGGTAAAAATAGCCACATAATCGTGGCTCATGCCAGCGCCCAGGTGAACCAGCAGCCAGCCGTTTTGGGGGTCAGTAAAGCCAATCTGGCTGGGTGAAAAGTAGTCCATCTGGACGGAGCTGTCCAGGGCAATATCTTGAGAGGGTTTCCAAGTCTGCCCTCCATCAGTAGTGCGCCAGATTCTGTCTAAGCCCGCACCAGGCTGGGGAGACTGGTCCGCGTAGATTACCCAGGCCTGGTTGGCGTTTAAGAAAAAGGCAATTGCGTTTCTTTTGGCCGATCCAACCGGGCCAAACGCCTGCGACGGGCTAACGTTCGTCCAGGTGATGCCGCCATCCCGTGTGAACAAAATCGAGTCGCCAGGGTTACCGGCAATTTGCCCGACCGCCCAGCCGTTCAACGTATCCAGCATTTTGATCGTCTTAATCGTGATGGGTTTTCCAGAGATTGGATTGGGCGTACTGGTAGTAGTTGGCGTCGGGGTAATGGTCTCAGTGGGCGGAATTGAAGTCGCACTGGCCCGCACGATGGCCGGCGCCGTCTGAGAAGCTGGAACATTTGTCGCCAGACTAGGAGCAGTCTGAAATTGGGGGGTTCCCTGACCACTGCAAGCGGAAAGGGTCATCAAAATAAAGACCAGCAGCATCGCAAAGATCCGGCGCTCAGACATAAGCTTTTCCTTTGATGAAGTAAATTGGGTCCAATTACGACCGGATTGATTGGATCGGGTTTCGGTGATCAGCTTAAAACATACCACAATTGGCGGTTAATACCTATATCCGCATGAAATTGATGGCAATCAATTCCTCGAAATCCCTTGACAAATAAAATATCCCATGTAAAATCAAAACAATCAACCATGAACACACTTCCGATCACTCCCTTAAAGCGACGAACCCATACTCAACCACTTCCCGGGAAAGTGGGCGTTTTGCTTGTGGGTGATTAGAAACCAGTAAAAATTATCTGTCTTACCCAACCAAAACCCTCCAATCCGGGAGGGTTTTTTTATTTTCAGGAGGTATCCAATGGCTAAAGGAATGACTGCAAATTGTCCGGAATGTGATGCAGAATTAGAACTCGATGATGTAATGGAAGGTGAAATTGTGGTCTGCTCGGACTGCGGCGTAGACCTGGAAGTCGTCAGCCTGAACCCACTCACACTGCAACTGGCTCCAATGGAAGAAGAAGATTGGGGCGAGTAAGCCTCAGCGGGAGAAGAATCAATGAAAATTGGTATATTACTGTCACGTATCCGTGTAGAAGAAAAATGGCTGCTGGCCGCCCTGGAAAACCGGGGAGTGGATTTTGAGCGGATCGACGATGGCGCGGCCAATTTCGAGCTGGACCGGCCCGAGCCCTGGTCGCAATATGATGTGGTGCTCGAGCGCAGTCTGTCGTTTGTCCGTGGTCTGTACGCCACCCAAATTCTGAACGCATGGCATATCCCTACTGTTAATATGTCTCGGGTTGCCATGATCTGCGGCGATAAGCTGGCCACCTCCAATGCCCTGACGCGCGCCTGCATCCCCCAGCCGCGCATTAAAATTGCCTTTACACCGGCA
>Ga0209039_10002607_pt1 | contig 15099 bp, 11 predicted proteins | sample BogFormECP12_OM1_FD_188238 | JGI IMG/M metagenome (GOLD analysis project Ga0209039, IMG submission 188238) | Bog forest soil microbial communities from Calvert Island, British Columbia, Canada - ECP12_OM1 (SPAdes) (version 2) | ecosystem: Environmental > Aquatic > Freshwater > Wetlands > Bog ... | reverse complement strand
CCGCATGTAGACATCGACCCCTCCCCTGCGGCCCTTCATGAAGACCTCGTACCACCGCCCGTTCAGCGGTGACCGGGCCTCGTAGTGTTCGAGAGTGAACTTCTCCGCCGCATCGAGGTAGTGACGGTGGATCCGGGTTCCGACAAGGTGCGGGTAGAGATCCCAGATAACCCTGCCGAGCAGTTCGGAGGCCGGCCTCCCGAACGGTGCCTTCTCGGCGGCAGGGTTCACGAGAGTAAAACGCCATTCTTTGTCCAGCGAATAGAACGTATCCGCAATGCCCTCAAGTATTGCGGAGGTCCTCTCCTGCACCTCGTGCAACGCCGCTTCGGCCCGTTTGCTTTCGGTTATATCGATGACCATATAGGCGAACCGGGGGAACCCGTGGGGAGGTGTCCCCAGGTAACTGACGGTGGCAAGAAGCCAGGCTCCAGGTTTCCCCCGCTTGTCTAAGTACTCGAATGACTCCGGCTTCCCGCTTTTCCGGCTCTCGTTATAATGGCCAATCCACTTCCGCAGGATATCAGGCGGTTCGCCCAGTTCAGAGCCACGTTTGTTTTTCATGGCCTCATGTGTCAGACCGAGAAAAGAAGCAGTCACTGCATTATCGGTGATATGGCGCACATCATCCTCTGCGATCACTTCGACGATGCCCCGCATTGCACCCGAAGAATCAAAGAAACTGCGCAGGACTGATTCGCTCTCCTGGAGCGCTTCCAGCGCCTGCTTCTGCCCGGCAGGTGTGCGCCCGGGTTTCGCACGACCGGCACCCTTATCATCGCCGGGGGCAGGGGACTCGTGTGATTCCGGCAGATCCGTTTTTGTTTTTTTACTGCTCCCTTTTCTCATCTGCCAGTATCACCACCGGTAGTACCGGGGAAAGATGCGCGTATCAAAAGCGACGCACAGCCGCCGGTACATAGATCGATAAATATGACAATAAAAACCTTTTTAAGGACTTAAAAAACGTTTTGTCATATTACAAATTTTGAAATGACCCGGTAGTATGTCCATTTTATTTTTTCTCGGGGTTCTGATACAAAGAAGGATCCGGATAACTCATGCATATTCTTCTTAATTCTCACAAAAAGGGGACCCGTGCAGGAACTTCAAACTTTGTCACACCCGCTGAAAGCTGGACAACATTTTATTTTCCTGTCCATGAAAAACACGGTCGATCCGGCCTGCCGGAACCAGGAGTTGAAAACACCATGCACGAACAGGGAATGATGCAGCAGCATGAAACACTCATGACAGAGATGTGGGAAAAGTTAAACGATGATCAGAAGAAGACCATGATGAAGCGTATGATCGACGGAAAGATCATGATGAAAGAAGGGATGATCAAGCACTTCCAGTTCAAGATCGAGACCATGAAAATGATGAAAAAAATGCTGGATGAATGCTGAAAAAAAGGGTTTTTTCAGATTTTTTTCTTTTTATCTCCCGCCGGCTTTGCACCGTATTCTTCATTTTTCATGAACGCCCGGCCCCGGGAATTTCACCTTGTTAAAAATAACCGGCCCGGCTATGTTCCCTCACCATTCCCGTATCTCTTGTATCTTTTGTTAAAATCAGTGGATGGAGCACTCGTTTTCCGCACATGCAAGCAGGGAGGGATAATATTTCGTCACGTACTCCTTGACCATACGGCGGGCCGAAAATGCCGCACTGGTGCTTTTTATGGACTCTTTCATCTTCTTGACCCAGCCATGGGGTATTCCGTCGAGATAGGCGGAGTAGTAAAGAGGCGCCACTTCGTTTTCAAGCAGGGTATAAAGGGCGGCTGCATCTGATGCATCACGGGATGCCGGAGACGCCTCACCTTCAAAGGCCCAGCCATTCTTCCCATTGTACCCTTCAATCCACCACCCGTCAAGAATACTCAGGTTGAGTACACCGTTTAACGAAGCCTTCATGCCGCTGGTCCCGCATGCCTCCATGGGAGGGATGGGATTGTTCATCCAGACATCCACGCCATGGACCAGGTACTGGGCCATCTGTTCCCCGTAATCCTCGACAAATCCGATCCGGCCACCAAATTCCGGCTGCTGGGAAAACTCGTATATGCGTTGCAGGATTTCTTTCCCCTCGTTATCGGCAGGATGCGCTTTCCCGGCGAAGATGATCTGCACCGGACGCCAGGGATTGGTCAGGATCCGCCGGAGACGGGCCCGGTCATGAAAGATCAGGTCTGCCCGTTTATAGGCAGAAAAACGGCGGGCAAACCCGATGGTGAGGACAGAGGGATTGAGCATCAGGCCTTCTGCCACGAGGTTGCCGGGCTCGTTTAACTGGCTTCCCCATTTGATCCGCTTTTTTTCCCGGATCCTGTTGAAGAGTTTTTGTTTCAGCCAGATGTGTTCCTCCCAGAGCGCTTTATCCGGAATTTCATCGACCATCTGCCAGATCTCCGTGTTATCCCGGTTCATCTGCCACTGGGGATCAACAGAGCTGAAGTATTTTGAATAGAGGATTTCCATCCGGGGGTTCAGCCATGTCGGAATGTGAACCCCGTTTGTGATATGATCGATGGGGATCTCCTGTACAGGGAGGTCCGGCCACAGGCAGCGCCACATCTCGCGGGCAACTGTGCCGTGTTTCTTTGACACCCCGTTATGGAACTGGGTGAGCCTGAGGGCGAATGCGGTCATGTTAAAGCCGTCGTTCGGATCACAGGGATGGTGCCCGAGTTTAAAAAAGGTCTCCTCATCGATACCCAGCTGCGGGTAATAACCGGAAAAATATTTGCGCATAAGATCCAGGGGGAAGATATCGTTCCCGGCAGGAACCGGGGTGTGGGTGGTAAAAACGGCGGTCCCCTTCACATGGTTCATGGCATCAGTAAAGCTCATGCCGGTCGCCACCCGTTCCCGGATCCGCTCCAGCTGCGCAAACACCGGGTGCCCTTCGTTCAGATGCAGGGCCGAAAAATCTATGCCCAGATCGCTGAGCACTTTGCGTCCGCCGATCCCGAGTACTATCTCCTGTTTTAAACGCTGCTCGGTCTGTTCTGCGTACAGGCGATGGGAGATGGTCCTGTTTTCAGGGATATTTGCAGGAATATCGGTATCGAGCAGGTAGAGCGGGATCTTGCCCACAGCGACCTTCCACACCGCAACATGGATCGGGGGTTCGATAAAGGGGACCTGTACCACCATCTGCTCGCCGGAACCATTCAGGACCCGGGTGATGGGCGCCGCATCGCGATCCAGCACTTCGGTAATATTATCCTGCCAGCCATCGGGACGGATATGCTGGTGGAGGTACCCTTCTGAATACATGAACCCCACGGCGACCAGAGGAACGCCCAGGTCGCTGCACTCCTTTAAGTGATCGCCGGCCAGGAACCCGAGGCCGCCGGCATAAAAGGGCAGCGAGTGGTGGAGCCCGTATTCAGCTGAAAAATAGGCAATCGTAAGTGACCTGCCCTTGGGATATTGCTCGGAAAACCACCCGTTGGTGTTGGTCATGTACCGGGAAAAACGGTTCATGATAATATCATAACGACGGAGATATTCCGGATTTGAAAGAACTGCGTCCATGAATTCCGCAGGAATCTCCTGGAGCATCTTCACCGGATTATGGATACTTTTTTTCCATGCCTGCTGGTTGATCTGCTTAAAGAGTACCCGTGCTTCCGGGTGCCAGCTCCACCAGAGATTGTATGCCAGATCCACAAGCCCGGATAACTGTTCAGGTACGTGGGGGAACTTCTCCATCAGCCTGTCCTTATGGTCTGCCATATGCTAAACCTTCCTTACCGGTCATTTTGGATTAATTCATGGTTAATACTATGGGAAGTACCGCTGGACAGATGAGAGGACACCCTAAAGCACCTTTATCATCATCCGGCAGCTAATCTGGCGTGCGACAAGGTGGTGTTTTTGTGTACACCGGCACGTGGGCGGACCTGTACCAATCCCTGCAAAGACCGGAGCCGGGCCCGGTAATGACCGGGTTCAATGCAAATATCGACCGGGTTATCCCGGTTACCCGGGCGTTGCTTGGCGATCTCAGGCAGCAGACCGGGCAGGAATTTTGTACTCTCCTCGAACGGCTGGAATATTCGATGCGATACTGTACTGCCGATGAGATGGTTATCGATGACTCCTCTGTTTTCCAAGCTTTTTCCGATTTTTTTTCAACCGCGGGTTCCCTTGCAATCGGGGGGCAGGCGGGAATTGCCGCGATCCAGATGCGCAGGCTGAATGCCGCACCGGCGGTCTGTGTTGTCCCCGGTGCCGGTCCCGATACGCGAACGATGCTGAAGGATGCCGGTATCCTTTCCCTGACCTTTGATCCGGGAACCGGCGATAACCCCGACATTACCCATCTTATTTTTGAATTTTCCCCGGGCCTCGTACCCGTGGCTGAGGGGATTGTGCCCCGGGACAACCGGTTTATCGTGTCACCGGTCCATGACCCGTCCACCGTTCTCATCCCGGGGGAAAAAGAGGATACTTTTCTCGAACAGATCGCCACCTGCCGGCGTGCATTCCTGTCCGGCTACCAGTACCTGCGGACAGAACAGGAGTTTGTCACCGCCGCAAGGCAGCTGTTACGGATCCGGAACGTTCATCCCCGGATGCGGACACACGTTGAATGCGTTTCCGGGATGCCACCCCCGGTCCTTTCTATGATGCTCGATCATATCCTTAAAAATACGGACAGTATCGGGCTCAATGAACACGAACTGGCCATGCTCACACGGGCATTAAGGGGGCCGGACCAGAGGCCGCCGGAAGTACTCCCCTCATCCCCGGTTGCACTGGTGCGTGATGCCCTCGCTCTTGCCCATGCCACGGGCGTGCCCCGGCTCCACCTGCATACCTTCGGGTATTATATCCTTATCCTGAAATTCGGGGCCGGGCAGCCGGAATTATCCCGGAATGCCCTCCTCATTGCTGCCGAGGAGGCAGCCGGTGCCGCGGGAGGGAGCGGGCCGGTCCTGTCACGGGAAGGCCTTCAGGCATATGCGGATATCCGGACAGCATTTGGTCCGGATGAATCGCCCGGCATTTTCAGGACCGGTGACCGGATCGTGGTGGTCATCCCCACCTGTATTTCGCACAGTGTCCGGAAAACAACCGGGCTTGGTGACATCCTTTCATCAACGGCGTTCGTTGCAGACCCGTTCTGAGGGCACAATCTTCCTGGTATGAGGAGAAAAAGTGCCTTTCTCAAAAATTGCAAAGAACGATCATTTTTATATCCTGTCTTTTGGAATCATAAAATCACTGATAAGCATTCCGGAGAGCATCAGACGGTCCCGGGATTCTGAGGGAACCCCACCGGGCCGTTTTCCCTGCAATGGATGATCAGGGAAGGATTCACGAACCGGAGGAAAAACAGCCCGGGTAACGCAAACCTGATACCGTGATGAAAGGATTGTACAGAACGAAAGGATCCCGGGTACCTGATTTTAAACGGAGGGAATGTCTTTGGAGTCACTCAAGATAGCCATTTTCTGCTGGGAATCGCTCTATGCCGAACGCGTGGGAGGCTTGGCCAGGGCTGCAACCCATCTCGCGGAAACCCTGGCACAGCACCACGAAGTTCACTTCTTTACCCGCGGCGGGATTCAGGACCAGACGATCAATGGTGTTCACTATCATTACTGCCAGCCCCAGGGAGACAACATCGTGGAGTATTGCAACAGCATGAGTCTTTTGATGGTAGAAAATTTCCACCGGTTCGATACCGGCCGGAAATTTGATTATCTCCATTTTAATGACTGGCATGCAGTACAGGCGCTCCATATCCTTCAGGACAGGAACACCATCCTTACCTATCATTCAACAGAATACGGCAGGAGCGGAAACCAGTTTGGCGACTGGTGGGAGTTTAAGGAGATCTCCGGCAAGGAGTGGTACGGGGGCCTCATCGCAAAGCGTGTAACGGCCGTTTCAGCAACACTCAAAAACGAGGTCATGCAGCTCTATAATGTGCCCGACTGGAAATGTGATGTGGTACCCAATGGGGTGGTGCCGCACCAGTTCCGCGCTGAGATCGACGCTGGTGAAGTAAAGCAGGCATACGGGATCCACCCATTCGCCCCGCTCATCCTCTTCATCGGCAGGCTGGTCTACCAGAAAGGTCCTGACCTGCTTATCGAGGCAATGAGAACCGTATGCCAACATCACTGGGATGCAAAGTTAATCGTTGCAGGTGAGGGGGACATGCATCAGTTTTTGGTGGAGCGGGCAAAGGATCTCCCTGCTAATTTTGTGGGGTACGTTCCTGATTCTGAGTATGTCCGTCTCCTGAACGCCTGCGATCTCGTGGTCATCCCCAGCAGGAACGAGCCGTTCGGTCTTGTGCTGCTGGAAGCCTGGAGTGCTGAAAAAGGGGTTGTTGCATCCAACGTGGGCGGGCTTTCTGAAAACATCGATGCATTCGTTGATGGAGTGAAGGTGGAACCCTCCCCGGACTCACTTGCATGGGGGATCAACACGGTGATTGATGATCCCTCACAGGCTGTTGCGCTTGGGAAAAGGGGCAGGAAAAAGATCGACCGAAAGTTCCTGTGGGGCCCGATCGGCGAGAAGATGACCGAAACGTATTCCCGGGTGGTTGCATGAAAATTGCCTATTTCGTCGATGAGTTCCCTCCCTTTTTCCGGGGTGGCCTGGGGACGTATGCAGATGAGATCTCCCGCCAGTTCATCCGGAAAGGACATTCCCTCTCGGTTTTTTCACGGAACACGGGCAACGATCCTACCTCTGAGATCCGTTCGGGCATAGATATCCACCGCCCACTGCTGATGAAAGTTTCCGATATTATTTCCATTATCAACCCGGCAGAGGTGAAGACATGGGATGAGAACGGGCAGGAATTTTTCGCCGAAACCCTCCTGTACAACCTGCTTTCTGCATCGAAGCTGGTAAATTACCTCGTCCCGAAGGAGAACCTGCACTACGACCTGCTGGTCTCCCACGACTGGCTCGCGGCGCTTGCCGGCATCACGGCCAAAAGGAACCTCAAGGTACCGTTTGTCTTTCACTTCCATTCAACGGAACAGGGACGAAACCCTACCGGCTCCCCGACCATCAAGGATATTGAACACCTGTCCGCCACCATCGCAGACCGTATCGTTACGGTCAGTTATGCCATGAGGGACGAACTGGTAAGCTACGGGTACACTGAGCAGAAGATACGGGTCATCCACAATGGCGTCGATGAGAAGAAATACGATCCCGCACGGTTTACGTCCCGCGAGATCGAGGCGTTCCGCGAAAAGATCGGGGTCGGGCATTCCCCGATGATCTTTTTCATCGGCCGGCTCACGTGGGTGAAAGGAGCCGACACGCTTGTCCGGGCAATGATCCATATCGTAAAAGAGATCCCCGATGCAAAACTGGTCATTCTTGGCCTCGGCGATATGGAGCAGATGCTCGTGCATATGGTGCACAACCACCATCTTGAAGAGAACGTGATCTTACATTTCAGGATGGCACCGGAAGAGGAACGCATCCTATATTATGCTGCGTCCGATGTCGTTGTCCTGCCATCGAAATACGAACCATTCGGTATTGTCTGTACAGAGGCCATGTCGATGGGAAAACCGGTCGTTGTCGGGGCGCGGGGGACCTCGGGTTTCCGCGAGCAGGTGATTCCCGCAGGGGAGGGAATCTGCGGCTACCACATCAACCCGTACGATCCCCTTGATATTGCTAAGTTTACCATCGGGATCCTGAAGCACCATGACCTTGCTGAAACGATGGGCAGGAACGGCAGGAGCCGGGTGATCGAGCACTTTACCTGGGACACTGCCGCAGAAAACACCCTCATGGTCTACCGGGAACTTGCCGACAGTTAAAAAAATTACACGGAGTGCTTCAAAAGTGTTCCAGTACGGGCGGGAAGTCCAGATCCCCGGAACTGCCCGGAGCCTCGAATTTCTCCTGGCATCGTACCACGCGTACGCTTCCTCGACCGCAGGCGGCAACACCAGGAAGTACCACGGGCTTTTTGTCAGGGACGGACGCCTCCTTCTCGCCGGGCTTGATGAACGGGTGAACGGGATCCAGCTCTCCACCCAGCAGTACCAGGGGGCTGAAAACGATGGGGGGCTCCGGTACCTTGCGGCATTTTCGGCATACCCCCCGTCGTGGGTTTACTGGATCGATGATATCATCGTAAAAAAGACTATCACGTTTGACGGGAGCCTCTCGGTGACCTACGATGTCACCGGCGAGGCCGACCTGTGGGTCCGTCCCCTCATCACTGACCGGCCGGTGCATGAGGTCATAAGGGATCCTGCCCCGGACTGCAAAAACGAACCTGACGGGTTCCGGTGGGGTGATCTTTTTTTCCACGGAGACCTGCCCTATGAGGCGAGCCCTGTCACCTACCGGAATCTCTGGTACCAGCGGGAGTTCGAACGCGGGTACGAACCGGTGGAGGATCTCTATTCACCGGGTGTTTTCCAGGGACAGGTAAGGAATTCTGCCGTCCTGTTCCGCTGCACCGGCGCAGCACGCGATCCACCGGACCCGCCCCGTGCACGGTCCCCACAGGCCATACCCGGCTGGCTGGACCGGGCATCGGATGCATTCTGCCAGGGAGACGAGATATGGGCCGGCTACCACTGGTTCTGCGAATCATGGGGGCGTGATTCGGCCATCAGTGTTACCGGCCTGCTCATTGAACGCGGGATGCGGGACGAGGCCCGCGCCGTGCTCATGCGGCTTTCCGCTCTGATCAGGGATGGCGTGATCCCCAACAGGTTTCCTGACAATTACCACACCAGCGATGCCTCGTTATGGTTTATCCAGGCCCTCATCCGGTACCGGCGCCGGTGGGGGGACGATCCCTTCATGGAAAAGATGAAGCCGGTAATGGAAAATATCCTGGCAACATACCCGTCTTCCCCTGTTGCCAGGCTGGACCACGACCTTATCTCCGTTGTCCCGGGGAGCACATGGATGGATACTGCCTTCACGCCCCGTGCGGGGAAACCGGTCGAGGTCAATGCGCTCTGGGTACATGCCCTGGCAGAAGCCGAGGCGATGGGGATCCCGGTGCCGGTCAGTTCCGAATCGGCACGCAGGGCATTCGGGCAGTTCTGGAATAAGGAACGGGAGTGCCTGTATGACGTGATCGATCCGGTCGATCCCTCTGTCCGGCCAAACCAGGTGATTGCAATCGCTCTTGGCCTCGTCAGCCCGGAACATGCCGCAACTGCGCTTGGCACAATTTCCCGGGCGCTCCTGACACCGTACGGGCTTCGCACTCTTTCGCCGTCGGACCCGAACTACCGGGGACGGAACACCGGTGACAGCAGCTATCATAACGGGTGTGTCTGGCCCTGGCTCACCGGTTATTATGGTGAGGCACTCCTCCGGAACGGAGTTCCCCGGGAAAGGGCAGCACGGGTCCTCGTTTCGATCCTTTCGCATGGAAGGGAGGCGGGAATAGGGTACATATCCGAGATCTTTGATGGCGACCCGCCGTTTCATCCCAACGGGTGCATTGCCCAGGCATGGAGCGTGGCAGAGATTGCCCGGGCGTACCGGATGCTCTTTGGCCACGCGTGAAATGCCCGGGATGACCAATAAACCTTTCGGGGATCCGCCGACTTCAGGAAATACGCCGGATCTGGGAGGGTGGCCCGTCATGTGCAGCCATCGTTTTTTTGAATATTTATGCTCTGTAGAAAACCTTTTTCTTAGAGAGAAAACCCCCTTACGCCAGCCCTGACCCCAAAGGGGGCGGGGGCGTACGCGATGCCTTTGTACTACCTGTTCATGAAACATCCATCTTTATGTTGCAGGTAATACGGCACTATCGCAACCGGCGGATGCCAAAGCGGCGGGGGCGGCAGCCCAAAAAGAGCGTACTTACAAATCCCATTTAGGATTTCTACAGAGCCCATATTTATAAAAAAAAGCAGTCGACCTACCGGCGAAGGATGAGAGACAAGAAGAAGATACCGAGGATAATGGTGACCGCCATGAGTGCAATCGTGATCCTTCCCAGCCAGCGATGGCCTGTCCGGACAACATTTTTTGCGGTGTGAACCCGCCGGACGCAGTAACCCAGCACAAGGACGATGATGACCAGGAATATAGTTGTCACGCCGAGGATCTCATGGATATTCCGGAGAGGGGGAAGACCGGAGAGCGTCACCATGTACACGCCAACCGCCATGCCGGCGATAATACAGGCACCACCGCAGACCTGGAGAAGGGCGTGCGTTTTGTACCAGTTCTTTGTCTTGTGGTACCGTGCGACAATAAACCCGGAGAAGAGGAGAATAAAACCTGTTACCATGAGGGAAGCATGATACGGCCAGTATACCGTAATTCCCTGGTCAAAATGCCCGGCACCGGCGCCCGGTGGCGGGGTGGGAAGGGCAAGGGCCGGACCGCACACGAGCGCGAGAACCAGGGCGAGAAGGAGGCCTGAGAAGATCCATTTCTCCGGCCTGATTATGTGGCAGGTAACCGGAGGTTTATTCACCAGTCCTGCCCCGGGAATCCTGTTCAGTGGCGACATAGCCGAGTTTAGTGAATTATACCCTATACCGGTATAAATCACTTGAGAAAAATACCAAGGGGGGGTGGTAGCATCGCGGCGGAAAATTCCTCTCAAAAGCCCGGGGATGCTTGAAGGGCACATGCCTTTTTGAAAGGGCAGGGAAATACAGATACTGTACCCCCACGAAGGTATGATGCATGAACCAGTACCAGATTGCCGTTATCGTCGGAAGCCTCCGGAAGGATTCATTCAACCGGAAACTTGCCGATGCCATCGTGAAGCTTGCGCCGCCGGAATTTTCTTTCCGCCAGGTGCGGATCGGCGACCTGCCGCTGTATAACCAGGACGACGATGAGCACCCGGCCCCGGAGGTCGTACGGATGAAAAACGAGATCAGGGCAGCATCGGGCCTCCTTTTCGTCTCCCCGGAATACAACCGTTCGATCCCGGGCCTCGTCAAGAACGCCCTTGACCACGGCTCCCGACCGCCCGGCCAGGGCGTGTGGGCAGGAAAACCGGCAGGGATCATCGGTGTCTCCACCGGTGCCATCGGCACGGCCCTGGCCCAGCAGCACTTACGAAACGTCCTCTCCTACCTTGATGTCGCCGTGCTCCGCCAGCCCGAGGCCTACCTCCAGATGAGGGAAGGCATGTTTGACGATGCAGGAAACATCGGGGCCGGGAGCAGGGCCTACCTGCAGAACTGGATGGACCACTACGCCGCGTGGATAAAAAAGAACGCGGGGTGAGGGAAAGGCCGGCGGGAATTCTTACTCAAGGCCCCATGCTGCAGGTACCGCACACAGGAAAAAGGAAACTTGAGATCCCAAGCGGGGATCTCTCCACTATCGCTTACTTTTTTGGCCCGGGAGGTTTGCCCATGTCGGCCTTCGCCTTTTCCGCTTCGGGTTTTGCCTTGCTCATGTCGGCCTTTGCTTTTTCCACTTCAGCCTTTACCTTTTCCACATCAGCCTTCGCCTTATCCACTTCGGCTTTCGCTCGGGCGAGTATATCGTCAAAGGACTTCCGGACCTGCATCGTAGTCTCATTCACGGTCTTCTCGATATGCTTCTTACCCTCTTCCGTTGCCACGAGATCATGGGTGACCTTGGAGAGATCATCCATCGCAGAGAGAACTGATTTGGTTGCGGCGGCAAGGCGGACATCGATCGGGTGCTCTTCTTTTACGGGGGCTGCAACGGGGTCTTCCACCCAGAGCCCATTCACAAAGTGCCCTTTCTTTTCGGTCATGGTGATCACAGTAGTATTGATTTTCATTCTTATATGATGAAACTACAAAAGGCTTTCACACGATCGGAACAGTATGAGAATCATCATTCATATACAATGATGAAATAGTACGAAGACACTCATGAAGGAGGGGGCGTGGCGGATCAGGAAAAAGAGAACCGCACAAGCCCCGGAGGGGCAATGAGGGAGGGGTCGTATTTTTCAGGATGTCCCCCCATCGTAAAAATCAAAAAAGGAAATGCCGGTTAATTACGAAGGCGGGGTGTTGAAATGGTTGAGCGCTGCCTGCACTGCCGGCATGAGGAATCCCGGGATTCCTTGAAAAACTCCCCGGCGGTCCTGTTGATGATTGCATTGTCTGCATAACACGCGGGACAGGTCCACCGGATGATATATCCGGAGTGTGTTCCCATAACTACCGATTTTAATAATTGTTTCGCCATTGTCTGCTCTTTGATATGCTGCTTCGACCAGGGGGTAAAAGATACCAGGGCCTGGTTTTTAATCGATCACTACTACAAAAAGATTTCAGAGGGGAGATCATGGATCGCTGGTAGTCGATCATCAGGATCGGGCGCGATCGTATGTATGCCCAAAACCGTTTATGTACATCATAATAGGTTGTGCCAGCGTATAACATGATGTGCGGAACAACGTATCCCGGGACCGGCACTACGCTTTACCGTTTTATTGTGCGTTTACGGGACCTGAAGAAAATGCTATCGTCATGACACATCACCATACGTCCCGGCAACGCAGCACAGTCTTCGGGGATATAGCAGGGGTTTACCACGAAAATACGCCCGTAAAACCGTCCGATTGCCCTCCCCGAAATTTAAAGCCCAAATATACGCTCATTTACAAAAATAAGCCCAAATTGAACCCCATATAATCCCCATTAGCGGGTCATAGAAGCCCCTAAAACGGCCACTATTTTCGGAATCAGCCAAAAACCTATCCGGACCAAAAAACGGTCCCAAAAACGCGTCTATGAGGACGTTTTATTCCGTCCGTTTGCCAAAATAAGGCTGATTCGGGCCTGTTTTAAAACGGAGCCCAAATCGGGCTCCGATTGGATCCGGAAAGGGGCAATCCGGGCTCAAATCGGGCCCAGATTAGATCGGCTCTGATCGGGTGGATGGGGGCTGACTACCCCCACCCTCCCCCTTACGCAAACGCGGAGAGGGGGTAACCCCTGCCCGGATCTTATTTTTGAATTGCCGGCCAGTGACCCGGACTTTTTTTAAAATCCTTCGCACTTCAATCGATCTTTTCTGAGAATTGCCGGCCTGCGATGCGATCTTTTTTTGTAATCTTCAGCAACTGATCCGATCTTTTCTGAGAATCCTCAGCTCGTGACCCGCACTATTTTTGAAATCCTCCGCACCCTGGCCGGACTTTTTGCTGCACGGGCGCACAATCCGTCATGCCTCCATCGGAGAAAATGATGACTAATTGTGGGTTGGCTGTTTTTGCTATGGAGCCGTATCGATCTTTTTCCAAAATTTTTAGCTGATGAGTGGCACTTTTTCCGGAATCCTCAGCTCGCGAGTGGGGCATTTTTTGAGAAGTTCAAAGTAAAATGGCATAAACATTGTGCTTTTGTGTTTACATCTGAAAGACCAACAAATATGCACATTAACCATTTATGTAAAAGCACAAAGTGAGTGCAAAAAAAGGCAGAATCCGGGCCCGTAAAAAGGTTTTTATACTTAAAAGATGTATACATCTTTATGCCTGACATAAAACACAAGATTTGTACGCACACAGATCGCACAGTCAAAATGCAAAGACTGTATAAGCGAGAGGAAATCCAGAACCCCACAACTGGAGAAAAGAAAAAGAAGTTCGTGGGTTGTGCCTGGATGTGCCCCGATTGTTGGCAAATGGTAAGGGATTGATAGGGTAAAACCAAAATTTTTATAAAATATTTAAATATTCAAATGCCCCTTCATCTTTCTATGGAACCCGTCAAACCCATGCAGTTGTATGAAATTACAGAATCTATGGATTACTACTTCATAGACCCCCACAAACATGTAAAGAAGGGACAAAAATCTCATTGTCCAATAGACTTCGATAACGATAACAAAAGACTATTTTGCCATCTTTGTTTCGATTCAAAACAAAAGTATATTCGTGTTTTTGATAATGAAAGCCGGGAAGAAGTAAAAATCTCAATCAATACCATAAACGAATTTATCGAAATCGCCGACCATTTTCAAAAACATAGTTGAAATTTCTCCCCGCGCACACATCAAGACCACAAAGGAGGGTAAACAATTATTGAACGCGATCAATGTGTCCAAGGGATTAATTCACTCATCTAAAATAAAAATTTAAGCCGAATTTTTCTGTATCTTCAGAAATTTATACACCAATACTAGAGTTATCATTGCTACTGCGATGGATCCTACAAACGATAGTGGTTCGTTACCTCGTATTATCATTAAGATTTCTATTAATACAAAAACAACTGCTGCAAGGATTCCACACCCGGGCCATTCTTTTAATGGGTAACCTAAAAACGAATATTTTTTGAATATGACTGAAAAAATCACACCCAGAACAGCAAACACAAGAAAAAGTTGAATAATTGCTGAGAGTAACATTTCCGGGTTAGTTGCACCCTCCAAAAATTCAATTAAAATTATATCGAATATAGATGCCATAAATTCCCCTTTTTATTTGATTGGGGATATATCCTTTTATTTGATATTTTGGCGAGGTGGGCCTACCCCGATTGTGGGCAGGTGCAGAAGGATTGATCCCCAGTATCAACGATCCTTAAGGGTGTAAATGTTTATCAACGAGGTAGTTAGAGTATTTTTACCAGCCAGCTGCTTCGTGTGCACTCACTATCCTAGTAACAAATGCAGTAACTTTGAAAGTGGCCGTTGGATTCGGATTGGTATCTCTAGGATTGTCCGGAATGCTTCGAATATCAAAGGATGTGGAGTAACTTTTTGTTTCACCGGGTTTTATGTAAATTGTCTGGGCATCCTGAACCCCACTTGGCCATGCACTTTTTATGAGATTATTATTTTCGTCGTAGGCCCATAGTTGTACACTCCCCTGTACAGGGTAGTTACAATTACTTCTAATAGACCCAGATATGGTAATTATTGGATTGTACGACTTGCCACCCGGATAGTATTGAATACTACCAACGTTCGTACTCACAACATCCAAACAATATTTTTCTGCATACGATGCGGGAGCACTTGGATCTGATGACGAAAACGTTTCAGATGGTGACGTTGTACTAGTTGGAGTAATTTGATATGCGGTGCTAGTTGGAGAACTTTGAGTTGTTGTGCTTCAGCGGTGCTGCCCAGATGTAACCATCTCTACCGATGAAAT
>Ga0209039_10002606_pt1 | contig 15104 bp, 7 predicted proteins | sample BogFormECP12_OM1_FD_188238 | JGI IMG/M metagenome (GOLD analysis project Ga0209039, IMG submission 188238) | Bog forest soil microbial communities from Calvert Island, British Columbia, Canada - ECP12_OM1 (SPAdes) (version 2) | ecosystem: Environmental > Aquatic > Freshwater > Wetlands > Bog ... | reverse complement strand
CTCTGTCATTTTCGACCAGGCGGAAAACCGCCTGCACGTTCAGAAAGCAATTCTCTACTTGTTGTTGGGCGGCTCAGTTCGCCTGCCCGTGAGGAGCGCGCATGCCTGAAAAAGTTGTTCTCGCCTATTCCGGTGGATTGGACACGTCCATCATCATTCCCTGGCTGAGAGAGAATTATTCCTACGATGTCATCGCCATGGTCGGCGACGTCGGACAGGGAGACGATATCGAGGCCGTCGTCGAAAAGGCCTACGCCACCGGCGCCAGCAAGGTCATCGTCGAGGATCTTCGTGAGGAATTTCTCACCGGCTATGTCTTCCCCGCGCTGAAAGCCGGCGCCGTGTATGAGCACAAGTATCTGCTCGGTACTTCGCTAGCTCGTCCGCTGATTGCGAAACGCCAGGTCGAAGTGGCCTTGCGCGAAGGAGCCACCGCGGTCGCTCACGGCTGCACGGGCAAGGGCAACGATCAGGTGCGGTTCGAACTGACTTACCAGGCGCTCGCTCCGGAGCTGAAGATCATCGCTCCCTGGCGCGAGTGGTCGTTGAAATCGCGCGAGGACTGTCTCGACTACGCCGAGCAGCACGGGATTCCCGTGGCCGCGAGCCGCGAGAAGATTCATAGCCGCGACCGCAATCTCTGGCACGTCAGCCACGAAGGCGGCGAACTGGAAGATGCCGCGAATGCACCTTTGCCCACCACGTGGCAGCTCACCAGATCACCCCATGACGCTCCTGATAAAGAAGAGCAGGTGAGCATTGGGTTTGAGCGGGGAGTGCCTGTCTCGGTCAACGGTATGGCAATGGATCCGGTCTCGCTGGTCGAATTGCTCAATGAAATCGGCGCCCGCAACGCCATCGGCCGCGTGGATCTGGTCGAAAACCGTTTCGTCGGGATCAAGTCCCGCGGGTGTTACGAAACTCCCGGCGGAACGCTGCTCATCACCGCGCACCGCGAATTGGAGACTCTGTGCCTCGAGCGCGATGTCGCTCATTTCAAGCAGCACATCGGCCTGAAGTATGCCGAACTGGTTTATTACGGTCTGTGGTTCACGCCACTGCGGGAGGCCCTCGATGCTTTCGTCGAGAGCACTCAGAAGGAAATGACAGGCAGCATCACGCTGGCGCTCTACAAGGGCAACGTCTCGGTGGTCAGCCGCGAGTCGGAAAATTCCCTCTACCGCACCGATCTTTCGTCCTTCACTATGGGTGACAGCTACGACCAGAGGGATGCGGCGGGGTTCATTCGCATTCTGGGCCTGCCTTCACGCTCGCGCGCCCGGTCGCGTATGGAGGTCGCTTGATGAAGATGTGGTCGGGCAGGTTCCGGCAGCCCCTGGATCCGGAATTCGATAGCTGGCAGCGATCGTTCAGCTTCGATCGCCGGCTGCTGCATTGCGAGCTTGCAGCCAGCAGCGCGCACGCCCGCGCCCTCAAGAATGGCGGCGTCCTGTCTTCTGAAGAACTCATCAGCATTTTGCAGGGGCTGGAACAGATCGGTGAGCGCGCCGCCGCATCCCCTTCTTTTCTTGAGGACAGTGAGACCGAAGACGTTCATCACTTTGTGGAGAAGCAACTCGTCGCTCTGATCGGAGAAGCTGGCTACAAGCTGCACAGCGGCCGCAGCCGCAATGAGCAGATCGCAGCTGACCTGCGCCTGTACGTGCGGGCGGCGGTGGATCAGCTGCGGCACGAGATCGCCGAGTTGTGCACCGTGCTTGCCGATCGCGCCGAGCAAACCGCCGATGCGGCCATGCCCGCATACACCCATTTGCAGAGGGCTGAGCCGGTTCTGGTTGGCCATTGGCTGCTGGCTTACGTTGAAATGTTTCTGCGCGATGCGGAACGCCTGGCTGACTGCCGGAAACGGCTAAACGTTTGTCCTCTGGGTTCAGGCGCGGTGGCCGGCGCGACGCTTCCACTTGATCGCGGCCTCATGGCCGAAGCTCTCGGCTTTGACGGCCCAGCTGCAAACAGCATTGATGCCACGAGCGACCGCGACTTCGCGCTTGAGTTTGTCAATGCCTTATCTCTGCTTGCTCTGCATCTGAGCCGCTGGGCGGAGGAGATGATTCTCTTCTCCTCAGAGGAGTACGGATTTCTAGGCTTGCCGGAAGCTTATTCCACCGGCAGCAGCGCGATGCCGCAGAAGAAGAATCCTGACTTGCTCGAACTAGTGCGGGGCAAGAGTGGACGCGTGCTCGGGAACGCCGTTGCGCTCATGGTTGCGGTCAAAGGCCTGCCTTTGGCCTACAACAAAGACCTGCAGGAAACTCAGGAGCCGCTGTTCGACTCCGCCGACACTCTCCTGCAGATGCTGCCGCTGGTGACCTCATGGATGAAGGCCGTGGACTTTCATGTCGAACGCATGCAGCAGGCGGCGCAATCTGGGTTCATGAATGCATGGGCAGGCGCTACTTACCTGGTCCACCGCGGCGTCCCTTCGCGGCTCGCGCACGAGTGCATCGGCAAGGCCGTGCAAATATGTCTCGAGAGAAATTGCGAACTGAAAGACTTGCCGCTGGACGAATTGCAATCTCTCTCTCCCGCTTTCGATCAGGATTTCTACGCGTCATTGAAGCTGCCTGCTGTGCTTGCGATCCACGACGTTCCGGGCGGAACCGCGCCGGCTCGCGTTCGACAAGCCATCAGCGCTGCTCGGAAGAACATTGAGTTTCTCCGTGAGGAGGTCCATGCGCACTCGTAAAGCCACCTTGCCTGACGCTGAGAAGATTCACGACCTGATCTCGGCCTATTCCGGCGACGGGACCCTCCTGCCGCGCACGCTGGCCGAGATTTGCGAAAACGTCCGCGACTTTGTCGTCCTCGAAGATGGCGATCGCATTATCGGCTGTGGCGCGCTTCACCTGTACGGCACGCATCTCGCCGAGATCCGCTCCATCACGGTTGCCCCCTGGGCTCAGGGTAAAGGCGGCGGCGGACATCTGGTAAAAGCCCTGCTGGCCGAGGCCAGGCGCCATCGTGTGGACTGCATTTGCCTGTTCACGCGCAAGCCGGAATTCTTCGCGCGCCAGGGATTCTCGGTCGCACAGCGCGAGGACCTTCCCGACAAGATTTACAAAGACTGCCATGCTTGCCCCAGATATCACTGCTGTGATGAGGTGGCCATGGTGCGCGGCGATTTGCCCAAGTTTGCGATTCTCCCTGAACCCGCGAATTGGTTGGTAAAACTACAATCCTGGGCGCCTAACGCAGACAGCCAGAGCGGTTCCAGTTAAGAATTCACCCACTTCAAGCTTCGTTCAGCCGCGTGCTGGGTCAAGACCAGCCAGCTTCAGCAAATCTCTCCTCGCCGCTTCTTTTAATTCTCCTCATTTAATAAGATGACTCGGGAGCCGGCCGGGCGTCGCGCTGGCTCTCCGCTTCCCGGGAGCCTCGCTCATGTCATTCCCAACCCGCCTCCGCTTCTTCAGTTTGTTTTGCGTGGCATTGACTCTCGCAGCGCTCGGCCAGACGACTGCCAAGCTTCAGACATCCGACACGATACTCACGCTCGAAGCGGGCTCTGCATCTCCACGGCTGGCGAGCCTCACTTTTCCTGGCCAGCCCACCTGGGAGAATCGCGCATCCGAATCTCTGATCGCATTCGTGGAAATCTCCGGCAAACAAGCACCTCTGAACTGGACTTTCAATCGTGAGGCGAGCCAGATCAGCGAACAGCAGGTTGCGTTCGTCTACGATTCGGCGACGCCCCATCTTCGTCTCACTTGGGAGTGGCGGGTTCGCCAGGCTTACGGTCCGATCGAGCACCTGATCCGGATCGAGAACCTCGAAGCGCAAGAAATCTGGATTCCCATGCAGGACAGCCTCGCTTTCAATTGGCAAATCGATCCGCAATCGCCGCTGGAACACTTCTTCGTCGAAAAGGGCGCGAACACACCCTCGCCCATCGGCACTCACCGGGTGGCGCTCACCGAAGGCTACAGCTGGATCGGCACGTCGAGCACCTACGGAGATTTGCGGGATGATGAACCGCGCGAAATCATTCCGTGGTCCCTGGTCCAGAGAAAAGACGCGGCGCGAACCGGATGGTACGCAGGCATTGAATTCAGCGGCCGGACTCGCATTTCATTGACGCGCGAAAAGAATTCTCTTCAAGGAGCATTGGGCCTGAACCTCGATCCCGGCCCCTTCCGCACGCGTCTTACTCCAGGCGAAGTCTTTGAGACGCCGGTGGTGTTCCTCGGCGGCTTCCGCGATGGTCCCGATGGTGCGGGAAACGTCCTGCGTCGCTGGGTGCGCGCCGTTCTCGGTAACCCGGAAACCTGGAAGAATCCGAACTATCCTCTGGTCGTCAACAATAGCTGGGGCGGCGGCATGGACATCAACGAAGAGTCTGCTCGGCGCATGATTCGCGACGCCGCCGAGCTGGGTGTGGACATGTTTCACATTGACGCCGGCTGGTTCCGTGGAGTCGGCGACTGGTATCCCAATCCGCAGAAATTTCCCCATGGCCTTGCCGTCATCGCCGATGACGCGCACCAGCACGGCCTGAGATTTGGCCTCTGGGTCGACTGGACGCAAGCCGGGTTATCCACCGAGCCCGGAGCCCTGAACGCTCGCGATCCCAAGGTTCATGATTGGATGGTTACTGATCTTCCGGCGGACTGGAAGCCGGAACCGTTCAAGGGCCAGACCATTGACCTGGGAGCGCCCGAAGCCAAGCAGTGGGCGCAACAGGAAGTGGAGCGCATTGTCACCGATTATCATCTCGACATGCTAGAACACGACGGCTACCTGGTTGCGCACGGATGCGATCGCACCGACCATCCTCATGCCGCTCCAGATCCGCTGAACCTATGCATCTACAAATCCTGGGGATCCTATTGGGTAGACAGTTCCAATTCCACCGATGTCAGCTACCACGCGGTTCGCGCGTACTACGACATCTATTCCACGCTTCGCAAGAATCATCCCGGCCTGCTGTTCGAAGTCTGCGCCGACGGCGGCCGGATGGTTGACTTCGGCAGCGCCGCTCACGGCGACTATTTCTCCATCACCGACACGTACGATCCCCTGTCCAACCGCCGCGCCTTCTATGACACCAGTCATGTTCTGCCTTCCGCCATGCTCGAGAGTTACGTCGAAAAATGGTCCACACCGCGCATCGACAATTTCCGCTACATGCTCCGCAGCGGCATGATGGGCTGGCTGACGATCATGATTGACACCAGTTCGTGGTCCCCTGAACAACGCGCCGAAGCCAGGAGGGAAATCGATCTCTACAAAAAAGAACTGCGCCCGCTGATTCGCGACGCCAACCTTTATCACATTTCACCCCGGCCCGACGGCATGCACTGGGATGGCATCGAGTACTGGGACGCTCATCGCCAGGGGGGCGTCGTCTATGCATTCCATGGAACGATGGAACAGGAGAAGACTCATTCATTCGCGTTGCAGGAATTGCAACCGTCGGCCCGTTACCGGCTGAGGTATTTCGATCACAGTTCTCCGGATCGAACTTCATCCGGCCGAGAACTTACGGAGCGTGGCCTCCAGGTGACGCTGCCCTTGCCGAACAGCTCGGAGTTGATTTTCATCGAGGCAGAGACGAACTGATCCGTTAACCGGTTCAGGAAGCGCCGATTTTGGGTGGCGCAGCGCTTCAGCGCTGCGATAAACGGTTTATTTTCATTGCGGCTTCAGCCGCTGAGGTCACCCTCTCAAATCCGTCAGCATCCTAATTAGTGTCCTGCCGTAATCCCAGGCCAATCGTCCGTACGGAACGGCGACGCTGGCAGCCCATCTTTATTGAACAGATTGCAGCGCGGGCTATCACCCCAGGCGTAGCGCACTGCGACCGGATGCGGAACGTCATGGCTGGAAACCACCACCGCATCCCCTTCTATGCGCGCCTCGGCCCAATGGTAATTTCGGTCCTCTCCGGCAAGGGCAAAGCCGCGCGGTTCTGTGTCGCCGCGCGCCTCCAGCCCGGAGCCGACATGAGAAAAGTGCAAGCGTACCTCGGCGCCTTCGATCTGCATGGATTCATACAACGGTCCCGAATACTCGATCGGCTGCTTGTAAGTTGTGCCCAGCGCCCAGAGCGCGAGCCGCTGGCCGACCTCGAGTTTGCGATGCGGATGAACGTCATTCGGATCGCCGACGTCAATGGTCACGGCGAGCCCGGTGTGCGGTACCTGCTTCACGGTCAGCAACTGCGCCTCGCGTAATTCGGCCCAGGCGGAGTCACCCGGCTCATCCGGGATCGCGCCGTGGTTCGGCAGCTGCACAATCAGGAATTCCAGATCCGGCTGAAGAGACGCGTCACGCCAATTCCTAATGAGTGCAGGGAGCAGCTTCCGATACTGATGCGCCTTCAGGGCGTTACTCTCTCCCTGATACCAGAGTGCTCCGCGGAACGCATAGGGCAGAAGAGGCGTAATCATTCCTTCGTAAAGGGCTGAGACCGGCATCGGCGCGTACTCTAGCGTTGTCAGGCATTCGATGGAGAAGCCGGACAAAGCACTTTGTGTGAAAGGCAGCACAACTCCCCAGCCATCCTGGTGCAGATCGCGAAACCAGACCGTGACCGGCATCCACTCCGCAGAGGCTTTCAGAACAGGCGTGGCATAGTCGTCGTAGTCAGTGATGGTCGGCTGTTTGGATCGAAAACGGAACGATCCATTACCCCGCACCCAGAACCGGATGCCCGCATACGGCGTGAGGTCGATCGTCGTCCCATCCAGTCTATAGTTCGCGCTCAGAATCGAGTCCTGCGAACCGTCCAGTCGTCCGGCGACTCGAGCTGCGAGTCCCGCTCCACCATGGCCTGGCGACATGAGGTCGAATGCGGCGGCAGGAGCATCATCCCAACTGTAGGAAAGCCATCCACCAGTTGAAAGATGCGAAGTTTCGTCATCAAAGTTCGCGAGCGTCCTGGCGGAGCCCGCCGCTCCGGGAATGAGTTCGAAATCATCGAATTCCAATTCGAAAGGCAGTGAATGTGCGGCAAAGTCCTTCCGGGCCGAAGTCGCGCGGTCCCACTCGTCCACGAGCGGTCGCAAGTCTGCATCAGCACTTAGGACCTCTGGAGCAATCCACTCTTCGATTGGAGTTCCCGGCCACGCACTCTCGACGATGCCGACGGGAACGTTCAGTTTGCGCTGGATCTCGCGGGCAAAAAAATATGCCACTGCCGAGAAGTTCTTGGCGGTATCGGGAGTGCAGATTTGCCAGTGCGCGGGGAGAGTATTTTCCTGCGGCGACAAAGCGATCTTCTTAGGGACGGTGAAGAGCCTGATCTGCGGGTAATTGGCTTTCGCGACTTCCTCCGCGCCGCCCTCGGCGCCGCTGAGGGAAAACGCCATATTTGACTGGCCGGAGGCGATCCAAATCTCCCCGATCATCACATCTTTGATTACGATCTCCTTCTTGCCGCGAACGGTAAGAGTGAAGGGACCTCCGGCTGGGAGCTCTGCCAGGCGGACGCTCCATCTGCCGTGCTCATCAGCTGTCGCGCTCGAGGTGCGGCCGGCAAGAGTCACCGCCACCTGTTCACCTGGGTCAGCCTTGCCCCAGATTGGAATCTCGCGGCTCTGCTGCAGAACCATGTGGTCGCTGAAAAGCGTGGGCAGCTCCGCGTCCGCCCAGCAGTTCAAGCCGCACGCAATCGTGCACAGCCCGGCCACAATCGGCGTCAACTTGTAAAGCCGCCGCAAAAACGCGCGAAAGAAGTTCATTTTTCCTCGATGATGACCAGGTCCCATGGCTTGAGCGTTACTTGTTGCGAATGCGTGATCGCTACTTGCGTCAGCAGGTCGGCGCCGGAGCCGTAAAGGTAGCTGAACGTCCGCGCATCGCTCGAATAATTAAGATAGTAGTGAACCGTTTTGCCGCTGCGATTGACGCCATGCTTCACTCGCACGTTGGGCGGTAGAGCCTGGTCCGGACCGGTTACTCCCGCACCTTGCAACACATTCAGCAGCACTTTCTCCTGTAACTTGTCCGCCAGCACCGTTCCCTCGTAGGTCAGGCTGCCTTTGCCGAAATGATTCCGCGTGATGGCCGGGTACTTGCCAAAGAACGGATGATCGTAATACGCCAGCGCCTCAGCCGAATCCAGCGTGAGCATCTCTGCCCAGTCCGAAACTTTGTTTTCCGGTCCGGCATGGAACGGATCGCCTTTCAGCGCGAGTGGCTGCCGCAAGCTGGAAAACTCCTGATAGTGAAAACCCGCAGCCTCGCGCAGGATTCCAGGCATCGTCGTCCACCGGACCGTGTCGTACTCGTTGGTGAATCCGCTCTTGAACAGCATCAGCACGTTGCCGCCACCGCGCACGTAGTCCACCAACTTGGTAAGGACCGCATCGCTGGCAACGTACAAAGGCGGAACCAGTATGACCTTGTAGTCCGAGAAGTTCGTGCTTTCCGGAAACACAAAATCCACGCCGACATTGTTTTGGTAGAGCACGTGATACATCTGCCGCAGCAGGGTGCGGTAGTTCACGTGATCGCTGAACTTCATGAACTCAATACCATAGTGAGAGTCATCGCTGTAGAGAATGGCGGCCTGGTTGTCGCGTCTGATGTCAACGATCTGCGGGCTGATGCGGCGCAACTCGTGTGCCGTCCGGCTTACTTCTTCATAGGCGCGCCCCGGCTCCAGATCATGACCCAGCACGCCTTTCCAGTAGGTTTCCTGGCCATAGTGTATCGAGTGCCAGTGCCAGTACTCGACCATGTTCGCGCCCGAGGCAAGGTGGGTGTACACATCGAGCCGCAGTTGCCCGTCATACGGCGGATATTGATTCTTGGAATCCCACCCGATCGCTTCCGCGTTGGTTTCCGTGACCAGATAATTCGTATGTTTCAGAGAACGGCTGTAATCGCCCTCATAGGAAGATGCCTCTCCGTCAAATTCGTCCTGCGTACCGTGGTACGGGTTGGTGGCGACAATATCAAGGCTCTTCGCGACGTCGCTCTCGTTGACTTCGGGCCGCGGCGGACCCGCCAAATCCTGCGTCACGAACTGATCGGGACGCTTGTACTGGTTGACGATCGCAGCCTGCCACGCCAGAAAATCTGTTGTAATCCACTGCGAGTAACGCTCCCACTCCAGCTTCCATCCGGGATTGAGGATCCCATCCCGTGGCGGAATCTCGGTCCAATCGTTCAGCCGCTGTCCCCAGTAATTGAGTCCCCAGTCTTTGTTCAGCTCGTCTACCGTTTTGAATTTGTGTTTCAGGTACTCGACGAATCCCGCCTGCACGTCATGATTGGCAGCGCCGCCGGACGAAGTCTCGTTATCGACTTGATAGCCGATAACCGCGGGATTGTCTTTGTAGTGTTCGGCGATCTTGCGGATCACCCGCTCACAATAAAAGCGATATGTCGGATTCAAGAGATCAGTATTCTGGCGCATCCCGTAGCTAATCGTCTGCCCGCCGAGCCGTGTGATGACAATTTCCGGATGCTCCTTGTACATCCATGCTGGAATGGAATATGTCGGCGTGCCCATGATCACCCGGATGCCCGCCTTCTGCATTCGATCCACTACGCGATCCATCCAGGCGTATTCGAAGCGCCCATCTTCCGGCTCCCATAATCCCCAGCTCGACTCTCCCACCCGCACCACGCTGATGCCGGCCTGCTGCATCAACTCAACGTCCTTGTCCAGCCTCTCATACGGCATGTATTCCGGATAATAGGCAACCCCGTAGAGGACAGTCTCCATTTTTTCGGGATGGAACGGCGGCTGAGCTTGTCCAAGCGACGCTGGCGCGCCGCAGTATAAGAGACCGACCAACGTAACGCCTGCGTACCACCTGATGAATGTTTGGATCATTTTCCCTCGCATATGAGCGTAGGTATCAAGGATGCTGAGGCTGGCCCCGTCGAGCACAGTCGCGAGCTTCCATCGCCCCGCGGTCCACGGCTCCACATTGTGGAACAGGCGTGCCCAAGAAATCTCTCCCGCCGTCATTCTCAATCGTCTTTCCAGAATCGATTGCGGGAGAATCCGGCCGCAGCGCGTATCCGGAAACTGTGTCCCGGCCATTACCGGCGTGCCCAGGGTCTACCAGCAGCGGATTCAACGTCAACGCGTGCGGGTCGTCGGCGGGCTTCATGCCGTAATACACGTTGTAGTCGTAAACGTTGTTCGTGCTCTTGCCCGGCCCCGGCGCACTCACGTAAGACCCATCCTCATTGCCCTTCACGCCATAGCCGAATCGCGCTGTGCCCTCGACGTAGAAAATGTTGTTATAGAAATACGTGTCGGTAGCCCATCCCGTCCAGTCCGTGTGCAGGACCACGTCCACGTTCTCGTCTTTCCCGACGTAGATAGTGTTGTTATAGATGAGCGTGTTCTTCACCGGACCAGACAGTTTAATCCCGCGATGATGATCGTTCTGGCTGATGTTGTAACGGACGATCGTGCCTACATTTCCCGCGCTGTCCTGTGGACTCTGGGAACCCTCGTTGCAGATCAGCAGGAACCCGCCTTCGTTGTCGTGGCTGTAGTTGTACTGGATGATCGTGTTGCGGCTGTTCCAGTCGGAATCGAAGCCCTCGGCGTCGTGCTGGCCCTTCGTCCCGTAGACCTCGTTGAATTGGATGACGGTGTTGTCGGCGCTCCACGGCCAGATGCCGACGTTGTAGTCCTGCGAGCGCTGGCTGGCATGGGAGACGACGTTGTGCTCGACCAGCGCGCCATCGGTGGCGACGTTCACGATGCCGTCGCCGCCAATATCGTCGAGCATGTTCTGGCGGATCACCACCCCCAGGCTGGGATACCACTTCGACCGGACCCAATGCGTGGACCAGCCGAAAATCCCGCTGCGGTCCACATGAGAGATGTAGTTGCCCTCGATGCGCAGATCCACGAAGCGGCTGGACTTGATGTCGCCGATCGCGTGGTAGCTAATGCCGCCGTTGGCCTTGTCTTTTTCCGTGCCGTTGACATCGCGGATGTGCAGCCCCTCGAGATAAAGGTGATGCAAGTCGCCGGAATTTTCTGCGACAAGATTTACGCCACGGCGAGGTCCGGGCGTCGAACCGGTGTTGGTGATTTCCAGGTTGTGAATCTCCCAGTACTCCTGGTTCTTGAGCAACACCGCATCTTCGGCCAGGCCGGCGCCGTTGACGACCGGCAGCGCATCGCCGCCGTACTTGTCGATTACGATGGGACGTTCCGCCGTCCCCGATCCCTTGGGCCAGAGCTGCCCAGTCCAAACGGCCCCGGACTTGAACAAGATGCGATCGCCGGGATGGAAGGTAGTCGCGTTGACCTTGGCCAGAGTCTTCCAGGCGGCATCGGGGGAAGTGCCGGAGTTGCTGTCGCTGCCGGAAGCCGAGTCGATGTGATAGTCCACCCCGCCGCCGGATGCATTGTCCGGAGCGGTGTTGGAACCCACAGATGCGCCGCCGCCCATCAGCATCAGCGCAGCCAGCTGAACCGCCGCCAGCAGGCATCGGAAGAGGCGCGGGTGTCGGACTCGAGGTCTCGCGGCGAAACTATCCATTTCGTGATTCGATCTGGCTGGTGGATAAAAACCGGTGCAGCCCGCCAGAGTGCCTTCTTCGGCAGCCACGGGTTTTGAAAGGGCACGGCTTTCAGCCGTGCCGCAAGGGCGGTTCAACGAGACCGGCTTCAGCCGCTGAGGGACCGCGCCCTCAGGGCCTGAAGGCCCTCTCTTTCACAGTTCCTCCCGGCGCGTCTGAAGCCGCGCCCTTTCAAACGCTAGAAATCGAAGCGAATCGCAAACTGCCCTTGCCGCGGGCCGTCGGCCACTCCGGTAATCTGGCCGAAGGTGGACGCCCCAATCGATGCCCCGCTGCCGCCGCAGCCGTCGATGTTGTAGTAGTGGCGGTTGAACAAGTTGTAGAACTCCGCGCGGAAAGACAGGCGATACTGGCTCTCCGGTCCCAGGTTGAAGTTCTTCAGCACGGTAACGTTCTCGTTAGCCTGTCCGGGACAGCGCAGAGACGAAGAAACCGGTACCGGCGGAAGAAATCCTGGGGCGGGATTGCTCGCCACGCTGGGCGGCATGTAAAAGTTGCTGGCAGGCGCTGTTCCACCGGGCGCAACCGGCACGAACTTCCTGGGATTGGAAGGTCCGGCAAATCCGGCCAGGTTATACTGCGGGTAAATGTTGCCCCAGAGCGGCCAATAAGGATTGGCTGCTCCAATCTCGAACGGTTGGCCTGAGTTATACAAGATAATCCCGGCCAACGTCCATCCCCCAACAATTCCATTCACCACGCGGTTTGGGCTGGCCAACCAGGTCCTCCCCTTGCCAAAGGGCAGTTCATAGCTGACGAATCCTTTCACGATGTGGGTCAGGTCATAGCCCGTTATGCCATGCGCCGCCTGTTGCATGTGACTGAAATCCTGAATGGGAGTGTAGTAGCCGTTATATTCCTGCTGCGCAGAGAACGAATCGCCCTCCTGCCGCGACCAGGTATAGCTCAGGTCCATGGTCAGGCCGCGCCCTGTGCGCTTGACGATGTTCGCGACCATCGAATCGTAAAAGCTCTGGCCGAGGGGCAGGCCGACGTAATTGAGGTTGGCATAGCCCCAGTAGTTTACTTCGGACTGGGCCATGTGCGGAAAAGGTGCGGCCGCCGACAAAGCTGGACCACAAAAGCCGGGATATGGATACGGGACGCCGTAATAGGCTGCAGTTGGCGCGTCGCAAACGTAGTCGGCGTACGCGCCGATATAACCTTCCTGCGCATCCAGTTGCCAGAGGCGCAGGAAAGTCGACGTAGGCCCCTCGTTCCAGGCCAGCGCGGTATCCGTCAGTCGGTGGCCGCGGTTGCCTATATACGAAAGTTCGAATCTCGTATTCGGGGTCAATTCCTGCTCGACACCGAAGTTGAAGGCTTCGCTGTATCCCAGGCGAAGAGCCCGGGGATCGAAAGCGACTTCTGGAAATAGCGACGTGGGGTCCGTGCTTGCGTTCGCGGCCTTGAGGACCCCCGGATAATTGCCCGTGCCGCCGGGACCATCCCAACTGAAGTTTTGCGCCGTATTCACCCCTAGCTGCGGCGCAAATCCGTCCGCAACACCCCCGAAGAAGGGAACACCTACGGGATTAAAGATGAGGCCGTAGGAGCCACGCAGCACGGTTTTGGGCAGCATCTGGTAAGCGAAGCCGAGGGACGGCCCGAAATTCCTCCCGTACTCGTTCTTCTCATAGCTGTCGCCTCCATTTTTTCCAAAGACCAGTGTGCCCGGAATCCCGTAAATGGGACTAATCGCCGTCTCATCAAAGTTGGCCCAGCGGCCGTATTTCTCATGGTAGCGGAAGTTGTAATTCCAGCGCAGCCCCATACTCAGAGTCAGCTTGGGTGTAACTTTGTAGCTGTCCTGCGCGAACAGCGCTATCCCTTTTTGCCGCCCGTACAGGTTGTAAGCCACCGTTTCGCTGGCTTTATCGGACAGCCCCAGAAGATATGTCGCAAAGCCAAATCCATCGTACGGGTAGCCCGCGCCCGCGGTCTTCAGATAGGAGAAGTCAAAGGAAAGGGCTCCGGAGCCAGATCGGTTGTTAACTTCGTGTGCCGTGAAGTCTCCGCCGAAGCTGATGTTGTGCCGTCCCTTGGTCCAGGTGACGGTGTCGCCGGTGACGACGTTCACCCCGGAAAGGTTCCCCTGCCACGCGTTCCCCAGGAACGTCTCATTGTGGCCGTATGCCGAGTTATCCGTGAAGCTGATGACCGGAAAGGTGTTGGCTCCGGTGTCTCCAAATCCGAGCTGCGAATTCCAGTTGCCAGGGCTGAGAGGCGAGCTGGCGTTGAAATCGAAGCTGTAGGTGAAGTTCAGGACGTTCAGAATCCTCGGGCTGAAGGTGTGGGATTCGCTGAGGCGCCATTGCTGGTCCCGGTAGATCTGATAGCGGCCGTTCGAAAGCGGCCCACCAGTCTTGGTTCCCGCCTCCCATAGGCCTCCACCATCGTCCAAACTCCGAGGCCTGTGGTTGTAGATCCAGGATCCTGAAAGATGATCCTGTTCTCGCAAAACGTGATCCAGCTTGACGACGACTTGATTGGGAGTCTGGCTGGGGGTGTTGGCCAGCAGCCCTCTGCTGTTGCTGTCGATGCCGCCAAACTGCGGGGCGTAGTTCTGGTAGAAGGCATTGACCTTCTGCGCTTCCGGGCTGATCATGCCTGCGGGAATGACGTTGCCGGTGAACTGATTCCCCGTTGTTGGGTCGTAGATCATGTTCTCCTGCGCCTGAACCGACTGGCCGGCATCATTCGTCACCATGAGCGGCATGGCCGTGGAATCGTAGCCGCTGCACAATCCGGTCCCCGCATCTCCAGTGCAGAGCGTGCTACCCAGCAATTCGCTGAAGTCACCCGTCAGCATCTTAGCCGTGGGAACCGTTGCCGACCCGCTATTGAGACGAAAGTCAATCTGCTGGTAGCGCTCGAACGCGCCGAAAAAGAATGTCCTGTTCTTGATAATCGGACCGCCCAGACTGAACCCATAATCCCACGCCCGCTTCTTGGCCTTGTTTTGGCCAAGGTAGTCGTTCGTCCAGGTGTTGGCGTCCAGTAATTCGTTGTGGCCGTAAAGAAAGCCGGAGCCGTGCCACTTGTTGGTCCCCGACTTCAGGTTGAACGACATCACGCCCCCGCCGGTGATGCTGCTTTGCGCATCCAGTCCGCTGGTCTGCGCCTGCAGCTCTTCCACCGCTTCCATGGTCGGGCCGCCCTCCATCGAATCGCCACGGATGTCGGTCGTACCGGAGGTGCCGTCGACGGTGTAGTCCTTCACGAACCACTGCCCGCCGTTGACCACGGCTCCATACGGACTGCTGTACGGCGAATAACCCGGCGTAATCGCGACAGCGAAATCCTCTACAAACCGTCCGCCCCCATAAATGCTCAGTGGCAGGTCATTGACTACCTGGCTCTTCATGTTCGTGCCTTCCGAAGGCCGCTCCAGGTCCAATACCGGCGCATCGGTGGTGACGGTGACGGTCTGAGTCACGGCGCCAACTTGTAGCGTGGCGTCAATGCGGGCCACCTCCGTGGATGCCAGCGTCACGCTCGGACGGCGCAGGGTCTCGAACCCATCTTTCTTGAACTCGACCGAATATTGCCCCGGAAAAAGATTGGGGATCACGTAG
>Ga0209039_10002605_pt1 | contig 15105 bp, 14 predicted proteins | sample BogFormECP12_OM1_FD_188238 | JGI IMG/M metagenome (GOLD analysis project Ga0209039, IMG submission 188238) | Bog forest soil microbial communities from Calvert Island, British Columbia, Canada - ECP12_OM1 (SPAdes) (version 2) | ecosystem: Environmental > Aquatic > Freshwater > Wetlands > Bog ... | reverse complement strand
CGGACCAAAGCCCTTCGACCATACCCGGACGCGCAACGCCCCGGATACCTCGTTCCTCTCAACCTCAATACAATTCTCTTCGACGATACGCCTAACGTCCTGCCGGAGGCCACGCCGAAGAACTTGAAGACCACCTTGAGGGAAGCTGCCACCTGGTACTTTTTGACGATTTGCTGAAAAGTAATCGTACCCCATTAGTACAATGGAGAGTTCTGAAAAAGCCGCCTGTAGATTATGCTCGTAGTGTATGATGATCTGCGATGTGAGCGAAGAATTGGCCATAAAGTATATGCTCGCCTTGGATGCGGTGGCGGCCGCAAGACAAGAGCTATGCCACGCCGTAACTCAAATGCAGATCGAATGCGCATCGACAAAGCTATCCAGGCTGGAAGCGCATAGGCTGAGCGAACTTCGGGACCTGGCATTGCACTGTGAGCGCCATGGTTGCGCCACACCCGAAATCGAAAAACTCCTTGCTCAGCGTCACTGGCTGCGCTGGTCGATCCTTCGAGGTGAGTTCGGCACTGACGGTTCTCTTAGTCGCGAGCTCCAATAAACCGCGCGTAGTCGTTATGCTTTCGCCGTCTCCTTCGGATCGGCCTGGCAGTGGTCGAAGTGTCGCGCCGCCCGACACTTCGGCTTGCTCGGCGGCCTTCGCGCGGGTAGTAGGCTTCGGTGAATGAGCTTCTCGCGTTTTCGCTATACCCTGTTAGCGCTCGTTGGCCGGACCTTGGTCCATGGCCACCGCCAGCTCAGCCACAGTGTCCCCATGATCCAGTGTGGTGGTGTCTTGCCGATTGTTCTGGCGCTCTATCCAAGTCCGCAGCGTGTGCGCCATCATCATCTGGGCAGCCCGAGACCGGCGAGAGCCTCGCAGCCCGGGACCTAATCGGATGGCGAAGACGCACAAGCCGGAAATTAGGATCACGAGCGGTGCAATAACCATGCAAGGAGTATGTCATCGCCTTAGCTCCCCAGCAAGGTCTGTCAGTACCGGTCGAGTCATTGTACTTTTGATAGTCATGATACGTAGTCCCGCTAGTATTTTTTCCACATATTGCGCTTACTTGCCCCCACCAATTCGACATGGGCCGCCTTCGGCCGCCCGCGCTCATCCGTGGTACCGCTGAACTCCACAGGAACCCCCGGCCGAATCTTGGCGCCGCGTACGCACTCGATCACACGGAAAAACAGATCCGGCGCGCCCTCCCGCCCGATGAAGCCGATGCCGCGCACCGGCAAATACGCCTTGATGATGCCCTTCCCTCGCTCCATGACCAGGCCTTTACCGGAACCGCGGACCCGCCGGGGGTGGTGTAGCGGGCGTGGTTTGGGGCGTTCGCAACACAGGAGGCAATGTTGCTACCAGGGTTGCTACCAAACCGGGTTCCCAGGCGCTGAACTGATTGTAAGTTGTTGATTTTATGGAGCTGGCGGAGGGATTTGAACCCCCGACCCTCTGATTACAAATCAGATGCTCTACCAACTGAGCTACGCCAGCCGCTTCGAAGTGGAGCGGGAGACGGGGATCGAACCCGCGACCAACAGGTTGGAAGCCTGTGACTCTACCACTGAGTTACTCCCGCTCGTCCCTTTCCATTCTACCAGCGCTTGCCCCGCCGCGCGCAATCCTCGTACAGTAAGGTTTGCACGAAATGAGCATTGCCGCGGCCGTGCTGGAGACCCTCCGCGCCGAAGCCGCCAATCACGGCGGCGCGCGCGTCGCTCGGGCCGGCCTGCGCATCGGCGAACTCTCGGGCGTCGCGCCGGAATCCCTCCGCTTCTGCCTGGAAACCCTGGTCGCAGGCAGCGATCTCGACCCCCTTGCCTTCGATTTCGAAATCTGCCCCTGGACCCGCCGCTGCCACGCGTGCGCCGCCGTCTTCCGCGTGGTGGAGTGGAACACCGCCTGTTCCGCCTGTGGCTCGCTTGACACCGAGGCCGCCGGAGGCGATCAAATGGAATTAATGTACCTGGAACTGGAGGAGCCCTGATGCGCGTTCCCCTCGAACGTAAGGTTCTCAACGAAAACGACCGCATCGCCGCCACCCTGCGCGAGCGGTTCAAGAGCCACGGCGTGTTTTGCCTGAACCTCATCAGCTCGCCCGGCTCCGGCAAGACTTCGTTGCTCGAGCGCACGCTCGAAGGCTTCGGCCCCGAGCGCCGCGTCGCCGTCCTCACCGGCGATATTCAGACCGATAACGATGCCCGCCGCCTCGCCCATTTCGGATTCCCCGTGCGCCAGATCACCACCGGCGGCGCCTGCCATCTGGATGCCCGCATGGTGGAGCGCGCCCTGGAGGGCTGGCCGGTCGAAGACCTCGAGATTCTGTTCCTCGAAAACGTCGGCAACCTGGTCTGCCCCACCAGCTACGATCTCGGCGAGGAGGCCCGCGCCGTCCTGCTGAGCGTCACCGAAGGCGAGGACAAGCCGCTCAAATACCCGGCCACTTTCCACCACGCCGACCTGATGGTCCTCAACAAGATCGACCTGCTGCCCTACGTTCCGTTCAATGCCGAGGTGGCTAAGGAAAACGCGCGCCGCGTGCAGCCCGGCATCGAAATCCTGGACGTTTCCTGCACCACGGGCGAAGGTCTCGACCGCTGGCGCGCCTGGCTGGACGGTCACTTATGAGCGAGTTTCCAATCCTCAACGCCCTCGCCTTCGCCGTCCTCGGCGTCCTGGTTTTTGCGATCGCCTTCGCCATCGTGGTGAAGCTGGCGCCGTTCCACGTCTGGAAGGAAATCGTCGAGGAGCGCAACGTAGCCGCCGCCATCCTGGCCGGAGCCGTGGCCCTGGGCCTGTGCTGGATCATCGCCGCCGCCATGCATTAGCGGCCGGAGTTGACGAGCCGCAGATCGGCGGTGACTGGCAGTTCGAAGAGATCCGCCCGCAAAAGCCGCGTCGTGAAAAACAGTACCTCGAGATTCTCAACCTCACCGGTACTTGGGTTGAGCCGCGCAACTATTTCGTCCGGCAATTCCTCCGACTCCTGCTCCGCATACGGCGGGCACTTGTCGATGTGGAGGATGTCGGCCTCCCGATCATACTTGAATCTCAGCTTCGGCTCCACTGCCCGACTCCTCTTGGATTCTACACCAAGCGTCGACCGTCAAGATCCGCGGGTGGAGTTTTGGTACTATCGATACAGGGAACCCCTTATGACCGTCCATCTCGATTGGCCGCCCGACCTCGTGTCGAACCTTGCCGAAGAGGCCCGTCGTAAAGGCCTTTCCCTGGACGCCTATCTCCTGCAAACCGTCCTTCACCAAAGGTCTGCAAACGGCGGCTCAGTTTCCGATGAAACCGCCAAACGCCAGGCGCGCGAGGAAGCCGGCCGGAGCATCCGGGATCTCCGCAAAGGTAACATTCTCGGCCCGGATCGTTGAAATGTTGTCTTGATTCCGGTGACATTTACAGTTGTGCCTTTCTTGCCATCAAACGGCAACAGCGGCTTGGCGTTTTCGGTCAGGTTCCAAGTACTTTGGAAGTCTCGCAAGACTTCGTATTGCACATCGAAGATAACCTCTACCGTTGAAGCGTCTATCTTTCTGGTATCGGTAACGGAGATATGGGGGCGCACGGCCTCACTCAAAGACACATTTACCCCCAAGGTGTGTTGGCTGTCGCCTACACACTGACATTGTTGGATGAAAGCTGCCAACTGCCTGATCGCCTCGTCTTTGGTGGGTCCGGAAGACCAAACTGAAGTCCTCATGCGTTAAGTTGGCATCCCGCCGGGGGCGCGTGAGGTTCGCCAATCCTCAACGCCCTCGTCTTCGCCGTCCTCGGCGTCCTGGTTTTTGCGATCGCCTTCGCCATCGTGGTGAAGCTGGCCCCGTTCCACGTCTGGAAGGAAATCGTCGAGGAGCACAACGTAGCCGCCGCCATCCTGGCCGGAGCCGTGGCCCTGGGCCTGTGCTGGATCATCGCCGCCGCCATGCATTGAGCCGAATCTGCGAGCTTACGCCCCCCTTCGCCACTGATACCCATACGCCAGGTTCAGCGGCAGCGTCCACCACAATTGAACCGGCGACCGCGCTAACCGTTTTGCCGTGCTTCTCAGAGAATAGAACCGCTCATTGGCATACCGATACCCGGCCAACAGTTCGCCCGCGCTCATCTGTTTCGGCTGATAGACCACGTCCTCGCGACTATTGTATTGGCGCCAGTCTCGCGTCAGGATGCGCCCCTCGGCTTCCATCTTCCGAAACAGCGGCGTGCCTGGAAACGGAGTCAGAATGTTGAAGGTCGCATTCTGAACCCCCGCTCTTTCCAGAAACTCGATGGTGTCCGCGAATATCTCCGGCGTATCGTGATCGAATCCAAACACGATCCCGGCTTGCACGGCGATGCCATGTGAGTGGATGCGTTCGATGATCTGTAAGTACTCCTCCACCCGATTGAAACCCTTGTTCACTTCAGCCACGCTTTGCTGGGAGATTGACTCCAATCCCAAGAACAACTGCTTGCATCCACTACGGGCCGCAACCTCCAGAAATTCGTCGTCCCGGCCGGCATGCACACTCACCTGGCTGCTCCACCACTTTCGATAGGGAGCGATGGCGCGAAAGAGTCTCTTCGAATACTCCAGATCCGCGGCAATGTTATCGTCCCAGAAGATAATCACATTTCCCTTGAAAGAGGCATACTCCGCCGCCACCTCGGCGACCGGCCGCGTGCGCAACTTATGGCGGTACATCACGGCAATGGTGCAGAAATCGCATTGGCCGGGACATCCCCGGGTCGCAAACAGAACTCCGTTGGTGTGGTCGCGCCGGTGAAACAGGTCTTTGCGGGCCTCGGGAATATTCTCCATCGACGGCACGCTGGTGTGTTGGTACACCCGGAGATAAGTGCCCGATTCAAAGCTCTTCAGGAAGTCTTCCCATAAACCTTCCGCTTCTCCGATGAATATCGCGTCGGCGTGCCGACTGGCCTCTTCGGGGAGCAGTGTTACATGCGGGCCGCCCATCGCGACACAGATTCCCCGCGACCGAAAACGCGCGGCGAGGTCATAGGCATGAAAAGCGCTGGGCGTATGAAAGGTAATTCCAACTACATCCGCGGCCATGTCCCAGTCGATGTCTTCGGCTTCTTCATCGACGTGAATCACCTCCCAATTCCGGGGAGCTCTGGCGGCCAGATACGGCATCGTGATCTGCTGAAAGTTTAGGACCCGCACTCTTCTCACTTTGCGAATCTCCGGCGAAGAGGCGGTTATCAACAGAAGCCTCCGCATCAGCGCACCTTCTCGAAAACGAAAACCGGTTCGGTCTTGAAGGCGTCCAGGGCGTGGGTTCGCTTGTACGGCAGCTTGGCCAACTGCATGCGCATCGTGCGCTTGAGATGCAGTGCGGGGTGCCTCCATTGGCGGACGAATGACGGCAGCCGCTCCGGAATGTTGCCCACGTTCAGCACCAGCGCGCCTCCCGGCCGCAGGACGCGCGCCGATTCGAGCATGATGACGCCCAGGAAGCCTTCGAGCCAGCGGTCCAAAGTCGGATAGCGGATGAAGCTCTGGTCCGGCTCCGAGCCATACTTCTCCCGATCGAAGTAGGGTGGACTCGAAAAGACCAAATCCACCGAGCGGCGCGGAATCTCATGCAGCAATTCCTCGGCGGAACCGAGCATGATTCTCGCTTCCCCCCGGTAGCGTAGTTGGGGGGCGCAGGTTGCGACCATCGCTCGCAGACCGCTGGTTTGCGCCTCGCTGGCGTCGATGCCGACATAGGAGCGGTCCAGCGTGAGCGCCGCCAGCAGGCGCCCGCCGTAACCGGCGCTGGGGTCCAAAACGCATCCGCCGGCTGGAGAGAAGCGATCAATAATTGCCCGCGCGGCGGTGGGACGAAAGTTGCAAACGCCGACGGTGTTCGAGAACGACCGCAGCATTCTGCGGAGAGTGGTGCCGCGCGCGCCATACCGGTCCGGCCAGATGCGCATCGACTTGGCGATGGCCACCCGCAATCGCACGGGATCTGAGAACGTTTCCACCGGCGACAGGTATCGCGTACACCGCACGTGCCACATCTGGGGATGAAAGTAGTTCGCCAGCCGCAAGCCGGTGGTAGACGATATAAGAGTGTTGCCGCGCAGGATGCGGGCGGGATCGGAGCTTACCAGCAATTCCAGCTCGCGGGCGATCTGCGAATCGGTGAGTTGGTAGTAAGGGAACCCGCGCTGCTCCCAGTATTCGACGGCCAGCCGGAGAAAAGCGGACTGGCGGCGGGCCGGCCAAGCGGACCACTCATCGCCGCGTACCTGCTCCACCCACGATTTGGGTTTAGGCTCCGACATTCCAGAAGAACAGAGGGCTTGGCAGCGAGGATGCGTGCTCCACCGCGTAGCGCCAGGCCTTTCGATCGTAGTTGGGGTGGCTGGGAAACGGGCAGTCGATCTCGATCGGAACGCTGTACTCCTCGCTCGCCGGGATGAGGCGGATGCCGCGCGACCTCGCGCTCCCGTGGCGCGCGAGACACCGGCCAATGGATTCGACGGAACGTCCCGATGAAACGCCGATGAAAACCGCCGGCCGGCCCACCAGGCCGCGCACCAACCCGGCCAGGGTGACCCCCGATCCGGCCGAGACCACCACTGTGCCTCCTTTTGTGAACTCGGCAGGAACCGTCGCCGCCGCTCGCGCGACCGAAGCCACTGCTTCCGGACATTCGAGGCCAAATGGGAGCATCACACCGTTGCGCCGCTCTACCTCGCGGCGGGCCTCTGCGAACGAGATGGTGATGCGGGCAGCCACAACCGGAAGGATTTCAGCTCCCAGGGACTCCGCGCGCGCGATGGCCACGGGGACTCCATCCACCTCCCGTTTCGGAAAGGCCACAATCGCGCGCATGCCCGGAAAATGGCGGCAGCAGACCGCGATTCCCTGACCCAACGCGGAGACACGGGTGTCCCAACATCCAACCAGCCGCACGCCGCGGAGGTAAAGCGTTTCCAGCAGCGCCATGGCGCCGCGCAACTTCCCCAGCGGAGGAGCCGGCGGGGCTGCGTACTGGTCGTCGCGCTTCACCCGGATCCAACGCGCGCCCACGCGATACCGTTGGATGGGGGTGTCTTCACGGAACAGGGGGCGCATACATCAGGGAAGCGAGTGGATGACCTTGGTGAGCGTCGCGTCGATCTGCTGCAGATGAGCCTTGTCCTCGCCTTCGGATTTGGCAATCAACCCCTTCAGCGTGGTCTGACAGAATGTCAGTTCCAGCTTGTGTTCCGGCCGGAAATGGAAACTCACGACCGCATCGAGAGCGGCCCGAAACGCTTGCGCACCGGTTTTTCGCGCGGCGTCGTCGCTCTCCGTCTCCCACAACTCGGCGGCAAACACCGCCGCCAGCAGGTTCGCTTCGCGCGATTCGCGGCGGAGCGCAAGCGCATCGCTGGCGTACTTGGCGCCGGTCTGAGCCGAGGCCCGTTTGAGCGGCGCCAGCGGAGACGCTTGCATCCGGCGGAATTCGATGCGGGCCAGCCGTTCGTATTGGTAGTAATCCTCGGGGACAAACAGGGTGGTCTGCTTGTAAAGGCTTTCGGCGTTATCCAGAGAGTTCAACGAGGGATCGTAACCTTCGTCGTCGTAAATCATCGCCAGATTCTGCAGGACTTCGTAGTGATTGGGACGAAGCAGCCGGGCTGCCTGTAGAGTCTTGATTGCCTCATCGCAATCCTTGTGAAACTTCTCCGGCGACAGTTTGGAGTGTTGTGCAAACCGGAACAGCGAATAACCCTTGGCGTTCAGGATGCGAAACCGGATCTCCTTCACGTCCGCCGGGTCCCAGTCCGGATGACCGGCTACGATCTTCTCGGCTGCGGCGAAAGCCGGCTCGGCCTTGGCATGCCACGACACATCGGCCGTCAGCTCCGTCAGGGTCCCGTAAGTGTATCCGAGCTGTGCCTGAGCCAGCGCCAGCAGTTGCTGGCATTTTTTCTTGGCCTCTTGATCCAGGGACGAATGGAGCCGGGTTTCCAGATCGGCGATCAGCGACAGCAGCAAGGGCACCGCCTTCTTCTCCGCCTCGTTCGTTTCGTACAGGCGAAGGCGGGCGCTGGCCTCCTGCAAAAGAGCGTTCCAACGGATGAATTCGCCGGCGTCCGGTTGGTTCTTGACCTGCTGGAACACCTCAGCGGCCTGTGTCTCCTGCCGGTTCTCAGCCAGGGCGATGCCGTAGAAGTAAAGGCCGAGGGCGTAATCGGGAGCGACAATTTGCAGGCGCTGCAACTGGTCTTGCGCCTTAATGAGAGAAGCGTGGTCCAGGTCGTGCTGATACTTGCTCAACCATTCCAGGCCTCGAACGAACGCCTCCATCGCCTGCCAGTTTGGATAGTCGCCGGGCTCCGCTTTGCCGCGCCATTCTTTGAGCTGCTCACTGCGCGGCAGATCGTAAAGAAACTGGAATAATACGTCGTCTATCAAGCCGTCGAGCACTTCTTCGTCCTTTCCCGCGATTTTGGCGCGCGAACTATGCCAGGACGCCTTAACGTCGTCGCCGTGAACCACCTGGCAGTCGATCTCGATGGTCGCGGCCAGTTCCGTTACGGTTCCCCTGAGTTGCGTTTCGGCCGGCGCAAAAATTGCGCGGACGACCTTCATCACCGCACCTACATCGACGTCTTTGACCTTCAGATTCAGATCTTCCAGCCGTTGCGAGAAGCCGCCGGTTTTAGCCAGCGCCGGATCGGGAACCGCCATGGAGGGTATCTGCAGGAACCCATAACCGGACGGCGTGCCACTCTGCCTGTCCTTCAATCGCTGGAGCTTGGAGCTCATGACGCCGGCCAGAACCTTGCCGTCGGACTTCACGCTGCTCGCGGCCACGGCGAACGGCGAGAAGGTGATTTCCTTGGGAGCGTTTAAGAGAAGAACCACGTAGCGAGCCACCAGAACGACGACCCATGCAAGGATGAAATACCAAAGCAGTGTTTGCACTTTAGCGAGCTTCCTCCCCGCTTGCACTTCAGCGAGCTTCCTCGCCACTTTTCTCGGAATGCCCGTGTCGCGGGGCGATTGGTTATCGGCCTGCGATTTGTTGGACATAGCAGCGATACGGACGCACGAGCTTTATCCGAGTTTCCTCAGTCTACCACGACCTCCCAATGCTGGCGTACCATCGATTCATGGGAAGAACCGTGTTGCTTTTGGCCGCCGCCACTGTCGCCGGCGCCGCTCCCAGAGTGCTGCTGCGCCAGGGGTGGGCCATTCAGTCTTCGACCGAGGTGCGCGAGACCGGCGGCGTTCTTTCTACCCCGTCGTTTCAGCCGCGCGGATGGTATCGCGCCACCCTTCCCGGTACGGTCCTCAGCGCGCTTGTGGAGAGCCGTGTCTACCCCGACCCTTACTTCGGCATGAACTTGCGGTCCATCTCCGGCACGTCGTACCCCGTCGGCATGAACTTCTCCAACCTGCCCATGCCGCCGGAGAGCCCCTTCCGCCACTCGTGGTGGTACCGCACCGATTTCAAACTGCCCGCCGACTACCAGGGCAAGACCATTTGGCTGGGTTTCGACGGCATCAATTTCCGTGCCAACGTCTGGCTCAACGGCCGCCAGATCGCTTCTTCGGACAAAATGGCGGGCGCCTGGCGTCTGTTCGAGTTCGATGTCACCGCCGCGGCCAAGCCCGGAGAGATCAACTCACTAGCCATCGAGGTGTTCCCTTCCCTGCCGCACGATCTCGCCATTACCTTCGTCGATTGGAACCCGCAGCCGCCCGACAAGAACATGGGCCTGTGGCGCGACGTTTATGTCACCGCGACCGGTCCCGTGGCCGTGCGCTTCCCGACGGTGACGACGCGCCTCAACTCGCCCGCCAACGATCTTGCCCGGCTCACCGTGAAGGCCGAGTTGAAGAACGCAGCCGGCCAGGCGGTGGATGGCGTGTTGAAAGGCAAAATCGAAGGCATAGAGTTCTCGCAGCCAGTGCGGCTGGGACCGGGTGAAACGCGAACGGTCCGCTTTACGCAGGAGCTGGCGCACCCGCGGCTATGGTGGCCCGCGCAGGCCGGCCCTCAGAATCTCTACCCGCTCGACTTGCAGTTCGAAGTGGACGGCCGCGTCTCCGATTCGAGCCACATCGATTTCGGCGTCCGCGAAGTCACCTCCGAAATCGACGCCAAGGGTCATCGCCTGTTCCACATCAACGGCAGGAACATCCTGATACGCGGCGCCGGCTACACGTTCGACATGCTGCTGCGCGCGTCGCCGGAGCGGCAGGAAGCTGAGCTGCGCTATGTCCGCGACATGAACCTCAACGCCGTGCGCTTCGAAGGCAAGCTGGAAGACGACCACTTCCTGGAGTTGTGCGACCGCTACGGCATCCTCATCATGGCGGGCTGGTGCTGCTGCGACCACTGGGAGCAATGGCCGCAGTGGGACCAGGAAGACGAGACCATCGCCGCCGCATCTCTGCGCGATCAACTGCGGCGTCTGGCGCGCCATCCGGCGGTCTTCGACTGGCTCTACGGCAGCGACAATCCACCGCCGCCCAACATCGAGAAACTGTACCTCGACATCATCAAGGAAACCGAGTGGCCCAACCCCTACCAGTCCTCCGCCACCGCGAAGCCGACTGCCGTCACCGGTGCGACCGGCCTCAAGATGAACGGTCCCTACGAGTACGTGGCGCCTTCCTACTGGCTGCTGGATTCGACGCGCGGCGGGGCCCACGGCTTCGCCACCGAGATCGGACCCGGGCCGGCGCCGCCGCCCGTCGAAACCCTGCGCCGCATGTTGCCCGAAGATCATCTGTGGCCCATAGACTCGTGGTGGAATTACCACGCCGGCGGAGGGGAGTTTCGGGACATTCACGTATTCACCGAGGCCCTCAACGCGCGTTATGGCGCGGCGAGTTCGCTCGAGGACTACGCCCGCAAAGCGCAGGTCATGGCCTATGAGGGCCACCGCGCGATGTTCGAGGCCTTTGGCCGCAACAAGTACACCGCCACCGGCGTCATCCAGTGGATGCTCAACAACGCCTGGCCGGGCGTCATCTGGCACTTGTACGACTGGTATCTTCGCCCCGGCGGATCGTACTTCGGCGCCAAGAAGGCGTGCGAGCCGCTGCACGTGCAGTATTCATACGACGACCGTTCGGTGGTGGTGGTCAACTCCTATTACCAGGCCTTCGCCAACATGAAGGTGATAGCCCGGGTATACAACCTCGACATGGCCGGGAAGTTTTCCCGTGAGGCCCAGGTCGATGTCGCCGAGGACAGCAGCACGCGCGTGTTCACCTTGCCGGAAATCGGCGGCCTCAGCTCCACTTATTTTGTAAGCCTGGTGCTCGAGGATGCGTCCGGCCACCCGGTGAGCACGAACTTCTACTGGCTCTCCACCAGGCCCGAAACGTTGGATTGGGATAAGTCCACGTGGTATCACACGCCGACCAAGACATTCGCCGATTACACCGCGCTCAACAGCCTGCCGCTGGTGGATCTGAAGTCGGCCTCACGGACCGAAGAGCGGGGAACCGATCGCGTCACCACGGTCACGGTGGCCAATCCGGGCAAGAGCGTCGCCTTCGCGGTTCATCTGAGGTTGAAGAAAGGCCCTGGCGGCGACGAAGTGCTGCCGGTTCTTTGGGAGGACAATTACTTCCCGTTGCTGCCTGGAGAGAGCCGCCAGATCACCGCGACCTACGCCGCCGGCGATCTGGGCAGGCTCGCGCCGGTTGTCGAGGTGGACGGCTGGAACGTGAAGCCGTGAGGCCGCCGCTACAACCGGTGCAAGTTGTTATACTCGCCTTCTGACTAAATCTCCCGTTCGCCTGAAAGATATCGCGCGCGATCTCGATGTTTCGGTCATGACCGTCTCCAAGGTGGTCCGCGCGTGCGCCGATGTCGGACCGGAAACGCGCAAGCGCGTGCTGGCTCGCATCAAGGAACTCAACTATCAACCCAACTGGGTGGCCCGCAGCCTGGCCGCGCGCCGCACGTTCATGATCGGGCTCATCGTTCCCGACCTGATGCACTCCTTCTTCGCGGAAATCGCCAAGGGCGTCTCGGCGGCCATTCGCCCGCTGGGTTATGACGTGGTGATCTGTAATTCGGAAGAGGACTGCGCCTTCGAATCCAGCGAAGTCGACCGGCTGCTGGCGCGGCAGGTGGATGGGCTGATCCTGGCTTCCGCGCAGCCGCCTTCCTGGACCGACGTCTTCGACCACATCGAAGCGCGCGGCGTGCCCTATGTCCTGATCGACCGGCGATTCGCCGATGTGCGCGCGCCCTATGTCGGCGCCGACGATGAAGCCATCGGCCGTCTCGCCACCTCGCATCTCATCGAACGCGGCTGCCGCCGGATCGCGCACATCGCCGGGCCGCCGTTGACACCGGGCGTCGGCCGACTGAAAGGCTATCGCGAGGCGCTGGCCGAGGCCGGCCTGACGGTCCCCGATTCGTACGTGGTGAACGCCAACGACGATGCCACCGGCTACCAGGCCGCGCGCCGCCTGCTGGCGCTCAGTCCGCGCCCCGACGGCATCTTCGGCTACAACGATCCCACCGCCGCGGGCGCCATGAAGGCCATTCTCGAGGCGGGCGTCGGCATCCCCGGCGAGATCAAGATGATCGGTGTCGGCAACGTGCATTATTCGGACCTGCTGCGCGTGCCGCTCTCCACCATCGACCAGGGCAGCGCCGCCATCGGACAGCAGGCCGCCGAGATCCTCATGAAGACCATTGGCTCGAAGCGGCGCCGCCAGCCTCGCACGGTGATCATCGAACCGACGCTCATCGTGCGCGAATCCACCGGGGGCTAGCCATGTGGCGCAGGCACTCGTGCCTGCCGCGTCCCGACTCATCGGGACGCTTGCTGTGCGCGCAATAAAGAGCGTCCCGAGGAGTCGGGGGTGCCCTCTGGGCCCGGCAGACTGAGAGTCTGCGCCACGGTATTTCGTCGAAACGGAATGTGGACCGCAACCGTCTCAATTGCAAGCCATGATTGCTGTCCCATCCATCGACTCTTTGTACTCCCAACATGTGAATCCGCAATGGGTGCGGCTGCTCAATCTGTTGCAAATGAATGTGAGCTACGAGCGCTGTTCGGGCAGCGAACTCTTCACCGCGGACGGCCGGCGCATCCTCGATTTCCTCTCCGGCTATTGCGTTCATAACATCGGGCACAACCATCCGGCCATCATCGCCGCGCTCAAGGAAGAACTGGATCGCGAGGGGCCGGCCATGCTGCAAAGCCACGTGCCTGGGCTGGCGGCGGAACTGGCGGAGCGGCTGGCGGCGCGTGCCGGCGGCCGTTTGAGCCGCGTGTTCTTCACCAGCTCGGGCAGCGAAGGCGTCGAGACCGCCATCAAGTTCTCGCGCGCCGCGACGGGGCGCGCCGGCCTGCTGTATGCCGAAGGCGCGTTTCACGGGCTCACCTGCGGGGCGCTCTCGCTGATGAGCGATCCCTTCTGGCGGGAGGGCTTCGGGCCCCTGCTGCCGGGCACGGAGGCCGTCCCCTTCCTCGACGTCGAGGCCCTCGAGAAGCAACTCGCCACCAAAAAGTTCGCGGCCTTCATCGTGGAGCCCATCCAGGCGGAAGGCGGAATCCGCGTGCCCGCGCCCGAGTATCTTCAAACCGCGCAGTCGTTGTGCCGCCGCTACGGAACGCTGTTCGTGCTGGATGAAGTGCAGACCGGAATGTGCCGCACCGGAACGTTCCTGGCGGCGCACGGCTACGGCCTCGATCCCGACATGGTGGTGCTCGCCAAGGCGCTCAGCGGCGGCCTGGTGCCGGTAGGCGCGGTGTTGATGTCGGCGGCTGTTTCGGACTCCGTTTTCATCTCGCTGAAGCGCGCCATCGTCCACGCCTCCACGTTCGGCGAGAACGCGCTGGCCATGCGCGCGGGACTCGCCACGCTTGACGTGCTGGAGTTGGAATCGCTCGGCGAGCGCGCCACGCGGCTCGGCGCCGAACTGCGGCGGCGCCTCTCGGATGCGCTGGCGCCCTACGAGATGGTGAGATCCGTGCGCGGCGCCGGTATGCTTTCCGGAATTGAATTCACAGCGCCGCGCACGCTTCGGTTGCGCGTGGCGTTCGAGACTTTCCGGCACATTCATCCGGCCATGTTTGGCCAGGTGCTGGTCATGCGCCTGTTCCGCGACCACAACATTCTCACCCAGATCTGCGGCAACAACTTCATGGTGCTGAAAGTGGCGCCGCCGCTGGTGGCGACCGTTGGGCAGCTCGAAGAATTCGTAGTGGCCATTCGCGAGGTGGTCGATCTGGCCCACAACTCGACCGGCTTCTGGGCCGAAGCCGTGGGACTGGCGCGCCGCGCGGTCAACGTCTGACGGCATGACGCTCCCTCGCTCCACCGACGTATTCGTGATCGGCGGCGGACCGGCCGGCCTGGCCGCCGCGATCGCCGCACGCCAGCGCGGCTTCGACACAACCCTGGCGGACTGCTCCATTCCGCCCATCGATAAGGCTTGCGGCGAAGGCATCATGCCCGATGGCCTGGCCGCCGCCCAATCGCTGGGCATTGATCTCGACGCCGCCGGCGCGCACGCCTTCCGCGGCATTCGCTTTTGCGAGCGCGGCGCTTCGGTCGAAGCTGCTTTCCCCCAGGGCCACGGATTGGGCCTGCGCCGCACCACCCTGCACAGCATGATGGTTCGCCGCGCCGCCGAGGCCGGCGTGCAGGTGGCCTGGGGCGCGCGCGTCACCGGCATTTCGGAAGAAGGTGTCATCGCCGAGGGCCAACTGGTTCGCGCGCGTTGGATCGTGGGCGCCGATGGCGGCCAGTCTCCGGTGCGCCGCTGGGCCGGCCTGGACGCCTGCCGGCGCGACAGCCGCCGCTTCGGTTTCCGCCGCCACTATCGCGCCGCACCCTGGAGCGAGTTCATGGAGATCCACTGGAGCGATGGCTGCCAGCTTTACATCACGCCGGTGGCCGCCGAAGAAGTGTGCGTGGTCCTGATCTCGCGCGATCCGCACCTGCGCCTGGATGAGGCGCTGCCGCGCTTTCCCGAAGCCGCCCGGCGGCTGCGCCACGCGGAGGCGACCACGCTGGAGCGCGGCGGCGTCTCCGCATCGCGCCGCCTCAAATCAGTCTGCCGCGGGCGCGTGGCGCTGGTGGGCGACGCTTCCGGCTCGGTGGACGC
>Ga0209039_10002604_pt1 | contig 15106 bp, 11 predicted proteins | sample BogFormECP12_OM1_FD_188238 | JGI IMG/M metagenome (GOLD analysis project Ga0209039, IMG submission 188238) | Bog forest soil microbial communities from Calvert Island, British Columbia, Canada - ECP12_OM1 (SPAdes) (version 2) | ecosystem: Environmental > Aquatic > Freshwater > Wetlands > Bog ... | reverse complement strand
CCTCTCCGGTGTTTAGTAAATTCAATCATTTTGTAAATCTTGTAAATGCAAAAGCTCTGTCGGCAAACAGAGCTTTTGCATCGTTACCCAATGCACTTAGTTGCGAAACAAACAATCGTAATATGTATGTCGCTAGGATAAGAACCACGAACCGCTTGGTTAGCAGCTGCGATCCTACAAGTGATTGTATGGCTATTTCTTCTGCAAAATAACTATTAACGAATTCTCGTAAACCTGAGCATAACTCGCATCCAGCTTGATTGAATTCAGTAAGGGAAGCGTCACATTCGACTTTTGAACCAGCAGATAGTCGTAGCCCAAGTCTGTATTGGCTGACCACTGATTGACACAGTCCAAAGAAGTGCAAGCCTGCAAGCCAATCAGGCTTCGCAAGCGCGGAAAGAAATCTTTGTCCAGAGTCCATTCCAAGCCTTGCATGGTTGTCTGGCTTTCCCGTCCTGCCAATGCCGGAAACCATTCCTGAATCGGGTCGGACATAATACCGGAGTCTCCCGTCAGCAAAAGGAAGCGGCTATTCGGAGCTGCGTTTTCGCTCACCCACTGAAGCGCTTGGAATAGCGCCTGCGTATGCAAACTAGTGTTGACCAGCACGAAAGAATACAACCCGCATTCCACAAAAAGATAAAACATGATCGCGATCAAGGTCGTATTGAGCCAGCGAAGTTGAATAAAGTTTATTGCAGGAGTTGTCCTTGTTATCAACCAATGGATCACAAACGGCAGCGCGTCCGCAAAACCGATTGCACAAAGAAGCGAGAACGCCAAGAAGGAAGTCGCGCCTGCACTGCGTTGATCCAAAAAATAGGCAAGAGCTGCCCAAAGAACGAACGTGAAGCGGCGATGAGCCGCCTCCCAAACGATTCCTGCAACGCGCAGAATCATCAGGATTGGGATAAATGTATCGCGTGCAAATAAATCCGTGAAGAAAACATTAAGTGGAAACGAATCGTGCACGCCGCTGCTTGCCGCGCTGATGAACGGCGCAATGCCATGTTGGAGAAAAACCGTCAGCCACCACGGCGCGGAAACAAGCCCGGCCAGCACCGCCAACACGAAGGTTTGCAATAATTTCTTCCACGAATGTTTGGTGAACAACCAAAAGAACGCGATGCCGTACGCGGTGTGAATAGCGGTCTGCGGATGACTCATGACACTCAATCCGCCGAAGACAGAGGCACCGAATACGAATTTCCACGAATTGGTTTTAAAGGACTGCACCGAAAAATGAAGTGCCAGCAACATGAACAAAACACCGAATGAACGCGTCAAACCGCCGCCCATGATTTCCCAGCCATAATCGGGAGCCAGCGCATAAAAGACGGTTGCCAGCGCAGCGCGCGGACGATCTTCCAATAAGGTTTCGGCGAGCAGGAAAAAAGCGGGGACGGTCAATACATCAATAATCACTGGCAACCAGCGCAGGATTTCAATATCCGGGATTCCAAGCACATTGAGGAACGCGCCCGCGTAAAAACCAAATGGCGGATAAGCAAATGGAATATTAGAATAATTATATGAAGTGAAGGCGGGAATCAGAAAGTGATTGGATTTTAGTTCGCGCAGCATGACGAGGAACATGCCGCCATCGTTTAATGGGAATCCAGCCATCAGTCCAGGAAAGAAGCGGATGATGACGCTCAAGAAAATGGTCAGGCCGAGAATCAACTTGATCCATTCATCGCGGTTGATGTTTCTAGTCTGCATCATTTCATAACATTGTATCAAATTGTGAAAGTCGCATGTCATTCGGTTGTATAATCACAATACTTATCATATGTATCTAGCGATCAATATCACTTTGCCATTAAGCCCACAAATAAGATAATGTGGATTCAGTGTAGCATAAGTTTAACTTGAACCGGACTTGAACCTCGGACCGCTTGGTTAACAGCCCTCCGCAAAACAAACCAAGTTCTTCAAAAGAGACGCCATCACAAGCGTCTCTTTCCCTTTACTATCGTGTTGTATAATCGTTGAAATTTTTACTCTGCGAGTACGATGTCGCCTTGGAGGTGTTATGAAGAAACTTGGCCGGATTTTCGGTCGGTTATTAATTGGGGTATTGATCATCGCCTTAGTTCTGGGCGGAGTCGCGACCTATTATTTCAAAAGCTATCTGCCGGATAAAGTCGCGCCGCTATCTTTCCCGCAAATTGACGGCGCGCTTCACGAGAATGGACTCAATGGCACGGTGGATGTTTACCGCGATAGCCTGGGCATCCCGCACATCTACGCCAGCACTTCACACGATCTATTCTTTGCCGAAGGCTACGTCCACGCGCAGGATCGCTTCTGGCAAATGGATGCCTGGCGGCACATCGGTTCTGGCTCGCTTTCAGAGATGTTCGGCAACGGTCAAGTCTCGACCGATGCGTTTCTGCGCACGCTCGGCTGGGAAGAAACTGCGCAACAGGAATACGCACTATTAAGCCCGGACTCAAAAGCCATCCTTGACGCCTATACCGATGGCGTCAACGCCTATCTCAGAGATCATAACGGCACTGCGTTGAGTCTCGAGTATGCCGTGTTGAAATTGCTCAGTCCCGGTTACAAAATCACACCGTGGACGCCGGTCAATAGTCTCACGTGGGGCAAAGCCATGGCTTGGGATTTACGCGGCAACATGGATGAAGAGATCGAGCGCGCCGTTCTGCTAAAGACTCTCACGCCTCAACAGATTGATCAACTCTTCCCGCCTTATCCATCTGATCATCCGGTGATTGTCAATAAGATTGGAAATGGATCACCCGCTTCACCATCAACAACTCAGGATGTTGCACAATTTCAAATCCCCGATGTGACTCTTGCCGCGCTTCAACATAACGCTTCTCTTCTCGACGCCGCACTGGGTCCGACCAGCGATGGAATTGGTTCCAACTCCTGGGTCGTCTCCGGCGCGCTAACCACAACGGGCAAACCGATCCTTGCCAACGATCCACATCTCGAAATCCAAATGCCTTCCATTTGGTATCAAGTGGATTTGCATTGCATGCCGAAGAGCGATCAATGTCCGTATGAAGTGGCGGGCTTTTCATTTGCAGGTGTGCCGGGGGTCATCATCGGGCACAACGACAAGATTGCGTGGGGCTTCACCAACACTGGTCCGGATGTGATGGACTTGTTCATCGAAAAAGTGAATCCTGCCAACCCAAATCAATATGATATGAATGGACAATGGGTTAACTTCCAGACGCGCACCGAAACGATCAACGTAGTTGGTGGCAGTCCGGTCACCATTACCGTCCGCTTGACAGCTCATGGTCCCGTTATTTCAGATACATATAGCCCGTTGGAAAATACGAATACCGATAATGCACCAGGTTTCGTTCCATTCAAAGACCGCGCTGGAATTCAATTGCCCGCTCAGTATCTGATTGCGCTGGAATGGACTGCGCTCAAACCGTCGACGCCGTTTGAGGCGGTTTGGGGATTCGATAAAGCGCAGAATTGGGATGACTTCCGCAACGCGGCCAAGAACTTCCATGTGCCCGCGCAGAATCTTATCTATGCGGATACGGATGGCAACATCGGTTATCAAATGCCCGGTGATGTGCCAATTCGAAAGAGCGGTGATGGTCGCTATCCGGTTCCCGGCTGGACCGGTCAATATGATTGGACGGGATTTATTCCATTCGATCAATTGCCTTACACCTATAATCCCGCTGAAGGTTATATCGTCACCGCCAATAATCAGGTCGCGCCGAATAATTATCCATATTTCATCACCGCCGATTGGAACTATGGCTTTCGCGCCAATCGCATCGTGAATATGATCAAGAATGCACCTAGCAAAATTGATCTCGCTTACATTCAGAAGATGCAAGGCGACGATTACGATGTCAATGCCGAGACCTATGTCCCGTTGCTTCAACAAATGAGCAATCAATTCACCGGCAATGACTCCGCCGCGCTCAACCTGCTCAAGAATTGGGATTACCAAGCCAAAGCTAATTCATCTCCCGCCGCGATCTTCGAGGCTTTCTGGAGTCGTCTGCTGTCGAACACCTTCGATGATGATCTGCCAAAAAAATATTGGCCGGATGATTCATCTCAATGGAATGAAGTCATGCGAAACCTCGCCAAGAATCCGGCAGATCCTTTCTGGGATGATAAGACCACGAAGAATGTGGTCGAGACGCGCGATGACATCATCAAGAAATCCTGGACAGAGGCAGTCAGCGAGTTGGAAGGCAAATATGGAAGCGATATGTCAAAGTGGAGTTGGGGCGAGATGCACACCGCCATATTCCAAAATCAAACGCTGGGCACAACAGGAATCGGCCTGATTGACTCATTGTTCGACCGCGGTCCTTTCCCTGTTAGCGGCGGAAACAACATCGTCAATGCCACGGCATGGGCAAATGTTGGTCAAGATTATACGGTGACCGATCTGCCGTCCATGCGCATGATCGTAGACATGGACAACTTGAGCAATTCATTGACGGTCCACACCACCGGCGAATCAGGTCACGCGTATAACAAGCATTATGACGATATGACTATGATGTGGGCTAATATTCAATATTATCCGATGTTATGGGATCAGCAAACAGTCATTCAACAAACTGAAGGACATCTACAGTTGATGCCGTAAATTTTATAGGGGCACGACAATGCCGTACCCCTATCGTTTTAATCGGTACGCCAGCCAGGCAAACAAAGTCACGCCGACGCAACTAGCGAGGAAATCAAAAATATCTGCTGTGCGCGTGGGAAAAAAGCGTTGCGAATATTCTTCGAGGCCGATGAACAAGGCCAGGATCAAGCTCGTGATAACGGCAAGCCGTTTCTTGTCTGCGAATGGACGCGCCTCGAAAACGCTCAAGGTAATTACAAAGCTCAATAATCCAAATAGAGTAAAGTGTCCGACCTTATCACCGTATGGAAAATCGTACACTCTACCGAGATAACCCATATGCCTCGTGTCAGCAAGGATGATGATCAAGAGAATGAATAGCCCGAAGAAAATCGCCCAGCGTTTCATAAAAGATTGAAGCGCCATGAGGCGCTTCAAAAGATCAAGCCTCAGCGCGGGCGCCTGCCTGCCGTGCCCTCCACGCTTCCCATACTGCCGGAAGCAGCGATACCAGCACAATGCCAATCACGACAATCGAAAAATGATCGCGCACGAATGGAATGTTTCCAAAGAAATAACCGGCGAAAGTAAAGAGCGCCACCCATACCACGCATCCCGTGACGTTATACATTGAAAAATAATCAAAGGGCATTTTGCCGACGCCAGCGACAAACGGCGCAAAGGTGCGGATGATCGGGACAAAGCGCGCCAGGAAAATTGTTTTCCCGCCATACTTTTCAAAGAAAGCATGGGTGCGCTCCATATACTCCTGCTTGATCCATTTTACATTCTTTGCCTCGTCGCCGAGCCAATAGCCGATCCAATAATTGACAGTATTGCCTGCAGTAGCGGCAATCATCGAAAGAATCAGCAACAGCCAAAGGTTCAATGAACCGATTGCCGCGAATGTTCCGGCGGCGAAGATGAGCGAATCGCCGGGCAGGAACGGAGTAACTACAAAGCCGGTCTCCATGAAGATCACAAAGAACAGCAAGCCGTACGTCCACGCTCCGTATTGCGCGATGATCGCAGCCATATGCGTATCGAGATGCAGGAATACATCGATCAGGAAATTTACAAAAGACATGAGTTAGCCTCGAGATTAGATTTTCGAACGCCGCATTATATCGCATCATCCCCATTATTGGGGCGCACACTCACCAAACTGAACCAGTACCCAATGATAAGAACCACAAGACTGCCAATGATCACCATGCCAAGATTGAGATTGCCAATTGGGAATAAAATCCAATTACGCCAACTCCCAACATATTGGCCAGCTGCAGATCCGATCAATGAAAAGATGAGATATAGAAACAACCGTCCCAGCCCGCCGCCTAGAAAAAGATGAAACAGGGCGCCGATCAGCAACGCAATAACGAGACCAAGCACAAGGGATGGAATAGTCATCATGGCATTATCAAATCATTTACGGATTCAATTGCTTTGCAAAGAAATCGGCAATGGCATTGTAACATGTGACGCGGTTTTCATATTTCAACACATCGTGTCCTTCATTTTCAAATATAATCAACTCGATTTGCTTGCCCTGCGAACGTAATTCACGTACCAGGTCCTCCGATTCTGCTGCAGCCACGCGTGGATCGTTGCGACCCTGAAAAACCAGCATGGGCGCAGACATGTTACGAAGATGAGTCTTCGGTGAACGTTCGATGAGAAAGGCTTTCTCTTCCGGCTTTTCGGGATCGCCCAATGCAATTTTAAAATATGGTTTCCATGTTTCAGGCATCCGGTCACTGAATGTTAAAAGATCGTAGGGACCAAACATATCACACGAAGCCGCCCAAAGTCCCGGATGACGACCCGCCAGCGTGAGAGTCATATAGCCGCCGTAAGAACGTCCGACCACCGCGGCGCGCGTGACATCCAAACGTTTATCCTTCGGCAAAGCTTTTGTCATGGCACGAACATGATCTAACCGATCCTGACCACCCCAATCACGATCCACATGTTTGGTATATGACAGACCGTAACCAGTAGAGCCACGCACGTTCGGAACAAAGACTGCAAAGCCACGCAGCGTGAGGAATTGAATCAGTGGCATGGAGAACCAAGCAAAGTCCGGGCGCTCTTGTCCCTGAGGTCCACCGTGGATGTAATAAACAACAGGATGAGGTCCAGTGAAGCCAAGTGCTTTGGCTGGCAAATATAAACGCACCGAGACGCGCAAGCCATCATGTGAAGTGAACGACGCATCTTCTCCCCCAGATAAATGTTCACGCGGGATTCCAAGAATTTTTTCATTGGTATGTAAGGTGATTTTAGTGCGCGATTTTCCTTCAACGGTATAAATTTGAGTCGGCGAGGTGGCAGTGGAAAATGTAATAGTGAAAAGATCAGCATCTTCATCATAATCGATATGTTCGAGCTTTCCGTTATTAAGCGGCTTTCTGCCAACCAGAACATGCTTGTAATTTATTTCAAGCATATCTTCATTGAAAACGCCCTCATACACCCATGAACAACCATCAATGTTGTATTGGGCGATATAGTGATCATCCACCAAATGACCGATCCGTTCCATCTCGCCCGAACCATTGTGAACAATTCCTTTTACTTTCACCTGCAGGAGTTCACCAGGCTTTGAAAAATTGATGTAGCCCAAGCTGTATGTATCGGCAAAAACCGCGCTGGTAAGTATGGTGCCCTTTCCACTCGGCGCAAATTCAGCAGAGCCGATTCCATTTAAAGGAACGACTTCGCCCTCCGCGCGGTCTTCCAATCGTTTGCCATAAATCAGTTTATGTTCATCGCCCTTGAATTGATACAAAACTCCATCACCGACCGTATAACCTTCACCAATCAATGTTTGAGTGTGGCTCTTATTATATGCGGCGGGGAAAAATCCCCAAGGGCTGTCCCCCATTTTAATCAACTCATCAGTCTTTATATTTGCGCGATAGGTTTCTTGAATCGGCGCATCGCGGCGTTCAGCAAAAAAATAAACAATATTCTTGTCTTTGTCGCACAACCCGAGATGCACGCGATGGTTGACAAAATAATTACCGAACGACGCTTCGGGGAATCCGCCATCGATTGGAATCAACATCGGCTGATAATTCTCATCACCGTCGTGGTCAATCATCACCAGTATCTTTTTAATTTTGGGAAAGACGCAATACGAATAGCCGCCAATCAGATCCGGATTCTGAAGCGCGATATTCGGAGGCAGAAGCGGTTCAGGCATCGATCCGCCGTAATTCATGGTGTACAGACTCAAGTGTCCCGAAAGGTTGCTTAGAAAATAGATCCTTCCATCAGCGGTCTGAGGAAAAAGAAACAACCGAGCTGACAAAAGTGATTCAACGCGATAGTTCATAGCAATCTCCTTTTTATTTATTATCTCACTGAATGATTCCGCCGCCGAGCAAAACATCGCCTTGATAAAAGACCGCCGCCTGCCCGGCTGTGATATCTCTCTGCGGCGCATTAAATTGGACTTTGACCTGCCCACCACCCAATGGCGCTACCAACGCCTCGGCCTCTTTCGCGGTGTAACGAATCTTGACCTCCGCGCGAAACGATTCGTTCGGCGCTTCATCTGAAATCCAATTGACATCTTTTGCGATCAATTCACGCGAACCAAGCTCATCCTGCGTGCCAACGATCACAGTATTAGCCGCTGCATCTTTGCCTAAAACATAAAGCGGCACGGCCGAAGACACTCTCAATCCTTTTCGCTGACCAATCGTGTAATTTGCCAGACCGTTATGTTCACCAATCACTTCCTCATCACGCGTCACAATTTGTCCTGGCTTCAACATTTCCGCCGCGTTGCGCTGGAGAAAGTTGCGATAATCCTCTCCAGCAAGAAAACACAAATCCTGACTATCATGTCGAGAGGCGGTTGGCAATCCAAATGATTCAGCGATCTTGCGAATCTCCGATTTGGTGTAATCGCCGACAGGAAACAAGGCTCTCTTTAATTTCTCTTGATTCAATACGTGCAATACATATGATTGATCTTTGCCTTTATCAACCGCGCGCAATAGATTTATCCTTCCGCTTTCATTTTTCATCGTTCTCGCGTAATGTCCCGTCGCCATAAAGTCCGCCTCGAGAGCCAGCGCATGATTGAGCAGGAACTCCCAGCGAATCTGACGATTGCAAATCAAACATGGATTCGGCGTCTCGCCACGCGCATAACCATCAAGGAAATATTCGACAACCGTTTTACGGAAAACATCTTTCGCATCCACGACATAAAACGGAATATCCAGCTTTGCCGCCACGCGGCGCGCCAACGCCATCGCATCGGGCGTACAGCATCGGTTGGAAGCTTCCCTGCCCGGCTCCGACCACAACCGCAGCATCATGCCGACGACTTCATAACCTTGTTGTTTGAGCAACGCCGCGGCAACAGAGGAATCCACGCCGCCGCTCATGGCAACAACGACTTTTGTCATTTCGACAATTTCCGTGCTTTCTCAATAACCAATGGCAAAGTCTTAATAAAAGAATCAACCTGCTCAGCCGTTGTCCCAACACCGAGAGTTATTCGGAGAGAACCTAAACCCCATTCGCGTGATAAGCCAATAGCCTCCATCACTTCACTGGGTTCGGGATTCCCTGTTTTGCAAGCGGAACCAGACGAACAAGCAAAGTCTGCCGCATCGAGCAGAGTTAATAACAAATTGCCATCTACACCTTTGAATGCAAAGGACGCGTGATTTGGAAGGCGTGATTCCATATGACCCGTCAATCGTGAATCAGGAATCGTTTCAAGACTAGCGACGATGATTTGATCCCGCAATGGCTGAACATGAGCAATGCGTTGCTCGCGTTCCTCGACGGTGAGACGCAATGCTTCTGCCAAGCCAACAATATATGGAACGTTTTGCGTTCCCGCACGCAGATCGTTTTCTTGCCCGCCTCCGGTCTGTGATGGAATCAACGGTGTGCCCTTCCGAACAAATAACGCGCCGACGCCTTTTGGCCCATAAAATTTATGCGCGCCTAATGAAAGCAAATCCACACCAAGCGATTGAACGTCAACCGGCAAATACGCCGCGGCTTGGACTGCATCGGTGTGAAATAAAACATGTTGCTGATGACAAACTTCGGCAATTTCGCGGATCGGATTAATTGTGCCGATCTCATTATTTGCATACATCACCGAAACCAGCGCCGTATGATCATTGATCGCGCGCTCAATGGTTTGCGGCTGGACCATGCCATGTTCATCCAAGTCAAGCCACTTGACTTCAAAGCCAAAATACTTTTCAAGCTGTTCGGCAGTTTTGCTTACAGCGTGATGTTCTGCCTTTGAGGTGACAATTCGATTCGCGCCAGTCTTCTCGCGCATGGCTAAAGCTGCACCGCGCAAAGCGAGATTATCAGATTCAGAGCCGCACGAAGTGAAGACAACTTCATCGGCGCGACAGTTCAAGGCGGATGCAACTATCTCACGCGCGGACTCGATGGCGGCCTCCGCTTGCTGTCCATAACGGTGAACCGATGACGGGTTCCCGAAGGAAACGGAGAAGTAGGGCAGTATTGCATCCAAAACGCGTGGATCAACAGGCGTGGTCGCGGCATAATCAAGGTAAACCTGATCCATAGTGGAGCGATTATAACCCCATTGAATATGTCATCCGAATATGCTATATTTGACAAAATCTTTGTCGTCAGAGGAAGGAACCAGAATGCCAATTAATACTTTTAAATGCCCAAATTGCGGTTCGCCGGTCACAACCACCGGTGCCGAAAAAGAAGCCCAGTGTGCTTATTGCGGAAGCACGGTGATCGTGCCAGAAGAATTGCGCGAGGCACCACAACCCCAGCCTCAACCGATGCAATACAATTTTGGACCAACGAGTCAGCCTAATGATCAAGCTTTTCAAGGCATGGTGACTGCCGACAAGGTGGCGAAGGCAGCGATTGGTTTTACGGCAGCGAGTTTCATCCTCCCCATTATCCTGACGTGCGTTATTCTCGCGGCGGTTGGCGGAATCTTGTTTTATGTGTTTTCAAATGTGAATTCGGCCCTCAATCAATCCAATCAGATTGCCAGTACCGTGTCGACTCCAATAAACGTCGTCCCAACCGCGGCACCAGCACCAACGCCTACCGAAGCCATCCCAACGCCAGTTCCTTTTTCGAAGACGCTTTTCAAAGATGATTTTAGCGATCCGTCCAGCGGTTGGGATACAAGTCACGATTCGGATTATACATATGGATATAATAACGGGCACTACCGCGTTCTCGTTAACAAGCAAGATGGCGGACAGGATCTTTGGCCTGAGTCGACTGATAAGTTTACAAATGTAAGCGTTGAAGCGGATGTGCAACAAACTGCGGGGCCGACTGATGGAGGAATCGGAGTGGTGTGTCGGGCATCAAGCAGTGGTGCAGGCTACGGATTTACATTTGATCAAAACGGCGGTTATGGGATTTATAAATTCGGCACAGGCAGTGTAAGTAGTGTAACATCGCTCGACGAAGCGACTTTGGACCCCAATACCGTCAATCAAAATGATGTGAATCATATCGAAGCGGTTTGTGATGGCAATACTCTTACATTGATTCTTAATAACCAAGTTTTACTCCAAGTGCAGGACTCTTCATACACGAGGGGCGGGGCAGGTTTGTTTGTAATGACCGGCTCGAGCGGCGACCCTGGTGTGGATGTGCTATACAGCAACTTTGTAGTCAAGGGGCCGTAAGCCAATCAAGGGCTTGCTGTTCGGGCAAATTTTTCCTTTAACATTCCTACTCCTATGATCAAACTACAATAACAAATTAATGAATGGTCTTTTATTACCCGGTTCTTTAAAGCCGAAACTAAATGCAAAAACTGCCGCTTATTATTTCCTTTCGATATTAGTGCTGCTCTTAGTTCTCTTTACGTATTTATGGTATTTCAAAACGAGCAATTTCCGCGCGGATAATAATTATTATAGCCAACTCGCAATTTCATTTAAGAAGGATCAACTCCACTTGGAAGAAAAGCCAAGCCCTGCGCTGTTGGCATTAAACAATCCTTACAATTACCAAGCACGAAAAGGAATTGATTTTCCCTGGGATGCATCTCTCTATAACGGCAGGTTTTATCTCTACTGGGGACCGATTCCTTCTTTGTTTTTAACCCTGTTTGACGTTAAACTATTATCAAAGATTGGGGATCAACATTTAACTTACATATTTACATGCGGGTTATTTCTCTACATTTATTTATTTTCACTTACAATTTGGCGTTGCTTCTTCCAGAAATTACCGGGATGGATGTTCTTAATCGCAATAATAACGATTGGATTAGCCATTCCATTTACGTGGATATTATCCAATCCAAGAATATACGAAGCAAGCATTAGCAGCGGCCAGTTCTTTTTGATAGGAGGATGTTATTGGGCTTACGCATCTATTGCCGACCGGACCTCGCGTACCTGGAAATTGCTCCTGACCAGCTTACATTGGGCTTGTGCAATTGGATCACGAGTTACTCTCGCGCCCGCAGTGGCCTTTATGTTAATTATGGTCGTGATAATGGTGGCCAGAGAAAATTGGCCACCGGTAATTTCAATGGGAACAAATGTAGCGCTATTGGCATTAATCTTGCCTATCGCGACGTGTGGCGCTGGACTCATCTGGTACAACTGGGCACGCTTCGGGTCTGTATTTGAGTTCGGACTCCGTTATCAACTTACTTCTACAAATTATTTGAATTCTGGAAATATGCTGTTTTCCAGAGGCAATATCGGTGGGAATTTGTATAACTATTTAACCCATACTTTTATGATCACCTCCAATTTCCCTTACGTCAAGGCGATCGAGAACATTGGCACAAACGAAAGAATGATTGGACTGCTCTTCACAGTTCCCTATTTTCTGTTGGTACTTCTCACTCCAGCGACGCTGATCCAAAAACAAATAAAAATCATCAATCCAAGAGGCGAGGACAATCAACGTGAACTATTGAACTGGTTAATTATCAGTTTGATCGGCGTAACTGTGGCGAACTTCACCCTGCTTCTGGTTTACTATTATGCAGCGATGCGCTTTATGGTGGACGTAGCACCATCTTTACTTTTACTTTCCACGATCGGATTTTGGAGAAGTCATCAGGCGACGAAGTCCACAATCGCCCGAGTGTCAATTGCAGCTTTGGGCTGTATTTTGGCTGCAATCTCAATCATCAGTAGTACTTTGTTCACAATCTCTCTCTCTCCAGATCGGCAATTAATTATTATGCGGATATTAAGACAAATTCTTCACCTACTCTGATTCAATGGTGCGTAACCGCATCCCTCGCGTTCTATTCACTAATTCAAATAATGGCTATAATTTATCCTGAGGACGTAAAACATGGCAAACACAATTAGATTCGGTACAGATGGTTGGCGCGGCGTGATCGCCGAGGATTACACTTTCGATAACGTTCGGCGCGCGGCGCAAGGATTTGCTTCATATTTAATGGAAAAAGGCAAACTGGGACAATGGGTCATTGTCGGCCACGATAAACGCTTCGACAGTGAATTTTTTGCTGCGGCCGCCGCTGAAGTTTTGGCAGGCAATGGTCTAAAGGTTTGGCTGACCGATGGAGCCACGCCCACGCCCGTAATTGCATACGCGGTGGTCGACAAGAAAGGCTGTGGCGCCATCAACATCACCGCCTCGCATAATCCTGCAACGGATAACGGATTCAAAGTCCGGGATGAGAACGGCGGTGCGATTGATCCGGAGGGATTGAAGAAAATCGAATCTCTCATTCCGGAAGATATAAAAAACGTAAAGCGTAAAACACAAGGCGACGCGGAAGCGGACGGTTCCATCGTCAAGTTCGACGCCTCGAAAGCATATATCGAGCACATCAAAAAACTGGTTGATTTCAAAAAACTAAAAGACGCGGGTTTCACCGTGATGGTCGATTCCATGTGGGGCAACGGCGGTGGATGGTTCGCCAATTTGCTGGCTGGCGGCAAAACCAAGGTGGTCGAAATTCACAAGGACCGCAATCCATTATTTCCTGAAATGAAACGACCTGAACCCATTCCACCGAATATCGACGTTGGGTTGAAGGCAACCGTTGAGAACAAAGCTGATGTTCTGCTTATCACTGATGGCGATGCCGATCGTCTCGGGGTCGGCGATGAGAAAGGGGAATTCGTTAATCAGTTGCGCGTGTATGCGTTGCTAGCATATTATTTGCTGGAAGTACGCGGAGAGCGTGGCGCAATTGTCAAGACGCTCTCGACCACAACGATGCTGAACAAACTCGGCGCGTTGTACAACGTGCCGGTCTATGAAACCGGCGTGGGATTCAAATTCGTTGCGCCAAAGATGATGGAGACGAACGCTATGATCGGCGGCGAGGAAAGCGGCGGCTATGCTTTTCGCGGCAATGTTCCTGAACGTGACGGAATCCTAGCCGGGTTATATATGCTCGACTTTATGGCGCGCACCGGCAAGAAGCCAACCGAATTACTTAAGATGCTCTTCGATAAAGTCGGCGCGCACTACTATGACCGCATTGACACGCCGTTCAGCGGCGATAGAAAGACACGCGAAGAAACAATATTGAAAGCCAATCCAAAAACAATTGGCGGTTTGATAGTCACCGAACTTGTTACGGTGGATGGTTTTCAATTTAAGTTGGAAGATGGCGGCTGGATGCTCATCCGATTCAGCGGCACCGAACCCATCATGCGCGTCTATTGCGAGACGACGCATCAGGACAAGGTGCAAGCCATTTTACAAGATGGATTGAAAATTGCAGGCTTGAAATAATATGATACTCACCGATACTCACTGTCACTTGGACTTGGAGCACTTCGACGCCGATCGCAACGCGGTAATTCAACGCGCGGTTAATGCAGGTGTGAGGCATATTCTCATACCGTCCCTCACGGGTACATCAAGCCGGATCGCCGTTAAATTAGCCGAATCGAATCCCATGCTCTACGCGGCAGTGGGCATCCATCCCAATAAAGCAGAGACATGGGATGGACAAACTATTTCCGCCTTGAAAGAACTGGCGGCAGAGAGTCTCAAAGTGGTTGCGATCGGCGAGATCGGCTTGGATTATTACTGGAATAAATCGCCGCGTGAGGAACAGATTTCAATCCTGAAAGAACAACTGAATCTCGCGGCTGAACTGGATTTGCCAGTCGTCATTCACAGCCGCGAAAAAGACGATGCGGATCATGGCGCGTGTGCCGAGGACCTAATCAAGATTTTGGAGGAATGGGTATCCGATTTACGGTCAAGGAATGAAGCGCTTGCGCAAAAGCCGGGAGTTATGCACTCGTTTTCTGGATCAATCGAATCGGCCAAGCGCGCAATTGAACTTGGATTCTACATCGGGGTTACAGGTCCCATCACGTATAAAAATGCTGAGAAGAAACGTCAGATGATTGTCAATCTTCCATTGGAGCGATTGCTGATCGAGACCGATGCGCCATTTCTCACGCCGGAACCTTATCGAGGAAAAAGAAACGAACCTGCCTTTATCATCCATATTGCTGATAAAATTGCAGAAATCAAATCCCG
>Ga0209039_10002603_pt1 | contig 15111 bp, 15 predicted proteins | sample BogFormECP12_OM1_FD_188238 | JGI IMG/M metagenome (GOLD analysis project Ga0209039, IMG submission 188238) | Bog forest soil microbial communities from Calvert Island, British Columbia, Canada - ECP12_OM1 (SPAdes) (version 2) | ecosystem: Environmental > Aquatic > Freshwater > Wetlands > Bog ... | reverse complement strand
ACCGTCAGCCGCCTGTTCTCTGACTTCAAGAAAAAGCAACTGGTGCATCTCAAGGGCGCAACACTAGTTATCCGCAGCCGCCCCGCGCTGGAGAAGATTATCCAGTCGTGACGGACAGTCTGGGTCATAGGTTCGATCTCGTCCGGGCGAGTGGTAAAGAGAATTTGTTCCAAGCCGCGCGGCGGCGAAAGAATGCAGCCCACAGCCCGCCCTGAGCCTGTCGAAGGGGCGTAAGCCGGGGGGTCCCAAGTGAGAAACGGGCAAGCCCCGGAGGGGCGAAAGAAAAAGCGCCGACGCACACTCTGACGCACGCCTGCCAAATTCATGCCGCCGCCACTTTTTCCGCCTCTTCGCTAATTCTCTTCCACGCCCGCTCCACATGCCGTGCCTTTGTGTTCGTCTGCCCCACGCAGAGCCGAAGCGTCAGCTTGCCATTCAGCTTCGTGTGCGTGAGGAATAGATCTCCGCTGCGGTTCAGCCGGTCCATGATGCTCTGATTAGCGGCGTCCTGATTGACGGCATCTCCGCCCTTGTGACGGAAGCAGACCAGGTTCAGCGGCGCCGGAGCAGCCAGTTCGAAGCGGTCGTCTTTCCGCACCCACTCCGCGAACTCCTGCGCCAGCCGCACGTGCTCCCGAATGTGATATTGCAGCCCTTCGACGCCGTAGTGTCGAATGACGAACCACAACTTCAGCGATCGGAAACGCCGTCCCAGCTGGATGTGCCAGTCGCGGTAGTCAATGACCGCGCCCGATTCCGTCGCCTGGTTGCGCAGATATTCGGGCAGGATGCTCAGGGTCTGAATCAACGCCTTGCGATCCGCCACCCAGAAGCAGTTGCAGTCGAAATTGGTAAACATCCACTTGTGCGGATTGAAGTTGTAGCTGTCGGCCAGTTCAACGCCGTTCTGCAGATGACGAAATTCAGGGCAAAGCATCGCCGTGCCCGACATGGCCGCGTCCACGTGCAGCCAGAGATTGTGCCGGCGGCAGACTTCGCCGATGGCGCCAATCGGGTCCATCGCGTTCGAAGACGTCGTGCCCACCGTCGCGCACACGAAGCAAGGCGTAAGCCCGGCGCGCTGGTCGGTCTCGATCTGCCGCGCCAGCGCGTCCGGGCGCATGGCGAAGTTGTCATCCACTTCAATCAGCCGCAGATTTTCCGTGCCGATTCCGGCGATCATCGCGGCTTTCTCTAAAGACGAATGTGTCTGCGTTGAACAATAAGCAACGAGACGCCCGTTTGATCCCTTCTTGTTGCTCAAGTAATTCGTGGCGCGCTCGCGCGCGGCCAGCAACGCGCAAAGTGCGGCGCTCGAAGCCGTGTCCTGAATGACCCCTCCCCCGTTCTTCGACGACAGGAATTTCTCCGGCAGGCCCAGCATCCCGACCAGCCAGTCCATCACGTGCGTTTCCAGTTCGGTGCAGGCCGGACTGGTGGACCACAACATCCCCTGCACGCCCAGCCCGGAAGAAACCAGGTCGCCAAGAATTCCCGGTCCTGACGCGTTGCACGGAAAATAGGCGAAAAAGTTCGGCGACTGCCAGTGCGTGACCCCGGGCAGAATCAGCCGCTCGACATCTTTCAGCAGCGCTTCGAACGGCTCGCCCTGCGTCGGAGGATTCTCCGGCAGCGACGCGCGAATCTCGCCTGGCTTGACCTGCGAGAGCACCGGGAACGATTCAATGCGGGAGTGGTAATCGGCGATCCAATCCACCACAGCATGGCCGTAGCGGCGGAACTCGTCGGGCGTCATATGGAAAGATTTTTCGTCGGACAAAGTGTTCTCCAGGTCACTGCTAGAGCGACATGAACTCGCGGTTTATGTTATGGACGTCGGTTTGTTCGCGAAGAATTTCTTCAATCATCGCAAGGATAGGGTCTGTCTCAATAATCTTGTTCTTGCCGCGAAGCTTTTCCCAGATCGAGCGCTTCTTCTCTACCATGATCCGCCACTCCCCATCGTTCTTATCAACGGCGCCCTCCCTGGGATATCCGCTAGCCCCCAGGAAGTAGCGTTGGGAGCCTTGTTGAACAAGCATCTCCCAACCCCAGTCTTCCTGGTAAGGCGCGCCTACACTGACTCCCTTTTTTGGGAGTTGCTGCCGCAACCATTCGGCCAAGTCTTCTCCGAAGCAACACGGATTGATGAAGTGTTCCTTCACTTCCGATACGTTGAAGCGATCTGTCTCAAACAAAATGTCGAAGCGTGTCATGGAGACGCTACAGCGGCTGTAAGCGCCCATAGTACAGCCGTGTGTTGTATTCGAAGGTCACATGGCCGCCAGTTTGGTAGTTGTCGAAAATGCGCCGCAGTTCGCGCAGCATGGGCGCATGGTTGGCATGCTCCGGCCCCGGCGCATAGGAAGACGACAGCAACCGTCCTTCCAGCCCGGCATAATCGAAGTCCTGCCGCAGGTCGAACGTCCGCTCCTGAAACGGGGCTGGATCGAAAAACTCGTTGACCGCTGAGGTGGTGTGTTCGTGGCGCACGTCCTGATAATCCGTGCCGTAAGTCAGCAGCATCTGCTCGTAGTCGCGCAGAAACAGAGTCGAGTCCGTGCGCCGTTCGTTCCATAGCAAGACCAGCCATCCACGCGGCTTGAGGATGCGAACAAACTCCTGCCGCGCCCGCGCACGATCGAACCAGTGCGCCGCCTGCGCGGCCGTGACAAAGCCCACGCTCGCATCCGCCAGCATGGTCGCTTCCGCCGTTCCCGCCACGCTCGTGAACCTTGGAAAGCCCGCCAGCAGCCGGTCTCCGGCCTGGCGCATCTCCGTGTTGGGCTCGACTCCGAAAACTCGGTTGCCATTCTCCAGCAGTATGCGCGTCCAGATCCCAGTGCCCGAAGCGACGTCGGCAACTTCGTGCTGCGGCGCCAAGCCGCAGTCGTCTTTCAGAACTTGCAACGCTTCCGGCGGATAACCTGGCCGGTAGCGGATGTAGTTCTCCACGCGATCGGAAAAGCGGCTGGTGGCGTTCGAAGCGGGCATAATCATTATGTGGGGCTCTCCGCTGATCCTTCTCCGCCGGCGTCATCCTGAGAGCAGCCGTTTTTCAGGCGGAGCGAAGGATCTCGCGCGCACAACGGAAACGCGCTGGGGCCACGCGAGATCCCTCACCCGGCTGAACAGCGCCGGGCTTCGGGATGACGCCTCGGCAGGGTTGAGATTCAAACTGAGCCACCCCGAGCTTCCCCAGCCTTGCCAGAAAGCCATTCTAACGGCAGGATAGAGATGTTGTCCTTATGCGAGTCGTGATCAAAGTCGGCACCAGCCTCATCGCTCCGGGCGGCCAGATCGACGCCAACCTGCTCCGCGGCATGGTGGATCAGTTCGACCTCGCGAAGAACGAGTACCTGATCGTTACCTCGGGCGCCATCGCCGCCGGCATGTCAGGTCTGCGAATGCAGAAACGTCCCGGCGATGTGCCCCGCATGCAGGCCTGTGCCGCCGTCGGCCAGAGCCGGCTGATGCATACCTACGAGCGCCTGTTTTTCGGGAAGAAAGTTGTCGCCCAACTTCTGCTTTCCAGCGACGACTTCACTTCGCCCGTGCGTTATCGCAACCTGCAGAACGCTCTCGCGGAACTGCTGGCGCTGGGCGTCGTTCCCATCGTCAATGAGAACGACAGCGTCTCGGTGCGTGAACTGGAAGGCGCCTTCGGCGACAACGACGAATTAAGCTCGCTCCTGGCCACGGCCGTGCATGCCGACTGGCTGCTGCTCCTGACTGACGTGGACGGATTCCTGGTTCCCAACGGCCGCAAAAAGCCCCGCCTGCAGCGCGTGATTCGCAAACTGACTCCCGCGCTGGAAGCGCAATGCAACGGGAAGAGTTCTCTGGGCCGCGGCGGCATGATCTCGAAGCTGCGCGCAGCGAAACTGGCCAGCGAAGCGGGCGTCCATGTGGCCATCGTGAACGGGCGGCATCCGCAAGCCATCCGGCTCGCCATGGAATGCAAGATCGGAACGTACTTTCCTCCGCAGAAAGGAAGTTGATGGCTGCACCTACCACAGTCGCTCCCACCCAGGAGAAGCTGCGGCGCGCCCGGGCCGCGTCCGCCCGTCTCGCGCAGCTTTCCAAGGAGGAGAAGAATGCACTGCTCTTCAAGATTGCCGATGCGCTCGAAGCTGAGGAAAAAAGCATTCTGGCCGCCAACCACGAGGATGTGGAGAATTCGGGTCTTCAGGGCGCGATGCGCGACCGCCTGCTTCTGACTTCGGCCCGAATCGAAGACATGGCGCGCGGCGTGCGCCAGGTCGCCGCCCTGCCCGATCCCATCGGCGAAACCCTGGCCGAGTGGACCAGACCGAACGGCCTCCGCATCCGCAAACTGCGCGTGCCGCTCGGCGTGATCGGGATCATCTACGAGTCTCGTCCGAATGTCACCGTGGATACGGCCGTGCTCGCGCTCAAGACCGGCAACGCCATCGTGTTGCGCGGCGGCAAAGAAGCGGCGCTGAGCAACCAGCGCCTGGTGGAAATCATGAACGTGGAGATCATGAGCGCCGCGCCGGGCGTGCCCGAGGGCGCCATCGAACTGCTCGACTCCTCCACCCGGCGGTCGGTCGAAGAGTTGATCAAGGCTCGCGGACTGGTGGACGTAATCATCCCGCGGGGCGGCCCAGGTCTCATCACCTACGTTACGGAGAATTCAGTCGTTCCCGTGATCGAGACCGGGGCGGGGAACTGCCACATCTTCGTGGACGAGTCCGCCGATTTCGATATGGCCGACCGCATCGTCATTAACGCCAAGACTCAGCGACCGTCCGTCTGCAACGCGGCTGAGAAGCTGTTGGTGCATGAACGCATCGCCGCTGAATATGTGCCTCGCATCGCGAGCAAGCTGATCGACGCTGGAGTCGAAGTGCGCGGCGACGGAAAGGCTCGCACCCTGGCTCCGGGGTTGCACCTGGGGATTGCCACCGAAGAGGACTGGTACGAAGAATACCTGCGCCTCTGCATGGCTGTTGCCGTGGTCGCCAATGTGGACGAGGCCATCACTCACATCAACTGCTATTCGACCAAACATTCCGACGCGATCGTGACCCGCGACGAAGCGAACGCCCGAAAATTCCTGCGCGGCGTGGATTCCGCCGCGGTTTACTGGAATGCCTCGACCCGCTTCACCGACGGCGGCGAATTCGGCTTCGGCGCCGAGATGGGCATCAGCACCCAGAAGCTCCACTGCCGCGGGCCGTTCGCGCTGGCGGAGTTGACGTCATCGAAGTACGAGCTTATCGGGAACGGACAGATAAGGTGACAGCTTCCACAGTTTTGTTCGTGCGCCGGCGCCGGAGCCAGCAAGGCTCATGTGGGGACGGCCGCCCTCGGCCGTCCGGCGGAGCGAAGCTCCGCTTCCACCTCATCGCCATACCGGAACCCGCATCACGTCAAAATGATGATCGTAGGTCCACACCGCGAGCCCTAGGCGCGTCGCCAAAGCTGCAAGGGTCGCGTCGAACAGAGTGATGTCTTGATCCCCTAGCGCCCGCACTGTCGCGAAGGCATCTCGGTAGTCCTCGGGTGTGGGATTGACCATCGCCGCCTCAGCTATTTCGTCGAGCCAGGCTGAGACCACATCCTTGCCAAGTCGGCGCAGAACCATCGTGTAGGCCTCCAGCAGGGTCGGGTAGGCCAATACGACCTGACGCTTCTCGTGAGCCAGTTTGCTGAGTTCACTTAGAGCTTGTTTGTGAAGTGCGTCGTGCGGGTCGACGGCCGCATAGAGCGGTCCAGTATCCGCCAGCACGGCCCGCATCATTTCTTGATTCCCGTAAGGTAAAGGTCGTGATTGATACTTACGTCGCTGCGCCCGCTCCCGTGTTTGGCCGGCGTGATCTTGAGCGGACGGTACGTCCGCAGAAACCCGCGCTGCCGCAGATACTCTCGCAGCGCTGCTTGCATGACGGTCGTCAGTGCTGGCGGCGTCTCCTGAGCGCGGACGTAGTTGCCTACGGCCTCCGCCAAATCATCCGGAAAGGTCATGGTTGCTCGCTTCATATTACCCATTATAGCACCAAGTGGTGAACTTGGTGAAGTTGGTGATGATAGCGAATATAAGGCGAATATTTCGCAGCCCGGCCGGCGACTGTGCTACCTTACTGGCTTTCAACTCCTCCATGATGAAACTCCTTTCAGCCGCACTTCTCTCCTCCGTCCTGCTGTTTTCCGCCTCGCCGATCACGGCCGGCGGAGATTCCCCGGCGTCTTCCAACCCAACCCCGTCTATCTTCGGCTTTCGCGACCCTGCGGCCGAATCCGCCGCCGAAGCGCGCTTCCTGGCTGTCCCCGACCCCAAACTCGCGGAACAGCATCTGCGCATTCTTACTCAGGCTCCGCACATGGCCGGCACGGTCGAGGACAAGGCCACCGCCGACTACGTCGCGCAGAAATTCCGCGACGCCGGGCTTGCGACCGAAATCGTCGAATACAAAGTCTGGATGAACTATCCCGAAGACATCAGCGTCGACCTGACCGCGCCCGCCGGAATCGAAATGCACGGTCCCACCCGCGAGCATGTGGACAACGATCCTTTTCAGGACGATCCCCGCGTCGTCATGCCTTTCAACGGCATGTCGCCCTCCGGAGATGTCGAAGCGGATGTCGTCTACGCCAACTACGGCACTCCCGAAGATTTCGACAAGCTCGACAAGCTGAAGGTGGACGTGCGCGGCAAGATCGTGCTGGTGCGCTATGGGCAGAATTTCCGCGGCGTCAAAGTGTTTGTCGCCCAGGAGCGCGGCGCTGCCGGCGTGATCATCTACCCTGACCCGGCCGATGACGGCTGGCGTCGCGGCGATAAATATCCCGACGGACCGTGGCGGCCCGATACTGGCGTACAGCGCGGCTCGGTGGGATACATGTTCGAGTTCCCCGGCGATCCCACTACGCCGGGAGTTGCGTCGGTGCCGTCACTGCCCGACTCCCAGCGCATTCCTCCGCAGCAGTCGGCGCAGATGCCGAAGATCCCAGTCACGCCGCTTTCCTACCACGATGCCTGGCCCGTGCTGCAAAATCTGGCTGGCCCAGACTCGCCCCGCGAGTGGCAGGGTGCGCTGCCCTTCACCTATCACGTCGGTCCCGGACCGGCGAAGGTGAAGATGCATCTCAAGCAGGATTACCGGTTCCGCACGCTCTGGGACGTGATCGGCCGCGCGCGCGGCAGCGAATTGCCGGACGAATGGGTGATTGCGGGCAATCACCGCGACGCGTGGGTGTATGGCGCAGTGGATCCCAACAGCGGCACCACGGCGATGCTCGAAGCCGTCCACGGCGTCGGCGAATTGCTGAAATCAGGCTGGAAGCCCAGGCGCACTCTGGTCTTTGCCAGTTGGGACGGCGAAGAAGAAGGGTTGATGGGCTCGACCGAGTGGGTGGAGCAGCACGAGTCCGAACTGGCGAACGCAGCCGCATACTTCAACATGGATGTCGCCGTTTCCGGCCCGAAGTTTGGCGCGTCGGCCGTGCCCAGTCTCAAACAATTTCTGCGCGATGTAACCAAAGCCGTGCCCAGTCCCAAAGGCGGCACCGTGTACGAGGCCTGGCAGAAATCGTCGCAGCCGGAGGCTCCGTCCCCGCAATTGCCAACGGAAGCGATTGGAGATATGCGGCGCGTTCCAGCCGCGCAAGTGAAAGGCGACGTGCCTGTCGGAGACCTGGGCAGCGGTTCTGACTACACCGCCTTCCTGCAGCATTCGGGCGTGCCCTCGACCGACGTGAGTTCCACGGGTCCATACGGCGTGTACCACTCGGTGTTCGACAATTTCGCCTGGTTCAAGAAATTCGGCGATCCGGACTTTATCTATGAGCAGGAGATGGCGCGCGTCTTTGGGTTGGAAGCCGTGCGCATGGCTGACGCCGACGTCTTGCCTTACGACTACGAAGAATACGGAAAGGAAATTGCCGTCTATCTCGACGCGGCCCAGCACCGGGCCGACAACAAGTTCGGCGAACGCGTGCTCGATTTCAGCGCCGTGAACGCGGCAGCTCGGCGCTTCCAATCCGCAGGCGCGAAGATTCTGGCTAGGCAGCAGCGTCTGCCGCGCGATGCGGCCCGGCTTAACGTTACTCGAATGAATCAGGCTCTGCGCAGCGCCGAGCGCGCTCTGCTGGTGCCGCAGGGATTGCCCCATCGTCCCTGGTTTCGCCACGTCATCTACGCGCCGGGAGAATATACCGGATATGCCGCCGTCGTGATTCCTGGCGTGAACGAGGCTCTCGACAAGGGAGACAGTGATCGGGCGCGCCAGCAGCTGGCAGTGCTGGCCGCGGCGCTGGATCGCGCAGCTAAAGCGCTGGAAGGGTTTCGGTAGCCAATGGTTTGTGTGGGGCGGGCACTCCCTTCGGCAAGCTCAGGGCAGGCTCTGCCCGCCAACTGCCAGCCAGCCCCCCAAACTTTCCTGGAACCCCGCCCCACGCCGCCACGTATCCGTGTTCAGGCGCTCATGCGCCCGAGAGGTGTTCCATGCATGGAAGGTCTCTGGTTGGTTGGAGTCGGGTTTGCGCCATAGCTTTCTTATGCCTTGCCCTGGCTCCGTTCTGCATCGCACGCAGTGGGAACATTAACGACTGGGACTACGAGGAAACGCATTCCGATGCGCGCAACTTCGTTGCCGGAGGCATGCTGCACGTCCGCCTGAGTGTCGGCGACCTGCACATCAAGCGCGGCGAGGGCAACAAGATCAGCCTGCACTACACGGTTAAGTCGCGCCGCGAGAGAAACGTCAAGGGATCGAGTGTGACGTTCGACGTTCGCGGCAACGACGCCAGCGTCGAGTTCCATGCGCCGTACGGAGGCAACACGCAGTTTGACGTGGAACTGGAAGTCCCTGCCCAGACCAATCTCGACGCGCATCAGAAGGTCGGCGACCTGACGGTCGAAGACATCGAGGGCGACAAGGACCTGGAACTTGGCGTTGGCGACATCCGCGTGGCCAAAGGACCGTCCGTCTATCGCCTGGTCCGGGCCAGCACCGGCATCGGCGACGTGAACAGCGACGGTTACGGCGAAACCAGCGGCTGGCTGGGCAAAACCCTGAAGTATCACGGGGAAGGCAAATACGAACTGCGGGCCCACGTCGGCGTGGGAGATATTACTCTGGAAGGAAAGTAGGCTGAACGCGGCGCGGGCACTCCTGCCCACGAAAAGCTGAGGGTAGTTCTGAAAGGCCGACTCCCTCCCCTTACATTTTGTAATTGACTAGTCATCTGACTAGTCATATAGTAAAAGGAGAGGAATGAAACCATGAACTGGCAGTTACAGCAGGCCAAGGCCCGCTTCAGCGAATTCCTTAATGCCGCGCTGAAGAAGGGTCCGCAGGTTGTAACCCGCCGCGGCGTGGAGGCTGCCGTGCTGGTTCCCATCGAAGAATGGCGTCGCCTGCAGCGCGAAAGTCGCCCAGACATCAAAGAACTGCTCCTTGGTCCGGGCCCTCGCTTTGAGGACATTGTGCCCAAGCGCGGCGCATGGAAGCGCCGCCCGCCGGTGGATTTCAGTGAACCGGATTTCAAGTGAACCAGACTAGGAGCGAATCAGGTTTCCAGTGACTCGATACCTGCTCGACACCAATGTCGTTTCCGAACTGCGCAAACCCAGACCGCACGGGGCGGTGGTGGCGTGGATGAAGACGCTTCGGCTGGAGCAGATCTTCCTCTCGGCCGTAACCATTGGAGAACTGCAGGCCGGCGTGGAACTGACGGGCAAAAACGACGCCGCCAAGGCTCTCGAGATTGAAACCTGGCTCACCATGGTGGAAGCTTCGTTCACAGCGTTGCCCATGGACTCGGCCTGCTTTCGAGAATGGGCAAAGCTTATGGCAGGGAAGTCCCAGGCGTTGGTGGAAGATGCCATGATTGCCGCGACGGCACGCGTTCATGGCCTGCATGTGGCCACGCGGAACGAGCGCGACTTCCGCCAGTTTCAGGTCGGGGCCTTCAATCCATTTCGTTAGATATGCCGAAAGTCCCGACGCACTCCCGTCTCTCTTGTTACGTTTTCCGGAACTGACACACCGACAACTTGACATTGCTTCCGGCTCTGATAGGGTGTACCGCCATGTGATCGGCCCTTGCCGTTTCCCGAGGTCGCCATGGCACATCCTGAACGAGTTCGTGTTGACCCTGCTCCTCCTGAGCCCGATAACCCGGTAACGTTCGAGCAAGTCCTGCGGGAAGAATTGCGATGCGTCAACGGCTCGCGCCCAAAGCGCAACGTCGGTTCCGAGGCCCACGCAGATAATCTGACCGGGCTGGCTTTTTCAGGCGGTGGCATCCGGAGTGCGACGTTCAATCTGGGGATCCTGCAGGCGCTGGCGGAGAAAGGACTGCTCCGCCAGTTCGATTATTTATCCACGGTCTCAGGCGGCGGCTACATTGGCTCGTGGCTGGCCGCGCTCACCCACCGGTTCACCAAAGAATTCAACGTCAAGTTTGACGAAGTCGAGAAGGCTCTCTGCCCGTCGAAATACGAGCCCGACCGGCGCAGCGAGCCTGGCGTGCTGCATTGGCTGCGTCTGTACAGCAACTATCTGACGCCGCACAAAGGACTGATTTCAGGCGACACCTGGGCCATGCTGGGCACCTGGACACGCAATGTGCTGCTCAACCAGACGATTCTGGCACTGATGTTCATGAGTGTGTTTGTGCTGTGCCAGAGCGCATTGCTGCCCTGGATTCACGTGGAAGAAAGAGGCGAAGGCAACGGCCTGGGATTCCTGATCAGCGGCGGAGCGACGCTTTTCCTGGCCTCCATATCGATGGCCATCAATGTTGTGTCCCAGAGCCCATCCACGGCGATCCAGCAGACTTGGTTTCAGCGGGTGAAAATTACGGCGACGGTGATGGTGCCGTTTGTGGTGGCGTGTGTCCTGCTGAATGGCGCTTTGTGGCTGAGGTCGGATTTCGACGCGCCGACCTGGATGTGGGCGCTTGCTGGAGCAGCGTTTTACTTTGTGGTTTGGGGCGTGGTGGCGATCATGGCATGGGTCAGGCGCCTGTGGCGCAAGGGTCACGGTAAGCCGGAGGAGCGGATGGTTTCCATTCTCGCCCTGGCCGTGGCCTCGCCGATAGCAGGAGCGGTCGGCGGATGCCTGTTGCAGGCTTACGTTTTGCAGTTGAACCACCTGGGCGACTGGACCAGCACCAACTGGTTGGTCGTCGTGTTCGGAAGCGGCGCCGTGATGGTGGTCATCTTGCTGGTGGGGACGCTTCATATCGGGCTCGTAGGGCGCGGCTCCATGGATGTGGTGCGCGAATGGTGGGCGCGGCTGGGCGGGTACCTGACGCTGATGACCCTGGGCTGGCTGCTGCTGGCAGGGACTTGCGCATTTGGGCCGCTGGCCGTGCGCTGGGCGTTGTTCGAGTTGAGAGGGTGGTCCGTCGGTGCAGGACTGTTGTGGGTTCTACACAACTATCTGGGTCTAAGAGCGGCCAGCAGCGCCAAAACCAGCGGGGAAGCAGGCAATGGCGCCAAGTCCAAAGATGGCAGCGGCCAAAAGTCCAGCGAAACGGGAGAAGAGAAGGGATCGAAGATCATGGCAGCGCTCAAGTCGCCGCGCGTCCTGAATGTTCTGGCGAAGGTGGCTCCTTACGTTTTTATTGTGGGGTTGGTGCTGCTGCTGGGCACGGCTGTGCAGATCGCCACCGGCTTGGTGTTCAAACCTGGCGACACATTGGAACTCTGGAAATTCAACAATGGGATGAACTGGCCTGCGCTCTCGGACGACTATTGGCTGGTTTTGGAAAAGGAATCTGCGGCATGGCTGGCGGGTCTGGGGGGAATCTTCGTTCTGGCCGGGCTGGCGTTGTCGTGGCGCGCGGACGTGAACGACTTCTCGCTGCATCATTTCTATCGCAACCGGCTGGTGCGCTGCTATCTGGGGGCCTCGAACATCGATCGCAAACCGGAGCCGTTTACCGGATTCGATCCCGCCGACGACCTGCCGCTCAGCGAGCTCTCGGACAACTATCCCGGGCCCTACCCGATCCTCAACGCTGCGTTGAACATTACCGGCGGCGAGGAACTGGGCTACGCGACCCGCCGCGCGAAATCATTCGTGTTCACGCCGCTGTATTGTGGCTACGAACTGGCCTCGGGGGATGGGCCGGGACGATTCACCTGCGACAACGGCTATCTGCCCAGCTTCTCGAAAACCCTGCAGGGGCGTTCGGCCGGGCGCGTGGCGGAGTTTGGCGCCGAAGGAGGGATTTCGCTCGGCACGGCCATGGCAATCTCGGGTGCTGCTGCCAGCCCGAACATGGGCTACTTCACCACTCCGGCCACGGCCTTCTTCATGGCGCTGTTCGACGTCCGGCTGGGCTGGTGGATGGGTAATCCGCGCTATCCCAGGAACTGGCAGAGTGCGGGGCCTGCGCTGGGGCTGGGATACTTGCTCTCGGAGGTGTTTGCCCAGAGTGATCAGAAGATGAGATACGTGTATCTCTCCGATGGCGGGCACTTCGAGAATCTGGCAGTGTACGAGTTGATCCGGCGGCATTGCCGGCTGATCGTAGCTTGCGACGCCGATTGCGACCCGCAATATGGCTTCGACAATCTCCTGAGTTTGATCGAGAAGGCGCGGACGGATTTTGGCGCGCGCATCGAGATCAACTATGAAGCCATCCGGCCCGCTGCCGCATCGGCTGAAAACGGAACGGCCGAAAACGGAGCGCGCGAAAGTGGAGTGAACCACGTGTCCGGAACCATCTACTACGACCCTAATAATCGCAGCGATACCGGGACTCTGATCTTCATCAAGGCGAGCCTGCCTATGAAAGAAGTCGCGGGCGTCAAGCCGAGTGCCCCCGGGGAATGGATGTTGCCGGATGATGTGTGGCAGTACGCTAAGCTGCACCCGACGTTTCCGCATCAGACCACGGCTGACCAGTGGTTTGATGAGCTGCAATTCGAGAGCTACCGCGCGTTGGGGGAATACATCGGCGTTCAAGCCGCCGAGGACATTGGCGACGCCATCGGAAACACGCCGGCCACGGCGTAGTGTTCAGTGTGGCGCGGGCACTCCTGCCCGCGAAATCTAACCACAAGCGGGGTGCCCCACCCTTGTCGCGCGGTTTGCGACAGGGTGGGGTTTTTGATTTCGTCGGAACGATCAAACGACCCGATCCCGCCCTAGCGCTTGGGGCGGAGTTCAGATTCCGGTGGCTTCCGCGCCCCATGCCGGAGGTGAAGTACTTCGATTACGCGCGTATCCTCGTGGACCCGGTAGTAGACCAGGATTGGGCTATGCACCAGTTTGCGAACCGGCGGGCGTTTTCGAATCGTTCCACCCATGCGCGGGAAGCGGGCGAGTAACTCAACGTGATCCAGCAGGGAACTCCCATAGCGGGAAGCGGCTTCCGCGTCGTCCTCGGCAATGTGCCCGATGATTTCGGCGAGATCGCTCAGCGCCTTTTGCGTGTAGAGGAGACGGTAGTCCACTTGGGCAAGAGTTCGCGGGCTTTCTCCGCAGGCACGACTCGGCCCGCTTCGGCGTCCCGGATACCTTCGTCGATGGCGGCGAGGGTTTCCTCGTCTTCGTCGTCGAGGATGGGGGCGGGATTTTCAAGCTCGAACTTCTTTGCCTTCGCCATGAGCTTATCGTAGACGGGATTTCCGACCGATGCAACGAAGACGGTTGTCTAGCCAGCATCGCTCCCACCCTTTCGCAAAGAACGCGAAAGGATGGGGCACCCCGGCAAAGAGCGCGAAGGACAGGGCACCCGGCGATTCCTTGATGTCCTTAACCCCCTAGCATACGATGTCTGCGACGACAGACTGTGAGGATCGCATGGATGCTTCGCTCAAAACTGAGATTCAAGAGATTGTTGAACTTATCAAGATCGTGCCCGAGCCGCTCCAGCTTCGAGCCTTCGAGATCCTTCTGCAAGACGCACTCGACCGATTAGCGGGAAAGAAGCGGACCCATCATCGAGACAAGGAGCAGGAAGAGGAACTCGAAGAGAAACCGCCGAGGAAGACAGAAGGGCGGGATTCTGAGGGTCTTGACCCGAACGCTCTGCCGATGCGGGTCAAGGCGTTTATGAAGCGAACGAAAGTTAAGGCTCCGCAAATCGGGAACCTCTTCCACATCGAGGGCAAGCAGTACGAGCCGATTTGGGCATTGAAAGTCACGAAGTTCTCCAAGGCACAGGTCAATATCGCGCTCCTCCAATCCCTCCAGCGTGCGCTCACTTCCGGCGAGTTCTCTTTTGACCGCGAGGAAGTCAGGACTGCCTGCAAGGACAAAAAGAGTTACGACCACACGAACTTCAAGGCGAACTTCCAGAACAACGGCAAGCTGTTCTCTGGCCTCGACAAAGACGGACTTGTGTCTCTGACAGACGATGGCATGACGACTCTCGCTAGTCTCATCACCGAACTCGCTGGTGCGGACGATGGCAAGTAAGGAAGGTGTCGTTCAATCACTTCGTGAGTTGCAGGAAGGTCTGGTCAGTGTCGCGAGAATCGTCCAGACGACGAAGACAATCTTGCTGGCACCTGAAGTCTTTGTTCAGGAGGTCGATTATGCAGTCGCAATCTGGGCTGACCGCGTTGAACAGCATGTCGTCAAGTTCGGAGTAGACGAAGCCATCGCAACGAAGTATAGAGACGGCCTGCGTAAACTCCATTCGCTTTCAAGCAAGCGAAATAAGAGGAAAAGTCATCAGCGGGTAATCAAGGACTTGCTGAAAGATTTTCATGCCGACCTGATACAGCCAGTGATGTTCCACGGTGGTGCGGACCCAAGCGAAGCCATCAAGCAGATCATCGCTGACATTCCATATCCTGACCAGAAGGGGTATCTCGAAGAAGCCTTGCGTTGCATCGAGGCTGACTGCAAACGTGCAGCCGCAGTGCTCGGATGGTCGGCTGCCATGCACCACGTTCACTCCAAAATCGAAGAGATAGGTTTCGACAAGTTCAACAAGAAGGCGGATGAAATGGCTGCACAGGCGAAAGGCCGCTTCAAAGGATTCAAATCGTCTGCACCAGTGGATTCAATCAGCGATCTGCGTGAAGTTCCAGACCGTCGCATCCTCTGGGTTCTCGACGGGATGAGCATCATTGACTCGAACCAGCGTCAACGACTCGAATATGGGCTGGACCTG
>Ga0209039_10002601_pt1 | contig 15119 bp, 8 predicted proteins | sample BogFormECP12_OM1_FD_188238 | JGI IMG/M metagenome (GOLD analysis project Ga0209039, IMG submission 188238) | Bog forest soil microbial communities from Calvert Island, British Columbia, Canada - ECP12_OM1 (SPAdes) (version 2) | ecosystem: Environmental > Aquatic > Freshwater > Wetlands > Bog ... | reverse complement strand
CTTCGACCCTCATCCGGAGCAGTTCCTGCGCCCCTCGTCCGCTCTGCGGCTGCTCACGCCGATTGAGGAGCGGCTGAGGCTGCTGGCCCTCACCGGCATAGACACAATAGTGGTCCTGCCCTTCGATGCGGCGCTTGCCTCGCTGACCGCGCGGGAATTTGTGCGCAGGATTCTGGTGGACACTCTTGCTGTTCGCAGCCTGCATGAGGGCGGCAACTTCCGATTTGGACATCGCGCCGAGGCCGGTGTGGCCGAGCTAAAAGCCTTTGGCTTGGAGTTTGGCTTTGCCGTCCACGTCCATTTGCCGGTGCATACACGCGGGCTTGAGGTTTCCAGTTCCTCCATCCGGGAGCGCGTGGCGGCGGGCGATATGACCCGGGCGCGCTGGATGCTGGGCCGCCCCTTTGAGATTCGCTCTACGCAGGCCCGCGGGCGCGGCATCGGCGCGCGCCTACTGGTGCCCACGATCAACCTGGCGCCCTACGACGGGCAGCTCCCAGCATTCGGTGTTTACGTCACGCGGCTCACTGTGGGCGGGCGCAGATTTCAGGCGGTCACCAACGTGGGCAACCGGCCTACATTCGGCGAGCCGTCTTTTGCCGTCGAGTCGCACATTCTGGACTTCGAGCCTGTGGACCTCGACGATCAAACGCCGATTTACGTCGAGTTCCTGCTCCGTCTTCGCGGCGAGCGGGAGTGGCCAACGCCGGAGGCGTTGAAGGCGCAGATCCTCAAGGACGTGGCCCGGGCAAAACGGTATTTCCGACGGATGAAGTAAGTTTCACCGGCTGCTAGGTTCTTCCAAACGTTTTGTCGAACCGCAGGTTACCACTTGGCTGGTCAGTCTTTGCAGATAATTACCTTCTGTTGGCGTACTCTGGCAAATAGAAGTATGGGCATCCCCTGTCCGTTCGGACAGGGGATGCCCGGTCCGTACCCCACCAAGGGGTACCCCCTACCCCCCCTCTATATTTTTCCACCCCCCCAAAAACCTTGCAGATTATTTCTAAACTCCATGGAATCAATGCCTGTGGAAAAATTTCTGACCCAGAAAATCCCACATGGTGAGATTTGGCTTCCGAAAATCACCGGAAAAATCCGGTTTTTCGCCTAAATTCGCTCTGAAAAAGGTCTCTCGAATCGCTAATTCTTTGGTTTGGGCGGATTCGAGCTGGAATTCAGAGCGGGTTTGACAATGACCTTTGGCAATGCGGGAGCGGACGGCGGAGCCAAGACCGTTTTCACATGCAACTTGGCGGAGGAAGGGTTGCCTGCTGACTCGGTTGGAGAAGATGCCGAGGCGATCACCGGTTTGACGGCGCCTGCTGGCTTGATTGGAGCGGTCTCCGGAATCAGTGCCGGTTTGATCCTTGACCTGTTTGCAGGAGTGGACCTGGTTGCTGGAGCGTCGCTGGCTGGCTGCACAACCGGTTTTTGGACAGACTGTGCTAGTGGTCTTGCCGCTGTGCCTGTTGAAGGCGGGATTGCGCGTGACGTGGTAGGTGAACTTATTGTCGGCGAAGTGAATTCTGGCCTGGCGGCTGCGCCAGATGATACCGGTTTTGCTGGCGAATGCGGTTTGGCGAGTGCCTTCGCTGGCTTGGCGGGCAAACCGATGACTCGAGGTTTGGCGGATGGCTGCGCGGAGGTCTTCAACGAAGGATTGTCCGTTTCATCGCCAAGAAATTTTTCATCACTCCTGTCGCTGATGGCGGCGCGCATCCAGGTGATCCAGATGGGCAGGGCTGCGCGGGCTCCGGTTTCCTTTTCTCCCAAAGTCTGGTTGGTGTCAAAGCCGACCCAAACGCCGCAGGTGATGGAGGGCGAAAAGCCCAGGAACCAGGCATCGGTGTATTCGCTGGTGGTGCCGGTTTTGCCGCCCAGCGGATGGTTGAGCTGCGCTGCCGCTGAGCCGGTGCCGTGCTTGATGACAGCTTCGAAGAGGGTCATCATGGTGCGTGCTGTCTGCTGGCTGATTACCTCGTTGACGGCGGGCGGCTCCTCCCACAGAGTGATGCCGTCGGCGTTGGAAACTCTTCTGATGAGCCGCGGCTTCATGCGCAGACCGTCATTGGGAAAGACGGCGTAGCTGGCTACCTGTTCTTCCAGCGTGATTTCCACCGCGCCCAGAGCTACCGGCAGATAGGCGGGAATGTTGGTGGTGACTCCGAAGCGGTGGGCCACATCGATGACCTTTTGAATGCCCACGCTGTCAGCCAGCTTGATGGCGGGAATGTTGCGCGACTCGGCAAAGGCTTCGATGAGGGTCATACGGCCCAGATAGTTGTTTTCGTAGTTGTGCGGAGTGTAGCCGCCAAAGCTGGTTGGGGCATCGACGATGATGTCGTCGGGCTTGTCGCCGTTTTCGATAGCCGCGGTGTAAACGTAGGGCTTGAAGCTGGAGCCAGTCTGACGCACGGCCTGTGTGGCGCGATTGAACTGGCTGAGCGCATAATCGCGTCCGCCGACCATAGCCAGCACATCGCCACTGGTGTTGTCGATGGCCAGCAGAGAGCCCTGCGCTCCGGAGTCCTGTTCGAGCGTGGCGCGTTGTGCCTTGCCTTCAGTCGCCTCTGCCAGGTGAACGTAGATGATGTCGCCGGGCTTGACCAGTGCGTCGGCATAGCGTATCCCGGTCCACTTCCAGTCCACGGGCAAAAGCAATATCTGTGCGTCGCCGACTCGGGCATGAATCTCCATTGGCAATACACGAGTAACCACGGCATGGACGTAGTCGCCGGGCCCGGAGCTCATGGCCCAGTCGGGATGCTTGTAGTCCTCGATGGTGCTGCCGCTGGCGAGCACATTTTCGAGCTTGCCAGGGGGGGTATTGCCAATCCAGCCGCGACGCCGCTCGTAGGCGGCCAGGCCATCCGCGACGGCGCGATTGGCCGTTTTCTGCAGGTCCAGATCGAGCGTGGTTTCCACCTTTAGGCCGGCTTCGTGCACCTGCTCGCTGCCGAAGCGTTTTTCCAGCTCCCGGCGGACCTCTTCCTGAAACCAGGGGGCTACTGATGTTTCAGGCGGGGCAATGCGCAGTCCCAGCGGGGCGTTGCGGGCCTGCTCGGCCTGCTCATGGGTGATAACCCTGTCAAGCTCCATCTCCGACAGCACCAGGTTGCGCCTGCGCAGCGCTTTTTCCGGAGCGAGCAGCGGCGAAAAGGCGACCGGCCCCTTGGGCAATCCGGCCAGTAAAGCCGCTTCAGGCAACGTCAACTCTTTGGCGTGCTTGTTGAAGTAAAACTGCGAAGCGGCCTCGAAGCCGTATCTTCCGTGACCCAGATAGATCTGGTTGCCATAGAGGGTAAAGATCTGCTGCTTGGTGAAGGCGCGCTCAATCTGGATGGCCAGATACGCCTCCTGCACTTTGCGGCTGGCGGTGCGTTCTGAGGAGAAAAAGAGGTTGCGCGCCAACTGCATGGTCAGCGTGGATGCGCCCTGAGCGCGCCCGTGACTGCGCAGGTCGTACCACAGCGCACCGCCGACACGCAGGACGTTGATGCCCCAGTGCGACTCGAAGCTCTTGTCTTCAATGGAGATCACCGCCTGGCGCAGCACCGGGGCAAAGTCGTCATAGTTGACCACTACGCGCCGCTCCAGCGCAAAGGAGCCTATGATGCTGCCCTTCTGGTCGTAGAGCACCGTGGTGGTGGAGGGGCGAAAACGTTCCAGGTCATGAATCTGGGGCAGGTCTACGGAGTAGACCAGCATGAGCCCGCCCAGCGCGCCGGTAATCACGGCCAGAACGAGCAGCGCGGCAAGGGTGAGCTTGCCGGCCAGCTTGCGACGCTTACGCGCGGGCACAGGATTGGCTCGAAGCAGGTGGCTCCGGCCAAGGCCACGCATTTCAGGCGGATCGATAGGAGTGACAGCCAAGTGACTCAGGCCTCTTCGGCATTTCTACTGAGTGTCGTAATGAAATGCATCAGCCCAAGGCTAGCACGGAAGCGGTCAAAGAAAAAAAGCAGCCGGCACCTACGAACCATGCCGTGCAAGGGCAAGGTATGTGGGAGATGATCCCATAAATGAGAAATGCCGGTTAAAGTCTCTATTTTGCCCCGAAGAGGCGGCGGAAAAAGCCTGGCTTTTTCACTACCGCTGGTGAGGCTGCGCTTGCGTTGGCCGCAGGAGCCGTTTCCGCGGCGGGCTGGGCTGCCTGGGCGCCGTTATTCGCCTTCAGCACTTGAAGAGCCTTGTTGAGCTGTTCGTCGCCGTTGGCGGGCGGAGCTTCCTCGTACTCATCTTCGGAGACCTGACCGACAACTACGTTGGGTATTACAGCCTCGTCCTGAATCTTTTTACCGCTGGGCGACTGGTACTTGGCCACGGTCAGAAGCAGGGCGGCGCCGTCGGGCAGTTCGATGGTCTTTTGCGCCGAGCCCTGGCCGAAGGTCCGCTCGCCCACCACGTCGCCACGCTTCAAATCCTCAATGGCAGCGGCCGTCAACTCGGCTGGGCCTGCGGTGCCGCGATTCACCAACACGACCAGCGGCGAATCAGTCAGGAATTGAGCGGGGTCGGCAGTAAAGGTCTGGCGGGGAAACCTCTGGCCTTCAAGCGCGGCCAAAGTGCCCTGCTTCACAAAGAAATTGGCCAGCCGCAAGCCCTGCTGGGCATCGCCGCCGGATGAGTCGCGCAGGTCCATGAGCACCTTGCGTCCATTGGCCGATTTGAGGCTGGCGGCGATCTCATCCACACGAGTGGCGGTCAGCGCGCCTGGCTTCAGATAAAGGATGGTTGCGTTTTCGTAGTGCTGCTCAACCAGCGCGGGCGCTTCGGTGATGGAACGAGTCAGCGTTATCTTGTCAGGGTCGGTTTTGCGCGGACGAACCACCGATAGGGTGATCGTGGTCCCCGGTTTGCCCTCCAGTAACAACCGGATAACCGCCAGCGACAATTCGCGCGTGGACTGGTCGCCGATGGACTCGATTACATCGCCGTCCGCAATGTGCTCCTTATCGGCTGGCGAGCCGGGCAGGACGCTGACCACGATGGCGTAGCCATAGCGCTTGGAGACGGTAATGCCCACCTGCGCCACGCCCGTCGCCGGACGTTCCTTGTAGATTTTGTACTCGGTCGGAGTCAGGTAGCTGGAATCGGCGTCCAAAGACTCCAGCAAGCCGTGCAACGCGCCAGTGGTCACGTCGTTGATGTTTGGCTCGGTAACATATTCGGTCTGAATCTTATTAAGAACCTGCCGATAAACGATCATCTGGCGATAGGCGCCATCCTGCTGGCCACCGGCATGAACGCCAAACCAGCCAAACTCGCCAAAGAGAAAGCCCAGACCGAGGGCGGCAAAGATGGCCGCCGAAAGAACAAAGACAAATCGCTGGAAAAATCGAGACACACGCACCACCGGGGCAGCCCTAAAGGGGAAACAGGCCGCACATTCCTATAGACGCAATGATAGCGCATAGGGTGCGTGGCGCGTGTTTATGTTCGAGGCCAAGAGGCAAAACTGGGCTGAAACGAATAATCGACCTGTTTCTATCCGAAGAAGCTGAACTTCTTTTTCTTTTCGGGGGCGGACGGCTTTCCACAGATGGATCTGCTCATCCGCTGTATGGCTCGCGAAATTTGAGAGTCTTCTTCTATGAGCAGAGTCGCTGTATTCTGCATCCGCCGCACAGCGGCATAGTTGTTTGGAATCTTCCATGCCACCGGCCTGGAGAGAGCCTTCGCAATATGAGCCTCATCGATTTCCGTGTTGTTAGGATCGTAGCGGTTGATGACGATTTCGAGTTTGGGGCTGCCTTCAGCAGAGAGCTGCGCAATCAGGCGGTGGGAGTTGCGCAATTCGGGGATGCCAACCTGCGTGACCAGGTAGACAGTGGCAGATTCATCGAAGATATGTTTACGCTGCAAGTCAAGCCTCGAACCCGCATCTACTACCACATAATCGAAGTCCTGGCAGGCCACCTCCAGCAACTTGTCAATTGCGTCAGAGGATACATACGTAGCATCCAGTTCACTGGGCGCCGCGAGAACAAATAATCCGGAACGATGCTGCGCCAGCAAGCTGGAAAGGAAATGCGAATCGAGCCGGCTGGAATTCTGAAATGCGGTGACAATTGAGTATTCAGCCTTGATCCCGAGGTTAATGGCCGCGTCTCCCAGAGGGAGATTGAGATCAATCAACAGGGTTTTTTGCCGGGACTCCTGGGCCAGCGATACCGCATAATTGCAGGCCAGCGTAGTGGCCCCGGAACCGCCTTTGGCACTGAGAAATATAAGCAACTTGCCGTTCGTCTTTTTCAGGGGGCGAACAACCGAACGCAGGGCCGAAGCTCTAACCAGAGCCTCGGCCATTTCTCCTTTGTCGAAGGGCATCATGAGATATTCGCGGGCGCCGGCGCGCATGCAGCGGACCAGCAAGTCCGGATCGGACTGCGCCGAATAGACGAATGCGGTTGCCAGACCACTAGTGCTAATGCTTTCCACCAGATCAAGGGCATACTCCGGATCGCTGTCCAGGTCTACGAAAATGACGTCGAAGTTATTTCCCAGCGTGTGCAATACATCGTTGAGGTCGGGAGGGTAGGAAATGAACTCCCGGATGGTGCCGTTATGACATTCGCCCAAAGCGATAGTTGCGGCGCCGCGGCGTTGCTCGTCCGGACTGATGACGGCGATGGTCGAGTCACCAGCGCTCAATAAAAGGCTGGGAGTCTGGATAGAGATTGACATTGCAACGTGACGATGTCCTATTTTGTCTTCCAGGGCGATTGCTGTTGGCAGGCTCTGGGGCGCGAACAACGGCTTATTTGAGTTATCGGCGGCAAAGTTGTCGGCGCTAGTGACTATTGAGGGTTTGTTTGCAGAAAGCGTCGAGCCTTACATGTTTACAGAGTTGTTGGGGAATTCTGTCCTGGGAATTGCGTCCCATATCTTGACATACCATCTCAGTTCCAGCAGACTAAGAGAGGAATACGACTGCGCAATCGAGGATGATCATGCGAGAAGCAACCCCACAAGGCACATACAAAGTTCAGGCTCTGGACCGGGCATTTGCCGTATTGGATTTGCTGGGAGAGAGCGGTACACCTATGGGACTGGCGCAGGTTGCATCGTCATTGCAGTTGCACAAGAGCACCGCGCACCGCTTTCTGATGGTGCTGGAGAAACACCGCATGGTGGAACGCACCCCAGGAGGTAAATTCCGCCTGGGGTTGAGGCTGTTTGATTTAGGCAATCGCGCCATCGAGCAATATGATTTGCGCGAACGCGCGCAACCTCATCTCAAGCGTCTGGTGGCCGAGACCGAGGAGACGGCGCACCTGTGCATATTAGAGGGCACGCACGTGATTTACATCGACAAGATTGAGCCGGCGCGCTCGGTGCGCATGATTACCCGCATCGGCGCCAGCAACCCGGTGCACTGCACCTCGGTGGGCAAGGCGATACTGGCGTTCCTGCCCGAGGAGCGAATCACGGATATTCTGAGCCGTCTTCGTTTCGAACGGTATACAAGTCACACGATTTCCACGGTGGAGGCCCTGCGCGCGGAGATCGAGAAGACGCGCCGCCGCGGCTATGCCGTGGACGACGAGGAGTACGAGGAGGGACTGCGCTGCATCGCCGTGCCGGTGCTGGATGCGCAGCGGCTGCCGGTGGCGGCGGTGAGCGTCTCGGGGCCGTCGTTCCGCGTGACGGCGCAGAAGCTGCCCGCGATTGCCAACCACCTGCTGCAGTGCGTGCGGGGCATTTCAGTGGATATGGGGTTTGTTCCCAGCGGCCGGGGCAACCGCACCGCGTGGCCGGCATAAAGTCAGCGCGTGGTAGGAGGGCAAGCGCCGGTTTTCTACGAGCGATACGCGCTTGCGCTTCTTCCCGGGGTAGATGGTCCCACGAGGCCCGTTGTCTCTGGTACACTGATTCATGTTTGGTATGCATAATTCATCAGGGGACGTAGCTCAGTTTGGTTAGAGCGCTGCCCTGTCACGGCAGAGGTCGCGGGTTCGAGCCCCGTCGTCCCCGCCATAAGCCAATAAAAATCAATGGTTTATGGATGTAACATCTTCTTTCATGCGCCCTCCGAGGGTGCTGAGTCAAACTCCCTTCCAACAGACCCCGGAAAGCTAGGTTCTGTAGCCAAAATGGTATCCGAATTCCGTCAGGCACTATTCATTGAATCCCATTTGCATAGCAGCAAGAGGGGCAGTGACCAGTGATTCGCCCTATCAGCGTTTAGTGCTTTGCCAGCCACGTATATTGTTGAAATTGGAACAAGATCACCGAGAATCTGTGTATGAGCTGTGTGCTAGCGCCGGGTTCGACCGTTAAGCCATCTCATAGTTCGCCAATTAAGCATTTCCTACCTCAATGCGTATTTCAGCAAGCTCATCATAAAACAGCCCAGGTTCAATATTCTCCAGGTCATATGCGATGTAGACGATTTTCTTGATAGCGCTTTAAGAAATAGTCAATGGTCTCGACGCGCAGCCGTATGGAGTGGGCAGGACAATTCTCATCCATGTCTTTAAAGGAAAAGAAGGGCGTCCCGGAACGCTCGACTATTTGTTCAATGGCGCTGTAGATGGGGGCGTCATGGCCGCACTTGAAGCTGGAGAACTCGACCGCTACGAGGTTAGGATGGCGGGCCGTGAACTTGGCGGCCCAGAGCTTGTGGTTGGAACTGGCCGAAAAAGCAGTCTTCCAAACGTCGGAGATCTCCAGCGCATGATCGATTACGCCGGCGCGAATCTCCTCGCCAAAGAGCCGCTCCAGCAGGTCTTCGTCCATGGGCAAGGTGCTCTGGGAAAAGACGGGGTAGCCCAGCTTCTGGAACTGCGTCATGATCTCGTGATTGATGCCGGGATCGTGATGATAGGGCCGCCCCAGCATCACGATTCCTAACCGGTCTTCAGCTTCAAGTTGGTTAAGGAGTTCGCGAGCCTGGCGGCGAATACCGGATTCATAGCGCTCCTGTTCGCGGAAAGCGATGGCGACGGCACGATCGTTTTCTTCTTTACTGAGACCAAGAATGGGCTCCCATGCCTGATACATCTGGCGCGCGAAGAGTTTGCGATGCGACATGTTGATCAACGGATGAATGTACTCAATGCCGCGCTCGGCAATAAGGTCTGTCTCTTTGGTAAAGGCAGCTTCGACTGTCTCCGGCGTTACCGAGGTTGTCGGGCAGGCGTTGTTGGCCCTTGTGTTGGCCAACGGCGAGGCCAGTACATCAAACATGGGAAAGAAGATCGCGTCCAGCGGCTGGCGACCATGCTGTTTGAAAAGCAGGTTATGAAAGTGGGCGATGGCAATTTTCGAGGGGAAACAGGGATCGATCGAACCCCGGCTGGAGCCGGAACGGTACATCTCGCTGGTGGTGACGTCGGAGTAGACGATGTTTTCCGCACGTACGCCGAGGCTTTCCAGATAGGCGCTGAAGAGCGGCGCGTAGGCATACATGTTCAAAACTCGGGGAATGCCGATGCGCATCAGCGGACGCCGTTCAGCGAGCGCAATCCGGCGGCGCGCCGCGGCGCTCCAGGCACGCGCAGGGAGCTTATCGGCGACGCTCTCCGGATGGCGCGAGCGCCAGATTTCACGGGCTGCTATCTCCACCAAGTTGGGATTGGCGGCCCTGGTTGCATCTTGATGGGCTTGAATGCCGCGCATGGATTGAACGTCGTCCACCGCGCCTTTTTCGCAACCGGCAAGAATGATTCGCCGGCTTTCAGTTTCAAGCGTCGTCTGAGCCGGAGAGGAATCGGCTGCGCGGCATAAGGCGCCGTCAATTCGCACGTCGATGAAAGTGCGCATACAAGCGTTCTTGCAAAAGCGGCAACGGGTCTCATCATTACATGTGGAAGTGTAATGAATGCAGCTGACTGCATCCAGGCCGATGAAGGCAGTGGCGCGTCCTTTGCTCCACAGGCGCATGGCTTCGAGGCCCGCGCCGATAGCGCCGGCTTCGCCACAGTGCGGGTGAACTACAATCTCCGGCTCGATGCCCGTGCCTCGGAAACCGGCGCGCAGGAAATCAACCTGCGCTTTGACCGCGGCCAGATTGTTCTGCGTGCCCCCTTGCAGGACGAAGCGCGATCCCAGCGCAGTGAGGTTAGGGGCCTTGGCTACATGCAGAAAAACATTACGCGGAAGCACCGTGGCCAACCCTGCCAGAATCTCCTCAGCCCGCCAGCCTTGACGCTGGAAGTTGACGATATCCGATTGCAGGAATACCGCGCAGCCATAACCGAAGGTTGGCATCGTATGTGCGGCAAAAGCGGTTTCAGCATAACGCTCGACCGGAATGCCGAAGCCTTCCGCGGTAGATTGCAGAAAATATCCATTTCCGGCCGAGCACTGCGCATTGAGTCTGAAATCCCTGACACGGCCATGGCGCAGGAGGATGAGCTTGATGTCCTGACCGCCGACATCGACGATGACCTGCGGGTCAGCAAAATAGCGCAAGGCCGATTGGGTGTGCGCCACGGTTTCGACCAGGGCCACGTCGGCGCTGAGCACCTGATGAAGAATCTCCTTGGCGTAGCCTGTTGTTCCCACACCAAGGATCTGCAGGTTTGCGCCGGAGTTGTCTTCCACCTGCCGGCGCAGATCGCCCAGCACTTCAATGGAGTCGGCAATTGGGTTGCCCTCGGAGAGCCTATAGGCCTTGGCCAGCACTTCACCACTCGGCGACAAAAGCACGGCCTTGGTGGACGTGGAACCGCCGTCGAGGCCGATGAAGGCCTCAACCCGTTGACCGCGCTGAAATGTTGCCGGAATGAAGGCCGCGGGCTGGTAGCGGGCTTTGAAGGCCTGCAACTCTTCCGTTGAAGCGCACAATCCAGGCTTGCAGGCAAGCCTCCTCTGCTGCTGGGTAGCATCGAGATAGCTCTCGAGAGCCGCGCAGCCCTGGTAATGGCCGCTCTCCACAGCTTCGCCGATTCCGAACTCGATTGCGCCCAACGCCGCAAAAAACAGCGCATCCGGAGGGCTTTGAATCAGATCTTCCGCTGCATGACCGGGAGGAAGCTCGACGCCCCGTTCCTTCCAGAGAAGGGGAATGTTGTGCTGCCAGGCCTCGCGCATTCCGCGCAGAAAGGCATTCGGCCCACCCAGCAGCAGCACATGCGGCAGAAGTGTATGGCCACGGGTCAGCACAGTGAGATTTTGCAGCACGATAGCGTCATAGAGCGAGGCCATCAACTCGGCGGGAAGAAGTCCCTGCTTCTGCAAACCGTTGATGTCGGTTTCGGCAAAGACGCCACACTTGCCCGCGACAGGATGGATGCGCACGCCCCGATAGGGCAGATGCGGCATTTGTTCGGCGGGAATCTTAAGTTTGGCCTGAATTTTGTCGATGACCGCGCCGGTGCCACCCGCGCACTTGTCGTTCATTGAAGCGATCTTCCTGCGACGTCCACTGCCGAACTCCGTCTTGAAGACGATAATCTTGGCGTCCTGGCCGCCGAGTTCGATGACCGACTGGGCCTCGGGATGCAGCTTCTCCACAGCCAGCGCGACTGCGTTGACCTCCTGCACAAAGCGCGCGCCAATTGGCGCGGCGAGCGCCTGGCCGCCGGAACCGGTGATGAAGATGCGGCAGTTGCCGGGCGCAATTCCGGCTTCGCTCTCCATGCGCAGCAGGAATTCGCGCAGCATCCCGGCCTGGCGCGTCTCATGGCGGCGATAGTCGCGCCATAAAATGCGCCCTCCACCAGCCGCAACAACCACCGCCTTGACCGTAGTGGAACCAACGTCCACACCCACCAGGAATTGAATTCCGGAGGACGGGTGGCCGTATGAATGAGGCTGATCAGGCATGGGGCCTCAATGCTCTCCGGGCAGCCGGGCCAGCGTGGCTCGACCGTCCATCAGATCGCCGGCATGCAGGACGAAGTTGGCGGCCCGACCGGCGATGCCCTGGCGGCGCGGAATCGGATAAAACGGACTGCGCAGCGATCGATGCTGAAGGGCATAGTTCCTGATCTCACCGAGTGATCTTCCGGTGGAGGCAAGCGCCGCGTCAAACTCCGCGCGCGCCTTGACGCGGGCTTCACCAAGCGCCATCTGCACCCTGCTATGAGCGTTGAGCTCGCCCTCGCCCGAAGTCTCGACGGGCAAAAAGATCATCTCCGGAAAGCGATTGACCACGGCCGATTGCACGCCGTCGGATTGCGAGGACGGCATGCAGCCGAAGGGCTTCAGGGCCAGCACCATGTGACAGAGCCCCCGCGTGGTGTAGTAGACGTTCTTGCCCACCTCCAGATGACCCTCGCCGCCGCGCGCCTGGGAGTGATAGAAGGGATGCGCCAAGCGCGCCAGTTCGCGCTGCGAAAGCAGTCGGGGCGTGATGCCGCCCAGATGGCGCGCGGTGCGCGCATACAGGTAGCTCCACAGCACTTCGCTCAGTCGCAACAGCGACCACTTGCGGCGGTACGTCCACGCGTTCGCCAGCCGCTTTCCAAGCTCCCACCAGCAGGCCTCAGGGTAGGGACCTTCAAGGCCTTTCCTGGCTTCCATGCCGATGCGGGCCTGGCGCAGCAGATAGCTAATCCATCCACCGATCGAATCCACATGCACCTGCGCGCCTTCGCCTTCAAGGAAGCTGAACATATTGAAGTTGCCGTCGCCCTCAGTGAGTTGCGCCCAGAACTCGCCGACGATCTTGACCACCGGCTTGACGCGGGTGTGATCGACTTCGATTTCCCCCAGCCGGCGGCACGCCTCCCGCATCTGGCCGACAAACTCCGCGCTGTAGAGATGATCCAGAATCTTGCCCGTTGCGTTGAGGAATCCCAGCAGCTTAGGAGTGCGCCGCAGCGGCGCGGCGCACCAGGGCGGCACGCGTTCGAGAAGCTCGAATCGCCGGCGGGTTTCAAGAAAATGACTCAACTGATCGACTACCTCTGCGATAGCCCGATCCGTGCTTCCCGGAACCGCCTCAAAGGGGCGAATGCGATAACTGAGGTCGTTGAGAACATCGCCCAGGTTGAGCATGTTGAGCGCGCCCAGGTTGAAATCCAGCGTGAACTTCAGGCCGGGATTGTCGGCCGCGGCTTTGATGGCCTGTTCGGCCTGGTAGAGCACAATGCGGAATCGCTCATAGCCTGCGTTCTGGAGCGCCAGCCGATACTCCGACTCGTACATGCCGAAGCGGCAGGGTCCGCAGGAGCCGGCGGTGAAAAAGATGTACTTCTCCTCGATCTCCCGGCGCGAGTAGCCCTGATTTTCCAGCGAGCGCAGAAACTTGATGAGGTTGCCAATCGTGAAATAAGTGGGATTGCACTGGCCGTTATTGCCGAATTCCCGGCCAAAGGTGAAGGCTTCCACATCGGGAGTGGGCAACATCTGGCAGCGATAGCCGCTGGCGCGCAGAATGGCCTCAATGAAGCGCTCATGCTTCCAGGTGAAGCCGCCGAAGAGAACCGTTACCTGATTCCGCTCCTCGGCGGTGAAGGGCCGCTCCGGGGGACGGCGATAATGGCCAGTCTTGCGGTCCAAGGCAGAGGTCTCTACCAGCCGCTCCTGCTCTGAGGGAACGCAGAGAGCCGTCCCTTCCTCAGAAGCAAGAGCCGCGCCCGCCACGTAACGTTCAACTCCCATGGAATGAAGAACCTCTCGATAGCAGAGCGTATTCGCCTCTATCGTTCGTGTGCGGGCTCACATCTGCTAGCCTTTCAAGTGTAAAGCACCGCTGTATATTCAGTGAAAACGTTCTTCATCGAGCGGAATCAGATATAAGTTGACATACCAAGTGGGGGAATTACCATGTATTCGTCTCCCTAAGCGCGGTTCGAGACTTACGCGCCAAGATGAAAGGAAATCCCATGAAACGAGTACTCACTTTCGTGCTGCTCGCGTTCTCCGTTATTGCGTTCGCTCAGGCGCCTCAAATCAAGAGCGGAGCTACCGTTTATATCGAGCCGGGAGAAGTGGGAGTCAAAGAGCGGGAAGCTGCACCGAAATCTGAGGGTGGATTTGAAACCTATCTTTCCGCCGCATTCATTAAGATAGGTGTTCCCCTAGTAGTGGTAACCGACAAGAATAAGGCAGAATATATCATCAGGAGCAATGTCCAACAGACAGAACAGAGCAGTTGGCGCTCAACATGGGTTGAGATTAACGCCAGCTTTAGCGTAATAGATCCGCGATCCTCCCAAATCGTTTTTACTGGCTCTACAACTGGAAAATATTACCTCCGGGATGCTGCGGAAGATTGCGCTAAGCAACTTAAGCAGTTCATCAACCCAAGCGAGAAAAAAGGGCACAAGTTTAAAATATGATTCTGCCGCGCGGGGAAAGCGGAGCCATGCCGACGGATTGCTGGGTTATCGAAAATTATGCCTATCGCTCGTGTCCGCATCCGGCGCGGGAGTTTAACTGCGCCGTCTGGCCGCACAACCACTCCGACCACTCGATTGAGACAATTAGTGTAAAGCAACTTCTGTTCGTAGGCTGTGCGAACAGGGAAGCGGAGCAAAGCAATCGCATAAAGGTTTTTGCACATAATTTCCGTTCCAGCGCGCACAATCAAACCATGAACAATAACCAGCACCCTCGGGCTTTTCCTGTTCCTTGTTCCCTATTCCCTGCTTTCCGGGGTACCCCCTACCCCCCCTCCTTTATTTTCAAAACCTTGCAGATTATTTTAATTACCATAGAATCAATAGGTTCCAAAGTTGATCCATAAGATTTTTACCGCATTGTGAAACATTGACGGAATTGCCTTCCCTTCATGCGATTGTCCAGGGGAGCGGAATGAGGAGATATGCCGGTTGCGGATTGCTGGATTATCGAGAACTACACCTACCGCCGCTGCCCGCATCCGGCGCGGGAGTTCGCTTATGCGGTTTCGCCGCATAACCACTCGAGTTACTCCATAGAGAACATGGGCTTTCTCAACCAAGTAGTCAAGCTGCGATTTATGCGCCCTTTTCGCAGCCTGTTACAGTCGGCCTTCGGACTAGCGGGAATCACGGATCTGAACTACGCCGATATTTCCTATCGCTCTCCGTTGACTGTCGAGGAAGTGTTCCTAACTGAATCCGCCAACGCCGCTGCGCTGGGCTTTGCGGGCGTCCACCTGGGAATTACCGACCACGACGAAGTGGCGGGAAGCATCGAACTGCAGCGCGCGCATCCCGAAGCAGCGGCGCGTAATC
>Ga0209039_10002600_pt1 | contig 15119 bp, 19 predicted proteins | sample BogFormECP12_OM1_FD_188238 | JGI IMG/M metagenome (GOLD analysis project Ga0209039, IMG submission 188238) | Bog forest soil microbial communities from Calvert Island, British Columbia, Canada - ECP12_OM1 (SPAdes) (version 2) | ecosystem: Environmental > Aquatic > Freshwater > Wetlands > Bog ... | reverse complement strand
TCATTGTTCGGCTCCTTTCTCCCGGGCCTTGGTTGGTTGGCACCACCAAAGTCTAATCGGGCGTGGGAGCCGACATTGTTATGGAATCAATTACGCTCACAACCCCTGAATCGGCTCGTCACTGCGCGGTTAGTCGGCAACTCGGGAACTGGAGTCTGCTCATGGTTGGCGTAACATCGCCACTACACCAACAGTGCGATTGTGAGTGTAAACGCTGTTTACAACATCTATCACTTCCCAGGCCGTCACTCGGACGCAATCCCGAAAAGCCCCTCGGGGTGAAGCGTGCGCCCACCTATTTGTGTCGAATGTTTTCCGGGGCCCGGGTGCGATCCAGGGGGAAAACTTGCAGTTGCCACTTGACCGGGACGGACTTTGGCAGGAAGCACTCGGTTTTGTTGCACGCCTGGTATTCAAGCTTCCCCGAAATTTCGAAGACTTTCCCGTCCTTCCCAAGCGAGCCCCAGAACTCTGCCCCGGAGCTGACTCGAACATCCTGGCTGATGCGGAATGTCCCCTCGAAGACGGGCACGCGCTCCTTGATCGCGGGCATGTAGAGGATTTTCGATGCTGGGAAAACTGCTGGTTTTAGCTCCAGCTGTGGGATTGGATCCATCACCAGTTTGAGGGGCTTATAACCCTGGGCGCCGGGCGCATAAACATGCACATCCGGAGGCAGCCGCACTTCGGCAACGAGGGTGACGCGAGTACCGGGAACGCCGATGCGATCGGATTGTTCAAGGGCCAGTTGAAGATTCGGGGCTTCGACTGTTTCGATTACCTCCTGGCCTAATTCCGGAAAGAGCTTGGAGATGATACTGTTTCCGGTAATCCGCTCCCGGTATTTCGCTTCGAAGAACTTTTCTCGAATGATGCCCTTTGTATCGATGAAGAAGTATCCGGGGCGGGCAAAGCCTTTCTGCATCCCCGTAGCTTCCGGATTGAGGACGCCATACGCTTTGATGGTCTTCGAGTCCGGGTCTCCGAGCATCGGGTAGTCGATCTTGTGCCGGTCGGCAAAAAATTTCAGGATTTCTTCCGAGTCATAGCTGATGGCCGCCAGCTTAACCCCTTGCTTCTCAAATCGCGGAAACGCACTCTGCAGCTGGACCAGCTGCCCTTTGCAGAAGGGTCACCAGTCCGCCGAACGGAAAAACAGAAGGACGGTGCCGTTCGATCCTTTCAAGGTATCGAGAGTCTGTACCCGGCCAGACTGGTCGCGAATCGAAAAAGCGGGAGCCTTCTGACCGACCGCGAGGCCAATCGACATCGGCTCAACGGAACCGATCTGAATCGTGTCGCCATCGAGTGTTCCCCGGACGGTCACCGTGTCTCCGAGGTGAGCGGTTACCGATGCCTGCGGCTCAAGGCGGTACATGACCCTGCTCGTATCGTCATACAGCGACAGCTTCGCCCCCGGCACGTTCTTGTAGCACTCGGGAGATTCGTTAAAGGCCTCGTCGGCGTTGCAGGCGCTGGACACGAGGATGCCGGACCACGAACCGGAATTGGCTGCAATGTTCTGCCCGGCCAATCCGAGGTGGGCCGTCGAAAAAAACGCTGCCAGAAAGAAAAGGAGTTTCGCCGCTGAACCAGATCGAATCAACATCTATTATTCGAGACCCTCGTTTCGCTGTGGAATGCGCCGTACTATACGCCTGACAACCACGCCTGACAATCTCTGCGCACAAGGTTTGCGAGCCTAACGCTTAGCGCGCACCGCAGACACTTCCGTCCTCGCCCGGCTGAAGGCAAAAGTCAGCCGCCATTCGCTCGCGCTCTGCTCACCGGCTGGTGCCGGAGAGAACTTCCAATCCCGGGCGGCTTCCAGTGCGAGGCGCGAAAAATACTTGCTCGGCCCGCCAGATTCGAGCTCCACCGCCTCCACGTTCCCCGCCGCGTCCACTTTGACTTTCACTCGAACCTTGATCTTGCCTTGAATCGTGCGGCGCGCGCCTGGCGAAACCTGCGGCATCACCCGCTGTAGAACACCGCTAACACTCTCGGCGTTCGCCGACGCTTTTTCATCTCCGCCCGCCTCTGGCATCGCCCCTTCAACCTTCGTATCACCGGCCTTTGCCTCTCCCGGCACCGCAGCACTCGGCGTTGGCGTCGTCTGTCTCGGGGCCGGTGTGGACTGGGAGTTTTCTGCCGCTGCACCTTGCTGTGCTTGCGTCGATGGAATCTCCGCCGGAGGGTTTGCCGGTTTCGGTCTCGCAATCCAGAAAAAGGCGCCCGCAACCACCGCCGCCAACCCCAGAACGTAGGGCCATTTCGCAGATGCTTTCTGCCGACCCGCGAGCACGGGCGTAGAAGCCGCCTTTTCAGTCTGGGCTGACGTCGGTCCCGGCCGCTCCGCTCCCAAGCGATCGCTTAGCTCCGCAATCGTCGATCGCTTCCCCGCATCAACCTGCAAGCAGCGGCCAGCAATTTCGCGGAATGGCTCCGGGACCGCCGCCGGCACTTCCGGCGCGCTCGGCCGCGTGCGATCCCAAACCGGCAAGCGCTGCGTCAGCACCTCGACCAATGTCATCCCCAACTGCCAAACGTCGGCAGCCGTCGAAATCGCTCCCGTCGCCGCTTCTGGCGGATCGTAGGCGCTTGTCTTCCGCACGCTGGGGCGCTCGCCCGGCGCGCCGAGAACATCGCTCGACAGTTTCACCTGGTCTCCAATGGCCAGAATATTTGAAGGTTGAATGCGCCCATGCGCAAACCCCTTGTCATGCACACATTGCAGAGCCCGCAGAACCGGCGGCAGCATCGCCCGCGCCTCCTCTGCCGTCAGAGCGCGCTCGGGAAGAACCTGCGAAAGGTCCTCCTCGGCAAACTCCTCCACGACATAAAGCAGCTTCGTGCCATCCAGTTCGCAGCGTCCCGCCTCGAAAACCCGAATCAGATTCAGATGGTTTAGTTCGCGAGCCGAGTTCCATCGCAGCAGTTGCTGCTCCGCGTCCGCCGGGCCGGCGGGAATCAACTTGATGGCGGCTTTCCTGGAATCGCCCGCGCCGCGTTGAATAAGAGTAAGGAAGACGGCACTATGATCGGAGCCCCCTAAGTAGCTCTGTAGCGGAAATCTCCCCTCGACGGTGCGGCCCTCCCATCGTTTCCACGTCTCGCTCATAGCCGGAACCTCAATAGCCCGCTATTGTATGTGACCCCCGTACCGTCCGCGGAAATCTTGCGCAGTCGTTCGTGCATGACTATAATGACTATGATGACCCTTAGAAGGTCTGGAGGATTCGCTATGAGTTCGCAAAGCTGGACCGTGGCTGAAGCCAAGGCAAAATTCAGTGAAATTATCGAGCGGGCAATGTCGGAGGGACCCCAGACCATTACTCGTAATGGGCACACAGCCGCGGTGGTGGTGGGGGCGGAGGAATGGCAGCGAAAGACAAAGCGCGTCGGCAACCTGGCAGAATTCTTTGCGGAATCTCCCCTGCGAGAATCGGGTCTGAAGATCCGCCGGTTCAAGGAACGGCCCCGGAAGGTTAGTCTATGAGCTTTCTTCTGGATACAAACGCGGTTTCGGAATGGGTCAAGCCGCGGCCCAATCCCGGTCTCATCGGTTGGATGGAATCGGCGGATGAGGATCGCATTTTCCTAAGTGTCGTCTCGTTGGCAGAGCTTCACTACGGCGTGGAGCGCATGGCGGCGGGAAGCCGTCGAAGCCGGCTTGAGCAGTGGCTACAGCACGAATTGCCGTTGAGATTTGAGAGCAGAATTTTGCCTGTCGATACCAACGTGGCGGAGGCTTGGGGCAGAACGGTGTCACGCAGCGAGGCGGCGGGACGTCCGATAAGCGCAATGGATGCTTTCCTGGCGGCAACAGCAGAAACCCATCAGTTGACGCTGGTGACCCGCAACGTTTCAGATTTTCCGCTGCTCAAAGCGGTCCTCAATCCCTGGACTTAGGAGACGACCTGGCTGGTGGAGAGCCGGGCGTCCCCGCCCGGCTGGACGGGCGAGACGCCCGTCCCTCCACATGCTACCTCCCGCAAGAATCTTTCGCAGCACTTACAATATTTTCATGGCTACAATCCCCGCAGAAATCCACGGCCAGCGTTACATCAGCCTCGCGACCTTCCGCAAAAGTGGTGTCGCGGTTTACACTCCCATCTGGTTTGCCGAATATGACGGCAAACTCTACTTCATGACGAGCAGCAAATTGGGAAAGTGCAAGCGCATCCGCAACAACCCGCAAGTGAAGATCGCCCCTTGCACCATCCGCGGAAAAATCACCGGCCCCGAATTCCCCGCGACCGTCCGCGTCCTGCCTCCGGAAGAGTGTGCTCGCGCCCGCCAGGCGATCAACGCAAAATACTGGCTCGCCCGTGTCCCACTCATTTGGCGCAACACCGACACCTACCTCGAAATCACTCCCGCATCTGCATGAATCAAACTTCGCCACCGCGCTCGCCGCCCGCTGCGGCGAGTAGTGTCCTGATTCGGGAAGATCAGGACGGCATCCTGTGACGCATGACATTTACGCTGGCTGCTCGACCCTGTTACCATCGAAGGTCGTTTAGGGCTCCTGCGTTTTTTAGGCAATTCGAATTTCTTTGGGAGGCATCATGGCCGTAAAAATTGGCATAAATGGATTTGGACGCATCGGACGCAACGTTCTCCGCACCGCGCTCGCCGACAAGAACCTCGACTTCGTCGCCGTCAACGATCTCACCGATCCCAAGACCCTGGCCCACCTGCTCAAGTACGATTCGATCCTCGGCAACCTGCCGCACAAAATCACCGCCGGCCCCGACAGCATTTCGATCGACGGCAAGACCATAAAGGTTTTCAAGGAAAAAGATCCCGCGGCCCTGCCCTGGGACTCCGTCGGAGCTCAGGTCGTCATCGAGTCCACGGGAAAGTTCACCGACGCCAACGAAGCGAAGAAGCATCTGCGCGGCTCCGTGAAAAAAGTCATCATCACCGCCCCCGGGAAGAACGAAGACCTCACCGTCGTGCTCGGCGTGAACGAGGAGAAGTACGATCCTGCCAAGCATCACATCATCTCCAACGCTTCCTGCACCACGAATTGTCTGGCCCCGATCGCCAAGGTCGTCAACGACAACTTCAAGATCGTCAGCGGCACCATGACCACCATCCACTCTTATACGAACGATCAGGTGATCCTCGACTTCCCGCACAAGGATTTGCGGCGAGCCCGTGCGGCCGCGCTCAACATGATTCCGACCACTACGGGCGCCGCCAAGGCCGTTAAACTCGTCATCCCCGACCTGGCCGGCAAACTCGATGGCTTCGCCATGCGCGTACCCACGCCCAACGTCTCGGTCGTCGACCTCGTCGTCTGGGTGGAAAAAAAGACCACCAAGGAAGAGGTCAACGCCGCGCTGAAAAAAGCCTCCGAGTCAGGCCCGCTGAAGGGCTATCTCGGTTTCGAGGAGAACGAACTGGTCTCGTCCGATTTCAAGGGCGACTCCCGCTCCTCCATCGTCGACGCGCACATGACCCTGGTAGTCGCTGGCAACTGCGTCAAGGTGATCTCCTGGTATGACAACGAGTGGGGATACTCGTGCCGTGTGCGCGACCTGATCAACCTGATGGCGGCCAAAGGCCTGTAGGTTCTGGCAGCGTGGAGGGACGGGCGTCTCGCCCGTCCAGCCGGGCGGGGACGCCCGGCTCTCCACCAGCAAATGTCGAACGACGGAGTGCTTTCCATGTCCAAGCTTTCCATTCGCGATCTGCCTCTGAACGATCGCCGCATCTTCATGCGTGTCGATTTCAACGTTCCTCTCGACGACGGCCGCGTCATGGACGACACCCGCATCCGCGAAACGCTGCCTACCATCGAGTACGCTCTGCGGCACGGGGCGCGCCTCATTCTCGCGTCTCACCTCGGCCGTCCCAAAGGCAAGCCCAATCCAAAGCTGAGCCTCAAGCCCGTTGCCGAGCGTCTGCGCATGGTGCTCGACAAAGAGCTGTCGCGCGGCGAAAACGTGGGCTTCTGCCCCGAGTGCGTTGGGCCCGAAGCCGAAGAAGTGGCGCTCAAACTTGAGAAAGGTCAGGCGCTATTGCTCGAAAACCTTCGCTTCCACGCCGAGGAAGAAAAGAACGACGAGAATTTTTCCAAGCAGCTCGCCAAGCTCGCCGATTTCTACGTCAACGACGCCTTCGGCACCGCCCACCGTGCCCACGCTTCCACCGTTGGCATCACCCGGTTCGTGCAGAAATCGGCCGCCGGTTTGCTCATGGAAAAAGAGTTGCAATATCTGGGCCGCGTCCTTCAGAACCCCGAGCGCCCCTTCGTCGCCATCCTCGGCGGCGCCAAAGTCAGCGACAAAATCGGAGTCATCCAGAACCTGCTCGGCAAAGTTGACGTCCTCATCATCGGCGGGGGCATGGCCTACACCTTTCTCAAGGCGCAAGGCGAATCGGTCGGCAAGAGTCTGGTCGAAGAAGACAAGCTCGCACTCGCCCGCGAACTTCTACAGCAGGCGAAAACCCACAAACTCAAGTTCCTCTTGCCCACCGATCATGTCATCGCCGACCGCGTCGAAGCCAACGCCCTGGTCAAGTTCGTCGGCCATGGCGAACCGATCCCCGCCAACATGATGGCGCTCGATATCGGCCCGCGATCGATCGAGGCGTTTTCCGAAGAGGTAGCCCGCGCCCGCACTATCGTCTGGAACGGCCCCATGGGAGTTTTCGAATTGCCGCCCTTTTCCAAAGGCACCTTCAAGATCGCCCAGGCCGTGGCAGAAAATCCCGGAGCCACTTCGATCGTAGGCGGCGGAGATACCGTAGCCGCCGTCAAAGCCGCCGGCGTAGCCGACAAGATCACCCATATTTCAACCGGCGGGGGCGCCTCGCTGGAATTCTTGGAGGGGAAGAAGTTGCCCGGGGTCGAAGCGCTGACGGAGAAGAAATAAGCTTTGGGCTTTTGACTTTGGGTTTTCGGCAATTGGGTTCGGGTGAACAGACTTCACGACGTTGGAGGGTAGCGCCGGCGTCTCGCCCGCCACTCGCCCTATTTGGATTTCTCTGGAGGTGCCAAATGAACAGGAAGACGGGGCTCATACCAGTTCTGCTGCTGCTCGCGTTCTCCGCGGCGCAAGCCCAGCAACCTCGACCTACCCAATGGAAAGACTTCGATTTTCTCCTTGGCGAGTGGACATGGTCCGGAGGAGGCCAGCCCGGCCAAGCCAAGGGCACGTCTACGTTCGAACCCGACCTGAACGGCACGGTACTACTTCGCAAGGTCCACCTCGATTATCCGGCGAGCAAAGACCGCGCAGCTTTCTCCCATGACGATCTCTTGTACGTGTATCACGATCCTGCGGACGACTCTCTGCGTGCCATCTTCTTCGACGGCGAAAACCACGTCATTCGCTATGCAGTGACCGTCGCCCCGGGCGGCGACTCAATTCAGTTCTTGAGCGATGCCGCGCCCTCCGGCACCCGGGCACGTATGACCTACACTAGAACTGGGGCGGATTCCGTAACCGAAAAGTTCGAGCTCGCCCCTCCTGGCAAGCCAGACCAGTTCGCAACCTATGTCGAATTCGTAGCAAAGAAAATCGGCAAATAGTGAAGCCACCGTTGCAAGCCCGTAGCGCCGGCGTCTCGCCGGCTGTCGTGGCGCGCGTCTCGCCGCCACTCGTCACATAACTGTCTGGTCAACCTCTTAGCCGCTATGTCCGACTTCGCAGCCCGACTGACTTTCTCGAACGGTAAGACGCTCGAACTCCACGGCCCCGCCGACATCACCAAGGAGACCACCGAAGCCATCGTCAACGCCGCCAACTCCTCTCTGCTCGGTGGCGGAGGCGTGGATGGAGCCATTCACCGCGCCGGCGGCCCGTCGATCCTGCAAGAGTGCAAGCGCATCGTGGCCCAGATCGGCACTCTCCCCGCCGGCAAAGCCGTCATCACCACCGGCGGACGATTGCCCGCCAAATATGTCATTCACACCGTCGGCCCGGTGTATCGAGGAGGCCAACAGCACGAGGCCGCAACCCTCGCCAGTTGCTATCGTGAGTCCATCCGCACCGCCGATGATCATGGAATAAAATCCTTGGCCTTCCCTTCGATCTCGACCGGAGCCTTCGGTTATCCTGTTCACGAGGCCGCTGCAATCGCAGTTCGCACCATTATCGAAGCTCTGCCGCCCTGCGCCCATGTAGAACACGTCCGTTTCGCGCTCTTCGACATTGCCACCTGCAAAGCCTACGTCCGCGCCGCTGAAAAAATATCCCGCGAACCATGCGCAACTTCCGCTATCTTCGAGAAAGGTGCTTGGAATCATGTTCAGAGTTGACATCCGTAACGTAACGCATTACAGTGCAAGATGATACGGTCGATCCGTCACAAAGGTCTTAAGCCTCTGTACGAAAGCGCCGATCCGCGCGGCGTGATGGCAGAACACGTTGTTAAGTTGCGAGACATTCTGGTGCGGCTCGACGCGGCCCATGCCGCCGCAGATATGGACTTGCCCGGCTTCCGGTTGCATCCGCTCAAGGGCGAGATGAAAGGCTTTTGGTCCGTGACCGCCCGCGCAAACTGGCGGGTGATTTTTCGCTTTACCGACCATGACGTATTCGACGTTGATTATCTGGACTACCACTGAATGAGGTTGAGCCATGCCGATGAAGAATCCGCCCCACCCCGGCGGTTTTGTACTGCGCCAATGCATTGAGCCTTTAGGTTTGACCATCACGGAGGCCGCCGCTGCTCTAGGAGTGACGCGCACGACTTTGTCGGAGCTGGTGAACGAAAAGCGCGGCATCTCTCCCGAAATGGCCGTAAGGCTATCTAAGGTATTTGGCGGCAGCGCCGAAAGTTGGCTTGTGCAGCAGGCACAGTACGACCTCGCACACCTACACACTAGCCATCTGAAGCTCAAGCGATTGCAATTTGTTTAAGTCAGTTTCCTGCCTCCGTGTTGTTTCAAGAAAGGTGCTTCATGAGAAAAAAACTCCTCGCCGCCAACTGGAAGATGTACAAAACTCCCGACCAGGCCCGTGACTTCTTCCGCGATTTCCTGCCTCTGGTCCACGGCCACGACCGCGACGAAATCGTCGTCTGCCCGAATTACCTTGCGCTGGATGCCGCCGTCACTGCGGCCAAGGGATCGAACGTCGCCATCGGCGCTCAGAATCTCCACTGGGAAAAGGAAGGCGCCTTTACCGGCGAGATCTGCACCAGCATGTTGCTGGCGATCGGTGTCACCCACGTCATCATCGGACACTCCGAACGCCGCCAGTACTTCGGCGAGACCGATGACACCGTCAACCTCAAGCTAAAATCCGCCATCGAAGCCGGACTCATCCCCATCGTCTGCGTGGGAGAAGTCCTCGAGGAACGCGAAGCCGGGCTCACCGACGACGTCCTCCGCCGCCAGTGTCTCCGCGCCTTCCACAAAGTCTCGGCCAAAAAAGCCGTCCGCCTGGTGGTCGCCTACGAACCGGTCTGGGCCATCGGCACCGGAAAAACCGCAACCCCGCAAATGGCCTCCGACGCCCACGCCATCATCCGAAGCGAAGCCGCCGAATCCTTCGGCCAGGAATTCGCCGACAAACTCCGTATCCTCTACGGCGGCTCCGTCAAACCAGAGAACGCCCACGCCCTGATGTCAGAAGAAGAAATTGATGGCGCGCTGGTAGGTGGAGCATCGCTCGATCCCAAATCGTTCGCCGCGATTGTAAAGTACTAGAAATTGTGAGGTGTCTATGCTGCCGATCAATTGGAATACAGCGATTCAGTATGCCCTTCTGGTCAAGATCGCCGAATCGGTCGCGCCGGCCGGCAGCTACGGCCCAAGTGAAATAAGTGCGATCAAGAATGCCGGCTACGCCTTCCTTCAGACTCTTTATGGCGACGATCTGGCAACCGACATTGATCCTCATGTAGGAGACGTCGTCACTTTCGGCTTCTTGGCCGTTTCCGACGCGAAGGAATTGGTGGCTGTCATTCGCGGCACGGACACGATCTTGGAATGGCTGCATGATGCATCGTATTTGATGATGCCGTCTCCGATTGCCGGTTCTCATGGTTTTACCGAAGATGGCTTCACGGCCGTGTACCGGTCGCTGAGAATTGGGCAAGGTAATGGGAGCTTGTCCGCGAAGGATTCGATAAAAAGCTGTATCGAAACCGGGGCTGCCACCAGTGTAACGGTCTGCGGGCATAGCCTGGGCGGCGCGCTGGCAACGTTGTTGACCCTCGACGTGGCATTGAACACGCCGTGCCACGCTCCCACGGCGTACACCTACGCGAGCCCGCGTACCGGTGACCACATTTTCGCGGGCTCATTCAACGCCGCGATTCCTTCCTGCTATCGAATTGCGAATCGCCAGGATTTAGTGCCGAAGTTGCCGCCGATTCTGCCTTTACCCTATGAACACGTCAATACGCAGTACGAACTCAATCCCCCACCCGGCCAGATCAGTCCCACAATCCCTTGCATGCATCACCTGACCACGTATTTGTGGCTCATGGGCCAGCTCGCGGGAAGCAATGCGTACGCACTCGATGCGGACTGCTTGGCGGTTGCGACCGCTCACATCTAGGCCGAGTCTTAATTTTGATCTGACATCCGCGCAACCCCGCGCGTCGCAGTAGAATCTTATTAGGTAGGAGCGCGCCGTCCTTCCCCATGGGCTCCTCGCTCGAAGGTGCGCTGCCTCGATCGGAGGTAAGGGTTATGAGCCGATTTGGTGTTCTCAGATCCCTCATCGCATTTGCTGTTTTCATCGGTCTTGCTCTCACGCCAGATGCAGCCTTCGCTCAGCACGGTGGTGGCGGCGGCGGTCACGGCGGCGGAGGAGGAGGGGGCGGTTCCCATGGCGGCGGAGGAGGGGGCGGTTCCCATGGCGGCGGAGGATTCGGAGGCTACCATGGGGGTGGTGGATCCTATCGCGGTGGTGGCGGATTTGGTCGCGGTGGGGAGTTTCGTGGTGGCGGCTTCGGAGGCGGCACGCGATCTTTTGGCAGAGGAAGTTACTCCCACGGGGGCGGGTCCGAAGCGGGCCGCAACTTCGGCTCGTCGGGAAATCGTTCGTCGAATCTTCCTGCCGCCATCAACGATGGCCAGTGGCATTCGTTCGGCAACGCCGGCAGTTCCGCGCGAACGAGTGCGGGGAACTCCGCGCGTTCCAGTGCAGGTACTTCCGCGCGTTCCAGTGCCGGGAGTGGCGCGCGTCCCAGTGAAGGACGCAATTCCGGAGGCGCGGCGAACTCAAGCCTCACCGCTCGTAACACCGGAATTTCCGATGGCGCTTGGCACTCCTTTGGCCGCTCAAGCAGTGGCCCGTCAAGAGGCGGGTCCGGTTTCGCCGGCGGAACTTCCCGCGCCGCGCCGGGTTTCAACCGGGGCGGTTACGGTTGGGGGGGCGGTCGGGGTTGGGGCGGTCGGGGTTGGGGTCGTGGCTGGGGTTGGGGTCGCGGATGGGGTTGGGGCGGCTGGGGCTGGGGCTTCGGATGGCCATACTGGGGACTTGGCTGGGGGTTCGCCTGGGATCCTTGGTGGTACAACCCTTACTGGTATGGCGCGTGGCCGGCGTACGGCTACTACCCGTACTACTCGGATTACTGGTACGACTGGTCCGACAATCCGCCACCGTACAGGCCGGATTCGTCGTATGACAACGACTCGCCGACAAGCTACCTGAACCGACCAAGCCCAGACAACGACCACTTCAATCTGAACACTGGTTCGAGCCTGGGCAACAGCGACTCAGTCCAGAAAGGCCAAACGCCGCAGCCCGAAGCTGCGCCGAACCGTCCGGCTCCAACGGCCCCGCCGCAGCCGAGCTTGGTCTCGCAGCGGCAAACCTGAGTTGTGCGAAACGGGTGGCCCATGCCTCGAAGGGGAGAGCATGGGCTTCTTTGTTTTTAGTGTGGACATGACCCACCGTTTATCACATAGTGAACTCGAGGATTTCGATGAAATTTGGCGTTATTATTTTCCCCGGATCGAACTGCGATCACGATGCTTTCTGGACCATCCAGCAGGTCGCCAGGCAGCCCGTAACTTTTCTCTGGCACGACTCGCACGACCTCGAGAACTGCGACGCCATCATCGTCCCCGGAGGCTTCGCCTTCGGCGACTACCTCCGCACCGGCGCCATCGCCAAGTTCTCGCCGGTGATGGAATCCGTCCGCAAGTTTGCCGCCGGGGGCGGGCTGGTGCTCGGCATCTGCAACGGCTTCCAGATTCTGTGTGAGTCGGGGTTGCTGCCCGGAGCGCTGATGCGCAACATCGGTTTGAAATATGTCTGCAAGCCAGTGCAGGTGCGAGTTGAAAACAACGAGACCCCGTTCACGAATACTTGCCGCAAAGGCGAAGTGCTGACCATCCCCATCGGCCACATGGAAGGCAATTACTTTTGCGACGAGGCGACACTCGCCGAACTGAAGCGCGACAACCGCATCGTCTTCCGCTACTCGAATGCGCAAGGCGAAATCACACCGGAAGCGAATCCCAACGGATCGCTGGATAATATCGCCGGCATCTGCAGCCCGGGACGCAACGTGCTGGGCATGATGCCCCATCCCGAGCGCGCCGCCGAAGCGGAACTCGGCGGCACCGATGGCTGCAAGATTTTCGAGTCGCTCGTCGGAGCCCTCGCGATCAAGTAGGCCTCACGTCCAGGCATTGTGCGAACCTTGCTTCTGATCACCGCTTCCTCACCAGAAATCCAGAAGGTACGGCGGTCCCGTGTGCTGAACTTTCAGCAGATCACCATGCCGTATCTGGCCGCCTTCGCGCCGCCGCATTGGACTGTACTCCATATCGATGAGGTAGTGAGACCGGTCGATTTCGGTGTGCAAGCAGACTTGGTGGCGGTTACCTTCCACACCCCGAGTGCGGCTCACGTCTATGCCATGGCAGACCGCTTCCGGCAGCGGAGAATTCCGGTCGTATTGGGAGGACCGCATGTGACTCTGATGCCCGATGAGGCACAGGCGCACGCGGACGTAATCTTCGTCGGTGAGGCTGAATCTCATTGGCCGCACTTCCTGCGCGACTTTGAAGCGGGGCGGCAGAGCCACAGGTACTGTTCCACTGAACCCCCGACTCTGGAACATGCCCCAATGTCGCGGAAAGACCTGTTTCACCGGCACGATCATACCGGTGGAGTTCTGTTTGCCACACGGGGCTGCCCACACCGTTGCGATTTCTGCACGCTCGCCGTTATGTATAAGAGCCAAGTGCGCCAGCGGCGCGTGGATGCGGTCGCAGAAGAGTACGGCTCTTTTCCCGGCAAGGTGATCATCCTGTGGGATGACAACATCGCGAGCGACATGGAGTACGCCAAGACGCTGTTCCGGGCTCTCGCTCCCCATCGCAAGTGGTGGAGCAGCCAGGCGAGCATTCATGCGGCTCAAGACGACGAGTTCCTTGAGTTGGCCGCGCGTAGCGGCTGCAAGCAACTATTCGTCGGGCTGGAGTCAATCTCGCAAAGCAGCGTGAATGAAGTGCAGAAGCGCTTCAACCGCGTGTCCGACTACGGTCGCGCGATTGAGCGGATCCATTCTCATGGCATAGCGGTGCAGGCCGGTATCGTCTTCGGCTTCGATAACGACAAGCCAGCGATCTTCGGCGAAACGTTGGACTTCCTCGAGGCAGCAGGAGTACAGAATGCAACGTTCAACATCCTTACTCCCTTCCCAGGAACTCGGCTGTACCAACGTCTGGAAGCCGAGGGCCGGATTCTGACGCGCGATTGGAGCAAGTACAATGGCCGTGCGGACGTGGTCTTCCGCCCTAAACAGATGAGCCCAGAGGAGCTTTTGGCCGGATACGAGTATGCGGACAGGCGCTTCTACTCATGGAGAAGCGTGTGCAAGCGCTTGTCGCGCTCTCCCGTCGGGCTGTCATGGGCTTTGCCTTTGAACTTGGCGTACGCGTTCGCTTCGATACCCTCGATTACAAAAGCAGCGCAGCCGTGGAACCGGTACAAGAACAGTAGTCCAGTTAGGGTAAAAACTGAGACCAGTTTCAGTACGCCCACCGGAGGAGCGTTGCGCCGACCGTGAATCCCGCGCCCACCGACGCCAGCAGTACCAGACTTCCTTTCTTCAATTTGCCTTCCTGGCGCGCGGTTTCCATCGCCAGGGGAATCGTTCCCGCGGTGGTGTTTCCGTAACGCTCGATGTTAATGATCACGCTTTCAGGACGCATATTCAGACGATCAGCCGTAGCGGTGATGATGCGCTTGTTCGCCTGATGCGGGATGAAGGCGTCGATCTCGCAGCCCTTGATGTTGTTGCGTTTGAGAATTTCTTCGCAGAGCGACGCCATCTTGCGCACCGCGAACTTGAAGACCGCTGCCCCGTCCTGATGAACGAAGTGCAACTTCTTGTCCACGGTTTCGTGCGTCGAAGGATTCAGGCTTCCGCCACCGGGCATGTACAGCGCGCATCCTCCCGATCCATCCACTTCGTGCAGAAAGTCGATGAGCCCGACGGACTCGTCTTCCGTCGGTTCGAGCAGGACCGCGCCCGCACCATCGCCGAAGATGACGCAGGTCGCGCGGTCGGTGTAGTCAATGATCGACGACATCACGTCAGCGCCGATCACGAGCACTTTCTTATGGGATCCGGTAGCGACGAACTGCGCTCCGGTTTGCAGCGCGTAAACAAACGCCGAACAGGCGGCCGAGAGATCGAATCCCCAGACATTCTTCGCGCCGAGCTTATGCTGGACGAGACAAGCGGTCGAGGGAAAAAACATGTCGGGCGTAACCGTCGCCACGATAATCACGTCGAGATCGGACGGGTCGATGCCGCGCTCGGCGAGCGCTTTCTTCGCCGCCTCGACCGCAAGATCGCTGGTCGCAACCCCCTTGTCCACGATATGACGCTCGCGGATGCCGACGCGCTCCATGATCCACTGATCATTGGTATCGACAAGTTTTTCCAGGTCGGCGTTGGTGAGAAGGCGGGGCGGAACGTAGGTGCCGAGAGCGCTGATCTTAACGCGCTGAAGCTGACTCAATGAGGTCTCCTGGGATGCAGAGTGAATCAGTTATTTTGAATGATGCGAACGAGAATGTCTAACGGCAAGGTTCTCCTAGGGCAACCGTGCCGCCAGTTCGCCGAACAGTGGCAACTCGAAGCGCTCGCCCTCCCATGCCTTAGCCGTCAGAACAACC